>MKWU01000753.1_pt1 | contig 60773 bp, 48 predicted proteins | sample 809101 | NCBI WGS metagenome assembly MKWU01 (sample SAMN05860141, study PRJNA318959) | sponge metagenome | host: Aplysina aerophoba | place: Slovenia: Piran, Adriatic Sea, Gulf of Piran | collected 2013-05-07
CGACTGCAATGACGATCTGGCATGCCACCGAGGATATCCGCAAAGTCTCGCTCTGGCTCGGTCATGAGAGCATCAAGACCACCGAAGTGTACCTTCGTGCCAGTCTGGCCGAGAAACTGCGGATCCTTGCCGACAACGCACCGCCTTCCATCCGGCCGGGTGCCTTTCCCGGTGTAACGGACAGTCTGATGAGCCTCCTCGGCGGGAAATGACACTCAGGTTTAATCCCGAGCAAATCTGCGACAAATCCAGATGGATTAATCTGTTGCGACGATCACTCAGGATTACGTGCTGCTCCAGATTACCCAGGTAATCCCGAGCTTCGGATTACCTGGGCACTTGGGATAGCTGGGAGGAGGTGGCAATGTGCCTCGCGTTCGAACGGCTCGACATCGACGAAGTGGAGGTGCTGGTCGACCAGTCCCCGATGGCTTCGCTGACGGCCTGGACCTGACGCGCAGACGGCGTGTTGCCAGACGTCTGGCCGGCCGGCAGTCATGCGTTCAGTCCGGGGCCGCCGTCAATCCACCGCCGGTCCGTGCCCATACGAATAGGTGGCCCGGCGACGTGGGGCGGCGCTACCGAGGGCTCGCCCATGAACGTCGATACGCTTCCCGGCGAACCCAAGTTCATTTTCATCGCCGAGGCCCTGCCGGAGGCCGGACTGCACCGCGTCGCCATCGCTGCCGGGAGGCTGGACGCCGGCATCCGCTCCGCCCTGATCGCGCCCGGCATGGACAACGCGCTTCGCGTGTGCGCCCAGCTCAATCGCCGACTCGGACATTACCGTCCGTCGTCGGCCGCGTCCGCGTCCCGGTGCCGGCGCGGGGGGGCGGTGGTAACTGCAACTCCCGCCGGAACGCCGCCCGCCGATCCTGCGCTCGCCATTGCCGCGCGTCCACGCCATGGCTACCGCCATCGTTGATCGGAGTCCCACCTGTCTCCCGCCGTACCCGTCTTCGCTCCTGGAGGGCGAGTTTCGCGCGTGCCGGGCAATCGCCCGGAAGAGCAGAGGGAGAAGGGCTCCCCCGTCCCGGGCGCGACCAACGAAGGAGACTGAAATGTTCGCAACCGATACCGACTACGACCCGATCGCACCAGACACCGGGCAATTGCTGAGCGACCTCGGCATTGACATCAACGCCGTACGCGAAACGATCGCCGACGACCTGGTGCGGCAATGTCCCGAACGCGAAGTCCCCGAGACCGGGAGTTGGAGGGAAGCCAGAGAAGAATGAACGGCGGGGGCCTGGAGAGAGATTTCCCGGTTCCCGGCCGTTCGCCATCCCAACATCATCATCAAGCAGAAGGAGAATGAACATGAGCTTTGGACTCAACCGCGCAGAAGTCATCGGCCGCCTCGGCGCCGACGTCACCGTCAACCATCTGACCTCGGGGGGCCGTGTCGCCAACCTGAGCATCGCCACCGACGAGTCGTACCTCGACAAGACCACCGGCGAGCGGGTCGACCGCACCGAGTGGCACCGTGCCGTCACGTTTCAGCCCGGGCTGGTGGACATGCTGGTCAAGAACGCGAGGAAGGGCCGGCTGGTCTATGTCGCAGGCAAGTTGCAGACGCGGCGCTGGCGCAAGGAAGGCGAGAACTCCGACCGGTTCTCGACCGAGATCCTGCTGGTCCCCGGTTCCCGGATCCAGTTTTTGGACCGGCCGGGTACCGTCAACGGCAACGGCGCGCAGGCCGCGCCCGGGGCACCGGCCACGGATTCGGCCGGGACGGACGGCGGCGACGCCGATCCGGACATGAACCAGATCCCGTTTTGAGGCCACGCCTCTTTGAGGCCACGCCTCTTTGAGGCTGCGCCTCTCCCGTCCCCGGAAAGGGCCGGCGCTTCGCGCGCGTCGGCCCTTTTCTCATGCTGCCAACTTCGAGTTGTTACGCTGGATCCGCAGAGCGGCCCGCGGGCCAGAGTGAGAGTGAAGCTTGATGCAGGCGAGCGCCGCGAGTCCGGGAGAGAGGCTGGCGGCATCGACACCCAAGACAGGAGCCCCCAATGAGTCACGTATCCTTCCAGCGCGTCCGCCCGGACGAATCCCGCATCTATGCCGACGGCGAGTATGTCGGCGATGTCTACGCCTACGACGACATCCTCAGCCCCGGGCGGCGCGTCTATCGGGTCCTGCTTGAGGACGATCCTCGCGGCTGGGTCGCAGTGCAAGACCGCGACCGCATCCGCGAGGTGGCCGAGCAGCGGCTGCTGTCCCACCCCTATCGCTGACCGCCAGCGTAGTGCTGCACGGAAGGCTTGGGGGAGGTTGTGCCCAGTCCCAACACTAGCTCCTCCCGTCTCATGCCCATCGTCCCACACGGGCTCACTGCGCCAACCCCTGCGGGGTCCTCCACTTCGTTGCGGCCGCTTCGCGGTGACTCCGCTGCGCGCGCGTGAACCAATAGGCATAAGCCGGGATGCGCTTCCGGCGATACGGGGCCTTACGGCCCTTTCATCGAAACGAAGGAGATCCACATGTACGACATCGACAACACTTACCAGGCACAATCCCCCACCGCCGTCATCTGCGAGAACGCCGCGCTCTACGGAGTGATACCCGAACGCGATGAGTTCGACCCCAGAGAGGTCTGGGACCGGGACGAAGCTGTAACGGCCATCGGCGAAGCGTTCCGCATCCTCGCAGAGAACGTAACACCGGACGGCATCCAGCTCGCCGACGAACGCGAGCACCTGCTCTGGGGGTTCGTGAACACCCTCGACGCGCAAGTCCGAAGGCTCGACCGCCGCATCGACAGGCTCACGCCCAAAATGCGCGACCTGCAGCACGCGCAGGACGGCTCCGAAGTCAAGGCCCGCGAACTCGAACTCACGACCGACCGCGCACGCCACCTCGGCGACCGCCGCGATGCGTTCGAGACCCTGCGCGATACAGTGGCCGAACAGTACCGCACCGCGACCGGCGGCACCTGGCGTCCGCGGCGCGGCAGCCACACAAGCCAGACCCGCAAGCTCACCTCGGCGGCGATCGACGCCCGCGACTTCCAGCGCGCACGCAAGGACCGCGAGATGCAGGCGCACCTGCCCGAGGGCACGCTGATCGCCGTCACCGGCGGCAAGCACCTCAAGGATGTCGACGCCGTCGCCCGCAGCCTCGACAAAGTCCGCGCCAAGTACAACGACATGGTGCTGGTGCATGGCGGCGGCCCCGGCGTCGAGAAGATCGCTTCGCAGTGGGCCGAACGCAACGAAGTGCACCAGATCGTGTGCAAGCCGGACTGGAACCGCCACGGACGGGCCGCGCCGTTCCGCCGCAACGACGAGCTGCTGAATCTCCTGCCGAAGGGCGTCATCGCCTTCCCCGGCAGTGGGATTACCGACAACCTCATCGACAAGGCCGAGTCCCTGGGCATTCCGGTGATGCGGGCCGCGGCGTAGCGGCCACCGCGGCAACGGGCCGTGCCGGTTCGCCGGTACGGCCCGTTCAGTTCCTTCATCACGAACCGGTGCGGCGGCGCGGGCAGCGCCGACAACGTACACTGCCCGCTGCGCCTGGCCCGGCACTTGCGCCATCAGTTCGTGCAATGCCTGTCGCCGCCGCGCCAGCCTCGCTCGACCTCGCCGGCTTCGCCGTGCACCGGCTTGCGCACCTCGCCATGCACTCGTGTCCGGCGAAGTGCAAACGCCTCCGGCGTCACGGTCGGCGAGACTGAGACGGTCAGTGCAGCCGACCCGCCGTGCTCGCCAGGCCGCACCTCGCAATCCGCCGCCAATTTCCTGTAAGTGTCCTGCAATACGCGGCAACCGGGACGTACTACACCGTACTACGGCTGGATGCTCCGAGAACACGCCCCGATTCTCCAGAGAACCGCCGATGCTCCCAGAGCATCATTGCCGCCTCACCCGCGACTGAGACGCTACGGCCGCTTCCTGGGTTGAAACCCGGAAACAGCCGCCGTCTCGCGGCCCGACGCCCAAATAGGCTCCGCCCTATCCCGACTGCTCAAGCGCCGCTTGGGCTAAACCGTTGTGTCACAACGGCTTCCCATTCCCATCGGTTGAACTTCTCCCTTGAATCCCCTCTCGACGGCAGAGCCGGATCACCATCACACCCGACGCAGCCCGCTGCATATCAGTCCAGTCGCGCGACTGACATGCACTCCCGCGCACTTTCGGTGACATGAAACGCCTCGCGCCTGCCGGACGGAGTTGATGCTCTGGGGACACACGCCTATTGTCTTGAATTTGCGGGACTAAGCCTCCGCCGGATGCTCTGGGGGCACGGCAATTTCTAGGGCATTGACTACTTGGATGCTCTCGGGACAATGCCCCGCCCGCGCATTTCACGGTACGAATTCAACTCGCTTCGCCTCCATGCACTGTCGATCAATGTGTTGTTGACGATCAAGTTCCGGTTCTAATCGAGTTTCCCCGGTGCCGGATGCGAACCTCCCGATGCCTGGCCTCGCGCATCGGATCAGCCTGCGCTGACGCTCACTTTTGCTTGGACTCCCACGAATTGACTCGCCATCGCATCGCGCGTTCCACATATTTGTGCTCAATTCTTGGCGGTAGCGCTGATTCCTCCAAAGGTAGTCAAGGTACAGTGTGCCACCTTAGTGTCCCGAACCATGTATTTTGCTCACAGCCACGATGTGCTCAAGCTGGAGCGCTGGCATCGCTTGTCCCAGCATCTTGAGAAAACCGGTGAGCGCGCTGCTACATTCCTCGGTGCGGTGGGCATTGGGACCCTTGGCCAAACGGCTGGCCTTTTGCACGATCTCGGGAAGTATTCAGACGAATTTCAGCAACGACTTGCAGGTGCGCGTTCCCGCGTCAATCACTCCACCGCCGGTGCTCAAACCGCACTGAAGCGGTATCCGGGTCCACTCGGCAAGATCATTGCATACTGCGTGGCCGGGCATCACGCGGGATTGGCCAATGGCGTGAACGGCGAGAAGATCGGCGCTCTGGTCGAACGTCTCGCGGAATCGCCGCCGCCGTTGGATCCCCTTTGGGAAACCGAGGTTGCGCTGCCGGAACTTTTGCCCCCAAATATCAAGCCGCGAGACGCAAATCACGCTGGATTCAGCGCGGCGTTCTTGGTTCGCATGTTGTTCTCAGCATTGGTTGATGCTGACTATCTCGATACCGAAGCATGGTACGCAGAGGTCGATGGCCGCTCGTCACCTCGGCGCAACTCCCTTGGGCTCGATCAAATCTTGGAGCGTCTCGACTCGCACTTGATTGCACTTTCCGCCCGCGCGCCATCCACGGACGTGAATCGCCTGCGACAGCAGGTGCTGACTCACGCGCGCCGGGTGGCGTCACGTCAGCCGGGGCTTTTCACCCTGACCGTACCGACCGGGGGAGGGAAGACACTCACTTCCTTGGCGTTCGCGCTTGAACATGCGCTCCGTCACGGACAGCAACGGGTGATTTATGTCATTCCGTTTACCAGCATCGTTGAACAGACCGCCGCCGTATTCCGTCACGCGCTTCGCGAAGGCCCACTCGATTCTGCGGAATTCGTGCTTGAGCACCACAGCGCGTTCGACGAGGATCGCATCGGCCAGCGCGAAGCACGTGACAAACTGCGCCTAGCCATGGAGAACTGGGACGCACCGATTGTCGTAACGACGGCCGTGCAGTTCTTTGAATCATTGTTTGCCAACCGTCCATCGACCTGTCGGAAGCTACACAACATCGCCAACAGTGTCGTCATTCTCGATGAAGCGCAGACGCTGCCCCTGAATTTGCTCCTGCCTTGCGTGAGCGCAATCGACGAACTTGCGAGAAACTGGCGCACGAGCATCGTTCTCTGTACGGCCACGCAACCGGCCCTTCAGGCGCGCCATGGCTTCAATGGCGGGCTCGACGGCGTCCGGGAGATCGCACCCGACCCCCAGCGTCTCTATCGGCATCTCAAGCGAACGCGGATTCGCCATGCGGGAAAACTCGACGACGCTCAACTCAAGGAGCGGCTGCTTCGCTCCCGCCAGGCGCTATGCATCGTCAATACGCGCCGTCATGCCAGGGAGTTGTTCGAGGTATTTCGTGCTACGCCGGGATCGTTTCACCTCACAACCGCGATGTGCGCAAGGCACCGGCACGATGTGTTGAACGAAATACGCGAGCGCCTTGATACTGGTCATCCCGTCCGGCTTGTCGCGACCTCTTTGATCGAGGCGGGTGTGGACGTCGATTTCCAGACCGTGTTTCGCGCCGAAGCGGGACTCGAATCCATTATCCAGGCGGCCGGACGCTGCAATCGCGAGGGCCGTTTGAAGATGGGAAATGTGTATGTTTTCGAACCAGAAACCGCACCGGGTCGCGCGCCCAGCCCGGAACTCGCGCAGTTCGCTTCCGCCGCCCGTTCGGTGCTGCGCCAACACGAGGACCCCCAGTCGCTGGCCGCCGTCACCGACTACTTCCGCGAGGTGTACTGGATCAAGGGTCCGGAGCTGGACGCGCATCGAATACTTCCCCAACTGAACGAGCGACGGGCGAGCCTGGATTTCCCGTTTGAGACGATCGCCCGCCAGTTTCGTCTCATTAGTTCGGACATGGTGCCCGTAATCGTTCCGTATGCCGGCAGTTCCAGCAAAGACCCGATGGTCGCACGGCTGCTTGAAGAACTGCGGTGGGTTGACCGCCCTGGCCGCATTGCTCGGCTTCTTCAGCCGTATCTCGTGCCGGTACCACGCCGCATTCGCGAACAGCTAATCGCCGCCGGCGCAGTCAGTGTCATTCGTGCAGACGCCTTCGCGGAGCAATTCGTTGTCCTGATCAACTCCGACCTCTATAGCCAGGATACCGGACTTGTCTGGCATCATCCCGAATACATCTCCGCTGAGTCGCTCGTATTTTGATGTTCGTTCCGCCTCCTGGCAGTATTCACGCAGATCGAAATGCTGCGCGCAACGGTACGCATATGAAATCCATGAAGTTCTCGTCCCGCACTTTCTCTTCTCGTGTTCATAACCAAATCCGTTCACCATACTTTTCGGCCCTATGTCGGCGGTGCGTCAAATGACTTACGGCGTTCGGCTGCACGTGTGGGGCGACTACGCGTGTTTCACGCGCCCTGAAATGAAGGTGGAACGCGTCTCCTACGACGTAATGACGCCTTCAGCCGCACGTGGAGTCCTCGAGGCCATTCACTGGCGGCCCGCCATCCGATGGGTCGTTGACCGCATCCATGTCCTGAAGCCAATCCGCTTTGAAACGCTCCGCCGCAACGAACTGGGCAAGAAAATCCCGACGCGAAGCGTCGCCGCTGCAATGAATGTGGGCATCACAGATGGACTTCACACCATCATTGAAAAGGAGCGGCAACAACGAGCCACGATACTGTTGCGGGATGTCGCTTATCTGATCGAAGCGCACTTCGAGTTGACAGAGCGGGCCGGGGCCGATGACACCGAGGCGAAACATCTGTCCATGTTCAACAGGCGCGCCGCCAAGGGACAGTGCTTCCACCGTCCGTACTTGGGCACGCGGGAGTTTGCAGCCGACTTTGCGCTTGTCACCGATTCGTCGCCGGAATCGTTGCTTCCTTCTGATCAGCGCGACCGCGACCTTGGTTGGATGCTCCACGACATTGACTTCGAAAATGATCGCACGCCCCGTTTTTTTCGCGCAGTCCTGCAGGACGGCGTCGTTTGCGTGCCTTCACTCGATGGCGAGCGGATCACGGCATGACCGTCCTGCAGGCGCTTGCGCGACATCATGAACGGCTTGTTCGCACCGGCGAAGCGTCATCCTATGGATTCTCTCGCGGACCCATCTCATTTGCTCTCGTGATCTCGCTCGAAGGGTCCGTGGTCGACGTTACGCCTTTGCTCGACACCTCCGGCAGGACGCCACGTCCCACCCCGTACGAAGTGCCCCAACCCGTCAAGCGCACATCCGGCGTTGCGTCCAATTTTCTATGGGACAAGACCTCATATGTGCTGGGAGTCAAGCGCGACCCTGACAACAAACAGCCCGTACCCGCGCATCGCGAGCATGCCGCATTCAAGAAACTGCATGCGGATCTGCTAGCAGAAGCCGACGATGCGTCGCTGCAAGCCCTCCGCCGCTTTCTTGAACAGTGGACGACCGCCAGCTACGCCTCCCTGCCCAATGCCGACGACATGCTGGATCGGAACATCGTATTTCGCCTCGATGGGGAGTTGTCATTCATTCATCAGCGAACCGAAGCGCGCGACATATGGATTCGCCATTTGGCTGACCAAGAAAGCTCCGAAGGCTTGTGCCTCGTGAACGGCTCCACAGGCCCGCTCGCCCGTTTGCACGCCCCGGTCAAAGGTGTAAGGGGCGCCCAATCATCCGGAGCCGCCGTTGTCTCGTTCAATCTGGACGCGTTCGAATCGTTCGGCAAGAAGCAGGGCGCCAATGCGCCGGTTTCGGAGCAGGCGGCATTCGCTTACGCGACAGCCCTTAACGCACTGCTGGCTCGAGACAGCCGGCGGCGCATCCAGATCGGGGACGCGACCACCGTTTTCTGGGCCGAGGCAACCGATGGCGAAGGTGCTGCCAATGCGGCCGAGGAACTTTTCGCGATGCTGGCGGAACCGCCAAGCGCTACGGAAGAAGAAGCCAGGATCGCCGACCAACTGAAAGCCATCGGTTCGGGCCAACCGATTGCCGACGCTGTCGCGGGGGTTGATGAACAGACCCATTTCCATGTACTGGGACTCTCGCCAAACGCCGCGCGCCTGTCCATTCGCTGCTGGCATACGGACACGCTTGGGGCCATCGCGCGGCGAATTGTCGATCATTGGCGCGATATGCGCATCGAACCGCTGCCATGGAGCACTCCCCCAGCGGCCTGGCGAGTGCTGCTCGAGACGGCCCCGCAGCGCAAGACCGACCGTATCCCACCGATACTCAGCGGTGCCTTGATGCGAGCCATCCTTACCGGCGGTCCTTATCCTCGATCTCTACTCGCCGCCATCATCATGCGCATGCGCCAGGATCACGTTATCAACGGCCTGCGCGCGGCGATCTGCAAAGCTTGTCTTGCCCGGGATTACCGCCTGGGACTCAGTAAGGAGAATGTTCCAATGAGCCTGAACCCCAACGAAACCAATGTCGCCTACCGTCTCGGACGCCTGTTCGCGGTCTACGAACGCGTACAAACCGCAGCGTTAGGTAACGTCAACGCGACCATCAAAGACCGTTACTTTGGTGCCGCCTCCGCAACGCCGGCCTCGATCTTTCCATTGCTTACGCGTACCTCCGGCCATCATCTGGCGTCGCTGCGCAAGAACGAGAAGGCCGGCTTGGCGTATTGGTTTGACCGGGAAATCGACGATATCCTCGCAGGCGTCGATACAGCCCTGCCACGCAGCCTGCGCCTTGAGGAGCAGGGGCGCTTCGCAATCGGCTACCACCATCAGCGAGCCAGCGGGCGACGAGGTTCTAACGATGAGCCTGCCAATACTCACACCGAAGAAAGGAACTAAATCATGACCGCGATCAGCAACCGCTACGACTTTGTCTATCTATTCGATGTCGCTAACGGCAACCCGAACGGAGACCCCGATGCAGGCAATCTGCCCCGGCTCGATCCAGAGACCAACCAAGGTCTCGTGACCGATGTGTGCCTAAAGCGCAAGGTTCGCAACTTCGTAGCCCTGACAAAGGGCGACAACCCGGGATACGAAATTTTCGTCAAGGAGCGTGCGATTCTGGAGTTGCAGCAGAAGCGGGCCTGGGATGCCGTCTTGCCGGACGCCACCGCCAAGGATCGCGAGAAGCTGCCCAAGGACGAACGGCAAGCCCGGGAACTCACCCGCTGGATGTGCGCAAATTTCTTCGACGTTCGAACGTTCGGCGCTGTAATGTCAACCAAGGGCGCCAATTGCGGGCAGGTGCGCGGGCCGGTACAGTTCGCGTTCGGACGGTCCGTTGAACCGATATTGCCGCTTGAGGTTTCCATCACCCGCATGGCTGCCACCACCGCGGCCGATGCAGAGTCCAAGGGCGATATCCGGACCATGGGACGTAAACACATCGTGCCGTATGGACTTTACCGTGCCCACGGATACGTATCTGCTTGCCTCGCCGGCGACGATACCAAGGGAACGGGCTTTTCCGAGTCCGATCTTGGCTTGCTCTGGACCGCGCTCGAATCCATGTTCGACCACGACCGCTCGGCGGCGCGCGGGGAGATGAACGCCCGGCGACTGATTGTCTTCAAGCACGAAAGCGCGCTAGGTAACGCCGCCGCACATCAGCTGTTTCACCGAGTGACGGTCAATCGGATCTACAATGGCGAGGAAATCGATCCTGCCGAACGCCGCGCCCACGAATTGCCGCCTGCTCGCGCCTACAGCGACTATCGGGTTCAGCTGGACGATGCGCAAGTGCCAAGCGGCATCGAAATCATAGACCGGATCTGATGCCCCGAAATGCCTCGCACCCTCGCTATGATAGGGGAAGACGACCTCATTCCGATCTCGGCACTACAGCACATGCTGTATTGTCCGCGCCAATGTGCGCTAATCCACCTCGAACAGCATTGGGCTGAGAACCGGTATACCGCTGAAGGACGGGTCCTTCACGCACGCGTCGATTCGGGCACAACCGAGTCTCGACCGGCGGTAAAGGTCGAACGCAGCGTCCCCGTTCGATCTCTTCGGCTTGGAATTGCCGGCATCGTCGACGTTGTGGAGATCCGCACCGATCGAAGTCTGTATCCAATCGAGTACAAGCGTGGGCGTCCGAAGTCCCACCGTGCCGACGAGGTGCAGCTTTGTGCGCAGGCGCTTTGCCTGGAGGAGATGCTGGATATCCCGGTTTCCGAGGGCGCCCTATTCTACGGCCGGAGCCGCCGCCGCAAGCCGATTGAATTCGATCAGGAACTGCGCCTGATCACCGAGCGCGTGGCCGCCGACACCCGCAGCATGATCGAAGCAGGACTCACGCCACTGCCGGAATACGAGCCACGAAAGTGCGACAACTGTTCGCTCAACGAATTCTGCCAGCCGCGCGCAGTCCGGGCTCCGGATGCGGTTCGCAACTGGATGCGTACCGCCATCGAGAGTTGATTCGCATCTCATGCGGCGCCACCTCAATACCCTTTATGTCACCACAGAGAACGCCTGGCTGCGCAAAGACGGAGAAAATGCGGTCATCAGCGTCAATCGCGAGGAGCAAGGGCGGGTGCCGATTCACCTGCTCGGCGGCATCGTTTGTTTCGGTGCGGTCGGAGCAACGCCGCCATTGATCGGTCACTGCGCCCGAAAGGGCGTGAGCCTGTCGTTTCTGAGCCGAAACGGTCGATTCCTTGCCCGTGTCACCGGTCCGGTTTCCGGCAACGTGCAACTGCGAAGGGCCCAGTATCGAGGGGCGGACGATGACGAAATCAGCACGAGTCTGGCCCGAGATTTCGTGCTGGGGAAACTGCTCAATCAACGTACCGTGGTGCGGCGCGCCCTGCGAGATCATCGAAGCAGCATGGACGATGAAGCCCGCGAGCGCCTCGATGCTAGTCAGCGCCGCCTAGGCAATGCGGCGCGCCGGGCCGCCAACAAATCTGCGAAGAACACCCTCCGGGGCATCGAGGGAGAGTCGGCCAGAGTCTACTACTCCGTACTCGACGACTTGATCCGAAGACCTGATCGCGAATTCAGCTTCGAATCGCGGTCCCGCCGCCCGCCGCTCAACCCGGTCAATGCGCTGTTGTCCTTTCTCTACTCACTGCTCATGCATGACTGTCGGTCCGCGCTGGAAACCGTTGGCCTTGACCCCGCAGTCGGCTTCCTGCACGAAGACCGTCCTGGACGACCGAGCCTTGCGCTCGACCTCATGGAAGAACTGCGACCGGTACTCGCCGACCGTGTCTGCCTGACGCTGATTAATCGCCAGCAGATTTCGCCGGACGATTTCACGACCGCCGTCAGCGAAGCCGTAACGCTGAGCGACGACGCGCGCAAGACCGTCTTGGTCGCCTATCAGGACAGAAAAAGTCGCGAGCTTAAACACGAGTTCCTCGGCGAGAAGACCACGCTCGGGCTCGTTCCCTTTGTGCAGGCCCGCCTACTTGCTCGCAGAATCCGTGGCGAACTGGATGGCTACCCGCCGTTCATCTGGAGGTAAGCCCATATGCTCATGCTCATCACATACGATGTGTCCACGAATGATGCAACAGGCAGGCGGCGCCTGCGTCGCATCGCTCGCTTGTGCCAGGATCATGGGCAGCGCGTGCAATACTCGGTATTCGAATGCCAAATCAACCCGGCCCAGTGGGCTAACTTGCGCACGCGATTGATTGAGGAGATCGACGAAGGCGAGGACAGCCTTCGTTTTTACAGATTGGGCTCAAATTGGCGTCCTCGAATCGAGCATGTGGGAGCGAAGCCAACCTATGACCCAGAAGGCCCATTGGTGTATTGATGCACTGCGCGAACCCCAAGTGCTCACGATTCGACCGAGGTGTTCGCGTCCGCTCTAAGCTGTTGAATATCCGGCCGTCTGCGTCGGAATTAACACTCTTTCGATTGACTCCCTATCTGGATTTCGGACCGTTCGCGCGGATCAGCATATTTCCTGTTCATGAACAATCGGTTATAACGATAGAGTCGCCCCCCGTGCGGGGGGCGCGGATTGAAACAGTTTACCGCTGGCGTCAAGGCCGAAAAGCCGGGTCGCCCCCCGTGCGGGGGGCGCGGATTGAAACGCTGTCGGGGTTGCGCGACAGCCGCACACGTATGTCGCCCCCCGTGCGGGGGGCGCGGATTGAAACCAGTCGGCGGTGGGCTCAATGTATTCCGCCTGCAGGTCGCCCCCCGTGCGGGGGGCGCGGATTGAAACTGAATCCCAGGAAGCCGAGTTCGCGCTCGCGTCCGGTCGCCCCCCGTGCGGGGGGCGCGGATTGAAACTCATCAGGCTGCCGGAAGGCGGTACGCTTGGGCGCGTCGCCCCCCGTGCGGGGGGCGCGGATTGAAACGGCAATCCTGCAGGAGCGACGGTTGCCAGCCTCGTCGCCCCCCGTGCGGGGGGCGCGGATTGAAACTACCCGCCGGTGGACAACGACGGCATGATCGACTGTCGCCCCCCGTGCGGGGGGCGCGGATTGAAACTCCGACTCCAACCTGATCACCGTGCTCGGCGGGCGTCGCCCCCCGTGCGGGGGGCGCGGATTGAAACTATTCGATGGGCGATCTGTCCGTCGCCTACCCGCAGGTCGCCCCCCGTGCGGGGGGCGCGGATTGAAACCATGGAAGAGAACGATCGCCCACGAATTGGGGCATGTCGCCCCCCGTGCGGGGGGCGCGGATTGAAACCCCCAGAGCAGGGCGCGCTTGATCACCGCATCAAGTCGCCCCCCGTGCGGGGGGCGCGGATTGAAACAACCAGTCGTCGCTGGAGATCATTGCGGGGGCCGTCGCCCCCCGTGCGGGGGGCGCGGATTGAAACAGACTCAGCGCCGTGGTGTCGACCACCGGCCGGAGTCGCCCCCCGTGCGGGGGGCGCGGATTGAAACTCATTGAACCCGGTCCGGACCTCACGGCCTCGATGTCGCCCCCCGTGCGGGGGGCGCGGATTGAAACACCCTGGCGGCTGGGTCACTTCCCGTCCGGCGTGCGTCGCCCCCCGTGCGGGGGGCGCGGATTGAAACACCCTGGCGGCTGGGTCACTTCCCGTCCGGCGTGCGTCGCCCCCCGTGCGGGGGGCGCGGATTGAAACAGATTAGAGGCTATTACGGTAGGCTAGCCCTGTCGTCCCCCGCACGGGGGGCGCGGATTGAAACGCGTAGATGATGACCGAGTCGAAGTTCGTGTCGGGTCGCCCCCCGCACGGGGGGCGCGGATTGAAACCCGCCATCGCTCTACCGTTTGAGCTACCGATACAAGTCGCCCCTAGGCAGGGGGCGCGCATTGATTGCTAGTTCGTGTATCGGGTGATTTGCTCGCCCCAGGTCACCCTACGTTTTACTACGTCCCTAAATAAGTTTAGCGACCTTTCTTGCTCGGATTGGCCGTTTCACAATCCAGGTCATCGACGCGTAGCCCACACTCCGTTGCCCCAGCAGCTTGGGCGTCAATCAGGCCGATATGTCGTCGAGAAGTCTGTCCTGCAGTTCGCGGGCCGTGGCAACCAACTCGTCCAACTCCTCCTGCTCGCCCGCCTCGAGCATTTGGTCGCGCAATCTCGTCGCCAGAATATACGTGCCGCGGAAGGTCCTCTCGATGAGCGGGGCAAGCCTCGCGACCGAATTGCCCTCGTCCGCGATCGTTGCGAGGGCGGCGAAACGGACGAATTCGGCGGCCGGGAGGCCCCGGGTTTCGGCGAAGGCCTCGACGCGCTGCCACTCCGAACCGAGGAACCGGATCGTGTGGCGCGACCGCTTCCGCTTCCTGGATTTGGTGTCGGCAATGTTGGATTGATTGCTGCTCATTTCATTTCTCCTTGCAGTTTGAATTGAGACTTGACGGCGGCGACAAGGCGCACTTCCCGCCAAGGAATAGAGGCCGGGTCGAGTTGCGGGTCAAGCTGGCGCCATAGCCGTGTTTGGACCTCGGTCCCGGTAGCGACTCTCCAGCGACAACGCCCGTCAGCACGGGATTTCCGACTCATAGCCCCATCTCGATGCCCTGGCCTCGTGCCGGGCGCTCACGCGCCATTGCCTTGTCACGCGAGGGTTCAGTTTCGAGTTCCTTGTCCGGCTCCGACGGTGCGGCCGTGTCCGGCCGTTCCCGGTCGAGATGGGCATTGCGGTCCTTCTGGCGTCCGGCCTGCACCGACTCGCCGATCCCTTCGAGCGCCGAGATGCGCTCTCCCGTCACCGCTTCGAGCCGTTCCTTCAGCGCCGCCGCATCATCGGTGACGAGTTCGGCGCGGTCCCGGGCCCTGGAGATCTCCACATAGAAGGACTTGCCCGTCGTCAGGTGGGGATGGTTCGCCTCCATCGCGGCGATCACGTTGTCGACCGTGCGCCCCTGGTACGCGTGCACGGTCGAGGCCCAGGCGTGGTCGAGATGGCGGAGCGGCGCATCGCCTTCGCGTAGATCAATCTTGCGCCCATCCTCCAGACGGAACGACACCCGCCTATCTCGCACCGCCGTGACCTCGGCGATGCCGCTGTTGACGAGCCCCAGGCCCGCATCGTTGCGGGTCCAGCGGATGCGGTCGCCAGCGCGAAGCTCAAGCGTTTCCGATCGGTAGACTTCGGAGCCGCCTTTCCGCCCACCGATGTGCGACGGCCTCCAGTCAAAGACCGATCCGTCCGGCCCTTCGAGTTGCACGGTTCTCGTCTTGTGATCGACTCCCGCGACGAGCCGCTCGTGCGCCCCATACACACCCCGACCGGCCGCCCCTCTCGGGTTGCCCTTTTCTCGTCTTGTGACCGCCCCCCGCGACGAGCCGCTCGTCGCCCTTCTCGACACCCAGTCGCCTGTACGGGCGGTGGAAGGCGACCACGTCGCCGCGCGCATAGTTCGCCGCGAGCGCCTTCTCCGCATTGGTGTAACCCTTCGAAACGAGCCGCCCGGTTTCCATGGCGGGACCGGAGATGCGGCCTTCGCGGGCGAGTCGCTCGCGGATATGGGCGTTGATTCCCTCGCGCAGCTCGTGGCTCGGCGCCATGACGCCGGTGCGTTCCCGTTCGTCGGGCGACAGCTTCAGCCAGCGCGCGGCCACCGCGCCGGCGATGTTGTCGGGTTTCACCTCGGCGATGTTGCCGCCGAGTTTCTCGAACGCCCTGCCGATCTCGCCTTTAAGGCTCGCCTCAACGGCGGCCTTCAGGTCCGCATTCCTCTGGCGCATGATCTCGTCCATGACGGCGGTCTTCATGCCCGCTTGCTGAAGCTGGGCGAATGGCTTGCCGGCATCCACGGCATCGAGCTGCTTGGCATCCCCCACCAGCACCAGCTTCGGGATGCGCAGTTCGCTGGCGATCTTGAGCAGCTCACGCGCCTGTACCGTCGACGCCAGGGAGCCCTCGTCAACCACCAGCATCGTCTTCGCGAAGTCGGCACGCATCTTCCTTGCGCCCTTCCTGGTGAGCCGGCCCTCCGCAACGCCTGCGTTCCTCGCAAGGAACCGCTGCAGGGTCTCCGATTCAATGCCCGATTCCGCCGCCAGCGTCTGCGCCGCCGAAGCCGAGGGGGCGAGTCCCACCATGCTCCAGCCCTTCTTCTGCGCGAGCGCCCGGGTGCGGTTCAGCATCCGCGTTTTGCCGGTCCCGGCGTAACCCTGGACACCCACGGTGCGGTCCTTCTCCGAGAGAATCAGTTTCACAGCCTGCTTCTGTCCGGCCGTCAGCGGCCCCTTTCTCAGGTGCCGGTCGACCATCCAGCCGCGCATCGGCGCCTTGCCCCGGCCTTCTCCGATGCGCATCAGGGAAATTGTCTCGCGTTCCTGGGCCACGGCCTGGTCGGTCGTAACCCCGTCGCCGCCCTTCAGCGCCGGCGCCTCGTGCAGCCGGCCCTCGCGCTTGAGTCCGGCAACGACCCGCTCGATCTGTCCGATGGAGGCCGCGCCGGGGCTGTACGCAAGCGCGGCGGCGATGAGATCATTCTTCGAGAACACCGCATCGCGTTCGGAGAGATGGGCGAGCGCCCAACCCACTGCCTCGCGGGCCGGTTCTTCTCGTGCGGTCCGCTCGAACAGGTCCGCCTGACCCGCCGCTCCGGGCACACGCTCCTTGTCCGTCTCCCGTCCCCGTTGACGTTCTTTCTTCGCGCCGTCCCGGCACCACTCCATGGCGGAGGCGACCAGCGCCTTCGCGTCGAACCCGAGGCCGGCGGCCTGTTTCTGCCAGTTCTCTCGCAGCGCCGACTTGTCGACATCGCGCTTGTGCGCGCGCGTCATCAGCGCCGCGCGCCGGGCAAGATGCGGGTTCTCAGCAGTCGCGCCCAGTCCCCGCGCTTCCATCGCCGCCTCGATCTCGGCCCGCCGCGTGGAGAACGCCTCGACGGTCTCGCGCGACACGCCCGCGATCTCGAACCGCCCGTCGGCGTGGGTCTTCTCTATCGAGTAGCCAAGCTTCTTGAGTTCCCCGGCGAGTTCGCTCCGGTACATGGCGCCCAGCAGCATCTTGGAGGCGTAGAGTGACTCGTTCGCCATCGTCCGCCACTTGCCGTCGGCCCCTTTAAGCATGTTGGCGATCACCGAATGGGTGTGCAGCGCCGGATCAAGATTCCGGGAGGTGTCATGGCGGAACGTCGAAATCACCGCCTTCTGATCCCGCACGCGGACCATCCGTCCGGTTGCGGCGTCCTGCACACGGGTTTCGGCGGCGTTCTTCTCGAACCAGCCGAGCGTGCCGATCACCGCACGGTCGTGGGCCTCAACGATGCGCCTATCGCCGCCGACGAGCGCGGCGAGGGAAACAGACTTGGGCGCGCTGAACGTCAGGTCGCGCCCGGGGCGGTGGTGTATCTCACCGTCCTTGCTGCGCTTGCCGAGCCGCTGTCCGGAGCCGTCCGGGATCTCCCCGGCCAGCACCGCCTTGAAGATGTCGGGATCGACCGGTCCCTCCAGGCTGAGTTCGGCCGCGCCGCGGCCCGCCCAGGCGCTGGCGGCACGATGCTCGGGGTCGTCCTTCGCGTAGTAACCGTCCCGCTCATAGTAGCTGGCGCCCTGCGACGGGCTCGCCACCGCGCCGATCGAGGCGACCATCAGAACCAGTCCACATCTTCGCCCGGCCTCGGGCGCTTGGGGCGTTTCCTTGCAACGGAGCTGCCGTCGCCACCGCTCGTCCGCTTACGCGACGATCCGGTGGATTCTTCAGGCGGTTGACTACCGCCGCTGGAATCCGCGATCGCGGCGTCGTCCGGCCTGGGCCACTCGGCCTCTGTATCCTGGCTGGCGGATTCCGGCTCCCGTAGCCGGTCCATGGACGTTTCCTGCGTTAGGCCCTCGCCGGGTTCCACGGCCGGCAGCAGCGCGGCCTGTCCGGCTTGTTTAAGAGTGCCCGCCAGGCGGTCGATCTCGGCAGGCGTCACCATCAGCGCGATTCTTGCGCAGCCTTCGGTACGCGAGAGGACTTCGGCAAGATTGGACTCGTCATGCGCCGCGAGACGGCGACTCCGGTGCATCGGTTCCACCACCGCCCGCGACAATCGCTCACTCCGTCCGCCATTGGCCACATTCGGCAGGAACGCCAGGAGTACGGCGCCCGCGAATCCGGCGCCGGCGCCAAGCAACGCGTTATCCGTTATCGTGGAGAGGATGTGGCTGCGCGCTTGCCACGCTTCGACGGTAAAGGTCACGCGCAACCGCGTGATCCGGCGGACCGATCCGTCGGCCGCCGTGTATTCCGTGGTCGCCTGCGGGTCGAAACCGACGGCGATCATGGCTTCGGTAACGATGAGCTTGCCCGCCGCGTACCAGTCGTGCCCGGTGGTGTCGCGAATCAACGCCAGGACGGGCGACAAGATCGCCATCAACACGGCGCCCGCCACGCCGAACAGGAGCACCCGGCGCAATCTGCGCATATCGATCATGCCGGGGCAGCCCGTCCCATGCAGCGGTCAATGACCGACTGCCTGAACCTTGTCCGTCGCAGGCCGCTTACGGTGAACAAGGAACCGCCGGCGAACTCCTCATGGCAATTCCGCAGGTCACGCACGGGCTGGCGGCGCTCCAGGCCGCTCTCGTCGTGCAGGTACGACAGGTGGGCAGCCCGCGACGAATACGCTAAGCCCGCTTCCGCGTGTGCGGAGCGGAACTGCCTCCATGCGCATGCGTTCGCGCCAGGCTGCGATGGCACGGAAAAATCCGATGGTCGACTTCCTCGCCGGGACTGAAAAATACACGCACCTGCCAAGGATAGGTGCGAAACACGGTCCCGTAAACGGGTTTCAGTATGGGATTACCTATGCGTTTCAGACACTTATGCGCCCGCCTGCGCGTATGCGCGCTGCCTTGCGAACTACAGGTTCGGTGAGCCGGCTGGCGATCTCAGCTGCTCGGCCGAGTCACGCGCAAATCCGCTAGTGAGCTCCCACTCCTGCGCGAAACGGATTGCGGACCGAATGAGAAGAGGGCACTCAAACGAGCCGGAACCCAGTCGCCGTCTACACGATGCGCGCTTCCGCATCCTCGTCCCGGCGGCGCAGGCCACGGCCGAAACACGTATACTTGCTTGCATTGCTAGCAACTGATCGTTTGGGTGTGTCTCACACCATCAGGAGGAACGACCGATGGCGAACATCACCATCCGCAATCTCGACGAAGACGTGAGGACGCGACTTCGCGTGCGCGCCGCCGAGCATGACCGTTCGATGGAGGAAGAGGTGCGCATCATCCTGCGCGACGCCGTCAATGGTGGACGAACAGGCCCCCGGGACCTGGCAAGGTTCACGCGCGAGTGCTTTGCGCCCCTTGGCGGCGTGGAGCTCGAGTTGCCCCAGCGTGGCCCGATGCGCGAGCCGCCGGATTTCTCCTGAGCCCCCGGCATGTTCGCCATAGATACGAATGTTGCGTCCGAACTCATGCGCCCGGAGCCGACGCCTGCCGTGGCGGCCTGGATAGCCGAACGCGACGCACAGCAGATGTACCTCACGGCGGTGAGCGAGGCGGAATTGCGTTACGGCGTTGCGATCATGCCGGTCGGCAAGCGGCGAAGCGCGATGGAAGCTGCCATGACCCGTTGGCTCGATGAAGGCTTCGGAGAGCGGATTCTGCCGTTCGACAGCGCCGCGGCCCGAGCCCACGCGGAGATCGCCGCCGCCCGGCGCCCGGTGCGGCGGGGAGCGCTGCGGAGACCGGGTTCTGCCTCCGGACGGCCCCGCGCCCGGAGCCTACGGGGAGATCGCGGCCGACCGCCGCCAAGCGGGCCGGCCGATCGGCGAAGCCGACTGTCAGATTGCCGCCATCTGTAGATCCAGGAGCGCCGTTCTGGTCACGCGCAACCTGCGCGACTTTCAATCCACCGGGGTTGAGATCATTGATCCCTGGGTAGCCACTCAGTGATCTAGAAAGATGTCCAAGTAACGGTTGAGCGCCGTTACAGTTCGCGATTCCGCTCGGTCGCGTACAACTTTTGCAAGTTCGTTAATCGCTTCCCGGCGTGAGCGGAGTGACCGTTCACCCGGAATCCGGCCACCCTGGATGTGGGAAATTTCAATAATGGGGAAATCCTCAGCCCGAATTGACCGGTGTATGGTGGGAAGATCAATGGTCTCTCTGGTTGCCTAAACCAGCCATTCGGATCATTAAGGATGCCGCTCCGCTTATCCCGCTTGATGAAGTAGCGGTCCATGAACCAGCCAATCGGAGACCTACCGTTAACTTCGTATTGGTGGGCTTCGGCAGGAATTTCCTTGACAGGAATGTTGCTAAATTAGTTTGGCAAAACCTCTCCTCCAGTCCCATTCCTTGCGACACTCCTCCGCTCTCAGCCGGTCCTTTATTCCGCGCAGGTAGAGGCCGCTCAGTCAATGGTGCGGCGAAGTTGGTTGTTTGGCGAGGACGAAACCGAGTGCGATCGGATGAACCGTACCCGCGCCCGATTGTTGCTCGTCCGTCTCACGCGACCTTGCTGATCTCCGACCTTAGAACGCTGGCGAACTGTCGCAATCCTCCGGTCTCCGATACGCCGCGTACGCCGACTTCAATCGCTCGGATACGCGTCTCATCCACACGTATGCTGGCGAACTCGCGTCCGTACCCGACATGTCCTGGCGACTCCGCGCCACTGCCGATCGTCATTGGATAGACGAGGACCACTTCATTCACCCCTGTCGCCCTAGAAAACGCGAGTGCTTCGTAGGTATCACTGGTCGCAACACCCCGATCAGCCCGCTCTACGTTCCCTTTGTACTTCGCGTCCACAACGACCAGTCGCTGCCCTTCGCCAGTCCCGATGGCCACGACGCAGTCCGGCGTCACGCTCATCGACGACGCTCTCCCAGCTATCCTCCTCAAACCCAGCCGGTACCTAGGCTGCACTGAGAGGTTCTGGGCTCCAAAGCTCAGTCGAAGAGCCACCGACACAAGATCCTCCCAGATCTGCCATGTGCTCACAACGAACCCAGGTGCGAACAGGTTCTTGGGATCGAACGTACCGCCGAACCCCCGCAGAATGTCGACAGCGAGGTCGTAGGCCGGCTGCCAAGATCGTCCGCGACTCGGGAGTCGCCTCTCCCTTAGACGGGCAGGGACCGCCTGTCTTGGCAAGTCCTGAACCACATGTTCAAGCCGAGCACGCGTCTCCACGTCTGGCACAACGCTGGCAAGCCTAGACGCCGCGGCGCGAAGCACGGCGTTGTATGAGTTCCTGCTCGTGAACGTCGTCACCTCCTGATAGAATCCGTCTTCCCCCGGCAACGCCAGCTCCTCCGGGTCAAAGTCGCCTTCAAGTGAAAAGCCGGTATGCGGCAGTCGACGATAGGCGCGAACCGGACGACGCCGATTCTGGTTGTACATCTCCACGAAGCTTCGACCGATCAACGTCGCAAGATCGGATGTTTCCCGCGAGGACGAGTTCAACCCCTCCCTGTCAAGAAGACGTCCATGAGACGAGAGTGTTGCAAGCAGGAAAAAGTCCTCACGCCAGCCAGGCGCATCGCCCAAGAACTTTGGCGCGACTTCCAACTCAATCCGCGGGGCGACGAGCAGAATACCGGCGATGTTTTGAAACTGTACGCCACCGTTCATCCAAAAGACTGGATTCGCCTCAAGACGAAGGAGACGGCGCACGCGGGCCGCGGAGTCGCTCAGAAGCTCCTTCGCTCGGCCTATCGGTATCCGCGATCTCGTTGAGATTTCCTCAGCCAGCGGGGCCGGCCGCGAATACTCGACCGCGCCATACCGCTGCCAGTCAGACATCTGTCGGCTGTTCGGGGCTCGCCAGTGCTCGCATCAGCCCGTAGATCTCCTCGGGACCCACCGAGACTGGCCCCTCGATTTCAGCCTTGGGCGCATCGCCAAAGGAGGTCTCCACGAGCACGTACGGGTTCCCTTGGATTCCCAAGCCTGCATTAAGCACCACCGCCGCACCACGGACGTCACCGAAAAAGACCTCGTCAATGTGGTTCTTCAACTGCCTCCACGCCGGCACCAGTGCCCGTAGGACCCCACTGAACTCCGACGGCATTCCCCCCTGACGCATCAACATGCCGTGTCCTACCTGAAACTCCGGCCCTCGACCTAGCGAGATGCGTCTGTTGACAGCCTCGAATGCCCTGATAGTTGCTCGAAGCACATACTCGCGCGAGGACGTCAACTCCGGCAGTTCCTCGCCATCGTCGTCACCGATGTCGAAGTGTTTTCTCAACACGACCGACGATGGTTCCAACGCCACCGGCGCCCAACGACGCAAAAACGCTACGTCCAAGGGTTCCACCGAGACGTCCGCCTGGTTCATCGCAGCCAACAGGTATAGGGAATCCGGGAACGCATACTCGATCAAGTCGCCGGTCTTCGGATGGAGCAAGTCGAAGTACTGCGTCGACGACTGCGATTCCCCACCCGGTCCGAGACGCTTGTCTCCCTCCATGGCCACAATCGCGCCTCCGAAGACCTGCACGGCAGGCCCGCGATTGATCTCATCGATGATCACTAGTGCCGCATGGTCTGCCCGCTTGGCGTACTCGCTCGCCTTGTAGAGCACGCCTCCAGTCACTCGGAACGTCCCCGGAGCAGCACCCTCCCGTGCATCAGGCATCATCCCCGTGAGAAACTCACGATACTTGCTCGACTGATGCAACACAGACCGGAACACCCGCCTGTTTCCGGCTTCGCCGATTGGTGCGGGGAGGCCAGCGCCAGTTTCCGACGGAATAGGTACCGACGCTTCCGCACTGTAATTCGGAGAGCCTTCCTCGACCTCCTTCTCGAATAGCGCCGCCACCTCTCCCAACAACATCGACTTGCCTGTGCCAGGCGGACCCGACAGCAGAACATTCCGGTGCTCAGCCAGAAGCACCAAGACCTGACTGGCATCAGTCATGGAGGGAACCGCTCGTTCGTCTCGAGATCGAGGAAGGCTGACCTGTGTTTCGTACCCATCCAATCGTTCGCGAAGCTCTTGATGGTCGAGTTCCAGTTCTCAAACCTCAAGCTACTCTCCGTTGTGAAGTAGACGCGAACAATGCCATTCCGCTGCTGAAACAGCATAAATATGGACCGTCCGCCACCCGGATCCTTCTTGACCAGCCCGGAGAAGTCAAAGTGGTTGACTCCTCCAATGCGGCACTCGTTCTCCCTTGCCTCGGTCGCTGGCCATACCTTCATCTTTCGTGACCTCTCTTGGCCTGATGCTTCCCAGAACACTTTTCCTGTATACGTCTCAATCTGTGCGGCCTTCCGACGCTCCAGAACCACCTCGGGCAACATCTTCCTGAAAATCGGCAGAAACGCGGTTTCCGGACGAAACCGCAAGTCCCGAGCGCCCCCGCCTGAATCCGAGACGTTCGACACCGCGTCCATCTTGAGCCGGTCGCCTTTCGTCAAGATCTGGAATACCACGCGGACGACTTGCGTATCGTCACTAGCCACTGGTATCCGTCCTGCTCAAGACACCCTGGATGCTTCCCGAGAACTCGGAACTCAGGTACGGGACGGCGCCTAGCTGTTCGGCTTTCCGAAGCCGTCGAAGCGTTTCGCCACCATCACACCGCTTCTGGCGCCTCCATGTACTGACCAGCAGATCCGCCGTCACGGTCGACTTGCTCGAATCTAACAACCTCGGTTGTCCACGGTCGAGTAACGGGAAGTCTTCAATGATCATATGCAGGTCATCTTCGTTACACCCATAGGCATTCGCAACGATCACATCCGCTTCCGCCCGCAGCCGTGCGATCCGCCAACAGCCCTCCAGAGTGCCGACCCCACTACTGTCGAGGCCCGTAAGCCGCCGCGAGACCTCCACTAGCCGCTGCGCCGGTAGGCTGCCGATCTCAAGCATCGGCAATCGGATCGACGAAAGCACAAAGTAGTTTACCGTGGTCGTTACGACACGCCGCATGAGCCAATCGAACGGTAGCGAGTTCACGATCCCGAGCCACAGCAGTAGACGCTCCTCGGAGCGGTCATTGGGGAACTCCACAGTGGGCACCTTATTGCCGCACGCCAAGCCCGGCGGGACGATCGCCGCCATCATCGAGCGTTCGTTCGTTTGCCCTGTGATGTCACAGAATCCAGCCCTAATCCGCCACACCCGCTCTACCGCACTAGGAGACAGGCCGTCGGTGTGCACCCAGAATTGCGGTTGTATGGCACTTTGGCCGGGGGGCAGATTCCGCCACCTAGCACTTCGCCCCTCACCAGACACATACGCCTTGCACCCCAGCCGGTGCGGCTGAACCATGCGACCTTCGATAAGCGGCAGGCAACCGGGCAGGGCATCCCTCACGAAATGCGGTCTGCCACGGGTCATGTCAACTTCCCTACAGAACGCTGTCTGCCAAAGATTCGGGTCAGACCTATCAGTTCCGGAGCTCCTCTGCATTAGCTCGAACAGGCGCCACTCCGGTGCCGTTCGTACCTCTGGGAGAGTCAAGTCAGGCCGCAGTTCCTTCAGCAGCGGCAACGCAAGGCTGACCTTCCGACGCCCTTGGACGCCATCGTGATTGGCACGGGCGTGCATCATCCCGATGCGCCGAACCTTCCTCTCGCCGGTTGCGGCCTTAGTGTAGTTGACCACCAGAAACTTGAAGCGGGTATCGATGGCGAAGTGCCTCGCTGTGTTGGCCATCACCGTAAAGCACAAGTTCTTGGAAGATCCGACTAGCTCTCGCCGCAGTCCTTCGGTGTTCTTTGACCGGATAAGGCCCCCCGGCACTATAAGCGCACCCATACCGCCGGCACGAGTCAGCTTCAGCGCCAACTCCGTGAAGGCAACGTAGAGGTCCGGTTCGCCACGAGCTAGGCTCGGGTATCGCGAGACTAAATCGGCTGCCAGCCGCACTTTCTGCGACTTCGCGGTCTCGTACCCCGCCAGCCCGTCCTCAGAGTAGCTCGACCCATAGTGACGATCACTGCCCCTTGCCTTAATGAACTCATGGCGTGTCAGCTTTACCTTCTCCCAAGGTGGGTTCGCGACTACTACGTCGAATCCATCGCGTGCCATCGAGAGCCAGACCTCGTCCGGCGCCAAGAGGCTGTCCTGGGTTCGCCACTTCTGCCGCATTGCCTGTAGAGAGTCGAGATCGTCCGTCAGCGCGGAGAGCGCAAGCAATGTGCCGCGCAACGCCATTGGCGACAGATCTGCGGCGTAAACCGAATGGCGAAGCCAGTCGCTTGCAAGGATCCGGTCAGAGCGGCAAGCGACTATCGATACCGCCGTTAGCAGGATGCCGGCCCCACACGCAGGATCTACGACCTTGACACCCGGCTGTAGCTTCGCGCCTGTACCTTGTGCCAGGTACTGCGCGAGTCGAAAGTCCGTGTGATACGCTCCCTTCGCACGCCGGGCGGTGGCGTCCAGGGTCTCCCGTGCCAAGGCGCTCAAGCACAGCGCTGGGTGTATTCCCGTGTCATCAATGCGCTTCACGACCTCTCGTGCTTGATCAAGTAGGCTCGCCGGATCCTCTATCGCCTCAACCTCAAACCGCGACTGAAACGACGCAAGGTCGAAGCCACCAAGGCGAGCAGCCACTGCCTCTAGAAGCTGGAGCCGCAGCTCGACGCCATCGCATCTGTCTCCGACGACCGCCTCAATGGCGGCGTCGGCCGCCACGAGCCTTCTTGATTCGACCGTCTCCAACCGTTACGCCGCCAACCGGCGCGGCTCTGCCGCTTTTTCTATCTCGAACAACACCTCTCGCACCTCAGAACCGGCTCTGCTTGCCGCGCGATTCGGCCTGTAGCGACCAATCTGGTCCAGATCATGGAGTTCCACCGTTCCAACGTTCGCGAGGCCGCTCGCCAGAACGTCGAGAGGTACGTGCCCCTCTGTGCTGTACGACAGGAAGACGCGCCTCGCCTTGCAGCCGTCCACCAATCTCTCCAGCGCCTCTGCCGCTCGTACCTTGTAGCAGTAGACCGAGGCCTTGTCCTTCCACGGCCTTATGCCGCCGACTCCTTCGACCGTCGGTTCATCACCCAAGGCGATCGTTTCCAAGATGTGGTAGTACGCTGCGTACTGGCGCTTCGTATATGGCGGGTCGAAATAGACGGTGTCTTCGGCCTCGCATTGAATGTCCACGACATCCCCCGAAGTCATGGTGGCCGTCGGCGCTGTCCGAGGCAGGTCTCTAGCTATCACTTCGATGTCAGCCAATGACTGCCGCTGCCATCGCGAAAGAAAACAACCGTAGGTTCCAGCCGTATTGGCCACGCGATTCGCCGCGCCCAAGAGATCGGCGACAAGCACGCACGTCTCCGCATCGTTGATACGTCCACCGCGACGCCAGCGCCCGATTTTCGTACGCATGCCGTCGATTCGCCTGGCGTTGTCCTCTGTGAAATACATTCGTGCCACGTCGCCGTGGCTTGCCGAAGCAGGGCTGTACTCACGCCAGATGAATCCGCCCAGCGGCTCGGTTGCATTCAGTTCGACAATGGCCTGAGTGTAACCCCCGACTCCGGCAAATCTCGCCTGAACGGACGACGTCACCCGAGCGAGCGACATCATGGCAGCCGAAGTCAGGTGATCGTTGACGTGAACCTTCCATCCCGCTTCGGACGCCGCCTGCGCCACTGCCCCAGTGCCCGAGAACGCGTCGTGGAATGTGCCCCCGTCCGGTTCGCCAACGCGGTCGAGGATTGCCTTGACGACCCGTGCTTTCGAACCGATGTACCTAACGCACATCAGACACAAGCCGCTCGCCGGGGGACGGCACCCCAGCGCGTCGCGGGGCGTTGCGGTGTTCCCCGACGCAGCGATACCGGGCCCCGTCCATCTCGATCAGTCCAACTTTCGCGCATCCCTTCTTCAGACTTTCCCCTCGCGGTTCTCGACCTCCACCTCCAATGCCCAGCCCCCGCTTGCCCAATCAGCGACCGCCGCAACTCCCCAATGAAACACCGAGTACTGTACAAATGTCAAGTAGTGCACAGACCGCCCACAGGTTGTCCACAGGTTGTCCACAAAGAGCAGCGCGGCCCAACGGCGACGCCACGCCGCCACTGAGAGTGGCCCCCTGGGACGGCGCTCGCCTTGGAATCTCGGCTGCCCTGCCCCAATGTTGCCGCATCCAGCAGCGTTTTTCAGATCCTGTCGCAGTTCCCTGCCTTATCCAGAGTCCGTCCGATACGGGCTCACCGACTGTACGTCAATGGTGGGTCGTTCGGTCGTTCGTAAACGGCCGTAGACTCTCCCGTGTGCCTGCTCAACAGCACGACCTTGCTCCATTGATCGATTCCATCGCAGGACCGCACGCTGTCCTGGACCACCGACCACTCCTCGCCCAAGGCGTCGTGAACGATCACGACCTCATCCTCGAGTAGCAGCCACCGGCGGGAAAAGCTCCGTGCGCGACGGCCCTTTCGGACCTTCCGCGCCTTCTGGCTCACGCAAGCAACGATCCGTGTCGAAGCTGTACCCGCCACGAAGATGCCCATGTCTTCGCTCACTCCAGAGAAGCTCCCGTCGTTGCCTGCCGGGAGATACTCGACTACCACACCACACCCGACTCGCGCGGCATCGGACACAAGCTGAATCTCTCCGCCCACACCAGGTCTCCGCAGTGCATCGCGTACACGTTCCACCCACTCGCCCCTGGGCTTCGGAGGTCTCCGTTCATTTGGGTCGTATTCGCAACGGACGTGCCAACGTGGGGCGCCATCTTCGCTCTTCACGCCATCGATCACAGCCTCAAGCCCTCGCTCGAACGCTACCCGTTGCTCTCGCGGCCAACCTTCACCGTCCACCATTCGCATGACCTCTACAGCAATTTCGTCACCACCGAAGCGGACCACGAGGTCGGGTGGACCTTCCCCGTCGCCCACGTATCGCACATCGCTTGCGACCCGTTCCAGCCATTCTCTCGCCCGCGTTTCGCTGCCGCGCGGTCCGGCTTCTCGGTCAGATCGTCTCACAAGGCGGACAGACGCCTAGTCGGGCGGGACCAAACCCGGCCGACAGCAGCGACGCGATCCAAATGCTGATGCCTCGTCCACAGACACCCAGGCCACAGTGCGCAAACAATCCCAACATGCACGGGCTCGAGACACTGGTCAAGTTAGCCGTGGTCCCTTGGTGTTTCGTGCCATAGAGGGAGGCAACACGAGCCATGGGCCGGAGCGCGGAGTTGCTCCGTTTCGTCGCTTCGGCCTCCGGCAGGGTGCCCTGACCGTTCCCCGCGAATCCGAGCCGTCTCGGGTGGGGAGAACCTCATGTTCCAAACGCGACCGCAGTGGGGGCTGCGCTCGCCACCCGGGAATTGAACGAAGCAGTGCTTATCGGCCTTCGTGATATTCCTTTAGTAGTAATTCACCTGTTTTCTGTTTCTGGCAGTTCGCCAGCAGTTGGAAGGGTTTTAGGCCTGCAGCACCGAATAGGAACAGCGAGCACTCGCCGCCTACCTCATACCAGCGCCCGCGGATTTCGTATGGCCGGGACCGAAGCCCGCCGTCGGCTTTCCGGTCGAAGGTATGGATGATCTTCCAATCGCTCTTTGGTACGAACTTGATGCGCTTGAGGTGAGCCTTCGCCACTGATATCGCCACGATCTGTGGCCGCAGGTTCTTGAGCAGCATGCGCCAGAGTGGAACGCCGTCGCCTTCAAGCGCCGCACGATCAGCCTTGTTGAGTCGGCTCCACGTCGGATCCGTCGCTACCGGTGAGCAGATGTCCGTGTGGAGCGCTGTCGATCCGCCACCCTTGTAGTAACTAGCCCCCAGCCCATTGAGCAGCGGCTCGAACGCATTGAACCACTCTCGGTATGGTTCGGTGCAAAAATAGGCCGACATTGCGTCGAGATAGCGGGGCGGTTCCCGGTTGCCCTTTGCTAGCGGAAAGCGCTGGAACGGCTTGCCAGGAGGAAACTCTTTCCGAGAGGGATTCAGCCCCACCGTCAGAATACGCAATGGCGAAGCGAGATACCCATCAAGGTCGCCGAAAAACAGAATAGGCACGGCCGGCGTAACGCGGCAAGTCCGATCAGCGGCACGGTCGAATGCTCGCCAAACCCGCGCAACCGGCTCCGAGAGAAGTTCCCCACTGTCTCGTGAGGCGGAAACTGTGTGCGGTGGGCGACGCGTCATTCAGCGATATCTCCGGTTCAATCCGAGCAGCCTATGATCGACAAAGAGGCGCTATGTGATGTTGCGGAACTTTAACTGCTGTGCAAGGTTGCTCTGGGGCGAATTTCGACTCAATCGCTCCCATCGAAACTGAAATAGGACTAGACGCTATACGGATTCCAACCCCCCGACCTGCGTTACAGTACTGACCTCGTATTCGATGCACCTGCCACTCCCTTCCCAATCAACTCATCGATCCTATCGGCGATCTTCTGTGCTGCATCCCGGAGTTGCTCCATGGTCCAGTCGGCGGCATAGCCTTCCGTCACGTCCTGCGGCCGGGCATGATTGACCAGCCGCTTGGTCAGGCTCGTTGGCAGCATCAAGTCCCGGTCCGCTACGGTGATGAAGCAGTTGCGCAGCGCGTGGAACCAGAATTTCGCGCCGCCCTCCTCGCCGATTCGGGCGTTGAGATGCTGCATTCCCTCAAGATGCCCCGTCCTGCTGATCTCGGAGGGAAAAACCCACATCCGGCTGTTCTCCGGGGAGCGGCCCCGTTCCGCTAGGCGGCCCTCAAGGATGAGGGCGAGCTGGCGGGTGATCGGGAACTCCAGCGGCTCGTTCGTCTTGGTCTCCTCGATCCGGAGCACCATCGTGTCCAGGTCCACCTGCGACCACCCCAAGCCGAATACCTCGGACCGGCGCATGCCGGTGTACAGCCCGAAACGAAAAGCGTCGCGGGCGACAGGGTTGCGCACCCCGGCCTCTAGGCCCTTGTTCCATTTCGGCAGCACTTCCGTCGGCGGTGGGATGCTGCGTCGGCGCACGCGGTTGGGACGCCCGCCTGCCGCTCGCCACTGATCCACGGGGTTGTGCAGACCGGGGACATCGATGCACTGGCGGCGATACAGCGCGCGTAGCATCTTGACGGCGTTGTTGGCCTGCACCCAACCGGCGTCTTTGGTGAGCCGGTGGAAGCGCTGCTCGACGTCCCGGCGTGCAATCGTGTCGAGCGGGCGGTCGAGCCAGTCGCCGAGGTCGCGGTGGACGGTGCTGTTATAGGTGGCGATCGTGCTCGCCTTGCGCTCAGGTCCGGCGGTCAGGTAGTCCTCATACGCTTCCCGCAACGTCGGCATGGCGCGCGTCCTGGCGCGCTCGGCGGCCGGATCTTCACCGGCGGCGACGCGTCCAAGCATCTTGTGGGCACTGCGCCGGGCCTGCTCGGCCGTCACGCGCCCGTGGCGCCCAATGACCAAGCGCCGATTGGTGGCCTTGCGTCCGCCTTGTCCCGCCCGATAGTTGACGAGATAGGAGCGGATGCCCGAAGGTTGCACCCGTATCCCGAATCCGGTGAGGCGGTCGTCCCATGCGATGAACGGCTTATCTCCCGGCTTCAGGGCCTCGACACTCCGCTTGTTGAGCGTCATCTTGAGGTTGGCGGTCTTTTTTCCGACGGGTGTTGACATGGAGATATCCTTCAAGATTCGATCATGATATCATCTTATTAGTCAACACACAGAAGTCAATCAGAGCGTATCCCATCGCGCATTAGCGCGGATCGTGAAAAAGGGAGTTCCTATAATCCATTGATTTCCAATCATTATATCTAATTCATGGTACCCGGAGCGCAGTCCCTTCTATATATGCCATTGAACCTTTCGGATTGAACCGCGTAGAACTCATCGGCCGCCTCGGCGCCGACGTCACCATGAATCACCTCACCAGCGGGGGACGCGTTGCGAATCTCAGCATCGCGACCGACGAGTCCTACATCAACAAGCAGACCGGCGAGCGGGTCGACAGGACCGAGTGGCACCGCATCGTCACCTTCCAGGACGGGCTCGTCGAGATGCTCGGCAAGCACGCCCGCAAGGGGCGGCTGGTCTACGTCGACGGCAAGCTGCAGACGCGGCGCTGGCGCAAGGACGGCGAGGACTCCGACCGGTTCTCGACCGAGATCCTGCTGGTGCCGGGCTGCAGGATCCAGTTCCTCGACAAGCCCAACGGCAACGGCGCGGCGGCAGCCGCCACCGCACCCGAGGGCACCGGCCCGGCCATGCCGTCCGACGACGGCGACAACGGCATGGACGAAGAAATCCCGTTCTAGGTTTCCGTCCTCCCGCGGGGACCGGCGCTTCGGCGCCGGTCCCCCTTTTTGCCGCCCCCCTCGAGTCCACCCCATTACTACGTCACGCACGCGCGTCGCACAGCATGCCGGCCGCCCGGCTCCACCATGAGGCGGCGGCCGGCCGGTATCGGGCGTTCCCAATAACGGAAGGAGATTTCCATGCCATCACGCCACCCTACAAGGACGGCGCCGTGAACGCCTCCGACGTCGCGGCCGAGCTGGCCGCTCGAGCGGAGCAGGTCTGCCGGCACTTTCTGCCCCACGGCCGCCGCCAGGGCCGCTACTGGGTCGCGGGCGACCTCGACGGCGCCCACGGGCGCTCGCTCTTTGTGCGCCTCGAAGGCCCCGGCACGCCCGGCAAGTTCACCGACGCAGCCACGGGCGAGCACGGCGATCTTCTGGACATCGTCCGCATCCGCTCTGGCGCGCCGACGCTACGCGCGGCGCTCGCCGAGGCCCGCGCCTTCCTCGCCCGGCCGGCGCCGCCGGCGACAGGCGGGGGGGCTTCCTATGACGCCCCCGAGGCGGGCGGGGGGGCGCGGCGGGCGACAGGCGGGGGAGCTTCATATGACGCCACTGAGGCGGCGCGGCGCCTGTGGCGCCGCTGCCATGCCATCGGGGGCACCCCAGCGGAGAAGTATCTGCTGGCCCGGGGGCTGGCGCGCTGCCGCTTTGCGGCGCTGCGCTTCCACCCCGATCTGCGCTACCGCAAGGCCGGCTCGGTGATCCGCCTGCCCGCGCTCGTCGCCGCCGTGACCGGCGACGATGGCGTCATCGGCGGCGTCCAGCGCACATGGCTCGACCCGCACTCGCCGGCCAAGGCCAACGTCGCCGCGCCCCGCAAGGCGCTTGGCAGGATCCACGGTAACGCGGTGCGGTTTGGAACGCCGGGCAAGACCCTGCTTGTCGGCGAGGGCATCGAAACGGTGCTGTCTCTGGTGACCGCGATGCCGGACATCACCGCAGCGGCGGCGCTCTCCGCCGGTAGCCTCGGCGCGTTCACGCCTCCGCCCGGCGTCAACCGCCTTCTCATCGCCCGCGACAACGACCCCGAGGGTGAACGTGCCGCCGAACGCCTCGCCCTTCGCTGCTTGAACTCGGGCGTCGGCTTCGCCGTCCTCGTCCCGGAGAGCGGCGATTTCAACGACGATCTCGTCGCGTTTGGTCCCGACGCGCTCGCCGCGCAGCTTGCGCCGCTCGTGCGCTTCGCGGGAGGTGGAGTGGAGGCGGCGTGGAGCGAAAGGCGCTGAGAGCAGAGGGAGTTTCTTCGCGCCTCCGATACACGAGCCGGAGCCAACCATGAGTCACATCACATTCAAGCGGGTAAGTCCGAACGAGTCCCGCATCTACCAGGACGGTGCTTGCGTCGGCGATGTCTACCGCATCGACGACATCCAGCGGCCAGGCGCTCCAGTCCACGTCATCCATTTGACCGAGGACTGGCGCGGTCCGAAGCGCGTCCACGATCCCCGCCGCATCGGCGAAATCACCCAACGCATGCTCGATACCCACCCGCTCTACGGGTAACCGGCGTGGACCAGGGCGATCGTTTCAACACCGCGGAGGGCGCGGCGGCGTCCGGTCTCCGCTCGCGTCGCTCGCTGCGCGCTTCGCTTGCCGGAAAACGCAGTGGGAGAGCAATACAAAAGCTATTCCCGACATAGGCCCATTGTCCCACACGTGCTCACGGCGCCAACCCCTTCGGGGTCCTCCACTTCGTTGCGGCCGCTTCGCGGTGACTCCGCTGCGCGCGCGTGAAACAACAAACCTATGTCGGGAGATGCTCTTCCGGCCACTCGGGCCACCTAGCCCAACACTCAACTTCATCAGAGGAGACACTCACATGTTCGATATCGACACCATGAACACACACCAGGCGCAATCCCCCACTGCTGTGATCTGCGAGAACGCCGCGCTCTACGGCGCAACGCCCGAACGCGACGAGTTCGACCCCAGGGAGGTCTGGGACCAATCGGCTGCGCTCGAAGCTGTTCGCAAAGCGTTCCGCGTCCTGGCCGATGACGCCGCCCCCGACGGCACCCAGCTCGCCGACGAACGCGAGTCCATGCTCTGGGGCTTCGTCAACATGCTTGACGCACAAGTCCGCAGGCTCGACCGCCGCGTCGACAAGCTGGAGCCCAAGCTGCGCGACCTGCAGCGTGAGCAGGACGGCTCCGAGATCAGCGCCCGCGATCTCGAACTCACGATCGACCGAACCCGTAACTTCGGCGATCGGCGCGACGCGTTCGAGAAGATGCGCGACACCGCCGCCGACGCCTACCGCGAGGCCACAGGCGACACCTGGCGGCCGCGCTACGGTTCACACGTCTCGCAGACCGGCAAACTCACCTCGGCGGCGATCGACGCCCGCGACTTCCTGCGCGCGCGCAAGGACCGCGAAACCAAAGCACACCTGCCTGACGGCACACTGATCGCCATTGCCGGCGGCAAGACCGTCACCGATGTCGACGCCATCTTCGCCCGCCTCGACAAGGCCCGCGCCAAGGGCCCCAAAACCAAAGCCCCCCCTCCCGCCGGCCCCCCGTACCCCCATCCCCGGCGGCAACCCCGCCCCCGATGCCGCCCCCTTCTCCCCCCGCCTCGACAAGGCCCGCGCGAAATACCGCGACATGGTGCTCGTGCACGGCGGAGGCCCCGGAGTCGAACGCTTCGCCGCACAGTGGGCCGAACGCCACGGCGTGCACCAGGTGGTGTGCAAGCCCGATTGGGACCGTCACGGACGGGCCGCACCCTTCCGCCGCAACGACGAGCTGCTCAATCTCCTGCCCAAGGGCGTCATCGCCTTCCCCGGCAGTGGCATCACCGACAATCTCATCGACAAGGCCGTCCAGCTCGGCATCCCGGTGCAGCGCTGCGCAGCATAGCCCGCACCTCCTTCAGCGGGTCGCGTCGTTCCAGCGGCGCGGCCCGCTTCTTTCTTGGTCGCAGCACCATCGGTGGCGCTTCCCGCGCTCCGCGCTTTGCCATTAACGGATTCGCTGCGATCCGGTATCTGCTCGTCCGTCCGCAATGCTGCCCGCGGCTCTGTCCGCACCGCCGTCCGTTCAAGCGCCACGGCGGCTCCCCACCGCCGGGTTCGCCGGCGGTGCTCCTCCCATCCTGAATGCCGCCTCTCGGTGCCTCTCCCGACGCCGGAGGCGGCTTGGGTCTCACACCCCACTCGCCAAAGGCGAAGAGAGCGAGGCCCGAACGGACTGCATTTGTCGATAGTTTTCCTTTATATGTCAGTGAGTTAGACCTATTGCAGCTTATCGCCGCGATCTCGAGCTCGGGGCGTGTTGTCCGTTCAAAACCGCCGTTTTGTTCCTTTGGGACGAACGGCGCCCGAGGTAATAGACAACGGAGATACGCCCATGCGCGTTCACGCCACCATCAACGAGCGGACGCTTCGCCGCACCTTCAAGGAAAAGAAAACCGGACGCTACGGCCTGACCGTCATTGACCGGGACCTGCCCGCCTTCGGTTTCACCGTCGCAAAGAACGGAATGAAGACTTTTTTCGTCCGGGCTCCGCGCCCCGTCGGCGCGCCGAAAACGATCCTCGGCACGGCCAGTGACATGACCGCCGCCGAGGCGAGAGAGAGGGCCGTGGCCGCCATCGCGGCCGCCCGGACCGAGCGCGAGACCGGACCCCTGTTCGCCGACTTCGCCGACGAGTTCATGCGCCGCCAGGCGCCTCGCTGGAAGCCATCCACCCGCCAGGGCAACCGCTACCTGTTGGACCGCTACATCGTGCCTTTCTTCGGCGCAATGCCTGTCGCGAAGATCGCCCGCGCCGACGTCCGGCGCTGGTTCGATTCGATGAGCGCCATCCCCGCCAGCGCCAACCGGACTCTGCCGGTGCTGTCGGTGATGATGCGGAAGGCGGAACTGTTGGATTACCGGCCCCAGGGCTCCAACCCCTGCCGCAACATGCGCCGCTACAAGACCGCGCCCCGTGAGCGGTTCCTGTCGCTGGACGAACTCAAGCGCCTCGGCTATGTGCTTGACCAGGCCGAGGACACTCAGGCTGCCTCCGTCATCCGGCTGCTGCTGTTCACAGGCGGCCGGAGTTCGGAGATCACAAGTCTCAGGTGGGACTGGATACGCGGCGCCCGCGCCGTGCTGCCGGATTCGAAGACCGGGCCGAAGGCAATCCAGCTACCGCCACCCGCCCAAGCGGTGCTGAACGCGCTGCCGCGAGAGAGCGAGTACGTGTTCCCGAACCCGGCGGGCGACGGCCCAATGAAGAACCTCGGATACCGCTGGCTGAAGCTGCGGGACCTCGCGGGGCTGGATGGTGTGCGCATCCACGACTGTCGGCACACCTTCGCCAGTCATGCCGTGATGAGCGGACTGGATCTCTACACCGTCGGCCGCCTGCTCGGCCATGCCGACATCGCCTCGACCGAGCGCTACGCCCATCTGGCCGACGAGCACGTCCGCGCCGCGGCGGGGCGCATCTCCGGCATCGTCCACGGGGCCATGACCGGCAGCGCCAAGGAGAAAAGACAATGAGGGCCGGCAAGCAGCGCATTCGATTAACCGTAAAGGGCATCGCAGCCGCGAAGCCGCGCGGGACGGAATACACTCTATGGGACACCCAGCTGGCACACTTCGGTGTGCGGGTACAGCCCTCCGGGGTCAAGTCCTTCATCATTCAGACCCGCGTCAACGAGCGCATGCGCAAAATTACGCTCGGGCGGTTCCCCGAACTGCCGCTACACGCGGCACGGCGCGAAGGCGCGGCCGTGCTCGTCCGCCTGTGGGGCGGCGAGGACGTGACGCCGCCGCGCAAGAAGAAGGCGCTGCTGTTCCGGGATTTCGCCCAGCGCTACCGTGAACGGCGCCGTCACCGCTGGAAGCCGTCCTCGCTGAAGACCTACGACGGATACCTGCGTCATCGGCTGATGCCACATTTCGGGAGGCTGAGGCTGGATGCCATCGACCACACCCGGGTCTCGGCATGGTTCGACGCGGCCAGCACGGACAAACCCGGCGCGGCCAACCGCGCGTTCGAGATTCTGCGCGCGATGCTGAAGACCGCCCGCCAGTGGGGCGAGCTCGGCGAGCACGTCCCCGACGCCTGCGCCAACATTGTCAGGAACCCGAGAAAGCCCGTCGCGCGTTTTCTCACCCGCCAGGAACTACAACGGCTCGGTACCGTTCTCCACACGCACAAGGCCCAACATCCGTGGCCAGTTGCCGCGATCCGTCTGCTGACGCTCACCGGTGCGCGGCTCTCCGAGATCCTCAATCTCAAATGGGAAGACATCGGCGAACCTGGCGAGGACGGCGCGAGCGTGCGGCTTGAAGACTCCAAGACCGGACCGCGTACGCTCTGGCTCGGGCAGGAAGCCTCCAGCGTGCTCGCCGCTCTCCCCCGGGCGGAAGAGGCAACGCGAGTGTTTCCAGAGACCCTCACGTCCAGTCGGCTCTACACATTCTGGGTGGGCATTCGGGAAGAAGCCGGATTGCCCGGTCTCCGGATCCATGACTGCCGTCACACCTGGGCCTCGCAAGGCGTCATGAACGGAGTCGGGCTCACCACGGTTGGTCGGCTACTCGGACACCGCCAGCGCGACACTACCGCGATCTACGCCCACCTCGACGACGCCACGCTCAAGGACGCCGCTGCGCAGCCGGCGGCCGTCATCGCTCGTGCCATGGGATACAAAGCCGGGTTGTCTTCAGTGATAGACGAGGCGGAGGTCGCCGATACGTTGGCTACCATGCCGGAGTCTCCAACACCCAGAGGACCGGCCGCGTAAGACCGGATGCGAGATCCACTGTGGCTCACGTCCGGGGACGCCAAGCAATCAGACAGGATGGAATCGCCAGAACGCGCGGGCGAGCCTCCCCGACGCCCAAAAGCTGACTGGTTGTGACTGTACCCGTGAGGGCACTCCCAAAAACTGAGCCCCTCAATGGACGATGCGTTCCTTCGCTATTTGGCGTTTGGGCGCTGACGCTATGAAGCCGCGTGTATTTTTCCACTGCGAACAACTTCTTCCGCAAGTTGATCCGCGATTTCGTTTGTGGCAAGCCCTGTCTCGGCGGAGCGTTCGTACACGCGGCGGAGGATCTTGCCCAGTCTGCGAAGGTGCATCTTGAGGTTTTCTCGGCGTTCTTTGTTCAATTGGTAATGCAGATCGATTATGCCCCCAGCGTTAGTCAGGTAATCTGGCGCGTACAGGATGCCTTGTTCCCGGAGTTCTGTTCCGACGCGTGGGCACGTCAATTGGTTGTTGGCTCCTCCCGCAATGATCGGAGCCCGAATACGGCCTATGGAAGCCTGGCTCAAGATTCCACCGAGCGCGCAGGGAGAAAAAACGTCCACGTCTGCCGAAATGATCTCGTCAATGCCCAAAATGCTGGCATCCAGTTCCTCGGCCATGAGGCCGACTCGCTGTTGATCAATATCAGCGAGAACAAGCCTGGCACCCTGGGCCGATAGCAGCCTGGCAAGACGCCCGCCCACGTTTCCCACACCCTGGATGGCTACTCGAATGCCATCCAGAGATCGGTCGGCACCCAGCAGATAACGGATGCTGGTTTCGATGCACGCGAGCACGCCTTGCGCAGTGGACGCGGACGCATTACCGCATTCAGCATCAATTCCGGCGACATGCGGCGTTACTTCGCCGATTGTTCGGATATCGTCCATTGTCGTGCCCATGTCGAAGGAGGTGATATAGCGGCCCCCAAGTGAGTCGACCGCTTTGCCAAATGCATGCAGCAATTCGACGGTCTTGTGCTCTTTGGGCTCCGCAACAACGATGGCCTTGCCGCCGCCAAAAGGGATACCGGCGATGGCGCACTTGTAGGTCATCGCCTGCGACAAGCGCAAGACATCGGTCAGTGCCGCCGAGGTCGATCCATAGGGTCGTATTCGGCATCCTCCGATTGCCGGACCGAGTCGTGTGTTGTGAATGGCGATGATCGACTTGAGACCGCTCGATCGATCAGAAAAGAAATGCACGGATTCGTGCCGGAAGGCAGTTTCAAGTATTTCTCGCATTGTCTTTTGGGTGCTGATCCCGGTCGCCGCTTCTGGCTGCCGAGCAAGCGTCTACCCGCTCCATCTCATCAATTAATCTGGCACTTCTCTCGGAAATGTTCTACAACAGCTTCACGTTATTCCGGCGGACAGTCGCCGCCCAATTTACCCCCAATACCTTGTGCAAATCCCGCCCGACAGGTCGCAATTACTTACCAGGTAAGCTCGAATCCAATCCCATACGTGAATGGCGTCCCCCAGGTTTCCCCGAATCCGATGCTGCTGGTCAGCACCTGCGTGCGGTAGCGCTCATCCGTCAGGTTCCTGCCCCACAGATAGGCCGACCAATTCCCTCTATTGCTGTCCACACTCAATCGAGCATTCGCCAGCCAATAGCCTTCCTCGCGGGTTTCCGGCGGTTGGCGAACAATGTCGTAGGTCACATCGTCCTTGTAAGCGAGCGCAAGCATGACATTTGCTGTGAGGCTGGCGCCAAGAGCCCAGCGGTAATCGATGCGGGTATTGAAATTGATCTCCGGGGAGTTGGGCAGGTCGCTGCCTTCCGCCACACCCGGAAGAATCGAAGTGGTAATTTCAGTGTCGAGAAGCCCTAAACCCAGACGAACATCCAGACCCTCACCCGCCAGCCAAACGAGTTCGAATTCCGCTCCGCGCACTTCCGCGTCCCCGGCATTGGCAATTCCGAACAGCGGCCCGAAGGGCGAGTCAAAGAGCGGACCGTAGAACTGCAGATCCTCGAAGTCGTAAAGGAACGCGGCGGCATTCAACTGTGCCCGTCCGCCCCCAAACTGGGTCTTCAGCCCGACCTCGTAGGCATACAGGTTTTCTTCATCGAAACCCGCCAAATCCGCCGGGTTGAACGTCAACTGCCCTTGAAAACCTCCGGACTTGAACCCCTTGCTCGCCGTCGCGTAGATCAGCGTATTCTCGATGCCGGTGAAATCGATACCGACCTTTCCTGAAACATCGCCCACGTCGTAATCATTCACCGCTGGCGGGAAACAACCCGTTTGCACGCCATCCGGCACTGCAACGACGGCCGGGTCGCCCAATGGGCGCAGCGCGCACAGGAAACCACCGCCCGTGGTGACATCCGGCGTCACTATGAAGGTGAACGCCTTGCTGAACTCCTTGCGGTCATCGGTGTATCGAAGCCCGAGGTTCAGCCGAAACCGGCTATTGAATTGCCATTCCGAGTGTGCGAAGAGCGCCTTGGTATCCGTGTCCTGGCGATAGAAATTGCCCACCGCCGTAGCTCCGGCCAATCCGAACAATGGCAAGAGATCCCGCGCGTCAAATTGATCCCTTGTGTCCACCTGATCAGATCCAATGAATCCGCCGAGGATCAAGACCCATGGATCGCTGATGTACGTCGCCCGCAATTCTTGGGAGAACTGCTCAATCTCGTTGTCGTAGAAACCATCGAGATGCACGAGCGCCGAACCGTCGCGATCTTCCTGGTAGAAGCGGGAATAGTCCTCGTAGCCTGTCACTGAGGTGAGCGACCATTCATCCGTGACCGCCCAGTCGATCGAGAGTGCCCCACCCTGGCTCTGCACATCCTGTCGTAGCGGACCAGCGCCGGCCGAACTGAATACGTCCTCGAAGAAAACATCATCCGACGGATCCAGAATATTGTTCACATTGAGCAACGGGGGATCGGAACGGTCCTGACCGGAATGCAGATTGATCCTGACTTCAATGGCTTCAGCCGGGCGCCAATCCAGGATCGCGCGCCACGCGTATCGATCCACCTCGCCCACATCACGTGTTGTTGTGCGATTGAACTGAAACCCTTCGCCTTGCTGGACGACCTGCGCAGCGATGCGAACACCCAATTCCGGCGTCAACATGCCCCCAACGGCCCCTTCCAGGTACACCCGTTCATACCGGCCGACGTCCATGGCCAGATAGCCTTCTGTGTCCACCGTGGATTTGCGGCTCACGAACTTGACCGTCCCTGCCGTCGTATTCTTGCCGTATAGCGTCCCCTGGGGGCCCCTGAGCACTTCGATGCTTTCCAGATCAAACAGTTGGAAGCTGAGCATCGCCGGGGAGACAAGATAGATATCATCAATGTAGATACCGGCGGGCGGGTTGTTGTTGACCGCGTAATCGTTCAACCCGATCCCGCGGATACTGACGTTGGGGATCCCGTTGCTGAAGGTATTGTTGATGTTGAGGTTGGGCGTCTGCGTCGCGACGTCGACCGGTTCCAAGAATCCCAGTCTGCGCGCATCCTGCCCCGAGAACGCGGTCACGGCGATGCCGACATCGGAGGCGTACTGTTCGCGCTTTTGCGCGGTAACGATGATCTCCTCAAGCACCTTCCCGTCGGAAGACTGGGCCGTAGCCGAAATCGGAAACACGACGGCGGCGCCCACGATGATCAAAACGCTTCGGAAAATCAATCCAACCATGAGGCCCTCCGAAAGCTTGCCTGAACGGTTCTTGTTGCAAAACCTATCAACGCGCCGGTTTCCATAGAACACCTGTTATGGGTAGGTGCGATGGAAACACCGGGTAGGTCGGCTTACGGGCTCAGGTCGTAACCCGCGATGGGCTTCTTCTCCGGGCAAGGATAGGCGTGCTTGCTGTGACTGATTCCGGCCTTGATCAATGCTTCCGCCACCAGGACCGTGGCGGGAATCGGATCAATCACGGGCACGTCGTACCCCCGTGTGAGCAGCGAGGCGCGCATGGCCTCGGCACAGCCCAAGAAGCCCGTACATCCCAGCACCACGATGTCGGCGCCGTCTTGCTCTATCGAAACCATAGCCTTCTCGGCGAGCGCATCGTTCAAGACATCAAGATCGTGGGTGAGTTCAAGCACCGGAATATCCACTGCCTGAAAGGAAGCGTACTTCTCACGAAGACCATACGCGCTGACAAGGTCCTCCACCATCGGCCTGATCCGATCCAGGACGGTAATGAAGCTGAACCGATGGCCCAGCATGCTGGCCAGATGCATGGCCGTCTGACCGGCCCCCAATACCGGGATGGAGACCGCCTCCCTGCAGGCATGCAGCCCCGGATCGCCCATGCAATCGATGACCACGGCGCCCGCCCCGTTCCTTTCGGCCTCAATGGCCTTGCGAAGGGTGTCCGGTACAGCCAGGGCCTCGTCGAATTTAGACTCGATAGAGGCGGGGCCGCTCTCCAAGAGACAGTGGGTGATCTTGAGGTTCTCGTGCTCCAGGGGCCTCACATCGTCAAGTGTTCGAACGCCGCGCGTGATGATCGGTGTCAGTAGTTCAATATTCATGTGGTCTCCCGTTAAGGGTCGATCTGCTCCAGGGGAACAAAGGGTTCGTCGAGTCCGAATGCTTGCGGCCCGAATCGGGCCAGGGCTTCTTGGGTTCGCATGATGGGCGCCGCACTGATGGCAATGACCTTGAGCCGCTGGCCGTACCGCAGCCCGTCCACCGGTACGGGATTGCCGGTCTCACGCTCGACCAGACAAATGAGGTCCGGTACGATCGCCACCGTCCGGCCATCGATGCGGGCCACGAGATGCTCGTTCTGAAAGGAAATGTTCATGGTCGAACCGGACCCGTCGGCCCCGCCCAGCACACAGTGCCCGATGGAAAAGCCTTCTTTGGCTTCCCTGCGAATATCCTGCACCTTCCCGTCGAAGAGAACCTTGCATTGGTTGTAGTGCTCGGTGGTGCGCAGGTATTCGACCAGGTGTTCGATCGGATTCCCCTGCTTGCGTCCCTCGGCAATGGTTCGGCCGATGTCCCTGGCCAGCGTCAAGGTCCCGGGCACCGCGGTGCGCTTGACCTCCCGGCCCGTCATCGGGTAGCTGGACAGCACGACGCTGCAGCCAAGATGCACCGATGCCAACCGCACCAGGTCCTCCGCGGACTTCGCATCGCCCGTGTCCACGACGACCGACGTCAGGTGATCGTCGGTCATGGCCAGGGGCGTGCACGAAACTCCACCCACATTGAACGTCGTCATCTGCAGTTCGGGAAAGGCCCGGCCCATCCCGTCCGCGTTGACGAGCGGGAGCCCCAGCCGTGCCGCCGCCATGATGGGCAACAGCGAATTGATGCCGCCGATTTCCAACCCGATCAGGGCATCAGGCGAGCGCCCCAGCCTTTGCTCGAGGCGCTGGATGGCCAAGTCCACATCGTCTCCGCACGCCGCCTTTTCGGCCAGGACCGTCGGCACGCCCAGCATTGCGATCGTGAAGACGTTAGCGTAATCCTCGAGCGCCTCCGGTTCCACGACGCCAGGTGCTCCGAACTCTTCAATGGCGTTCATCGCCAACAGCCGGCCGATGTACGGATCGCCGCCGCCTCCGGTTCCCAGGAACGCCGCGCCCGTGGCGATGTCGACAAGGTCCTCTTTCGAAATCCTCATGCATGGCCCTCCAGCAAGGTGCTCGTCGGCAGCGCGATTCGCTCCAGGTCACCGACGACCTTCACGCGAATCCGAACGGCGCCGCCGGGCATGTAGGCAAGCGGCATTTCTTCCAACTCCACGATCCGTAACGACCCGGGATCGGCACCCGCAGCCTCCGCCCGCTCCCGAGCCTCCCGCTTGGCCGCGTCAAGCGCCGCCTCGCGGCCGGTTTCCTCGTAGGCGAATACTCGGTCGGTTTCGCCGCTCACCTGAGCAATGGATGCTCCGATCGCGTTCGCTACGGCAGCGTGTTCGGGCACGATAGTTTCGCTCGCGCCTGCCACCGAATCGGTAACGAGCAGGGAACCCCCGCCCACGAGGATCAGTGGCACGGGTTCGGCGCTTGTCTTCATCTGATCCACGCCGGCGGCCAGCATTTCCTGTATGCGCCCAAGGCCTCCCGCAACCATTTTGGGCGAAAGGTGCGACACTCGGTGCCTGTCGCCGATTTCGGCCTTGCCGGCCGCTACCGCGAGATCGGTCGCGCAGATTGTCCTACCCCCGAAGACGAGGGCCTCTTCCGTCAGGCGGTAGCCCAGCGATCGAGGCCCGATGTGCAGGGCCCCGTTTCGCTCTTCCACCAGTGACCCGCCCCCGAGGCCAAGCGCCAGGATGTCCGGCATCCGGAAATTCGTGCGAACGCCGCCGATGCCGACATCCAGGGACGATTCCCGCGGGAATCCGTTTTTCAGCATGCCGATGTCGGTCGTGGTTCCGCCGATATCGGCGACGAGCGCATCGGCAAGTCCGGACAAGTAGGCCGCGCCGCGCATGCTGTTGGTCGGACCGGATGCGAAGGTCAGAACCGGATAGCGCTCGACGTACTCGGCACTCATCAAGGCGCCGTCGTTCTGACTGATGAAGAACGGCGCGGAAATCGCCAACCCATCCAGTGCCGAGCGAAATGATTCCACCACATTGCGCGACAAGTCCGCGAGGCTGGCGTTCATGATGGCGGCGTTCTCGCGCTCGAGAATGCCCATGCGGCCAATCTCCGACGAAAGCGTAACGGTCAGGTCCGGCGCTTCGTTGGCGATGATTTCCTTCGCACGAACCTCCATGGCCGGGTTCACGGGAGAAAACAGCCCCGTCACCGCGACGGTTCGCAACCCTGCCGAATGGATACGGCGTGCCGCGGCGGCGATTGCCTTCTCGTCCAGCGGGTCGGCAACCCGCCCGTCAAAGTGGTAACCGCCTTCTACCAGATGCTGCTGACTGCAGAGGGCTTTGGAGAGGTCGGAAGGCCAGCCGGAAAAAGGCAGAATGCCCCGCGAGGACGGCAACGCGATTCGCACCACGCCCACCGGCATGAGCCCCCTGCGCTCCACGAAGGCGTTGGTGAAATGGGTCGTGCCGATCATGACGGCCTCAATGGAATGCGCGTCAATGGCAGCGCCTTTCAGTGCGGCGCCAATCGCCGCGATAATTCCCTCGCTCAATTTGGGCGTGGTAGGTGTCTTGTGCGCACTCAGCACGATTTGCCCATCCATGATCACGGCATCGGTATTGGTGCCGCCAACGTCAACTCCGATTCTCACTGTGATCCTCTGCCGCCCGCGAATCGGCCTGCGACGACCCTAACAACAGGTCTTTGCTCGCGAAAACACCTACCGTGGGTAGGCATCGTCCGACAATCGGGTAGTTACAGAGAGAATCGGCGCCGCGCCAGGGCGGCAGCGGCGTCTTTGCGCGAATTGATATCGAGTTTCTCGAAGATGTTCTTTACGTGGAACTTCACCGTGTTCACCGAAATCGCGGCCACCTCGGCGATCTCCCGGTTGGAGTGTCCCTGTAAGAGCTGACGGATGACTTCCGTCTCGCGCGGAGTGAAGTCATCGGGCCTCTCCGAGCGTGCACCTTGGGGGGTCTCCATCTCGATCAGCAACTCCGCCAGGAATCGGTCCCTCAATCGATTGCTGTGCTGTTCTTGCGACCGATTCTTGCGATTGCGAATGACGCCCAGCAGCGCGTCGCCCTCATTGATGAACGGCCGTTTGATACCCTCGAAAAGCGCCAGCGACAAGGCCGCTTCGAGCGCATCGTTTGCGGCCTCCGTTTGCCCGTCGGCCCAACACGCCCCGGCCTGGAGCACGGACAGGGTAACAAAGGATCGAATCAGCCGGTGATCGAGGCAGCGCCGGCATTCTGTTCTCAGCAATTGAATTGCCTCACGATTCTCGCCTGCCTGGAGATGCGCGCGCGCCTTAACGCTCACCCTGAGCTGGCGCATCGCCAAATGGCCGTTGGCACGATACGAGGCGATCCTTTCCTTGTCAGTGCAAACAGCGTCCATGCCCTGCATGTATTGCAGTTCCATCTCCTGCAATTCCGCCAGGACGCGAAGTCGGGGCAATCCCCGGCTGGCCGCAACGGATTCGGCCCGATGCCGTATTTCCCGAGCCGACGGCTCACCCGGCAGGCATTGCGTCAGCTTCATGGCCGTGGCGTAGGCCGCCGCGTATACGTCGAGCCAGGCATCCGAGCGCTCGATATGCGGCAAGGCGCCACGGAGCAGTCGGGCGGCCTCCTTGACATTGTTTTTTTCGTACGCGAGCTCGGCCAGAAAAACCGCGGCGATTGCCGCCAGGTCGCTATCCGTGCCGAAGTGCTCCAGAGCGATCGCCTGGCCCGCTCCGTAGAGCGCGTCCGCATCCCGAAGCCTCCCCTGCGCCATGCAGGCGTAACCCTCGTGGAAATAGATGAACGTCTCACCGAACACGGAACCCATGCCCCGGAAACGCCGAATCGCCTTGTCTCCGGCGGAAACGCATGCGTCAAAATCGCCCCGCTGCGAATACATCACGCACAGGAGATTCCAGCGGACCGCATGCATCAGGTCGTTGTCGCGGGACAGCAGGGTGTCGAGTTGTTCGAGTTGTGCAATCTCGCCTTCGGTAATGTCCTGATCCGCATAGCGGTTGAGCAGGCTCCGCATGATCAGAAGTTCGCCTTTGAATTCGCCGTCGGGCCTGCGCGACGATTCCGATTTCGCGACCAGTCGTTCAAATTCACTGCGCGCCCGTTCGATCTCTCCGCGCCGTACCGTCAAATAGATTTTCCCCAGCCAGAGTCGCGGATGATTCTCCAATTCCGTGTCGTCCACCAACGATAGTGCCTGCTGAAGCCCGCCCACGTGTCCCTTCAGCGCATAGTGCCAACCGCCCAACGACTCGTACAGATCCGCCACTACATCAGCCTGGTTGCTGGCCAGTGCGTGCTGGACCGCCTCCGCGGTCAGGCCTTGCTCGCGGAACCATTGGCACGCGGCACGGTGAAGCGAGTCCAGCATCCCGTCCGGACGCCGGCGCAATCGTTCCTGCAGAAACTCTGCGAACAGACGGTGGTAGCGGTACCATGTGCGCTCTCGGTCCAGGCTCTCAACAAAAATATCTCGGCGCTCAAGCAAATCCAGCGTTTGCCACCCGTCACTTGTTCCGCAGAGCCAATTCGCCAGATCGCCGTTCATTCGCTTGAGAATGGACGTCTTGAGAAGGAAGGTCTGAGTGGCGCCATCCAGATCTTCAAACACCTGCTCGAAAAAGTAATCGGACAGGTCGGAACTTCGCCCGGAAATCTCGGCCAGGGTGTCGGACAAGGACGCGCCTTCCGTGACCCAACGTCTGACGGTTTTCAGCGCAATCGGCCAACCCTCGGTTCGATCAAAAAGCTGCGTCGACCAATCTTCGGGAGCCGAAGACTCCACCTCGGAACTCAGCCAATCGCGAATTTCACTCTCAGAAAAGCGGAGCGAGGCATGATCAATCTCAAACAGTTCCCCCCTTGCTTGCAGATCGGCTAAAGGAATCGAACGTGGATATTCCCGACTGCTGATCACAATATGAAAATTCTCCGGTGCTCGAGCGAGCAATTCCTCCATGGCGCGGCAATTTTCGGGACTCGACGCGCGGTGAAAATCATCCAGAATCACAATCTGGTGCCCGCCGGACTTGCTGAGTTCGGTCAGGGCGGCAAGGACCAGTGCCCTGGGATTGGCATGCGATTCTCCACTCGTCGGCGTCGGCAAATGAGCGTTGGAGACCAATCCGGACACTTTGCATGCTTCCATCAGGTAACTCATGAACTGAAAAACATCTTGATCGTGATCGTCCAGTGACAGCCAGGCCACCGGGATCTCTCGGTCCGCCAGCGTGTCTTGCCAACCGGCCAACAGAGACGTTTTGCCAAAGCCCGCTGGCGCATGTAATAAAGAAAGGCGAACTGTAAGCACCTGGTCGATCAGGTCCATCAGACGCGGTCTCCGGAGCAGGGACCGATCAGGCCCAATGGGCAATAGCTTTGATCGAGTCACCCAATCAGCCAATTCAGTGCTCCATACGTGGCAAAGACAATTTTCCTGAAGGCCAGGTAAGGATAACGGACGCACGGGATTGCCCGCCACAAAAGCCGTTTGCTTGCGGAGGATCAACGACTTGACGCAAGCGCTTGCCCTGCCGGTCTGACAGTTCCCCGTAATCCGAGTCGTCCTGGGTGTGGGATTTCTTTGACTTGAGTGGCCCTGTCGCTTGTCTCAGACAGTATCATTCACACCTGCATTCGTTGTTCTTGGGCGGCGGTCGAAATGCAGAAAAATTGTGCGGTCTTCACACAAATCGATCTGGCCAGCATTGCCCCGCCCGAGTCTCAGCGTGGCTATGTTTGAGATCTACCTCAGGTAACGCGATCCCCAGATTCGCGCTGCCGCTGGCAAGCAGGCCCTTAGATTCGAGAATGTCCTTTCCACGTCCTCATACGACACATTCAAACGTATTGGGATCGAGCCCCTTTCACTTGGCCAAGCACTCGTAAACCCGGCGGAGGATTGATGTACGTAAGCAAACTAATGGCCGTTGCGACCGTTGCTATGATGATCGCGCTTCCGGCTGCCGCCCACCCCGGTCCAGAGCGGCACCCAACAGAAGAAGAGCTGGACGACATGGTGTACGAGATCAGTTCGGCCATCGACGGGGTAGATCAGCGTCTAGGCGAGCGTATTGGTGATTTTGAGGCACAGGTCAGCGAGCCAGATCAACAGGGCATCACGGGCATAATCGAACGGGAAGTGGACGAAGCCGTAGCGGGACTTGCCCAGTCAAGCGAATGAACTGAAGGATTGGGTCGATACGGTTGTCGCCATCGGAGCGTCCGCGACATGCCTCCATCAAGTCACTGATTTAACTATGTTTTACCGCAGATGTCTAGCGTCAGTACTGGTTCTATGACTTGCTCGTCGGCGAGAATTCGAACGGCCTCATTGTGCGCTTTGGTGCTTTGGTGCGGCCCACAGAAATCGACGTGTGGAGGGGGGCGTGGCCGGGGGCGCGCCCGCGCCCGCCGTTTACGGTGTCAAAGCACTAAGGTGCCGCTCTTGGAGGCGAGTTGACCCGAACGTCTGGAGCGGAGCGCGCTACACCGAGACGCCTCTGCAAGCGACCGCTAGTCGGAATGTTCATCTGCTAGCAGCAGCTTTGGTTGACGACAAGGCGGAACTTAGAGGACGGAAATGGCTATACTCCACCTAAATTCGCGGCCTCGGACTCACTCGCAGGTGCTCTTTTGGCGGCTGCAGGCGGCGCGTTGCGGGCGGTAGGGACGCATTGCTCATGTTCGATCTAATCAAGGCAAAGAAGCACATCGTCAAAGGGAAGGCGGCGAACGCGCTGTTTCCGATAATCGTTGGCATGAAGCCCGATCTTTACCTACGGGGAATGACAGCGATCGCGGAAGGCGAGCGCATCAAGATCGACTCGGCTCCCGACTCAGAAATCATGTGCAGGGTCGAACGGCTAGAACGCGCCGTAGAAAGAGTAAGGCTCGCCAATATCGCAGCACTTGCTGGGGAAAAACTTGACGAGGAAGCCGAGCCAGCGAAGCTGAATGCCGACTGGCGCGAACGATTCGTGGCGCATGCCGCGAAGATCGCCGACGAAGACATGCATGAAGCGTGGAGCCGCATATTGGCGGGGGAAGTCAACGCGCCAGGGACGTTCTCGATTCGGACCATCGCCACCGTAGCGGACATGCAATGGCACGATGCGAAATCGTTCGGTGAGCTTTGCCAATTCACTTGGTACCACGTGGGAGCACACCCCCCCCAACGTGCCACAGCTCGTTGTAGTCCCCTACGGTGCCCCTAGAACGCCGTTGGTTCGTGGGATCGGTTTTGGGCAGTTGAAGGATTTGGAGTCCTTCGGGTTGGTAGCCAGCGGAAACTACACGACCGCGGGTAGGGTGGGCGGAACCACGATGGTTCTCTCACATGTTGGCGACTCCGGCTGTACCGCTGCTCTCAAGACAGAGCACGCTGGCTTCGAAATTCCTTTGGGCGAGTTTTCCTTTACGTCAACGGGGGCACAGCTCGCGAGGATTGTTGATGTTCAAAAGCCCGTCCCCGAATACGTTGATGCTTGCTTTAGGCATTGGGAAGAAAGGGCGGTCTACGGCCGATACCGAGTGGAGCGGGTTACGCGTGGGGAAATGCCCGACGCCGAATGCTCTCCCGCAAGACAGTCAGGTCTACGAGCAGAGGGCACGAAGTTGCCCCTTTAGGAGGTTTATTGACCCGGCTGACCCGCGGCCGAGGAGGCGGCTTGCGCCTATTCCACAGTGGCGCAACGCCAAGTGCGAATGCGGATTCTCTGTGATGCCAGACGGATCAAGTCGATGCCTCCTAGATCGTGGGCTGCCGAAAGCCCGGCCTCGGCTTCTCAACTCCGGGGCGGGACCGAAACAGGGCCGCGCGGTCAGTTCAGCGCGTAAATCGATTGGAGAAAGATCAAATGGGAAAGCAGTCTGTTCTTCAGTGCTTGGTGGCGCTCAGTGCGCTCGCCAATCTAGTAGTCAATTGGCGCGGGTCTATGGACTTTCTGGCAGATTATTCCGTGCAAGTCTCAGGAGCCCTATTTACGCTCCTCCTAATTTGGATCATTTGGCGTATTGATCGGCGTGAATGGGACATGGATCGGTTCAAGAAATCGGATGCAGCATTGCCCATTTTATGTGAAATGAAACAACGAAGCCGCGAAGACAAGGGCCCCAAGGATCGGTTTCTTGCGAGGCGAATCAGAAAAGCCAGCGAAACTGCTGAAGCGACGGGCCCACGACAGCCTCTCGAAGACGCATAGGGATGGTATCTTCTGCGGCGCGCCCGGCAGGGTTAGCTTACTGGCCTCCAACCCTCCTGTCTCCCGCACGCCAGTCCCAAGGAGCATCAAAATCACCTTCCCATAAGCCCCGTTCGTGCAGCCGGGCAAACTCCTCGCTTTCCACGTAATCAGTCGAATAATCCCGATACGCCAGCGCCCAACCGCGCTCCACCATTATCTGGTTTAGATTCTGGCCTTCGTCGCTCTCGCAGACTGCGATGATCCGGTCGTATCGATCAATGTCCACTTTGCGGCACCACACGGGTTCTTCGGCGATCAGACCGACCAAAATTTGCTTGGCCTCATACCCGCATTCGATATAGCCATCCGGAGTCAGGCAACGTTGGTCCATTTCCGGCGCATCGATCCCATGCAAGCGGATACGCTTGCCTTCGACCTGCAGGGTATCGCCATCAATGACTCGGACTTCGCCAACAAGGATCTCCCCTAGTCGCATCAAACGCCTTACTGTGGCCCGTAAAGATTTGATTTCCGATCCCGAGGAATTTGGAGTTGACCAGCTAGAGATCGCCCTGCTTTCTTCCTCTTCGGCCTGATCGATCAGATTCAGCCAAGCGCTTTGGATGGTCTCCACCGCCTCAATCTGCGCTAGAAAAGCCTCTTTCTCCGCAGCAGGAAGATCCATGCTCTCGATCATTCGTCGCGTAGCTTGCGCGGCCCTTTGCGTCTCCAGCGCGGCACGCACCACGCTCTCATCCTCAAGATCAGGAATTTCTTGAGCTGCGGCAGAAAATGCAACAACCAAAGCCAGACTGGGGAGGAACCACTTCATCATCAATCCCCTCCTGTTGATACGGACTCAGCCCATTTTAGGCGGAACAAAGGCGATTTCGCCTAAGGTATTGCGATGCAAGCTGCGCGTTACCACAATGCGCGCGCCGCGCGGTTAGACCTCAGAACCCCCTAGGCGATACAAGCCTCAGGTGTCGCGACCATCTAAGATTTGCTTTGCTGGTTTGCCCCGTTGGATATCCAATGTCGAAACTTCAAGGATGCTGTTACCGGGCGCGCTCCGCCGCCTGGGCGACGCGGTCGGATTGCTCTTGAGCAAACGTTGTTTCGGCCTCCGCAGTAGCTTCCGCGGCTTTCTGTGCGTGATTCGCGGCTGCTTCTGCAAACCCCATGAGGCGTCGTGCAGAGCGCTCGGCCTGTTCGGAGGAGTTGTCCGCTAACAAGGCCAAATCGGCGGCATCTCCCGCGGCGCGTCGACTGCGGGAGTGGGGACCGGGACTTTCTGCTACCGTGCGGGCGTTCTCTGCTCTCGTTACCGCTTCTCTTGCGTTGTCCAGGTGTCCCCTAAGTCATCCAATTCGTGCGAGGCCTGATGATTGGCGGACTCGGCGCGCTGCGCGTAAAGGAAGGCGCGGAATTCCGGATTCTCGCTCAGGCTTTCGTCAGCCTGGCCCGAAGGAGCTACAGCAAGTGCGGCTAACAAGATCCCGGCAGGCGTCCTGCGAGTTTTATTGTGGCGCGGAGCGGGCGTCAATGGCGGCGATGGCCATGCACGAATTGTACCCGGCGCGTATTGTCAAACGTGCGCGGGTGCTGGACGAGTTGCTGTGACATCTGTTGCGGGGGAACGGTCAAAAAACCTGAACCATCTGACGTGGTGTTGTAGACTAAAAACAAAGCAATTGGTGCCCGAATCCGTCAGCGACAGGAAAAACGAAGGCAATGGAATTCCACGACATTGAATTGGTTGGTCTCGCAGATTACGACGACGATCCGTTTAGACCCAGTATTACCCTTAGTTTGAATACCGCCCCTCCTGCGAAGTGGGAGGAGATCTTTGTGAAGAAAATCAGAGGGCGACGCTCAACGGGACCCGGTGGGCCCATCAAACTGACGGAATTTGACTTGGGAGCTGGTTTTGGTGTCACTGTGCGTGGAACCAGGCTACAGATTCAGGGAATTGATCGAGAGGACATCAAGAATTACGACCTGAAGAGGACTCTGCAGGCAGCCGTGTCCGAGACCAATGAGGCGTATCGAGCGCGATGCATTCAGGACATCAAAATTGAGAACCGCCGCCGGCAGTCAGAGAAAGAGGTGCAACAGCAAAGACGAGAGGCCCGTCGCCGTGCTTGGGAAGACGATGACTTGGGCTCTTGACGGGCCATTGCCGTAAACCAGTTTGGCTTGTACGCAGAACCCATTGCGTTTCCTGTCATTCCGAAACCCAATAGTCTTGTTACCCATTAGTCCGAAAATGACTGTTTACAGTCGTAGCGATGGCTCTGCAGTCGCCGCAGCATTAAGCAGGCGGCCAGTAATCACGCCGCCGGGCTGTCCCGTTGACAGGCCAACGCCCCGATGCTGATCTACTGGGTTGAGGGTCAAATCGAGGAGATCTGAGCGTTCTATTGCTTGATGGACGGACTCTTGGCGAACGCAATCGATTCCATCAGAATCGGAGTAGAGGATTACGAGGCCGGCGATCCGGTCAGGGAGGCATCGGCTGTTCGCAACCTTCACGCTGGATTGCTTCTACTTGCCAAGTGGGTCTTGGTCAGCAAGGTTCCGAACGCGAGCAAAGACGACGTAATCGCGGCAGCGTACGCACCGGTGCCGGATACAACAGGCGGCGTGAAGTACGTATCGGTAGGGAAACGGACAATTGGCTTGGAGGACATCCAACGTCGGTTCGAGTCATTCGGACTAAACCTGTCGAAGAAGACCAGGAAGCGCCTTGAATCCCTCGCGGTTGTACGCAACGCGGTTGAACACCTGTATGCGGACCCTGGCGGCGCGCCTTTGCGGGAGACGGTGTCTCGGTCCTTCGTCGTAGCGGCTGAGTTTTTCCGGCTGGGCAACGCGAACCCGAAGGATCTACTGGACAAAGCCTGGGATGTGATGCTTGAAGTCAACGAGGTCTATGAGCAGGAATTGTCCGCCTCTCGGGCGACGTTCAAGCATGTGGTCTGGAAATTCGCGGTGCCGGACGGTGTTGGCCCGAAGTGCCAATTGTGCGAGTCGGACTTGGTCGAACATGTCGATCAAGACAACACGGATCAGGACAACGTCCAAGGAAAATGCCGGGCATGCGGTGTGGACATCGATGCCGACGCCGTGATCGAGAGCTTGGTGGCCCAAGTGTATTGGGCGTTCGACCATATCTCCGTCAAAGACGGCGGAGACGCCATTCTCCATTCGTGCCCTCAGTGCATGTGTAAGACTTACATCAACGAGCTGGACGAATACGGTTCCGTCACGGGATGTGTGAACTGCGAGTTTAAGTTGGGGGACTGCTGGAGGTGCGGGACCGGCTTGTCGCCAGATGACTTTTACGGAATTAGTAGAGACCTGTGCGGTCACTGTGGATACAAGATGGCCAAAGTGATGGAACAGGACTAATGCGGTTCAGGCTCGTCGCAAGTCGCTACTGGCGCGGGGGAACGGCGCAAGTCGTTGCGGGAGGCCAACTGATGCTGGCAATTCAAGACATGCTCACAGAGCCGCCCATCTCCATAGTTGGCAAACGACCAGTAGAAACTCAGCTTAGATTCGTGGATCGTCGCCTCAGCCTTGGAGAAGTCCACGCATTAGTGCCTTCCAGTCCAGTTTCTGTTGACAATCCCGGGCAGGAATCCGGGAAGCAGATCGGCGCCTAATCTCCAGCATTCCATGTTGCCATCATTGTTTCATTACCAAGCGTAGCCAGCAGCCTCGAACGCCACATCGATCTTCTTTACCTCACAGGGCAACCCGTCCACGGGGTCTGCATCGACAATATCGAAGATCACGACGTTGAAACCTTTCTTACCAAGCAGACTGCGATAGACGATGGCCTCGTATCCGTTGTCGCGGAACAATTCTGCCAAAATCTGTGTTGGCACGTACTCGGTTGGATCATCAGTGCGATCAACGGGTTGCGAGAATGCGTTGTCGATATGAGTCCAGGCAGCCGTTTCCTTTTCCTCATCGCTGACCGGCAGGAACTTCCCTTCCTTAGCGGAGAACGGCGGAATCCGAGTCTTCCCGAACTCTTGCGTCAGATCAAGTCCTCTCAGTTCTCTTGTCGTCCTGAACTGGGACACTGACACCCGCGACCCGATCCAAGGCCTCACTTCCGCAATCGCCGTTTCCTTTTCCTTTGCCAAGTACAAAACCGGGATTCCCGCCGCATTGGCCCTTCCTTCGGGGATTAGGCGTGCCACTGGCTTCATGCGCTCGGGTCCGAACGCGCTCGGACCCACGAGCGTACCGTCTTCAAGTTCTTCTATATCGTGTTCCCACCCTATTTGAGCACGGTAGAACGACTCGCCCTCTTGAATGGGGAACTCTCGTTTTTTAGCCGTGCGTGCGACCGCATCGAGGAACTCTTGGACCTTAGGCGGCCAAACGAAACGATGGCCACGTCGAACGGCGTGCGCAAAATCCCAATAGCTTCCCCAGGCCGCGAACTTTGCCGCCTTCGATTCTTCGGCTATAGCTTTGTGCTCGGCTATCTGACGCTTCCAGCTCATGTTCTTTTCCGCCATTTACACTAGCCGCTACGTATGCGCGTGTGTCATGCCTTCTAGGTCTTCCTTCGCCGCGAATACGTTAGTTCCGAGATTCTGGCATTGCGGCGCAGATGAGAAAGAACCTGAATGGATGTGGCTGCTGTATGGTTCACTGTATTCTGCAGAGAGTCCCCCCTACCTGAACACTCAATCCGACAAAAAGTCCGGTGGTGGCATCGAATCCTTCGCGTGGTGGCATAGCGTTGCTTGACAACTCTCCATTAAAACGGTCGATAAGTTTTTCTACCTGACAAGGCTCGCCCATTGTTGATGGACTAGAAAAAGCGAGACCGGTAACGGCCAATGTCCCATTCGTGGACTCAGACCATCGTTGGATAACCGGTTGCGCCAATTGCTGATCCGACCACAGACGCAGCGCCTGTTTGTGATATCCCCAATAGCGCCAATTGCGTGCCGATTTGAAGACTATCGACTCGGCGATGCGTTCCGCCTTTTCCCCATCCCCCTCTGCAGTCGCGTTCAAGAGATGGTCCGAATCTGTCCAATGGGCGCGGTCCATATTGGATTCGTGGAGTACAAGTTCCTGGACATCTTTTGGCCACCCTAGCTTTAGAATTGAGACAGTCCCAGGCCCTAGGGATCGAAGAGCCACAGGATTATTTTCGAAATGCGAAGCAAGGCTTACGAATGTTTCTGAGTCAGCCCCAAAATGATCAGTAAGCAGTTGCGCCACCTTGTACTTGTTTACGCTCCTCACGGCCCCCCACCCAGACGGACGAATAAGAGCAGCGAGTAATGCATCACGCAACAATCTGCTTCCCGGGAAGCGACGTGCCAACTCGTGTAACTGATGTTCGTTGAGATCCGCAATATCCAGCGATTGAAGGTATAGGTCAAGTGCAGCCTGGCCTCCTCTGGCTTGGCTAAGAACAGATCCATAGCCGGCCGCGATTAGTTTTTCGACGGGCAGCTCCGTGTCAAAACCAGCTTCTTCCAACAGCGGTTGCAGCAGGTGCCAATTCGCTACGACTACGGCAATGGCGCTCGAATAATCCTCCAAAGAAATTAGGGGCGTGTCCAATACAAACGTAGTGTCTCCTAACTGCGGTTGACCCAATTCGATCAGGCCCGCGAGCGCCGTAAGTCGTCTCATCTCATGGAACTGGCCGAGCGACGTAATTTCCGGGGCCAGCATTTCCGCTAACGCCTGTGCGGAGGAGTCGTCTGCAACCTTGGCCAGTCTTGCCCTTCCGACAAGAACCGTTGTACGCACAGAAGGGCTCCCCTCAGCAAGGGGAAAGGGCGTCAATTTCCCGACAGTATGCGGATCGAACGCGTAATCACGCAGTGTAGAAGCAACTGAATTCCTGACATCCTCAGGAACAGTCAATGACGCATTGAGCAGCTCCCCGCGGAAGCGCTGATGATTCTCATATCCTATCGACAAGTCGCTGAGATTCGGTCCGTCAATTTCGGAGAGCGCATGCTCGACAGTTTTCACACTCAATGGGTGTTCGGGAAAATAGCGTGCCAGCAGGGCTTGAGTCCGAACGCGATGGTAATACCAAATACGCTCATCGGAGTTTCGTTCCTGAACCAGCAACCGCGATTGTTCGTCCGGAAAAGATTCAAGAATCGCATGCATTGCGAGAGTGACGATTTCCGGCGACGCCTGTTCAATTAACAGACTCAACTTTTTTCGTTGAAAGGCTGGATCTTCCCAGAATTTGTCGGCCCAGCTTGCGAGTGGGGCAGCAAGAGAAGCGTCGGCCGCCGCCCAACGCTGCAGTGATGCGATGGCCTTCTTGTCGTGGGGCCAGTGCGTAATCAAAGTATGGGCGATCCAATATCGATCCCACCCGCGAATGTTGTTTCCAATGTATGCCTTAATCAATTGATCGCGGGCAGCGCTGTCTCCGATAACGGCATATGCCGGGATCGTTTGGGGGTGCCAAATGATTGAGCTGTATTTCTCCTTGTAATCATCGAGCGCGCGGCGTAATGCACCTTGCAGGATTCGATTTCCCCGAAAGCCTTCAATGAGGAATTTCCAGAGAATTGAGAGGAAGGAAAGGTGAAGGCCATGTCGATCGAACTGCTTTGCCAGAAGGGTCGCAACGTGGTCATCACCCGGGTAACAGCGAGTCAGATAGACGAGCGGGGTTTTGAAATAGAGAGTAGCTTGTTCTGTTGCCAGAAATGTCTCAAAAGACTTGGTAACACCACGGTGTCGTGGCCACCCAGAGCAGAGTGTTTGGGTGAATTCACGTTCTAATTCGAATGTGAGGGAATGGTTGGACCAGATGTCAAGCAGCGTGTTGAGATCGTGTTCTCCATGCTTTCCGCACTCGACACGAGCGGCGCAAATGCTATAGGCCATCTCTGGAGATAACGATTGCGCGTTGACGTTGCATGCCTGCGTTGCCCGGTCATGCCATGGCGTCCTTTTTGTAAGGGTGCGCAATGCAAGAGCCCGAATCTCCGGTTTGGCATTCGACTCCGCTAAATCCTGCAGGGTTTCCCCAAGGCATGGCCACGTCGCAAAGACGGAGAGAAGAGTTTGCGCTGCTGCAGTTCGGCAATCATGGTCCTCGTCTTCAATTGCGCAATGCAAAGTTGCACGGAGATCTTCGCTTGGTCCCCATGAATCGAATGATCGTAGCAAGCTTGCCCTTTGCGATGCGGGTCTGCCAGGCAGCCACTGCGTTACCCAAGACGCGCAAGCATCGCCCAATTTTGGGGAGAGAGCCCCTATTGTGATGGACTTGGCAATTTTCGTGCGATGCGAGGAGTGTGGGGATGTTCCGACTGCTCGACCTGCTTCCTCAATCACCTCACGTGAAATACGCACAGGCAGCTCTATATCAGCGCATGCAAGTTCAGTCAGAAGCTCAAGAGATTGCAATCGCTGCCATTCACCCTCATCGCCTAATTCGTGAATGCGCTCTGCCGCCAGCCCGGTCAGTTGACTGTTTCTGCGTTCACCTTGAATCGCAAACCAGTCAGTTACGCACTCCCGCCATTCTTGTTTCTGCCAGACCTCAGATAGCCATGCTAGTTGGTGATCCTCGGTGCGGCGCGTTATTCGCTCAGCAGCCAGATGCTCCTGAATGCTCAAGTGGACGAATCCAAGGACATCAGCTCCTTTGCTCACCAAGAGTCCGAAATCCTCCGTCAAGTGGCCAATTGCTCTTCTAGCCAATTGCTTCGCTTCTGCTTTAGGCAAACCGAGGCCGCCAATGTCATCCTCGAGAAAACGGACGCAAACTTGGTGACATCTCTCAACTGGATGCGCATCAATATCGCCACTGTTTTGAAACTCGGATGCCAACTGCACAAGTATCTCTCGGAGGTCTCCGCCGCTAATCTTGAGCGAATTGACTGGTGCCTCCTTCATCCCGGCTTGCGCCCTTGCAGCCGGATGGCGCGAGAGGAGCAAATCGATAATGTCGTTGAACAACTTAGCTCGCGCTACCGGCAGTTGGTGAGACGATTGATGCAGCCGAATCATTGCTAAGCAAAGAAGCGGATTCCTGCTGAGCTTATTGGTGCGCTGATTCCCTTTTGCCGCTCTCAAGAACTGTTCGGCACGCCTGTCGGCCTGCTTTTCAGTAATCTCGCCAGGCGTTTCTTCCAAACTACCAAACTCGGTGGCATTGAACCACCGCTTTGCCAAGGATTGAATATGGGTGTCGCGCAATGGCGCAATACTGGCAGCATGCCAGTCTGCAGGAATTGCGAAGTTTGACTGCGCAAAGGGTCGGCTGGTACAGACGACTATCGCGTCCACTGATTGAACAAAGGTTACGACACGATCAAACGCCTCTCTTCCGTGCTGTGTGTCAACCGCTTCGTCGAGACCATCAAGAAACAGGATTACGTCCGATTGCTTAAGGGCTCGCTCGAAGAGCGGTGTAATGTCGTCGTGGCTATTCTCATGGAGCCACTGATCGAAATAATCCTCCACATTTGTTTGTGGCTTGTCGCGTATGGCGGCAGAGAAACGAGCAAACGACATCCATATGGGAAACTTCCGCAAGGCATCGGGCAATAGAGCAGGATTGTCTTTACTTTCGTCGTTCACGAAGTAAAGAGCAAGGAAGCGAAGGAGTGCACTCTTCCCCGACCCTGGCTCTCCAAGAACGAGGCATTTGCGTTTGTCGGCGAGCCACTCAAATGCTGGAAGGTTTATTTCATCTGTCCGGGCCAGTCCTCGCAATTGTTCGGAACCATGCTCTTGGCGATCACTTGAATTTTCTTCGGCACTCGCGGAGGGAAGTGTTCTTTGGGCATAGTCATTCGGCCATTGCTCGTCCGCGGCATCCGTCGAAAGATCCTTTGGTTTTTTCAATGAAACTTGGTGTGATTGATGCCGGCTCCCTTGTTGGATTACATCGATGTGGACATAGCGTCGGGCATAGCTCGCTTTCTTACCATGTCGCGGTGTAGGCGGACCAGGATCGTGTTGCTCAAAGATCACGCCGTACAGGTCGTGGAGTCGCCGCTTCAGTTTTATCGCGTCACTGTGGTCTAGCCGACCCTCTAATTCGCTGGCGGCCTCCTTACCGTTGAACAACTCAACCCAAGAGCGTCCGAAGAAGTCGTCAACGAGCTTCGGACAGTCCTTAAGCACTCCCACCAGCTGCCCTGCCGGCGACGCATCCCACATCGAGAACTCGATTCCCTTCGACCGCAGTTTCTGGGCTTGTTTGTATATCTCCGATTGGAGTTCTTTTCTAATCGTGGGCAGGGAAACGCAAAGAACAAATTGCGATGCTTTCTCCGCCCAGCTATTCTCCAGAAACTTGTCGAAAGTCTTACGAATGAGCGCAGGGGAAAGGGTGTCGACTTTCTTGCATTGGTAGCACGCGGCTTTTTCCGCATCTCTTCTCTGAGCCAGGATATCGATTCCCTCTTGCGGTTGGCCTGGCTCTCCGTACAACGCGCAATCAATAATCGTGTTTTGCTGCTGCACAAGCCGTACGACGAGGCGTTCGAAATCGACCCATTCAAGCTGACCAAAGGGAAGTTCCTGTTTCCTTGTGTTGACCGGCGGGATCACCTTACCCGTAGGTCGGGCCTCTAACCACGCTGGAATAGCATTGGGCATCCTGTTGGCCTCGGTTTTCTGTCGGGCGGGGGCGCTGACGCTGATTTGGTTCTGTTTCTTGTAAGCGTTCGGGTCGCACTAAACGAAACGCGAATGTGAACCTCCTTGGGAGCATGCGTGACTTGATGAACAAGTGGTCATCGCCATAGTTTACTAATGCACCAGATGCCTAGCCAGGAGTTCAGGGCTAGACGCTGTGTTCTTGGGGTCCCAGCAATCGTTGGCTGTGCTTGTGCATTCGAGCGCGGGCTTTCGCAAAGGATCTGGGAACTCAACGAAATTGCCATGAGCCAATCACTCAATCAATCCTAGTCGGATACAGCACGAAACGAAGTTCAGGCTTGGATGCAGAAAATGGGGATCGCGCCGTCCCACGCTATTGAAACAAGCTTCAAGTTCTCTTCATAGTTTTCTCTGACCTGATCGCGCGAGAAATTTTGTTCGCCAACTTCGCGCAGCACCCCATGCACCGCCCAAGGACGCGTTGGAAATCCTCCGCTACTTGGGGCAGCCATTACATGACTGTGCACTTGTCCATCACAGCCTACGGTGCAACCTTCTCGAAGAGATTCGCCTGTTCCTCATCGCGCGGCAAATCCACCTCGGGCATCAGCTTCGCGACCGCTTCGGCCGGTACATTCCCGAGCTCCTTCGGCTCCAGCTTGTGTAATCCACCGCCGTAAACACGTCCCTCCCCAAGCATCGCCTTAGGACAAATCTGATTCAGAATCTTCCACATTTGCCGTCTCAGTTCCGGCCGAGCTACCAGAGCCTGATGTAGCGGCCTCGATGGGTATAGCATCAAGTACACGTTCGCTGCTGTTGCCCGTGAATTATTCAATATGAAGCGGAAAGGTCGCCCATTCTTCTTGTCGCTTCGGCCGAGATAGGTGCAGACGAAAGGTGCCGGGGGCCGGTTTTCCTGCATGTACCAGCGCTTTCGATGGCGACAGATGTAGCGATCTGCAATTCCCTCTTGCTTACCTTCCTCCAAATACGCCCACAAATTCGGAAAGTGATTCTTGATCTCCTCTTCGGCCCACGGTGGATCTAGCAGAAACAATCGGCGCTCCAGCACCGGATTACCGTTCCGATCACCGTTTACTTCATCCTCGGTTAGATAGCGTGGACTCGGCAGGATCGGTTTGAATGCTTCCATAGGAAGCCCGCGGCGAGCAATCTCCTGCGACGACAGGATGAAGTAACGGTTATTGCCAGTAGCCAAACCCCGCTTGATCTTGAAGTAGTCGCCGAGTACTGGTCCATTGTTTTTCTCGTGCCTTTCCTTGGCCGGATAGCGTGTCCATTTTGGGTCGTGGCGCAATGTCTGCGCTGGTATTAGCCGCTCCAGCTTCGGTCGTTCCAACGTGCCACCATAGCTGAATCGCACTTGGTGATCTTCTTTCGGGGCCTGGT
>MKWU01000754.1_pt1 | contig 60763 bp, 45 predicted proteins | sample 809101 | NCBI WGS metagenome assembly MKWU01 (sample SAMN05860141, study PRJNA318959) | sponge metagenome | host: Aplysina aerophoba | place: Slovenia: Piran, Adriatic Sea, Gulf of Piran | collected 2013-05-07
CGACGCCTGCGAATCCCGCGCCGAGGCGGCGCACCTGCGGCCGTGGCACACTTCGCCCGCGAAGCAGGTCGCCGGAGCCCGCCCTTGCGCCAGTTGAAGATACCCGCCGCTTTCATCCGCGGCGGCACGAGCAACGCGGTCGTGTTCGACCGCCGCCACCTTCCCGACGAGGAAGCGGTCCGCGAACGCCTGTTCCTCGCCGCGCTCGGGAGCCCGGACCCCTACGGCCGGCAGCTCGACGGCATGGGGGGCGGCATCTCGTCGCTCTCGAAGGTGTGCATCGTCGGGCCGGCCTCGCGCGCCGACGCGGACGTGGACTACACGTTCGGGCAGGTCGCGGTGGACCGCCCCCAGGTCGACTGGAGCAGCAACTGCGGAAACATGTCGTCGGCCATCGGACCGTTCGCGGTGGACGAAGGCATGGTGGACACATCCGGACCGCAAGGCGTTGTCGTCATCCACAACACCAACACCGGAAAGCTCATCCGTTCCCGCTTCCCGGTGCGCGACGGCGCGGCGGCGGTCGAAGGGGACACCGAGATCCCGGGGGTCTCGGGGACCGGGGCGCCGGTCGATCTCGAGTTCCTGGAACCGGGCGGCGCGGCCACCGGAGCGCTGCTCCCCACCGGCAACCCGATCGACACCCTCGCGGCCGGGGAGGCCGGAACGGTTGCCGTCTCCATGGTCGACGCAGCCAATCCGTTCGTCTTCGTCGCGGCCGGCGACCTGGGAATCACCGCGACGGAGATGCCGGCCGTCCTCGACGACCGGAATGCGCTGATGGAGCGCCTCGAACGGATCCGCGCCGCCGCCGCGGTCGCGATGGGGATCGCCGCGACCCCGGACGAGGCTTCGACCCGCTTCCCGAGCGCTCCCAAGATCGGCATCGTCGCCCCGCCCCGCCCGGCGCAGACCCTGAGCGGCGAGCGGATCGAAGCCGCCGCCGGCGATCTCACCGCGCGCATGGTGTCGATGAGCAACGTGCATCGCGCGCTCCCCCTGACCGGGGTGCTCGGCCTCGCGGTAGCCGCCGCCATCGAGGGCACCCTGGTGGAACGGGCGGCCGGACCGCGGTCCGCGGACCAGCCCGGACGCATCCGGCTCATCACCCCGTCGGGAGTGATCTCGGCCGCCGCCGCGGTCGGCCGGACCGGACCGGACGGAAGCTGGCACGCCGGCCACGCTTCGGTCCGGCGCACCCAGCGCCGGCTCTTCGACGGATTCGTCCACGTGCCGGCCGGACGGGTGCCCGGCCTCGCCGCTTCGCGCGTGCGACCGGCGGCCTGAACGGGTCTTCGTCCCCGGTGCGCGTGGCCCCGGTTCGCGTCGGTACAGCGCAACCGAAGGGAACGCGCCCCGGGAAGACCTCCCCCAGCCACCCGGCCCGAGAGCGCCCGCCGGCAGCCTGTCGAAAGATACCCGGAGCCAGAAGATGAACGCATCGACCCGAATCGGACTCTCGCCGCCCCGCCCCGCCGGCCGACACGGTCCGGCGGCCTTTCGCGCGGCCGTCCTCGTGCTGGCCGGCGCCCTGCTCGCGATGTCCACCGGAATCGCGCACGGACAGTTTCCCACCCGGGAATTCCCGAAGACCGATTTCGACAACCGAATCGTCGACTTCGCCGAGATCATGTCGGGGGGGCCGCCGAAGGACGGCATCCCGGCCGTCGACGATCCCCGCTACGTCACCGTCGAGGAGGCGGGCGGGTGGCTCGATCCGGACGAGCCCGTAATCGCGATCGAGATCGGCGGGGAGGCCCGGGCATACCCGCTCCAGATCCTCATCTGGCACGAGATCGCGAACGACGTGCTTGGCGGCACGCCCATCGCGGTGACGTTCTGCCCCCTGTGCAACTCCGCGATCGCCTTCGATCGGCGCATCGACGGCGACACCCTCGACTTCGGCACGACCGGGCGGCTGCGGCTGAGCGATCTCGTGATGTACGACCGGCAGACGGAGACCTGGTGGCAGCAGCTCACCGGCACCGGCATCATCGGGGCGCACGCCGGGGCGGTGCTCGTCCGGCTGCCGGCCGGCATCGTCGCCTGGAACGAGTTTCGGACCGCGTTCCCCGAGGGATCGGTGCTTTCGCGCGAGACCGGACACTCGCGGGCCTACGGCTCGAACCCCTACGCGGGATACGATTCCTCCACGCAGCCGTTCCTGTTCAGGGAAACCCCGGACCCGCGTCTTCCCGCGATGGAGCGGGTGCTGCACGTCGCGGCCGGCGGAGCCGAACGCATCTATCCGTTCGGCGCATTCGCGGACGAGCCCGTCATCAACGACGAGGTGGGGGGCGCGCCGGTGGTGGTGATGAGCCGCGAAGGGACCCTGTCCGCCCTCGACCAGTCGCGCATCGCGAATTCACGCCGGATCCCGTCCGCCGCCGCCTTCTCGCGCCGGGCCGCGAATCGCGTCCTCGAGTTCGAAGTTCGCGACGGAAGGGTCGCCGACACCGCCACCGGCTCGCTCTGGAACCTCTTCGGCGAGGCGGTGGAAGGTCCGCTCGCGGGTACCCGCCTCGAGCCGCTCTCGCGGGGCGAGCACTTCGCGTTCGCCTGGCTCGCGTTCCACCCCGACGCGGACGTCTACGGCGTTCCCGCGCCGCGGTAGGCCGGCGCCGGGAACGGGTCCGTCGGGAGAGGTATCGGGCCGGACCTGCGGTCAGCCGCTTCCGGCCGCGAACACGAACGCCTTCTCGGGTCGCGTCCGGACTGCGTACACGTCCCCCGCGATGAGCTCCGCGCCACCCGGAACGCGCGCCTCGAGAACCGTTTCCCGCAGCGCCTCGCCCGCTCCGAGCGCTTCGCGGGTGACGTCGCCCGGGGTCATCAGCACGAGCGTCCAGGCGCCTAGCCGGCGAACCGAGCGAACCCGCACGCGAGCGCAATCGGTGGGCACCGAGGCGGTGCTCACGAGCTCGATTCCGTCCGCCCGGACCGCCACGGACACCCGGCTCGAATCCGCGAACCCGACGGCTTCGACCGGGCCGAGGGGCGTCTCGACCAGCCCTCCACGGACGGTTCCTTCAAAGAGGTTGAGGGGGCCGAACAACCGGGCCGTGAAGAGGTTCGAAGGTCGGGCGTAGACCTCGCCCGGCGACGCATCCTGCACGATCCGCCCGGCCTGCATCACCACGATCCGATCGCCGAGCAGCATCGCCTCCTCGGCGTCGTGGGTCACCAGCACGGTCACCGCGCCGCTCCCGGCGAGGAGGTTCATCGTCTCCATTCGCACCTCGTGCCGCAGGTGCTCGTCCAGGGTGGAGAAAGGCTCGTCGAGGAGCATCACCCGCGGCCTGGGAACGAGCGCCCGCAGGAGCGCCACCCGTTGCTGCTGCCCTCCGGACAGGGCGTGCGGATACCGCTCGGCGAGATCGCTCATGCCGAGCTCCGCGAGGGCCCGGCGCGCACGATCCTTGCCGCCCGACCGCCCCCCGGGCAGACCGTAGCGGATGTTCTCGAGGACGGTGAGGTGGGGGAACAGGGCATAGTCCTGGAACACGAGCCCGACACTTCGCTCCTCGGGCGGCACCCTGGACCGCGCTCCGGCCGCCGCCACCGCCCGGCCGCCGATCTCTATCCGCCCGGTCTGGAGCTCTTCGAGCCCCGCGGCGAGCCGCAGCAGCGTGCTCTTGCCGCAGCCGGAAGGGCCGAGAAGGCAGACGGTCTCTCCGGGCCGGACCGCGAGCTCCACCGAATCGACGGCGAGGAGGGAGCCGTAGCGGTGGGATACGCCTTCGAATGCCAGGCCCGACATGGACCGCTACGCCGCCCGCCGGTCCGTCAACCGGGGTGGTGGCCGGGCCGCGAGCGCGCGATGGTGCGGCTGATGACCGCGACGGGAAGAACCCCGGCGGCCACGATGGTGAGCGCTCCGAGCGCGCACTCCTCGAGCAGCTCGTCCGACGCGAGCTGGTAGACGAAGGTCGCGAGGGTCTCGAAATCGAACGGCCGCATGAGCAGGGTGAGCGGCAGCTCCTTCATCGTGTCGACGAACACGAGCAAGGCCGCGACGAGCAGGCTCGGACGGATGAGGGGCGAGTGGATGCGCCGAAGCGTAGCGCCGGGTCCCGCTCCGAGGGTCCGCGAGGCACCTTCGATGCTCGGGGTGACGCGTTCCAGGCCGGCATCGAGGGTCCGGTAGGAGAGCGACATGAACCGGGCCGAGTAACCGAGCACGAGCCCCGCGATCGTCCCGCTCAGCAGGAGACCCGTGGAAATACCGAACAGCTCGCGCGCGACCGCGTCCACCGAATTGTCGAGCGCGCCGAGCGGATAGAGGAGGCCGACCGCCAGCACCGCCCCCGGAACCGCGTAACCGACGGTGGCCGCCTCCGCCATTGCGCGCATCCCGGGGTGCCGCGAGAGCCGTACGCCGTAAGCGAGGACGAGGCCGAGGGCGGTGGTGACGACGGCGGCGGCCGCCGCGAGCCGGAGGCTGTTTCCCGCGAAGGCGAGGTATTCGTGCCCCAACGCCGCGTCGTGGAACTCGATCGCGTAGCCGGCGAGCACCGCGGCCGGGAGCACGAACCCGAGCAGCACGGGAAGGGCGCACCACAGAAGGGCCGCGAGGGCGGCGCCGCGCGCGAGCGGGTATTCCGGAAGTCCCCTCACCCGCGTGGTGGTGGCGTGGACGCGGCCGCGATGGCGGGCCCGGCGTTCGACGGCGAGCAGAACGAGGGTGAAGGCGACGAGGGCGACCGCGAGCTGGGACGCCCCGGCGGGGCTGTCCATGTTGAGCCATACGTCGAAGATCCCGGCCGTAAGGGTCGGAACCGCGAAGAATTCGACGGTGCCGAACTCGTTCAGGGTCTCCATGAGCGCGAGCGCCACCCCGACCGCGATGCCGGGCCGCGCCATCGGGAGGGCGACGCGCAGGAAGCTCGGCAGCGGACCGCGGCCGAGGGTGCGGCTCGCCTCGAAAAGGCAGAAGCACTGTTCGGTGAACGCGGCCCGGGCGAGCAGGTACACGTACGGATAGAGTACGAGCGAGAGCACGACAATCGCGCCGCCGAGGGACCGGATCTCGGGGAAGCGGTAGTCACGGGCGGAAGCCCATCCGAACAGCTCGCGCAGGGCGGCCTGGACCGGACCCGCGTACTCGAGCTGGTCGGTAACCACGAAGGCGAGGACGTAGCTCGGGACCGCGAGCGGAAGGAGAAGCGCCCAGGACAGGATCCGGCGCCCCGGGAAACGGTACATGGTCACGAGCCAGGCGGTGCTGGACCCGATGACCACGGTCCCCAGACCGACCCCCAGCATCAGCCACAGCGTGTTCGAGACGTAGACGGGGAGAACGGTGGCGGCCAGGTGCGAGAGGGTGTCGTCGGACGGATCGAGGGCGCGGTACGCAATCGAGGCGAGCGGCACCGCGACGAGCGCCGCGACGGCAAGGGCCGCCGCCGTCCAGCCGTCGATGGACGGCCACGCGGCCCGGCGAGCGGCAGCGGCGAACACCGTCATGCCGGTCGCCGCCCGGATGGACAAGGCGGGTGCGCCGGTGGGCGCCGCGCCACTCCGGAGGCGCCGGCCCGGCCCGGCGCATGCCCCGGGAACGGCTTCGGTTCAGATTCGATTGGCAACTCGGCCCGCGTCTTCCAGCGCGTTTCGGATACCGCGACCACCACCACCACCGACGGTTGAGCGCGCACGGTGCGCACGGGCGTGCCGGCCGGGAGGTTCGCTTCCCGGAAACAGGGGAAGGCGAGTGTAAACGAGACGAATTCACATTCGCAACGCGATTCCCGACTTGCGCTCGCCCCCCCCCGGTGTCAACCTTTCCGCCGCAACTCGCGTCCCGAGGAGAACGGCTCGTGCAGAGCGCCGACCTCAAGCGCGCAGGGCTGAAGGCGACCTTGCCGCGGCTTCGGATCCTCGAGATTCTCGAAGACAGCAGCGACCTGCACGTCACCGCGGAGGACGTCTACGGGCGGCTTCGCGCGGGTGGAGAGTCGATTGGCCTCGCGACCGTGTACCGGGTGCTGACCCAGTTCGAGCAGGCCGGCCTCGTCATCCGTCACAACTTCGACGGCGGCTCGGCGGTCTTCGAGCTGGCCGCCGGCGAGCATCACGACCACCTCGTGTGCGTCCGCTGCAGCCGGGTGACGGAGTTCGTCGACGAGACGATCGAGCGGCGCCAGCGCAAGATCGCGGCCGACGCCGGCTTCTCGATGACCGACCACAGCCTCATCATCTACGGGGTGTGCACCGACTGTCAGCGCGATTCGGACTGACCGGTTCTCCCTCACCCTGCCCTTCGTCGCCCGGGGCCGTGCGCCCGAGCGGGTCGCACCGTCTCCGAGGGTCCGACCCGATCGGCCCGGGGAGCGTGATGTACGATCCCCGGCTCCCTGAATTGGCAAGGAGATGACGGGTATGGGTCCGCTCGCAGGTTTCCGGATCGTCGAGCTCGCCGGGATCGGCCCCGGGCCGATGTGCGCGATGATGCTCTCGGACATGGGCGCGGACGTCATCCGCGTGGATCGGGTGGCCGATTCCGGCCTCGGAATGAAGCGCGACCCCCGATACGACCTCCTCAATCGGGGCCGTCGCTCGGTCGCCGTCGACATGAAGTCCGACCCGGGACGCGAGTCGGTCCTTCGGCTCGTGGCCGAGGCGGACGGTCTCATCGAGGGCTTTCGCCCCGGGGTGACGGAGCGCCTCGGGGTCGGCCCCGACGAATGCCTCGCCCGCAACCCCCGCCTCGTCTACGGACGGATGACGGGCTGGGGCCAGGATGGCCCCATCGCCCACGCGGCCGGGCACGACATCAACTACATCGCCCTCACCGGAGCGCTGCACGCGGTGGGCACGCGGGGCGGACCGCCCGTCCCCGCCCTCAACCTCGTCGGCGACTTCGGCGGCGGCGGGCTCTATCTCGCGTTCGGGATGGTGTGCGGCCTGCTCGAGGCGCAAAGATCCGGCAAGGGGCAGGTGGTGGACGCGGCCATGACCGACGGCTCGGCCTCTCTCATGACCATGGTGTACGGGATGTTCGCGGCCGGGGCGTGGGAGGACGCGCGCGGGAGCAACGCCGTCGACGGCGGAAGCCACTTCTACACGGTGTACGAGACGAAGGACGGCAAGCACGTGTCCGTCGGCTCAATCGAGGACAAGTTCTACGCCGAGCTGCTCGAGCGGACGGGGGTCGAGCCCGCCTCGCTTCCCGAGCAGTTCGATCGGAACGAATGGCCGAACGCGACGGAGCGCTTCGCGGCCGTGTTCCGGACGAAGACCCGCGACGAGTGGTGCGAGATCATGGAAGGAAGCGACGTCTGCTTTGCGCCGGTGCTCTCGCTCGGCGAGGCGCCGGCCCATCCTCACAACCGGGCGCGGGACACCTTCGTGGAGGTGGACGGGGTCGTCCAGCCCGCTCCGGCACCCCGGTTCAGCCGCACCGTCCCGAACATCCAGCGCCCCCCCGCGAACCGCGGCGAGCACACCGACGAAGCGCTCGCCGACTGGGGGTTCAGCGCGGAAGAGATCGCCCGCCTGCACGCCCAGGGGGCGATCGCGGGCGGGGAGCCGGCTGCCGCCGCGGCCGCCGACTGAGCGCCTGGCGTCGTCTCGACCGCGACCGGTTTCGGACAGGAGATCGCGGCCCGGGCGGCTCGCACCGGACCGACGACTCCCGGTCCTTCCGGGGGGGACGGAGCGGCTCGTCGCACGGATCGGGAACGCAGATCCGAAGGGCACGACAAAGCATTGGAAAATAGCGGAATGTCCACCAATACACCCCTTCCCAGGATCGCGGTCATCGGTACCGGCGGCACCATTTCGTCGGTCGGACGGCACAACCTCGAGCTCGTCGAGTACATCACCCTCAAGCGCAAGTACGACGTGCACGAGCTGCTGGCCCGGGTTCCGGAGGCGGACCGGGTGGCGAACGTGGTCCCGATTCCGTACGCGGCGGTCTCGAGCACCTCGATCGAGCCCGGCAACTGGCTCGAGCTCAACGAACGCATCCACTCGCTCGTCGAGGAGGATCCCGATCTCGACGGCATCGTTCTCACCCACGGCACCGCGACCCTCGAGGAGACCGCGTACTTCCTCGGCCTCACCCTCAAGGTCGACCGGCCGGTGGTCGTGACCGGAGCGCAGCGCCCCGCGAGCGCCCTCAGCACGGACGCCTTTCTCAACATCGTGAACGCGCTTCGCGTCGCGGGGAGCGAGGCGGCGCGCGGGCTCGGGGTGCTCGTGATGCTGAACGACGAGATCCACGCGGCGCGCGAGGTCGCGAAGACCTCGACCCAGCGGTTGCAGACGTTCCGGACCCCGGACTTCGGGGCGCTTGGCCAGGCCGACGCGGACGGGGTCAACATCTACCGCCATCCGGTTCGCCGGCGGGCCCCGGACACCGAGTTCGACGTCCGGGGCACGGCCGCGGACGAGCTTCCACGGGTTGACGTCAGCCTCTCGTACGCGGGAGCGGACGGAACCGACATCGACGCCTACGTCGCGGCCGGGGCGAAGGGAATCGTGGTCGCCGGCTTCGCCCCCGGCCTCAACACGAAGGGCCAGGTCGCGGCCATCGAACGCGCCCACGAGGAGGGGGTGGTACTGGTCCAGTCGAGCCGGGTGGGAAGCGGGCGCGTTCCTCCCCTCGCCGGCGACCAGCAGCTTCCCGACCCCGTCGTCGCGGACAACCTCACCCCATGGAAGGCGCGCATCCTGCTCATGCTGGGGCTGCGCGAGTCGCAGGACCGCGACGAGCTGCGACGGATGTTCGCGACCTACTGACCGGCCGGCGGCAACGTTTCGACCGTCGCCCCGCGGATGTCCGAAAACCGGCCGGCGGGGAGGCGACGACTTCCGGGAGGGCCCGCTCCGGGAACTCAATCCGTTCCGACTCAACGCACTTGCGCCGGAGAGTGGAGAAAATGAGCGAATCGAAGGAACTGCACGGCAACGCGATCATCATCGACGGCCTCGTCATCAGCCGCTGGAGCCGCGCGGTGTTCGAGGCGATGCACCGGGGCGGGCTCACCGCCGTCAACTGCACCTGCTCGGTATGGGAAGGATTCCGGGGGACGATGGAGAACATCGCCGAGTGGCAGGGCTGGTTCCGGGAGCACGCCGACCTCATCACCCAGGTGCACTCGGCGGACGACATCGAGCGGGCCGGGCGCGAGGGCCGGGTGGGGATTATCCTCGGGTGGCAGAACACCTCGGCCCTCGAGGATCGGGTCGACTTCGTCGAGATCTTCGCGGCGCTCGGGGTGCGGGTCATGCAGCTCACCTACAACACCCAGAACCTCGTCGGGAGCGGCTGCTGGGAGTCGCGCGACGGCGGGCTCTCGGACTTCGGACGGGACGTCATCGACGAGATGAACCGGGTCGGGGTGCTTGTGGACCTCTCCCACGTCGGCGCGAAGACCACCGAAGACGCCATCCGCCATTCGGCGAAGCCGGTCGCCTTCACCCACTGCTGCCCCATCGCCTTCCTCGACCATCCCCGCAACAAGACCGACGCCGAGATGCGGCTCATCGCCGAACGGGGCGGCTTCGTCGGGGTCGCGACCTACACCCCCTTCCTGCCCTGGCACGACGACACCACCGTCGAGCAGTGCGTCGACGTGTTCGAGCACGTCATCGACGTGGCGGGCGAGGACAACGTCGGCCTCGGCACCGACTTCACGGAGGGCCAGGACGTCGCGTTCTTCGAGTGGCTCGGGCGGGACAAGGGCGTCGGCCGGAACCTGATGGCGGGAAGGAAGCGGGTCCCGCCGGGGCCGAAGGGCCTCGAGACCCTCGCCGACTATCCGAACCTGACGGACGCGATGCTGCGCAAGGGCTGGAGCCCGAGCCGGGTCGAGAAGGTCATGGGCGGAAACTGGCACCGCCTCTTCCGCGAGGTCTGGGCCGGAACCTGAGCCCCCTGGGCCCCCGGCGCGGAGCGGCTCCCGGCCGCGGCGCCGCCCGATGCCGCCCGGTGACCGGACCGAGGCGGCCGGAAGCGCCGGAACCCGCCCCTGCCCGGCCGCGCCCCGCGAGAAGCCCCGCGGACGCGGTCGAAACGCGGGGGCTCCGGACCACTCGGTCACGGACGGTCGTGGGCGCCCCGCTTGATTCGAATGGGGGAAATTCCCACGCCCGGCTTCCTTCGTGCTCGATGCCGGGACGTGCAGAAGGACGTATCATTCGACCATCGGTTCATGGAAGACGCTACGAACGAATGTCACCCGAACTGAGCGCCATCCTCGGGATTGGTATCGCCCTCGCCGCGTTCGTCTTCCACGTCCTTCGCCGAATGGAGGATCGGCTCCGCCAGGAGATCCACCGCTCGGAGGAGCGGCTCCGGCACGAATCGCAGGGCGCCGAGGAGCGGCTCCGGCAGGACACGCAGGGCTCAGAGGAGCGACTCCGGCAGGACGCGCACGGCTCCGAGGGGCGGCTCCGACAGGAGATCCACGGGTCCGAAGAAAGGATCCGGAACGACCTCCGCCGCTCCGAGGAGCGCACGGACTCGAGATTCGCGTCCCACGACGGGCGGTTCACGGCCCTGGAGGCCCGCGTTGCCGATGTCGGGGAGCGGCTGGCGAGAGTCGAAGAGATCGTCGAAAGCCTCCGCGACGCCATCACCGGCCGCCAGACCGCCTGACGCCTCCCCTCGATTCAATGCGGCGAATCGCGCTCGCCGGAAACCGGCGAACGACGGTAGTCCCGGACGACGCGGGGCCGAACGCATCCGTCGCTGCACCTCCGGCCGCTTCATCGACGCAAGTCTCCCGACGCCGCACGGACGACGCCTGCTCGGGCCTTCGACAGGAGCAATTCAGCGCCAGTTGCGGCTTCCGGCAGCGGACATCCGTGCGGGCCCCGAATCGCATCAATCTTCCCGCGCGTCGGGGAAACGGGTCCGGATGTACTCGTTCGCGTCATCGGGCGAGAGCTTCACGGTGCCCGGGCCGCTCCGCACGAAGAAGTCGCCACCCTCCTCCGCCGTGACCCCCTTCCAGGTCAAGCGCACCGGCTCCGGGCTCCGCCGGCAGCTCACCACGCACACGCTCCTGCCGCCGACGATCTGCACGGTCGGATCGATGCACGTCCCGGCTCGATCGCCAAGGCCGTTCCGCACCGCCTGGGTGAGATGCAGCATGAACTTGTCATCGTCTTCGAACCGATCCCGTTCGATACCGACGACTCCGCCGTCGTCGGCGACGCCGAGGAGGAGGTCTCCTCCTTCCGTGTTGAGGAATGCCGCGATGGACTTGAGCGCGGTGTGGGTCACCCCCTTCCGGTCCTTGCGGTCCTCCTTCAAGTTCCAGCGCAGCGTCGACTTGAACTCCAGGGTCATCGACTCGCCCTGCCCGATCAGCTCTTCGGCGCTCCGGTGGCCGCGGACGTACTGGTCGAAGAGGTGGTTCTTGATCACGTCCCCGAAGGCCCGGTCGTCCGTAATCCGCCGGTAGAGATCGAAGTTGGAATCGACGATCTCCTGGATCACCTGTTCGACCTTCTGGTCGAAGGTGAGCCGCACGTTCTCGCGGGTGTTGACCCGGGTCGCGACCCCGAGGGCCTCGTCGCCGTCCAGCCGTTCCATCATCTGGCCGAGGGTCACCCGATGCTCCGGCCCGAGCTCGAGACCGAAGCGCTCGTTCAGCTCGGCGATGATCCGCGAGAGCGTCTCGATCTCGTCCGGCGCGCTCCCCTGCGCACCCTTCGGGCCGACCGGGTCGAGCACCCCGGCCGTCCGCTCGAGCTCGATCCGGCCGCTTCTCGTCTCCTGAAGGCGATACGACTCCATGTCGATGTTCTGCTGCACCTCGCGCGGCAGCTCCTCCCGATCGACGGGCAGCAGCCGCCGGAGGTGTCGCGCGAAGAGGTAGAGCTTCTCGAGGTCGGCGTCGGCGAAGGTCAGCACCTGCGCGAGGAATGCGTAGAGCCGCACGTAGTCGGTGATCTGTCCACGGAAGTCCTGCCGCTCTTCCGGCTGGAGCTCCCCGAACCGCTCGACGACCGGGGCGAGCGCGGCGTACAGGCGATCCTGCGTCGCACCCGAGTCGAACCAGACCCTCGCGAAGCCGTCGACATCCGCCGGTGAGTAGACCGGATATGCCTCGAGACGCGTCTGCGCCTCGTAGAGCAGGTTCGGGTCGGTCGCCTCGGACAGCAGGGTCGTCTCGAAGTAGGGATCGAAGGCCGCCTTGATGCCGTCCGCCTCGTTTGCGAAGTCGAGGACCAGGGTGCCCTGCTTCTGTGGATGCGTTCGGTTGAGCCGCGAGAGGGTCTGCACCGCGTTCACGCCGCCCAGCTTCTTGTCGACGTACATGGTGTGGAGGAGCGGCTGGTCGAAGCCGGTCTGGAACTTGTTCGCGACGACGAGGAACCGGTGCTCCGGCCCCTCGAAGGTCCTCGCGGTCTGCGCCTCCGGAACCCCGTTCATGTTGGCCTCGGTAAAGCCACGGCCGCCGTCCTGCACTGTGCCGGAGAACGCCACCAGCGCCTTGAACGGATGACCCTGCGCCACAAGGTACGCGTCCACCGCGAGCTTGTAGCGGACCGCGTGGAGGCGCGACCGAGTGACGATCATCGCCTTCGCCCGACCGCCGATCTCGCTCTGCACCTGCCCGGCGAAGTGGTCGACCATGATCCGCACCTTCGCGTCGATCGCGTGCGGATGAAGCCCGACGAAGGATGTCAGGAGGTAGGCGGCCTTGCGCTTGTCGTAGCGCGGATCGTCCTCGACCGTCTTCCAGAGCCGCCAGTACGCCTTCCAGGTCGTGTAGCTCGCGAGCACGTCGAGGATGAACCCCTCCTCGATGGCCTGCCGCATGCTGTAAAGATGGAACGGCGCGAACGAGCCGTCGCGGCGTCGGGTGCCGAAGAGCTCCAGGGTCTTCGGCTTCGGGGTCGCGGTGAAGGCGAAGGTCGAAAGGTTGGGGAGCCGCCCGCGCAGCTCCAACTCGGCGAGGATCGCGTTCTCGAGCTCCTCCTCGGGCGTCGCGGCCTCGGACTCCTCCTCCTCAGCATCCTCGAGGGAGGGGGACGCGAGCACCGCCTTGAGGCTCTTGGTGCTCTCGCCCGACTGCGAGGAATGCGCCTCGTCGACGATGAGGGCGAACCGCTGGCCCGGCAACCGGCCGATCTCCGCCGCGATGACCGGAAACTTCTGGAGGGTGGTGACGATGATCGTCTTCCCCCCTTCGAGCGCGTCCTTGAGCTGGCGCGAAGTGGTGTCGATGTTCTCCACCACCCCCAGGGTCTGCTCGAACTGGCGGATCGTGCTCTGGAGCTGGCGGTCGAGGATCCGGCGGTCGGTGACGACGACGATGGAATCGAAGACCCGGCGGTCGTCCGCGTCGTGCAGGGTGGAGAGCTGGTGGGCGAGCCAGGCGATGGTGAAGCTCTTGCCGCTCCCCGCCGAGTGCTGGACGAGGTAGCGCTGCCCCGCTCCCCTCCTCCGCGCATCGACGACGAGCCGGCGCACGCAGTCGAGCTGCTGGTAACGGGGAAAGATGAGGAAGCGCCGGCCGGTCTTGCGCCCGTTCTCGTCCTCTTCCTCGACCTCGTGAATGAACTGGCGAACGAGGTCGAGCACGCTGTTTCGCGCCCACGTCTCCTCCCAGAGATAGCCCGTCGGGTAGCCGAACCGGGTCGGGGGCACCGGCGGATTGCCGGCCCCGCCGAACCGCCCCCGGTTGAAGGGAAGGAAGCGGGTCTTGCGCCCGGCGAGGTGAGTGGTGACGTACACCAGCTCCGGGTCGACGGCAAAGTGGGCGAGACACCGGCCGTAGGCGAAGAGCGGCTCGTGCGGATCGCGGTCGGTCTTGTACTGCCGGATCGCGTCCTCGACGGTCTGACCCGTGAGCGGGTTCTTGAGCTCCGCGGTGAAGATGGGTATGCCGTTCAGGAACAGCACCAGATCGAGGCTCTTCTCGTTCCTGGTGCTGTAGCGGACCTGGCGGGCGACGGCGAAGAAGTTCGCCCCGTGGAGACGCCGGACCTCCTCGTTGAGTCCGCTCGCGGGGCGAAAGTACGCGAGCCGGAACGAGCAGCCCATGTCCTTCAAGCCGCGCCGGAGGACTTCAAGCGCACCGCGCCGCTCGATCTCGGACGAAAGGCGCTTCAGGAACCGCTCCCTCACCTCGGCACCGTGGTGCTGCGAGAGCCGCTGCCACTCCTTCGGCTGGGTGGCCTGCACGAAGTCGAGGACATCGCGCGGCAGGAGGCAGAGCGCGCGGTCGTATTCCTCCGCCCGGCGCTTCCGATACCCGCCCGGCCGCATGTCCGGGTCGCCGTAGGGCGGAGGCGTCTCGGCGACCGCGCCCGGAACGGCCGGGACCTCGTCCGGCCCGTAGCGCAGCAACGCCGCCTCGATGGCATCCTCGAAGGCGCGCTCGGAGACCTTGGCGCTCATGCGACCTCTCCCCTGGAAGCCCCAATCACGGCCCTCCCCCGCCCCACCGCGTTCGGTGCTTGAAGGACTTCGAGCATTCCTCGCGCGCAGTACACCCGATTGCGCCTGCCTGAACCGACAAGCGAGACGATGTCGGCCTCTTCCAGCCGGTCGATCGCCCGTCGCGCCGTCGTGTACGCGACGTCGAGCTCGCTCGCGACCCCGCGCACGGTCCGGAACGGGTTTCCGACGAAGAGGCGCAGCACCTGCTCCGGCCGACCAGACCGTGCTCCGGCCAGCGCTACCTGCCAGCGCTCGTACAGATTGTCGATGTCCTGGATGCGGGCGAGCGCGTCCTCGGCCTGGGCGCGGACCCCGTCCAGGAAATAGACGAGCCAGGATTCCCATGCCCCTTCCCGAGTGACCGCAAGCAGGCGCGCGTAGTACTCCTCGCGCGTGGACTCGAACCAGGCGCTGAGATAGAGAAGGGGCGAAGGCAGCACATCGCGTTCGACGAGCAGGAGGGTGATGAGAAGCCGCCCGACGCGTCCGTTGCCGTCGAGAAACGGATGGATTGCCTCGAATTGGGAATGCGCGAGCGCGGCGTGCACGAGCGGAGGAAGTGTCTCGTCGTGTAGAAACCGCTCCAGCGCATCCAGGCATCCCATCAGCTCGTCGACCGGTGGCGGCACGTACGTCGCGTCGTTCAACCTGCACCCCGGCGGCCCGATCCAGTTCTGACTTCGCCGGAACTCCCCTGGTGTCGCGACATCGCCGCGCACGCCCCGCATGAGCCGTTCATGGATCTCCCGGATGAGACGGAGCGACAGGGGAAGGGAGTTCAGGCGCTCCAGCCCGTACTCGAGCGCCGCGACGTAGTTGCCGACCTCGCGCAGGTCCGCGGGGTCCGACACGTCCAGCATGCCGGCCCCGGCCGCGAGCAGTTCCTCCAGAGTTGTTCGTGTCCCTTCGATGCGACTCGAGAGCACCGCTTCCCGGTGCAGGAACGGGCTGATGAAGAGGTGCGGATTCGGAATGCGCCAGCCCTCGCCCGCAAGCCGGCCGATCGCCTGGTCCGCCCGAGAGAGCGCGCCGACGACCTCCACGTCCCAGGCGATTGCCGGTGGCAGAGGCGCAGGAACGTAGGCGCGGAAGCCCCCCGCACCGCGAACCGTGCGCCCATGCGGCCGACGCCCCTGCCGACTTCCGTCCATGGTCCGCCCCTCCCCCTTATTTCGGAAATGAAAATAACGAGGACGCATATTATCGAAAGTCGCACAATTCGAAAACAGCGCGCCGGAGCGCGGGATGCGTCCGGTGCCCGACGGACTCGGCCACCGCCCGGGTCAGCCGGCCGCCCCCCGCACGTCGATCTTCCCGGTCACCGCCGCCGAGATGAGGGCCGCGCGCAACTCCTTGAGGCGCTCGATCGCCTCCCGAACCTTGGCCACGAGCGCATCGATCTTCCCCGTTTCTCGGTCCAAGTAGTCGGCAATCTCTTGTTGCTCGGTCCAGTTCGGCAAAGCGGTATGGTCCGCATGTATATCGTTTCGGTCCACACCAGGTACGGCCGACTTGACCGCGTGCAACAAGAAAAGGGGCCCCATATGCATCAACATATAGCGGAGAAAGCGAGGTTCATTTCCGTGGAGATCGATACTGTAGAGTGTAGTATTAAGGGGCCAATACGGTTGATTCATAAGATGGAATTGCCCAATTGTTCCATAGCGGCCAGTAACGATTCCTGGCGCCACCGCAACTGCTTTGGAATGTTTGGATGAAATTCCCGATGATGACACGATTGGCACGTCTCCTTCCTCGCGAATATCGGACGGGAGATCGTGTCCGCGCTGGAAAGTAATCGCCCACCGAAGTTGCTTTACGTTCCAATGCACCGGAGTCTCCGCCAACCAGTCGACGCCAGAGTTCTTCATCGGAACGTTGGGATCGAGTCCCTTGGTGACGACGCGCGTGATGAGGGCGGTGCGCTTCTCCTGCAACAGCTCGATCAGCCGTTCCTTCTTCGCAACCAGCGCATCGATCTTCGCCGTCTCGCGATCGAGGAACGCTGCAATGGCACGTTGTTCCAATACTGGCGGCAGTAACAATCGGATGGTACGCCACTGGTCCATCCGTACAGCACGAGTTCCGTGGCCCGCTTTTTCGATTGTCGTCGATAGGATTTGCTGAGACATGCCGTCCAGCAACCAACCAAAGAATCCCGCCTCGATACCATGTCCAAGTTTCAGAGCCTTCACGTCCTGATTGATGGTCAATGGAACTGTCGATAGTCCGACTGGGAAACTGTGCGCAAGAATCATTCCTCGCACCACAACCAGAATAGCGGGAGGTTCAATCAGTTTGAGCCTAGACTCATGTAGACCGGACTCCGTAATCTTTTCCTCCGTGTCACAAATCATCCTTTGTTTCATGTCCTTGGGCGATACCCACAGAATCGGACCACCCCAGAAACTCGGATCTTCCCTTGACGGAGTGCCCCCACTAAACGCTTCGCTTATCTGCCACATGGGCGCGTTTGTCCAGTTCGACGGGATTTGTCCCAGCCACTCGACTCCGGAGTCCTTGTACGCCGGATAGGGGCGGAACTTACCTGTCGCCGTGAAGGACGCGGTTTCGCGAGACCCGCGCGTCACAGTGGGAGCGCTTCCAGGTACGTCTGCAGGACGGTACGCGCCCGGCAGGCCTCGGCCGCGCGCATGATCTCGCTCACCGTGGCGATGCGCCGGCGAAGTATGTCCTCAAGCGCCTCGAGCGCGAAATCGAGTCCGAACTTGTTGCGATAGCGGAAGCAGTCCACCACGGTGCGGGCCGGTGAGGTGATGCGATACGGAACTCCGAGCGCCGAGCAGTGAAGTACGCCGTAGGTCAGCATCGGCCCGGAGAAACGGACGATGCGCACCCGGGAAGGAGGATGTGCAGGCTTGCGGGCCTTGCGGTCGAGGGCGATCCAGACATCGCGCGGCGACTGGGTGCCGATTTCGTGGACACGAAGCGCCGTCAGCAGGCAAACGACGGCGTTCGGGATGGCCGCCGCGACCATTGCGATCGTCTCCAGCTCCGTGGCGGGGACTTCGGTGAGCCGATAGAGTCCGTTTCCGAAGTTCTCGGCGATCCCACGGGAGACGAGACCCTGGAGTCTGCGGTGGGAGATGCCGAGCGGGGCGAGGTCGCGCGGCCGGAAGAAGGCGCCGATGCCCGCTTCCTGCAGATCTGCCGCTTCCGGTGAACTGACCATGCGTGGATGATAGTGAATGTCGGCACTTGCATGCAAATGCCGACATTTGATGTCAGCCTACCTGCCCGATCGACATGTCCTTCAGCATGTCGAGGATGTCCTTCTCGACGGCCCGGATGTCGGCCTCGATCTCGGCGAGGGGCCTCGGCGGGGTGTAGCGGTAGAAGTAGCGATTGAAGTTGATCTCGTAGCCGACCAGGCCGACCTGACCGTCCCGCTGGTCGCGGCGGGTGGTGTCGATCCAGGCGTCGGGGACATGGGGCAGGACCTCGCGTGCGACGTACGCGCGGACGCTCGCCGGTACCCCGTCGTTGTCGATTGGGTCCTCCCCTTCCGGGAGCGGGACGCGTTCGGTGTCGCGGAGATTGGGGTCGGGTTCCGGGGCACCGACCTCGCTCCGGCAGATCTCGGCCTTTTCGTCGCGCTCGCCGAGCGCGGTGAGGATCGCGTTCCGGATCGCCGCCGCGAGCCTGATTCCAGCTTCCCCGGCCGCGCTCGTCAGATCGGCGAGGAACGACGTCCGGTCCATGTGCAGGGTGTCGGGCATTCCCGCAAGGAAGGCCAGGATGGCCTGCTGCCGCGCGCGGCCCTCCGCTTCCTCGCGGACGCCGGCGTCGCCTCGCGTTCTCGACTTCGCGAGGTTCTGGAATGCCCGCTTCTCCTTGAGCCGGGCGATGCGTTCGGGATTCGCCTGGAAGTTCAGCCGGTGAGGCGGGGTTGGCCGACCCGGGTGGTGGGGTAGACGCGGCTGACGACGCGCTCTTCTTCGTTGCCGTCCTTGGTGACCGTCCGGGTCGCGCCGTCCTCGAACTCGACGAGGAGCTTCAGCACGTCCGCCGTCCGCTCGGGAGGGATTTCGCGGCGCTTGTCGCCGAGGCTCCGGCGCATCGGCGTCCAGAAGGAGGTGGCGTCGATGAGCTGCACCCTGCCCTGCCGCGCCGGCGCCTTGCGGTTGCTGAGAAGCCACACGTAGGTGGCGATGCCGGTGTTGTAGAAGAGCTGCTCGGGGAGCGCGATCAGCGCCTCCAGGAGGTCGTTCTCCAGAATGTAGCGGCGGATCTCGCTCTCCCCGCTCCCCGAGTCGCCGGTGAAGAGCGGCGAGCCGTTCATGATGATCGCGATGCGCGCGCCGCCCTCTTTCGGCGCCTTGGCCCGCGCGAGCATGTGGAGGAGGAACAGGGTCTGGCCGTCGCTGATGCGGGGGAGCCCGGGAGCGAAGCGTCCGGCCGGCCCACGGTCGTGCTCGTCGCGGACGGTGCTCTGATCCCGTTTCCAATCCTTGCCGTAGGGCGGATTCGCGATGAGGTAGTCGAAGGACTGGGCGGCGTGCCGGTCGCGGGAGAGGGTGCTGCCGAACGCGATGTTGTGCGCGTCCCGGCCGGTCGGGTCCTTCATGAAGAAGTCCGACTTGGAGAGCGCCCACGTCTCGGGGTTCACCTCCTGGCCGAAGAGGTGGATGTCCGCCGCCGGGTTGATCGGCGGCCGGAGCCGTTCGCCGTTCCGGCTCGGCCCCTCGGTGATGTGCTCCTTCGCGATCATCAGCATGCCCCCGGAGCCGCAGCAGGGGTCGTAGACGGTCCGCACCACCCCCGGGCGGGCGATCTCCGGCTCGTCGCCCGCGAGCATGAGCCCCACCATAAGGTGGACCACGTCGCGGGGCGTGAAGTGCTCGCCCGGGTTCTCGTCGAGAGCCTCGTTGAACCGCCGGATCAGCTCTTCGAAGATCGTTCCCATCGTGGGGTTGTCGACCTTGTCGGGGTGGAGATCGACGGTCCGAATCCGCTCCAGCACCTGGAAGAGAAGTCCCGCCTCGTCGAGCTTGCTGATCGTGTTGTCGAAATCGAATCGCTCCAGCACCTCGCGCATGTTCGGGCTGAAGCCGACGATGTAGTTCCGGAGGTTCGCGGCGAGCTGCGGCGCGTCGGCGAGGAGCTTCTCGAAGTCGTAGCGCGAAGTGTTGTAGAAGGCGAAGCCGGACGCCCGTCGGAGCTGCGCATCCAGGTCCTCGAGCCCTCGCTCCCGCAGTTCCGCCTGCCGCGCGAGCACCCGCTCCTTGGTCGGTGCCAGCACGCAGTCGAGCCGGCGGAGCACGGTCAGGGGCAGGATGACGTCCTGGTACTTGCCGCGCTTGAAGCTGTCCCGGATGAGGTCCGCGACCCCCCAGAGGAAGCTCACGATCTCGCCGTGGTTCATCGACGGTCTCGGCCGGAAGCAGCTCTCTCGGCCTGCATTGGCTTCAGGGCGTCGTCTCGATCCAGGGGTCCGGCGGCGCGGACGTCACCCGACCAGGTCGAGTGCGAGCAGGGTGACGATGACGACGGTCGCGAGCACCGCGCCGTGGAAGATGACCAGCGTCTTCGACCCGCATGCGGAGGCCCAGGAAGTCGTCTCGGCGACCCAGGGCGAGGTGTCCATCGAGAAGTCGATCTCTTCCTCTTCAAGCGATCGCACATGGTCGTAGAGCCTCCGGAACAGCCGCTCCTGCCAAAGGAAGTAGCCGTCCAGGATCCAGAACGCGACGGCCGGGAAGTACGCGAGGTGGATGAAGTAGCGACTGAAATCGGCGGCCGCGAGGGCGAACAGGGCCGACACCAGCACCACGCTCCAGCCCTTGAGCAGGAACGAGTTCGTCGACAGCCGGTTGACCGTGCCCTGGATGAACTCGAGGTGCTTCCCCTTGCGTTCCATGGTGGCGGTCGATTCCCCGGGGACGAAGCCGGTCAGGCGGCGCGCGCCTCGTCGGCCGCCTCGACGCCGCCCGTCCGCCAGCGCTCGAGAAGCGCGGCGCGCTCCGCCTCCGCCTCCGCGACGTTGCGGGCCTTGACGTGGCCGTAGCCGCGGATCCGGTCGGGGACGGAGGCGATGTCGACCGCGAGGGCGAGGTTCTCGGGGCGGAGGCCGGCAACCAGCTCGTCGACGGTCTCGAAGTACTCCTCGATGAGCCGGCGCTCGGTGCGCCGCTCCTCGGTGCGGCCGAAGATGTCGAAGGGGGTCCCGCGAAGGCCCCGCATCTTCGCGACGAGCCCGAGCACCCGCCACATCCAGGGGCCGTAGGTGCGCTTGCGCGCTTCTCCGGTGGCCGGATCGGGCCGCGCGAGGAGGGGCGGAGCCAGGTGGAAGGTGACTCGCAGATCCCCCTCGAAGCGGGCCGCGAGCCGTTCCCGGAAGGCTCCGTCCGTATAGAGGCGCGCCACCTCGTACTCGTCCTTGTACGCCATCAGCTTGTAGGCGAAGCGGGCGACCGCCGCGGTGAGCGCTTCGCCGCCGGTCCCGAGCGCCCCCTCCGCCTCGCGTACTCGCTCGACGAGGCTCCGGTAGCGCGCGGCCCAGGCCGCGTTCTGCCACCCGGTGAGGTCCTCCGCCCGCCGCTCGATGAATTCGCCGAGGGTCTTCGGCGCGGACGGCTCGAGGCCCTCGTCGCCCCGGGCGGCGAGGCTCTCCACCGCCGCGAGGTCGCGACCCGCCCGCCGTCCCCAGCGGAACGCCTCGCGGTTCATCTCGACCGCGACGCCGTTGAGCTCGATGGCCCGCTCGATGGCGACCCCGGACACCGGGACGAGCCCCCGCTGGTACGCGAACCCGAGCAGGAACAGGTTGCTCGCGATCGCGTCGCCGAGGAGCCGGGTCGCGATGCGGGTCGCGTCGAGGAGCTGGACGTTGCCCTCGCCCGCCGCGGCGCGGATGCGCCCGACGATGGACTCGGTCGGAAACGTGAGGTCCGGATCGCGGGCGAACTGGCCGGTGATCTGCTCGTGGGTGTTGACGATGACCCGGGTCCGTTCCGGGTTCATGACGTTGAGGGCGAGGTCACCGGAGGCGACGAGGCTGTCGCAGCCGAGCACGAGGTCCGCCGCCCCCGCGTTCAGCCGGATTGCCCGCATGTCCTCCGGGCGGGCCGCGATCCGCAGGTGGCTCGTCACCGCCCCGCCCTTCTGGGCCATCCCGAACTGGTCGACGGTGGAGAACGCGATGCCCTCCAGATGCGCGGCCATGGTGACCAGCGCCCCGATGGTGACCACCCCGGTGCCGCCGACCCCGGCGACGAGGATGCTGAACGGGCGGCCGCCCTCGACGAGGCGCGGGCGGTCCGGCTCCGGCAGCGCGGCGAGCCCCGCCGGCACCTCGACCCGCGCCCCGCCCCGCCGTGGGGTCGCCCCCTGCACGGAGACGAAGCTCGGGCAGAATCCCTCGACGCACGAGAAGTCCTTGTTGCACGCCGACTGGTCGATCTGGCGCTTGCGCCCGTATTCGGTGTCGAGGGGCAGCACCGAGAGGCAGTTCGACTTCTCGTTGCAGTCCCCGCACCCCTCGCACACCCGGTGGTTGATGAAGGTGCGCCGGTCGGGGTCCACCATCGCGCCGCGCTTGCGGCGCCGGCGCTTCTCGGCCGCGCAGGTCTGGTCGTAGATGAGGACGCTCACCCCCGGCACCTCGCGCAGCTCGCGCTGGATGCGATCGAGGTCCCGGCGGTGGGCGAGCTTCGTCCCCCGCGCGAACATCGCGTCCGAGCCGTACTTCTCCGGCTCGTCCGACACGAGCCAGATGGGCTCCACCCCCTCGCCCCGCCCCTGGTGGCGGCTCCCGGGCGGGTCGCGGGGCCCGGGGGGTGGGCGACCTCCGCCCCCCGCGCGAACACCGCGCCCGAGCCGTACTTCTCCGGCTCGTCCGACACGAGCCAGATGGTCTCCACCCCCTCGCCCCGCACCTGGTGGCTGATCGCGGGCGGATCGATGGGCCCGTCGTGGGGCTGCCCGCCGGTCATCGCCACCGCGTCGTTGAAGAGGATCTTGTAGGTGATGTTGATCCCGGACGCGACGCACGCCCGGATCGCGAGGAGCCCGGAGTGGTAGTACGTGCCGTCGCCGAGGTTCTGGAACACGTGCCCGGTCTCGACGAAGGGCGCCTGCCCCATCCAGTTCGCGCCCTCCCCGCCCATGTGGGTGTGGGTGACGTTGGCGCGGTCCATGTAGGTGGCCATGAAGTGACAGCCGACCCCGCCCTGGGCGCGGCTTCCCTCCGGCACCCGGGTCGAGGTGTTGTGCGGGCAGCCGGAGCAGAAGTACGGGGTGCGCGCCACCGAGAGCACCTCGCGGGCGCGGGCCTGGCGCGCCTTCGCGTCGATGAACGCGATGCGCTCGTCGACCGCGCTCGACGTGTGGAAGGGCGCGATGCGGGCCGCGAGGGCGCGCGCGACGTCGTCCGGCGAGACCTCCGGGTATCCGGGAAGGAGCACCCTCCCCGTCTCGTCCTTCTGTCCGATGACCCGCGGGCGGCGCCCGTCCGGGAGCGGGTAGAGGGCGTTTCGGACCTGGATTTCCGAGAGGGTCACCTTCTCCTCGACGACGAAGACCTCTTCGAGGCCATCCGCAAAGCCGCGCACGGTCTCCGCGTCGAACGGGTACGGCATCGCGAGCTTGAGGACCGTGATGCCGAGCTCGTCCGCCGTCCGGTCGTCGATGCCGAGATCGAAGAGGGCCTGGCGGACGTCGTTGAAGGCCTTGCCGGTCGCGACGATCCCGTACCGGGGTCGCCGGCTCGCGATTGTCACCCGGTTCAGCCGGTTCGCCCGCGCATACGCCACCGCCGCGTCGAGCTTGAAGTCCCGGTGGCGGGGTTCCATCTGGTACCAGAAGTCGGGGATCCGGAGGTTGAGCCCGTCCGGGGGCAGCTCGAAGTCGGCGGGGAGCACGATCTCGGGGTCCATCGGGTCGGCGACGAGCGGCGCGCTCGCGTCCACCGTGTCCGGAACCGCCTTGAAGCCCACCCACGTCCCCGCGAACCGCGCGAGCGCGATGCCGTGCAGGCCGTAGGCCAGCACCTCGTGCACGGTGGAGGGATAGAGGAAGGGCATCATCATCTCGACGAAGGCGAACTCGTGCGCCGCCGGCGCATCCGTCGACGTCAGGGCGTGGTCGTCTCCGACCATGACCAGCACCCCCCCGTGGCGCGAGCTCCCCGCCATGTGGCCGTGGCGGATCGCGTCCATGCTCCGGTCGAGCCCCGGCCCCTTCCCGTACCAGAAGGAGAAGACGCCGTCGTGCCGGCAGTCGCCGAACTCCGTCGCCTGCTGGCTGCCCCAGATCGCGGTCGCGGCGAGGTCCTCGTTGACGGCCGGCTGGAAGTGGATGTGCGAGCCAGCGAGGAAGCGCTTCGCGGACCACAGCTCCTTGTCGATGTTGTGCATCGGGGAGCCCCGGTAGCCGGTGATGTAGCAGGCGGTGTCGAGTCCGGCCGCCCGGTCGCGGATGAACTGCATCATCGCGAGACGCACGATCGCCTGGCTGCCGGTGATGTGGATCCGTCCTTCCCGGCTCTCGTACTTGTCGTCCAGGGAAACCGCGGCAAGCTGCATGGTCACTCTCCGGTTGCGGCAGGGGGCAAGGGAAGCGCGCGGTGCTCGTCGCCGCGGCCGCCGGGTCACGCCCGACTCGCGCTTACTCCCGCACGGCCAAGTTTAGCTCGCATCCGGCGCCGGCACCTGCGGCCGCGCGACGCGCCCGCCGGCCCGCATGCGTGATGTACCCTCGCCGGAGCGTCGCAATTCCGCGATCGGATGGAGAACAGCCCATTGAACGGCAGGAAATCGTCCCGTCTGCGCATCGGCTACCTTCTGCCGACCCGGGAACGGGTGATGGCCGGCGTGCCGGAAACGGCAGGGCTCCTCGCGCTCGCGGAACGGGCCGAGACGCTCGGATACGACTCGGTGTGGGTCGGGGACAGCCTCCTCGCCCGGCCACGGCACGAGCCGCTCACCTTGCTCGCCGGGGTCGCGGCCCGCACCCGGCGCGTCCGCCTCGGCACTGCGGTGCTGTTGCCGGCGCTGCGCAACCCCGTGCTCCTCGCCCACCAGGCGGCCACCCTCGACCGGATGTCGGAAGGGCGGCTGATCCTCGGCGTTGGTGTCGCCACGGACGTCCCGAGCGTTCGGGACGAGTTCGAGGCGGCGGGCGTGCCCTTCGAGAAGCGCGGGGCGCGCATGCTCGAGGGGCTGCGCCTGTGCCGCGCCCTGTGGTCCGGAGAGCCCGTGGACTGGGACGGGCGCTGGCGCGTGAAGCAGGGAAGCCTCGGGCCCACCCCCCACCGTCCCGGCGGCCCTCCCATCTGGGGGGGCGGCTCCGCGGGCGCCGCCCTTCAGCGCGCCGGACGGCATTTCGACGGCTGGTTTCCGACCGGACCCGATGCCGCAACCTGGGGCGAGCAGTGGCGGGAAGTGCGCGCCGTCGCGGCCGCGGCCGGCCGCGATCCGGACGACGTCACCGGCGCGGTCTACCTCACCCTCGCGATCGACGACGACGAGGCGGCCGGGAACGCGAGGATCGATGCGTACCTCGAGCGGTACTACGGCGCGCCGGCGACCATGCTCCGCCGGCGACAGGCTTGCCTGGCGGGCTCGGCGAGCGCGGCGCGGGACTGGATCGAGAGCTATGCGGAAGCGGGCGCGGGCCACATCGTGCTCCGTCTCGTAGGGGACCATCACGCCCTTCTCGACACGGTGGCGCAGCTGCGCCCGGGGCTCGGCGAGGAGTGACTCCCGCACACTCGGCACGCCGGAGCGTCGTCGTCGCGCCGAGGCGGCCACGTTCGGCCGGAGGCCGTGTCAGCCGAGTGGAACGTCCAGAAACGCGACGAACGAGACGAGCCCGATCAGGGTCACGAAGGTCGCTCCCGCGTAATTCAGGGTATTGCGCAGCGCGTTAACGCCCCTGCTGCCGCCGGAGCGCTCCAACACTCGCATCGCGGTCCGGCGCGCGAGTATCGCCCCGACCCCGAGCGCGCAGATGCTGAGCCCGATCCCGAGCGACATCGCCGCGACGAGCAGGAAGCCGGGGACGATCATGTCGTTGGCCACCGCGTAGAGCATGATGAGAACCGCCCCCGGGCAGGGAACCATGCCGGCGGCGAGGGCGAGGAAGCCGCCTTCCACCCGGCCCCCGTGGTGGTGGCGTTGGCCATGGGAATGAGCGTGCCCGAAGGCGTGGGAATGGCCGTGGTCGTGGACGTGATCGTGGGCGTGGGCGTGGGGATGACCAAGTCCTTCGCCATGACCGTGACCGTGGCCATCGTCCTGGCCATGACCGTGCCCGTGCCCGTGCCCGTGCCCGTGCGCATGACCGTGCCCGTGGCCGGCCGTCGCCTCGTGGTCGGCGCTTCGCGACGTCCGGACCGCCCGGAACAGCATGTACACGCCGATGCCGACGATGATGAGGAAGCTCGCCGCCCGGACCCCCGGCACCTCGGCGAGCCCGATGCCGAATCCGGTCCGCAGGACCGTGTCCGCGAGCCACACCACGAGGACGGCGGCAATGACGTGGACGACCGCGATCTGGGCGGCCATCGCGACGCCGCGGACAACCCGCACCTCCCGGCCGAGGAAGTACGAGACGATCACGAACTTCCCGTGACCCGGCCCGAACGCGTGCACGACCCCGTACGCGAACGCGATCGCGAGACCGAGCAGGAACGCGCCGAGATCGTCCCCCCGCTCGATCGCGCTCATGTGGGTCGCGACCTCCGCGTTCGCGCGCCGCTGGATGTCGAGCACCAGCCGGGTGAGCCCGAGGAGCCCGCCGCCCTCCGGTGGTGTGACGAGCGGCGTCTGCGACGCCTCGTGGGCCGCCGCCGGGAGGCTCGCGAGCAGGCCGGCTCCGCCGATGAACGCCGGCGCGCACGAGAACGGGCCTTCGCCCCTGGTGGTTGGTGCGCCGGTCACCGTCGACCCTCCGTCGCGGAGCCCGTCCGGTCGCCGGGAGTCGCACGTCGATCGGGGACCCGGTCGATGCGGAAACCATCCGCCGGCAAGCCCCGTGTCCCCGGTGGCCGGGGGTCCGCCTTCCCCGGCCGCAGACCGCGACGCGGACCCTGCGTTGAACCACGCGAGCGACACGACCCCTCCCTTCACCCCCGGCCCCGTTGCCGAAAGCGGGTCACCGCGAACAGCACCAGGGCGGCCACCACGATGGAGGGGCCCGAAGGGGTGTCGAACTCGGCCGACGCGAACAGCCCGCCGGCGACCGCGGCAACCCCGGCCAGGGCCGCTCCCACCGCCATCCGCTCGGGAGTCGACGAGAAGCGCCGCACCGTCGCGGCCGGGACCACGAGCAGGGCGACGATCAGCAGCACCCCGACAATCTTGATGGCGACCGCGATGATCGCCGCGACGAGAAACCCGAAGGCAAGGCGCGTGCGCTCGGGCCGAAGTCCGGCCACGGCCGCGAGGTCGACACTGACGGTGGCGGCCAGCAGCGGGCGCCACAGCCAGCAGAACACCCCCAGGGCGACCGCGCCACCCACCCAGACCATTGCGAGATCGACGCGCGACACGCCGAGAATGTCTCCGAAGAGCAGGCCGTGCAGATTGAGCCGCATGTCGGGAAAGAAGGCGAGCACGACGAGACCGACGGCGAGCCCGCCATGCGCGAGAAGGCCGAGCACGGTGTCGGCGGGAAGGGTGTCGCGCCGCTCGAGGTAGAACCTCAGCAGGACCACCGCGCAGGCGCTCGCCAGTACGCCGACGACGAGATGGAACTCGAAGATGATGGCGATCGCGACCCCGAGCAAGGCGGAGTGCGCGATCGTCTCGCCGAAATAGGCGAGACGCCGCCACACGACGAAACATCCGGCGGGCCCGGTGACGAGCGCGAGGCCGATGCCGGCGAGCAGGGCGCGGGTGAAGAAGTCGTCCAGCATCGTTCAGCCTCGTGGTCCGCCGCCCGGCCCCGGGGCGGCGGGGCCCACCCCGGCGGTCCGGTCCACCGGCGCATCGTGTTCATGCGGGACGAGGACCACCATGTCGTCACCGGTTTCCATGGCACGCTTGAGGTCGTGCGAGACGAGCAGCACCCCGCACCCGAGATCGCGCCGGATCTCCTCGATGAGCTCGTGGAACCGTTCCGCCCCGGCAAGGTCGACGCCCTGGTCCGGCTCGTCGAGGACCAGCAGGCCGGGACGGTGGATGAGCGCCCGGGCGAGCAGCAGGCGCTGGAGCTCGCCGCCCGACAGGGTCGTGACCGGCGGGTCTCCGAGCCGCTGCAGTCCGACGGCCGCAAAGGCCGCGTCGATATCGCGTTCGGCGAAGCGGCCGGTGAGGGTCACGAGCCGCCGCAGGGTCAATGGGAGGGTTGGAGAGACCGGGAGCCGTTGCGGGACGTAGCCCATCTCCAGCAAGGGAGCGCGCTCGACCGCGCCCTCGTCGATCTCGATGAGACCGAGGAGCGCCTTCGCGAACGTGGACTTGCCGGCACCATTGGCGCCGATCAGGTAAACGAGCGCCCCGCGCTGCACCTCGAGATCGACGTGCCGGACGATCCAGCGCTCGCCGCGGCGCACGCCGACGTCACGGGCGACGACGAGCGGACCCGAATCTCCTGATTGCGCGTTCTCCAGGCTCCGGGCGCCTCGCAAGATGGGGCCGTGCGCGTTCCGGAAATCGTATCCGAGAAAACCGGAACAGGGACCGGATGCCGCTCGCCGGGTCTCGATTCCCCGGATCGGCACCGAGGCGAAGAGCCACGGCGCACCGGTCCCGAACGCCCGTCGAACGTCTGTCGGGTTCGCTTACTTTTTCGAAAACACGAAGTGTACATTTCGTAATTCTGCATGAGAGCTGTCCCCCTGAAATTCCGTACGGGAGTCTCGGAAATGAACGGACGCGCTTCAGTGACGCACCGCACTCCGCCCGCCCTGGCCGCCGCCGTATTCGCCTGCGCCGTCTCGATCCCGGCGTCGGCGGACGCCGGGGTGAGGGTCGCCGCATCCATCAAGCCGGTGCATTCGCTCGTCAGCGCGGTGATGGCCGGGGTGGGCGAGCCGCACCTCATCGTTCGCGGTGCAAGCTCGCCCCACGACTTCAGCCTGCGTCCGTCCGACGCGGCGGTGCTGGAGGAAACGGCGGTCGTGTTCCTGGTGGACGAGCACCTGGAGGCATCCCTCGCCGCATCCATCGAGGTGCTCGCGGGTCAGGCCCGGGTGGTGGAGCTCGCCCTCGCCAAGGGGCTTATCCGCCGGCCGCTTCGCGACGGCGGAGCGTTCGAGGAGGACGCGCACCGCCATCACGACGACGATAACGACGACCGCGGACACGGCCGCGGGGACGAAGGAAAGGACGACCACCGGGCTCACGGCGAGGATCACGATGACGAAGGCATGGAGCACGAGCCCTACGATCTCCACGTCTGGCTCGATCCGGTCAACGCCTGGGCCATGGCCCGGATGATCGCCGCGACCCTTGCCGAGGCCGACCCCGCGAACGCCGGCACGTATGAAGACAACGCGCATGCGCTCCTGCACCGGCTGGACGAGCTGACCGAAGCGATCGACGCGATGGTGGCTCCGGCCCGCGGCGAGCCGTTCATCGTGTTCCACGACGGATACCGGTACTTCGAGGACCGCTTCGGACTGACCGTGGTCGGCTCGGCCGTCGTCAATCCGGAGCGTCCGCCCGGGGTGAGGCGCATCCGCGAGCTCCGCGACAAGATCCGCGCGCTCGACGTGACGTGCGTGTTCGACGAGCCGCAGTTCGACCAGCGCCTGATTGCCACGATCGTCGAGGGCACCCCGGTGCGGACCGGCACCCTGGATCCCCTGGGCGCCGGGGTCGAGAACGGACCCGACCTCTACTTCACGGTGCTCCGGGACATGGCGGCGTCGTTCCGGGACTGCCTGGCCCCCGGGGAGCGGGAGTAGGCCCCCAACTTCCGTCCGGCGTCGATGAGGGACGCGCCGGCGCCCCCGGCGCAAGCGCGTTCCGACCCACCCCCCCTCCCCCGCCTACGCGCAAATTCACGACGGAGCGATGCCGTAATCTCGCTCGCACCCGCAATTGATCTACCCTTCCCTCCCTGGGTTTCGTTCGTGAGGAACAGCGTGTGAGCTGGTGGGGGATGCTTCTCGGCGGTACGTTCGGCTTTCTCGTCGGAGGGCCGATCGGGGCGGTGCTGGGGGCGGCCCTCGGGCGCTCGTTCGGCCGGGCGGTCCGGTCCATCGAGGCCGGAGGCCCGAGCGTCTCCGGGCGCGAGCGCGCCCAGCTCGCCTTCTTCACGGCGACCTTCGGGGTCATGGGGCAGGTCGCCAAGGCGGACGGCAAGATCAGCCCGGAGGAGATCCGCCTCGCGAACCAGCTCATGGACGAGCTCGGCCTCGACCCGGATCAGAGACGCGCGGCGCGGGCGATATTCAACGAGGGCAAGTCCTCTCGCTTCCCTCTCGACGACGTGCTCGACCAGCTCCGGACGGAGTGCGGCCGCGCCACGAACGTCCTTCGGATGTTCCTCGAGGTCCAGGTCCAGGCCGCCTGGGCGGATGGCGGGGTGCATCCCGAGGAACGGCGCCTTCTGAAGCATATCGCGGAACGCCTCGGGTTTTCCGAGGCGGTCTACCTCGAGATCGAACGCCTGGTGGGCGCCGGAGTGGGCGCGCGGTCGCGCGAGGCGCACGGCCCCACCCTCGAGGCTGCGTACGCGACCCTCGGGGTGGCTCCGGACGCATCCGACGCAGAGGTGAAGCGTGCCTACCGGCGTCTCATGAGCCGGCATCACCCCGACAAGCTGGCGTCCAAGGGATTGCCGGAGGAGATGATGCGGGCGGCCACCGAACGCACGCAGCAGATCAGGGCCGCCTGGGAACGCGTTCAGTCCGCGCGTGCCGAGCGAAGCGCCTCCGGGCCCCGGGCCGCGGCATGAGCGCGGCCGGCTTCGCCTGCTGGCGCTGCGCCGCCCCCCTTGGCGAATTGCCGCGCCCGCTTCCGCGGGCGGAGACCTGTCCGGCGTGCGGAGCGGACCTGCACGTGTGCCGCATGTGCCGGTTCCACGACCCGGGACGGAGCCACGGGTGCCGCGAACCGGTCGCGGAACACGTGCGCGATCGCGAACGGGCCAACTTCTGCGGCTACCTCGAGCTGTCGCCGGATGCCGGGGACGGGAGCCGCGAGGCCGAAGCGCAGTCGGCCCGCGCCGCGCTCGACGCCCTCTTCGGCCTGGACGGCGACAAGCCGGTGGACTGACCCCCGGCCGCATCCGGGACGCTCGAGCGCCGTTTCGCCGGCGGACCCTGCGCGGGCCCTCGAGCGCGGCGTCGGCGGGCGATGCAGGGATCCCCGGCGGTCCGGTCGCGGTCCGTGGCGCCGCATTCCGCGATTCGCACGGGCAGTCTTTGCGCGCGCGGCCTTCACCGGCACGCGCAGGTCGAATCGGCTCGGCCGTGGTACGCGCTACACTGGACGAAAGACGCACTCCTCGGAGACCGAACTTGAGCACCCCGGTAGCGCTTCGCAAGACGTTCGGGCTGGACGATCACCAGTCGGGGATCTCCACCGGCGACATCCCGGCCCTCATGCGGGTCCGCCAGACCTTCGACCGGCCCCGAGAGTCGGACGTCGCCGCCGCCACCCGCCGCGAAGTCGCTCCCTTCCTCGCCGGTGTCCGTCCCGGCCAGCGCATTGCGATCACCGGCAGCAGCCGCGGCATCCCGAACCTCGCGGTGGCGGTGCGCGAGGTCGCCGCCGCGGTCCGCGAAGCCGGCGGGGAGCCTTTCGTGGTGCCCGGGATGGGGAGCCACGGCGGCGCCACCGCGGCCGGCCAGATCGAGGTGCTGGCCAACAACGGCATCACCGAGGAAACGGTGCGCGCGCCCATCCGCTCCTCCATGGAAGTCATCCGCGTCGGCACCACCTCCACCGGATTCCCGGTCTACCTCGACCGCAACGCGAGCGACGCCGACGGCGTGGTGGTCGTCAACCGGGTGAAGCCGCATACCGGCTTCACGGGGAAGGTGGAGAGCGGGATCTGCAAGATGATGGTGATCGGCCTCGGCAAGCAGGCCGGCGCCCAGAAGATCCACCAGCAGGGACTCAAGGTCGAGATGCGGCGAATGATCCTGGAGGCGTCGGACATCATCCTCGCGCACTCCCCCGCCCCGTTTCTCGGCGGCATCGCGCTCGTCGACAATGCGTTCAAGGAGACGGCGCTCGTGCGCGGGGTGTCGATGGACTCGCACGACGCGCTCGTCGACGAGGAGGCCGCCCTCCTCGAGACCGCCTACGGACACCTCCCCCGCATTCCCTTCGAGGACGTGGACACCCTCATCGTCGAGGAGATGGGGAAGAACGTCAGCGGATCGGGGATGGACACGAACGTCATCGGCACCAAGCCGGGGCTCGAGCGCCCCCGCATCGGCGCGATCTACGTGCGCTCTCTCACGGCCGAGACGCACGGCAACGCGACCGGGATCGGGCAGGCGGACGTGATGCCGCGGCGCCTGCTCGAGGAGATCGACCTCCATTCGACGTACATGAACACGTTCACCGCAAAGCGGCTCGCCGGATCGAAGATGCCCCTCATGGCCGAGAACGACCTCCAGGCGATGCAGGTGTGCCTCACCGTGCGAGCGGAAGAAGATCCCGCCACCGCCCGGGTGGTGCGCATCCGCAACACGAACTTGCTCGCCGAGTTCGACGCATCGCCGGGACTGCACGAAGAGATCGAGGCGAACCCGTCGCTGGAGGTGCTGGACGAAGCGAAGCCGCTGCGCTTCGACGAGCGCGGCAACTTTGCCTGAGCCGAGCGCTCCGGCGCGCGCGGACGGTGCGCGCGCCGGAGCGGCCGATCCCTTGACCGAGCCCTCCCCGCCCCCGGCGAGCGTGGCGGCCTGGCTCGCCGCCCGCCTTCCCTTCTACTACGGCTGGCTGCTGCTCGGGGTGGCGATCGTCACCATCGGGATCGGGGCCAACAGCCGCACCGCGTTCTCCCTCCTGTTTCCGCCAATCCTCGACGAGACGGGCTGGTCGCGGGGGCTCACCGCGGGCATCTTCTCCTTCGGCTTCCTCGCCTCGATCCCCCTCTCGGCCGGGATCGGGTGGTTGATCGATCGCCTTGGACCCGGATTCGTGATGCCCATCGGGGCGTGGACGGTGGCCGTGGGTCTCATCCTCGCCACGTTCGCCACCGAGCCGTGGCATCTCTACGTGACCCTGGGCGGCCTTGCCGTCGGGGCCAGCATCAGCCTCGCGTTCATCGGCCACGGCGCGTTCATCCCGAACTGGTTCACCCGCCGGCGCGGCCTCGCGATGGGCATCGCCGCGTCGGGGGTCGGCTTCGGCGCCCTCGCCCTGTTCCCCTGGATGCAGTGGATCCTGGACACGTTCGGCTGGCGGGAAGCCTGCTGGCTCCTCGCCCTCTTTCTGCTCGCCATCGTCCTCCCCGTCAACCTGCTCCTCCCCCGCAGACATCCCGAGGAGCTCGGCCTGCACGCAGAGGGCGACGAGTCGCCGCACGGCGACCGGCCCGACGGCCCGAACGACGGGGAGTCGGCCGGTGCGGCCCGGGTGGAAGTCGAATGGACCCTCGCCGGCGCGCTCCGCTCGGCCCGGTACTGGTACCTCTGGGCCGGAATCTTCTGCGCCCTCTTTGCGTGGTACCTCATCCAGGTACACCAGACGAAGTTCCTGATCGACATCGGGTTCCCGGCCACCACGGCGGCGTGGGCGCTCACCCTGGTGGGGGTCACGGGGATCGCGGGCCTCATCCTGATCGGACACCTCTCCGACCGCATCGGCCGCGAGTGGGGCTGGACCGCATCGTGCGGCGGCTATGTCCTTTGCTACGCCCTGCTTCTCGTCATCGAGCACGTCCCGAGCACGGTGCTGATGTACGTCATGGTCACCGCCCAGGGGTTCCTCGGCTACGGCATCGCCGCGCTCTACGGCTCGGTGGCGGCCGACATCTTCCAGGGTCCTCGCTTCGGGACGATCTTCGGGACCTTGAGCCTCGGCGCGGGCCTCGGAGCGGCCGCCGGCCCCTGGATTGGCGGAATCGTGTTCGACCACGACGGCAGCTATGCCCCCGCCTTCATGCTCGCGATCCTCCTGTCGGTAGCGTCCGCCGTATGCGTATGGCTCGCCGCCCCGCGCAAGGTACGACCCGTGGGGTAGTCGGAACGGGCGCCGCACGCATGTTTTCGGTTCTTGGCCGGTCCCGCGGCCCCATGCTAGATTCCTCCGCGAAGGCCGAACATGGAGAGACCGGAATCACTCCTTTCGTCGGCGAAGCCGGCGTCGAAGCGACCGGCCGTCGACCGCAACACGACGGCACGACGGACAGCAAACTGGAGAGCACGAACATGAACAACATTGCAAGAAAGACATCGATCGGCCTGGCGCTATTGCTCGGCACCAGCGTGGCCATGGCCGAATGCGGCAACATCCAGGTCGCCAACATGAACTGGGCCTCCGCCCAGCTCATGGCGGAAGTGGACAAGATCATCCTTGAACAGGGGTACGGGTGCACCGTGGAGCTCGTGCCGGGCGCCACCATGCCCACGTTCACCTCCCAGAACGAGAAGGGCGAGCCGGACGTCGCGCCCGAGCTCTGGGTCAACGCGGTGCGCGATCCTTTGAAGGTCGCAATCGACGACGGCAGGCTGCACTCCGCCAACGGCGGTCCCATCACCGGACTCGGCGAGGGCTGGTGGATTCCCCCGTACGTCGCCGAGAAGCACCCGGAGCTGAAGACCGTGCTGGACGTTCTCGAGCGTCCCGACCTGTTCCCGGACGCCGAAGATCCGTCCAAGGGCGCCTTTGTCGGGTGCCCGGCCGGCTGGGGCTGCCAGCTCACCAACGCCAACCTCTTCCGTGCGTTCAAGATGGCCGAGAAGGGCTGGAAGCTGGTCGATCCGGGCTCGGCAGCGGGTCTGGACGGCTCCATGAGCAAGGCCGTCAACCGCGGCGAGTTCTGGTTCGGCTACTACTGGTCGCCGACCGCCCTCATCGGCCGGCACAAGATGGTGAAGCTCGACTTCGGCGTGCCGTTCATCGGCAGCGAACACTGGGACGGTTGCATCGTCAAGCCGGAGCAGGAGTGCGCGGACCCGCAGCCGTCCTCGTGGACGGTGTCGGAAGTGCACACCGTGGTCACCGACGAGTTCGCGACGAACGCCGGAAGCGACGTGATGGACTACCTCAAGAACCGTGTCTTCCCCGGTGACGTGATGAACGGCATGCTGGTCTACATGGACGAGAACCAGGCCGAGGGGTCGGACGCGGCGGCTGAATTCCTGAGCGCGCACGCCGACGTGTGGAAGGCATGGGTGCCGGCGGAAATCGCCGAGAAGATCAAGGCGATGTAACGCGGCGCGTACAGCCGTCCCGATACTCTTTCCAGCATGGACGAGCCCGCCTGGATTGTTCAGGCGGGCTCTTTTTTCTGATATCGCAGAATCGGGTTCCGAGTCCGGACTTTTCGCACCCGACAGGAGGCGTGCATGGACTTCCTGACCGAATTTCCAGGCATGGAGCGGCAGGCGCTTCGTGACCTCAAGAAGGCCATCGACGGGGGATTTCGCGACTTCTCGCGCGAGTTCGGCGAAGCGCTCGAGAACTTCTTCGAGCCCCTGCTCTGGTTTCTCGTCTGGTTCGAGAAGCTCCTGCGCGCGACCCCATGGCCGCTCATCATCCTGGTAATCGCGCTTTTCGCCTGGCTGGGTTCACGCAGCAAGGCGGTAGTGGCGGGGAGCGTCCTGTCGTTCCTCGCGATCGGCTACTTCGGGATGTGGAACGACACCATGTCGACCCTCGCGATCATCTCGGTCGCGACTCTCCTTTGCATCACGGTGGGGATCCCGTTCGGGGTGCTGATGGCACGGTCGGACCGGACTCAGACCGCCATCACCCCGATCCTGGACATCATGCAGACGATTCCCGCGTTCGTGTATCTGATCCCGGTCGTGATGCTGCTCGGCATCGGCAAGGTGCCGGGTCTCATCGCGGTGTGCATCTACGCGATCCCGCCCATCGTGCGGCTGACCAACCTCGGCATCCGGCTGGTCGAGAAGGAGGCGCTGGAGGCGGCCGATGCGTTCGGCGCGGACTACCGGCAGAAGCTGTTCGGCGTGCAGATCCCGCTCGCGTTGCCGAACATCTTCGCGGGCGTGAACCAGACGATCATGATGGCGCTTTCGATGGTGGTCATCGCGTCCATGATCGGGGTCGCCGGCCTGGGGGTGCCGGTCCTGCGTTCGATCTCCAACCAGTACCTCGCCCTCGGGCTGATGAACGGCCTCGCGATCGTGGCCCTCGCAATCATTTTCGATCGGGTCTCGCAGCGGTTCGGCGAGCGCCTCCAGCGGCATCGCAAGGGGATCGATCATGGATGAGGTCAAGATCCGCATCGAAAACCTGTACAAGATCTTCGGTCCGCGCGCGCAGTCGGTGCTGGCGCAGGTACAGCAGGGAATGTCCAAGCAGGAGCTGCTCGAGAAGCACAATCACGTGCTGGGGCTGAAGGACATCAATGTCGCGGTGACCCCCCGCGAGATATCCGTCATCATGGGGTTGTCCGGATCGGGCAAATCCACCCTGATCCGCCATGTCAACCGGCTGATCGAGCCCACCTCCGGCCGGATCGTGGTCGACGGGCAGGATGTCCTGACGATGACCAAGGAGGAGCTGATCGATTTTCGGCGCCACAAGGTCTCGATGGTATTCCAGCGTTTCGGACTGCACGTGCACAAGACCGTGGCGGAGAACGCCGCGTACGGCCTCGCGATCCAGGGAACGCCCATCCGGCAGGCCAAGGAGCGAAGCCGGAAGTGGCTGGAGCGGGTCGGTCTTTCCGGATTCGAGGACCACTACCCGTCACAGCTCTCGGGAGGCATGCAGCAGCGGGTCGGGCTGGCCCGGGCCCTCGCCACCGACGCGGAAATCCTGCTGATGGACGAGCCATTCTCGGCGCTCGATCCGCTCATCCGCACGGACATGCAGGACGTCCTGCTGGGCCTCCAGGAGGAGCTGCACAAGACGATCGTCTTCATCACCCACGATCTCGACGAGGCGCTCCGGCTGGGGGACCGCATCGCCATCCTGCGCGACGGGGCGGTGATCCAGCAGGGCGATCCGCAGGAAATCATCCTGCACCCCGCGGACGACTACATCTTCGACTTCATCAAGGACATCAATCGAAGCCGGGTGATCGAGGCGAAATCCGTCATGACGCCGGGCGCGTCGGTCGACGGACCCGAGCTGCCGCACGACCTCGTCCTCGAGGAAGCCCTGCAGGTCGTGTCCGCCTCGAAGCGAAAGATGGCCAACGTCGTCGATGCCGACGGAACGGCCGTCGGCAGCATCGAGCTGCAGCAGATCATCGATGCGGTCGCCCGGCCGGCCGAGGACTCCGACGAAGACCCGACGTATCGATAGGCCGCCCGGCGAGGGGCGGTCGCGAAGGAGGACGCGGACCCGGCGCACGGCCACCCCGGCGCCCGCAACCGGACCCGGTCCCGGCAGTCGCCGGGGCTTCGGCGTCCCCCGTCCGTCGCCGTCGGTTGCGCAGTGCGCGGTTCGCGCGGGTGCTGCCGGGGCTTGTCCCGGCAGGCGGGAACCCTTGCGATATCATTCGCATCCGGTGGAATTTCGTGCAATCGAAGGCCGGCGACGATCATTCCCCGAGACGGAGTCGCCGCCCATGAAGGAGTCGTTTGATCGTGAGCCAGCCTGATCGCCCTACCTCGCTCCACGAACCGTCCGTCGACTGGATCCGCTATCACGCGGGGTACTCCCCCGGGCGCGAAGCCGTGCACGACCTCGCTTCCGGGCGCCGCTTCACCTACGCGCAGCTCGACGAACGGATCAGCCGGGCGGCGCTGTGGATGCGCGACCGGCTCGGCGTCGTTCGGGGCGACCGGGTCGCGGTGCTCTCGCACAATGACTCCGACGTGTTCGAGGTCCAGTTCGCGTGCCGGCGCCTCGGTGCAATCTTCCTGCCGCTCAACTGGCGGCTCGCGACTCCCGAGCTCGAGTTCATCTGCGGGGACGCGGGGCCCCGCGCGCTCCTGTACGGGAAGGAGTTCGAGGACGCCGCGGCACAGGTCCGCCGAAGCTGTGACCTCGAACATGCGGCGTCCCTCGCCAACGGGGGGCCGTGCGACTACGAGGCGGGACTTGCCGGAGCCCGCGGGACCCTCGCCGATCCACGGGTCACGGCGGACGACACCTGGACCATCATGTACACCTCCGGCACGACCGGACGGCCCAAGGGCGCTCGAAACACATACCGGATGGGGCTCTACAACGCCGTCAATTCGGTGGCCGCCTGCGCGGTGGGCCCCGCCTCCCGCAACCTCGTCTTTCTCCCCACGTTCCACACCGGCGGGCTCAACGTCTACGCGAACCCCGTCTTTCACGCCGGCGGCACCAACGTCGTGGTGCGGACCTTCGACCCGGGGCACTTTCTGCGCGTCCTCTCGGATCGCGATTCCCCCATCACCCATGCGCTCGGGGTTCCCACGAACTTCCTCATGACCGCCGAAGAGCCGGGTTTCGACGAAGCCGATCTGGACCACCTCGTCCTCCTCGGAGTCGGGGGCGCGCCGGCTCCCCTAGCCCTCCTCGAGCGCTACGCAAGGAAGGGGACGCCGCTGCAGCAGCTCTGGGGAATGACCGAGACCGGCCCGCTCGGTCTCGTCCTCGACGCCGAGCATACCCTCGAGAAGGCGGGGTCTTCCGGCCTCCCGGTGATGTACTCGGAGCTAAAGGTGGTCGACGAGGAAGGCCGCACGGTCGGCCCGGAGGTGACCGGAGAGCTCATGATCCGGGGGCCGAACGTGACCCCCGGCTACTGGAACCGGCCGGAGGCGAACCGCGACTCGTTCACCGAGGACGGCTGGTTCCATACCGGCGACGCCGCGCGAGTGGACGAGGACGGCTACTTCTACATCGTGGACCGCTGGAAGGACATGTTCATCTCCGGCGGCGAGAACGTGTATCCGGTCGAGGTCGAGAACTCGATATACGAGCTCGACGGGGTGCTCGAGAACGCGGTGGTCGGGATTGCGGACGAGAAGTGGGGCGAGGTGGGGCGCGCATACGTCGTCCTGAAGGACGGTTCGAACCTCGACGGAGGCGCGATCATCGAGCATTGCCGGGAACGCATCGCGCGCTTCAAGGTCCCCAAGGAAGTCCGATTCCTCGAGGAGCTGCCGCACAACGCGACGGGCAAGGTCCTCAAGCACGAGCTCCCGCGCGACTGAGGTCGTGCGGGAAGGAGGGTGGAAAGGGCTCCGACAACGGACGGGGATGCGGGCGCCCGGGCCCGCGGGCGGCTACCGGGAAGAACGGGCGGCGGGCCAGGCCGCGAAGCTCGCGAGGAAGAGAATCGCCGCGGCGACCACGATCGACGGTCCGGACGGGGTATCGAGCCAGAGCGAGCCGAAGAGCCCGAGCACCCCCGCCGCGACCCCGACCCCGGCGGCGAGGAGCGCCATCTGCTCGGGGGTGCGGGAGAACGCACGGGCGGCGGCGGCCGGAATGATCGCGAGCGCGACGACGAGCAGGACCCCGACGACCTTCATGCCCGCCGCGACGATTGCGGCCATCAGCACCACGTACACGATCTGGAGCCGAAGGACCGGCACGCCTTCCGCGCGCGCCAGGTCCGCATGCAGGATGGCCGCCACGAGCGATCGCCACACCATCGCGAGCACGACGAGGCAGGCCGCCCCGCCCCCCCAGATGACCACCAGCTCGCGCGCAGTGACGGCGAGCACGTCGCCGAAGAGGTAGCCCAGGAGGTCGTGGCGGTGGCCGTTCCCCGACAACGCCAGGGTGACGACCCCGAGGGCCAGGGTCGAGTGGGACAGGATGCCGAGCAGGGTGTCGCTCGCGACCGGAGCGAACCGCTCGAGCACGACGAGGAGTATCGCGACGGCGACCGCGACGATGAACACGCCGTAGCTCGGGCCGAGGCCGATCAATACCCCGAGCGCGATGCCGAGAAGGGCCGAATGGGCCATCGTGTCGCCGAAGTACGCCATCCGGCGCCACAGCAGAATGCAGCCCACCGGAGACGCTACGCAGGCCACCCCCGCCGCGGCGAGGAGCGCGCGCACGAAGAAGTCATCCAGCACCGGCGTGCGTTCCCCGGTCGTCGCCGTCGGCCACGTCGCCGGCGAGGTCGTGCACGTGGTCGTGGACGTGCCGGTACACCGCGGCCCCGGCCGCCGTCCGCGGGCCGAACAGGCGCCGGAACTCGTCGTGGCCGACGACCTCCGCCGGCGCTCCCGTGCAGCACACGTGGTGGTTGAGGCACACCACCCGATCGGTCGCCGCCATCACGATGTGGAGATCGTGGCTCACCATGAGGACCCCGCAGCCCCGCCGGTCCACGATGGCGGCGATGAGATCGTAGAGCTCGGTTTCGCCGGTGTAGTCCACCCCCTGCAGGGGTTCGTCCAGCACCAGCAGGTTCGGCAGGCGCATGAGCGCCCGGGCGAGGAGCACCCGCTGGAGCTCGCCGCTCGAGAGATCCGAGACGCGCGCGCCGAGAAGGTGTCCGACCCCGGTCTCGTCGAGCGCCTCGGTCACCGCGTCGATGGGACGGCGCGACGTCAGGGTCATCAGGCGGGCGACGGTGAGGGGGAGCGTCGGATCGAACTGGACTCTCTGCGGGACGTAGCCGACGGTCACCCCCTCTTCGCGCCGCACCTCGCCCGTATCGGCGCCGAGCAGACCGAGCAGCACCCGCACGAGGGTGGTCTTGCCCGCCCCGTTCGGACCGATGAGGGTGACGACCTCGCGCCTCGCCACCTTGATGTCGACATCGCGGAGCAGCCAGCGCCCGCCGCGCCGCACCCCGACCCCGCGGGCCTCGACCAGCGGCAGTTCCGCCGGCACCGGTTCAGGCGCCGTCGTCGCGCGAGCACTCCGGACACCTTCCCGTGGCTTCGAGGAAGTGGGTGCGAAGCTCGAACCCCGTGGCGCCTGCGAGGTCGTGGACGGTTCGTCCAAGGTCGGCCCCGTCCGGCTCGGCGACCACCCCGCACTGCTCGCAGACGAGAAACACGGTGCCGTGCCCCTCGCCCGGTCCGCTGCACGCGACGTATGCGTTGCGGCTCGCGATGCGGTGGACGAGCCCGAGGGCCTCGAGGAACGCGAGCGCCCGGTAGATCTGCGTCGGGGCCGGCCGCCGGCCCTTCCAGTCGAACCGTTCGAGGATATCGTAGGCCCCGACCGGCCGGTGTTCGGCGAGCAGAAGCTCGAGAACCGCACGCCGGTTCTCGGTGAGACGCTCGTGCCGGTCGCGGCAGGCGGCCTCCGCCCGGGCGAGCCCCTCGGCGATGCACCGGGCGTGATCGTGCCGGGGAGCGGGGAACGGTGAAAGGTCGGACGGCATCGCAGTCTTCAGGCCCGACCGGACGCCGGACACACTCGTGTTGAAACCGGTGCTTGCAACATCATATCATTCCATTCATCCCAGCCGCGCGGCGGCCCTTCGTCGCGATACCTGCAACCGCAACCGGAGAACAACACCATGACACGCCTTCACAGCCTTCTGCCGGGACTCGCCGGGGCCGCTCTCGCGGGGACCACGACTATAGCAGTCGCGGCCGAAGCGCCGGCCGCAGTGGCCAGCATCAAGCCGATCCACTCGCTGCTCGCGGGGGTCATGGACGGGGTCGGCGAGCCCTCCCTCCTCGTCCCGGGAGGCGCTTCGCCCCATGCCTGGTCCTTGCGGCCTTCCGACGCGCATGCCATCGAGCACGCGGATCTCGTGGTCTGGGTCGGCGAAGGGCTCGAGTCGTTCCTCGTCGGGCCGATCGAGGCCCTCGCCGCGGACGCATACGTCCTCGAGCTCTCGCGGGCCGAAGGCATCACCCTGCTTCGCATGCGCGAAGGAGGGGCCTGGGACGAGCACGGCCACGACGATGAGGAGGACCACGGGGAAGACGAGCACGTCGACGACCACGAGGAACACGACGACGACGAGCATGCTGACGAGCACCGCGACGACCATGATGGGGACCACGACGAAGACGAGCACGCGGACACCCGCGAGGACGAAGACGACCATGCCCACGTGCACCGCGAGGACGGGCACGAGCACGGCATGGGCGAGTTCAACATGCACTTGTGGCTGGACCCCGCGAATGCGGAAGTGATTGTTCAGGCGATGGCCGACGCCCTCGTGCGGCTGGATCCGGAGCACGAGAGCGTCTACCGGGCGAACGAGGCGGCGCTCGAGGCCCGCCTTCGCGCCCTGGACGGCGAGCTCGAGGACGCGTTCGCCCCCGTCCGGGACCGGGGGTTCATCGTTTTCCACGATGCCTGGCAGTACCTCGACACGCGCTACGGGCTGCGGGCGGTGGGCTCCGTGACGGTCAGTCCGGACCAGGCGCCGGGCGCGGCGCGGCTCGCCGAGGTCCGCGAGAAGATCGTCGGGGCCGAGGCGACGTGCGTGTTCGCCGAGCCCCAGTTCGAGCCCCGGCTGGTCCGGACCCTCGTCGAGGGCACCGGCGCGCGGACGGGCACCCTCGACCCGCTCGGGGCCGCGCTCGAGGGCGGGCCGGATCTCTACTTCGACCTCATGCGGGCGAACGCCGCCGCATTCCGGGCCTGCTACGGCATCTAGCCTCGGAGAACCGTCGACTCCGCCTCGGCTCCCCGATGGAGCCGAGTCGCCCGCCCAGCCGGAGACTCCGAACCCCGGCCCGGCCCTACCGTCGCCCGGGAGCGATTGCGCTTCTCCACCCGCCGCCGCTCCCGGGCGGGGCCGGGGCCGGGCTTCCCGGCGCCGTCCCGGTCGCCGTTTCGCTCCCCTTCGAACGACGGCCACCAGCGCAAACGCGACCCGACGGCTCGCCGCGCCGCCCTCGCGGGGGTTACCATTCGGGCTACGGCGGGGGGCTCGTGCGGACAGTGCCGCAAGCGGTCCGCACCGCACCCCGCGCGAGGGCCGAGGACCTTGGACTACGAACGCTTCTTCGCCGGCCGCATCGAGGACCTCAAGGTGGAGGGCCGGTACCGGATCTTTGCGGATCTGGAACGGCGGGCCGGCGGGTTTCCCCGCGCCATCCACCACGCGCCGTCGGGCGTGGCGGAAGTCACGGTCTGGTGCTCGAACGACTACCTCGGCATGAGTCAGCACGAGATCGTGCGCACCGCGATGAAGGATGCGATCGATCGATACGGCGCGAGCGCCGGCGGCACGCGCAACATCTCCGGCACCTCGCACCATCACGTGCTGCTGGAGCGAGAGCTCGCCGATCTCCACGGGAAGGAAGCGGCCCTCCTCTTCTCCTCCGGATATGCGGCGAACGAGGCAGCCCTGGCCACCCTCGGAGCGGAGCTTCCGGGTTGCGTCCTCGTCTCCGACGCCTGGAACCATGCCTCCATGATCGCGGGGATCCGGCACGGAATGTCGGACAAGGTCATCTTCGCGCACAACGACGCCGGAGACCTCGAACGAAAGCTGGCCGCCATCGAATCGGACCGTCCCAAGGTGGTTGCGTTCGAATCGATCTACTCGATGGACGGCGACCTGGCCCCCGTCGAGACCTTCTGCGACCTCGCCGAACGGTACGGAGCGATGACCTACATCGACGAGGTTCACGCGGTCGGGATGTACGGCCCGCGAGGAGCCGGGCTCGCGGCGCGCGAAGGGGTCATGGACCGGCTGACGGTGATTCAGGGCACCCTGGCAAAGGCGTTCGGCGTGGTCGGCGGTTACCTGGCGGGCTCGGCCGCGTTCATCGACTTCATACGCTCGTACGCGGCGGGCTTCATCTTCACCTCCGCGTTCCCGCCGGCCGTCGCCGCCGCGGCGCTCGCGAGCGTGCGCCATCTCAAGAAGAGCGACGCCGAGCGCGATCGCCACCGGGAAGTCTCCTCGGCGCTCAAGCGCATGCTGCGGGCGGCCGGCCTCCCGGTGATGCCCTCCGATTCGCACATCGTGCCGGTGCTCGTCGGCGACCCCGTGCTGTGCAAGCGCGTGACCGACGACCTGCTGGAGCGTCATCGCATCTACGTTCAGCCCATCAACTTTCCGACCGTGCCCCGGGGAACGGAGCGGCTGCGCCTGACCCCGACCCCGCTCCATGGCGACGAGGATCTCGTGCACCTGGTCGCGGCCCTGCGGGACGTCTGGAGCCGATTGCCGGTTCGCGCCGCCGCCTGAGAGGAGTCCCCGTCCGGACACGTCCGGCGAGAGCCGCCCCGGGACGCGAAGGGACTTCCGGGCGGACGCGGCGGCGCCCGCCGGCGGCTCAATAGGGTCCGGGGACGATGGGGCTGCCGTCGCTGAAGCGCTCGAACCGGAAGCGGGCGAGGTCGTGACCGTGGGGCCGGCCCTGGACCAGGTCCGCGAGCACCCGGCCCGCACCGGGGCCGATTCCGAAACCGTGCCCGCTCATTCCGGTACCGATGAAGAGTCCCCGCGGCGACGGCACCTCGCACAGATACGGAACCGCGTCCGGGGTCACGTCGATCATCCCCGCCCAGTACTCCGCCATCCCGGCCTCGGCGAGGCGTGGCGCCTGCACCGGCAGCCGGGCGGTGATGCGACGCATGGCGATCTCCGAGGGCGGTGGATTCAGCACCCGCGTCGCCTCGAACGGACTGGTCTCTTCCGCGGTCCAGCGCCGCCGGCCGGTCCAGCTTCCGGGGTATCCCCGCGGCGGTCCGACGCTGAGTCGAAGGTCGCGGGCGCTGCCGCGAAGCAGGGCCCGGAACTTGGTGAGGTGCCGGAACGACCGCGGGCCCACATAGTGCTCGACGAGGTCCCCGGTCGCGACCGTGTAGCCCCCGTCCGCCCGGCGCCGGATGCACAGCGGCTGGGTGTAGACGGCCGGCATCTCGGGCCGGTCGACCGGATTCGTCCGACCCACCGTGGACCGGACCGTGAGCTGCGGCAGGTCGAGACCGAGATTCGTGGCGAAGAAGGTGCTCCACGCCCCGCCCGCAAGGACCACCGCCTGCGCGCCCACCCGGCCGCGCTCGGTGTGCACGGCCCGAACCCTCCCCGCCTCCGACTCCACGGTGCGCACCGCGCACCCCTCGATGACCGCCGCGCCGAGCCGGCGCGCGGCGCGGGCAAGGGCCGGAACCGCGACGAAGGGCTCCGCCCGGCCGTCGCTCGGGGTGTGGATGCCGCCCGCCCACCGGCCGTTCAGTTCCGGGACCAGGGCCTCGACCTGCGCTCCGGTCAGCATGCGCGATTCGAGCTGGTGCCGCGAGGCGGACTCGCGCCACTCCTCCCAGCGGGCCATGCGCGCCGGTTCGCTCGTGACGTAGAGGCATCCACACGCGGTGAAGGCGAGGTCCCGTTCCCCGGTCTCCTCGGCGAGACCGCGCCAGATCCGGTTCGCTTCCATGGCGATCGGCAGCTCGGCGGGATCGCGACCCTGCTGCCGCACCCATCCCCAGTTCCGGCTGGACTGCTCGCCGGCCACCCGTCCCTTCTCGCAGACGAGGACCCTCACGCCATTCTTCGCGAGGAAGTAGGCGGTGGAGACCCCCATTACCCCGGCCCCGATCACCACGACGTCCACCGCCTCGGGCAGCGGATCGGAGAACGCGATCGGCGTCGCCTCGGAGATCATCGGCATCCTGGACCCTCCATTGGCAACGCGAGCGCCGCCGTCGCCACGCGGTGAATATCGACCCCGCAAGTTTCGCAGGGTCGGCGCCGGGGCGCACTACAATTGACGCCGGACACCCCCCCGGAGACGAGGATGACCGATTCGCTGCCCTACGACTTCAGCTCCGGCAACACCAATCCGGAGACCTATCCGGGCGAGGAGCTGGCGGCCGCGGCGGCGCGCGTCATTCCGGGCCTCGCCGCCTCCCTCAACACTTACCCCGGCAAGCTCGGCCACGAGGGGCTCCGGCGCCTCCTCGCCGCGCGCGAGTCGGCCCGGGAAGGGATCGAGGTCGATCCGGACCACATCGTCCTCACCAACGGGTCGATGCAGGGGGTGACCCTGGTCGCGGAAACGTTCTGCGAGGGACGCGGCGATCGGGTGCTGCTCGAAGAGCTCACCTACAACGGCACGATCGAGGCGTACCGGTCACTCGGCATCGAGATGGTCGGCGTCCCCGTGGACGGCAACGGCATGCGCACCGACCGCCTCGCCGAGATCCTGGACGAGATGGTCCGCGAAGGCCGGCCGCCGCGGTTCATCTACACCCTGGCGACGTACCAGAACCCGACCGGAGCGATGATGCCGCGCGCCCGCCGGGCCGAGCTTCTCGCCTGCGCGAAGCGTCACGGTTGCCTCGTGGTGGAGGACAACTGCTACGGGGACGTCCACTACGACGGCGAGAAGCCGCCCGCGCTCTACGCCATGGACGACTGGCCGGACCAGGTCTACATCTGCTCGCTCTCCAAGATCTTCGCCCCCGGGGTGCGCCTCGGCTACGTCGTGGCCCGCCCGCCCCTCCCCCCCCAGCTCCCCCCCCCCGGGGCCCCCCCCCGCCCCGGTCGCGCCCCCCCCGCCCCTCCTCGAGCGGATCCTCGCCCGCCGCCACGACGCGGGGCCGAACACCCTCTCGGCCGCGATCACCACCGAGTACCTCGGGCCGGACCTCTGGGGGCACGTCGAGCGCGCCAACGCCGCCCTCAAGGAGAAGCGCGACACCATGCTCGCCGCGCTCGAGAGCCACCTCGGCAACTACTGCTCGTGGTCGCGACCGGTGGGCGGTCTCTTCATCTGGGTGCGGCTCCCGGACGGCCTCGACCGGGATGCGCTCGCCGCCGCGGCCGCGGACCGCGGGGTCGCGTTCAAGCCCGGGTCGGAGTATCACGTGGCCGGCAGCGACGTCCCGTTCATCCGGCTCGCGTTCGGCTATCCCGACCTCGAGGCCATCCGGACCGGCGTGGCCCTCCTCGGAGAGAGCATCCGCGAGGCGTTGGTCCCCGCCTGACGGCGCGGAGCGCCTCCGGCCGCGACCGGAGGCGAAAACCCCGACGGCCCGAATTTCGTACGAACGGAGATCCACCATGACCGCGTCGGACCGTGCCGCGCCGCGCCAGATGAAGCTGGTCGCCTTCCTCCAGGCCGCGAACTGCTCGAACTACCCCGCGTCGTGGCGCCATCCGCATACCACCCCCGACTTCCTCACCCCCGAGTACTTCCAGCGGATCGCCCGCACCCTCGAGGCCGGCAAGTTCCACCTCGCGTTCTTCGACGACCGACTCGCGATGCCCGACCGCTACGGTGCCGACATGACGGAGGCGCTGCGCCAGGGGATCCGGGTGGTCAAGATGGACCTCATCCCGCTGATGACCGCGATGGGGCTCGCGACGAGCCGCCTCGGGCTCGGGGGCACCTACTCGACCACCTACTACGAGCCGTTCCATGTCGCGCGGGTCTTCTCCACCCTCGACCACATGATCGGCGGGCGGGCGGCCTGGAACGTGGTCACCTCGCTCAACGACTCGGAGGCCGCGAACTTCGGACGGACGGAACACCCGCCGCACGATCGGCGCTACGACCGCGCGGACGAGTTCATGGAGGTGGTCCTCGGCAACTGGGACGCCTGGGAGGAAGGCGCGGTGCTCTACGACCGTGACCGCCTTGCGTTCGCCGATCCGGACAAGGTGCACCGCCTCGAATACGAGGGGGAGTGGTTCCGGACCCGCGGCACGTTCACCGTGCCCCGCACCCCGCAGGGACGTCCGGTCGTGATCCAGGCCGGTCAGAGCGGGCGCGGGCGCGCGTTCGCGGCGCGCTGGGGCGAGATCCTGTTCGTGATCTATCCGAACCTCGAATTCGGGCGCCCGGTGTACCGGGAAGTGAAGGAGGCGATCGCGGCGGCGGGCCGGAACCCGGACGAGGTCTCGATCTGCCCCGCCGTCTATTGCATCACCGGCGAAACGCGCACCATCGCCGAGGAGAAGGCGGCCTACATCGAGGGCCTCGCGACCGAGCTCGACACCCTGGTCCTTCTTGCCGAGGCGCTCAACTTCGACTTCGCGACGCATTCCCCGGACGAGCCGCTCGGGACCGGCGACCTCGAATCGATGACGGGGCTCCAGGCCATCCGCGACCGGGTCGTCCGGCAGGCGGGGGACCGTCCGACCTCGCGCGACTTCGTGAACGTGAGCCGGCGCGGGACGGTGCGCGAGATGCCGCTCTTCGTCGGCACCCCGAGCGAGGTGGCGGACGGCCTCGAGGAATGGTTCGAAGCGGCGTGCGACGGGTTCGTCGTCGCGGCGACCCACATCCCCGGCGCGTACGAGGACTTCGTGCGGCTCGTGGTGCCCGAGCTCCAGCGCCGCGGTATCTTCCACCGCGACTACGCCGGAACCACCCTGCGCGAGAACCTCGGCCTCCCCTTCCCCACCCGCGGCGACTGGAAGCGGGGCGGAGGAAACACCGGGCGGTAGCGCCTCGCGAGGCTTGCGCTCGCGCCCGGACGACGCAAAGGACAAGGAAGTCAGGCGGCGGCGAGGACCGCGGCGCGGGTCGCTTCGTACTCCGTCTCGTCCTGGGACGCGGCCCAGATGACCGCCGTGTCGAGCCCCGCCTTCGCGTACTCGTCGAGGCGGGAGCGGACCTCGGCCGCGGAGCCGACGAGTCCGAGCCGGCGCACGAAATCGTCCGCGAGCGCGGCGTTGGTCTTCGCGCGGTCCCGCTCGGCGAAGCCTTCCTGGATCTGCTGCGCCTCGCGGGGGCGGCCGAGCCAGGAGAGATAGCTCGCGTAGACCCCGGTCGAGTAGTAGCCGAGGGCGATCCTGCGCATCGCCTGCGTCCCCGCCTCCACGTCGTCGGTGACGAAGGTGTTGAGCAGGGAGACGACCTCGAGGTCCTCGACCCGCCGTCCGGAACGCTTCGCCCCGGTATCCACGTGCTCGAGGACGCGGGGAAGCAGCTCCGCGGGAGTGAGATTGAGGACCACCCCGTCCCCGATCTCCCCCGCGAGCTCGAGCATGCCGGGCCGAAGCGCCGCGACATGGATCGGGAGGCGTCCCTTGACGGAGGAGGTGAGCCGGAACCCATGGGAGCGGACCGTCTCGCCGTCGTAGGCGGTGCGCTCGCCGCTGAAGATCTTGCGCATGAGCTCCACCGTCTCGCGCACCCGGGTGAGCGGCTTCCTGAACTCCATGCCGTACCACCGTTCGATCATGGTCTGGCTGGAGGAGCCGACCCCGAGCACCACCCGGTCCGGCGCGATGTGCGACAGCGCCGCCGCGGTGGCGGCGAGCACCGGGGGCGGGCGGTTGAACACCGGAACGATTCCGAGCCCGATGCGCACGCGCGTGGTGCGGGCGCCGATCGCGGCCGCCGCGGTGAGCGCGTCCATCCGCCCGTTTCCGTCCGTCATCCAGATGCTCTCGAATCTTTCCGCTTCGGCGAGGACGGCGTTGTCGATGGGATTCCGATCGCCCGGATAACCCATCACGTTGATTCCGATCTTCATGGATACCTCTCGGTGTCGGTCGCAAGGAGCTCGTGGGGGACGCCGGCGGCGTTCACCGTCGCGAGGAACCCGAGCACGAGCGCGAGGAGGAGCGCGAGGAGGACGTTGCGCACCATCGTGCCGATGGCCGGAGCGGCGGCCAGGATCCCGTGCGGACCGAACGGATGGAGCACGGCGTCCAACGCCCGCATCGCCCGCGCGTGTGCCCCGGCGCGACCGGCCGCGAAGGGAGCCACGAGGCGGCCGGCGAGTCCCGCCGCGGTGGGTCCGCTCCCGCCCGTGCGCCAGATCCGGTCCACGTCGAGGGTGATGGTCAGGGTGCGCTGCATCAGCGGCAGCAGCAGGAAGAACGCGAGCCCGGAGAAGAGGAGGAGCTGGAGCGCGTTCACGACGTGGGCCGCGGTGTACGGAGCGTAGTCCACCGGGAACGGCAGCATCCGGTAGAGCGGGTCCGGCCAGATCCCGATGCCGACGCAGAGCGCGGCGAAAAGCACCATGGCGGCCCGCATGTTCCAGGGCGGGTCCGGCGGGCGGAGCCCGGAGTCCTTCTGGAAGAAGACGAACCACGGAAACTTGATGCCGGCGTGGAGGAACACTCCGGCGGAAGCGGCCATGAGGAGAAACCACGCAATGGCGAGTGTTTCGTCGCTTGCCGCTTGGGAAATCATCGACTTGCTGACGAACCCGGATGTCAGCGGGAAGGACGAGATGGCAAGCGCCCCCACCGTGCCGCAGAGGGTGGTGAGGGGCATCGTCCGAAAGAGCCCCCCGAGATCGGTGCACTTGCGCCGCCCGGTCATGTAGAGGACCGAGCCGGCCGACATGAGGAGGAGCGCCTTGTAGATGATGTGGGTGAAGGCGTGGGCGGCCGCCCCGTTCAACGCCATCTCGGTGCCGATCCCGACCCCGGCGACCATGAACCCGACCTGGTTCACGATGCTGTAGGCGAGGATCCGGCGCATGTCGTTCTCGAGGAGCGCGAAGATGATCCCGTAGAAGATCATGAAGAGTCCGACCCAGACGAGGACCTCGGTCCCGGGGAAGCCGCGGATGAGCACGTAGACCGCCGCCTTGGTGGTGAACGCGGACAGGAACACCATGCCGCTCCACGACGCCTCGGGATAGGCGTCCGCGAGCCAGGCCGAGAGCGGGGGCGCCGCCGCGTTGACCAGCACTCCGGCGAGAATCAGCCAGGTTCCGAAGGAATCGGCCGGCAGGGCGGTGAATTCGAGTGAGCCGGTCGCGGCGACGTGGAGCAGCACCCCGGCCATCAGGAACGCTCCGCCCAGCATGTGGACGACGAAGTAGCGGCCGGCCGCGCGCAGCGCTCCCTCCCCGCCCGCGGCGATGAGCACTCCGGTCGAGGCGAGAGCCATCAGCTCCCAGAACACGAAGAGGGTGAGCAGGTCGCCGGCGAGGGCGACCCCGATCGCGCTCCCCGCGTAGATGAAGGCGCTCGCGAGCTCGAGGGTGCGGGCCTGGTTGAGGGCGAAGAGCGCCCCCGCGAATCCCATGATCGCGAATATGGTGGCGAAGAGCCGCCCGAGCGGGTCCACCTTGACGGGCGTGAGCGCGTAGCCGTGCACCGGCCAGGCCGCCGCCGCGCCCTCGGGAAGGCTCCACACCAGGGCCAGGGCCACGAGCGGGAGGCCGAGGAGGAGCACGGGGCGAAGGCGGAGCGGGACGAGGGGCAGCGCGAACCCGCCGAGGACGAGCACGAGGGCGGGCGGGAAGTCAATCATCGCCTGCGCCGCCCTTCCCTTCGCCGTCCCCTTCGTAGTAGTCGTCGCGGCGCTTCAGGAAGACCCCGAGCCCCTTCGCGAAGAGGACCATGGCGACGCAGGTGCCGAGCCCGTACCAGGCGTAGAACCCGAACGTTCCGTCGATTCCGAAGCCGGGATGCCCGTGAATGAGGAGATCGCCGAGAACGAGGCCGGCGAGGACCACCCCGAACCCGATCCAGAGCCCCCGCACGGTGCGGGGCCGCACCAGCCAGTGCACCGGCTCGCCCGGCGGAGCGACCGGTGGCGGGGTGCCGCTTTCGGGGGTGGAGTGCATCATCGATGCCGGTCTCCTACCAGGTGTCGATGCACGGGCGCTTCTTGCCCGCCCGCGGCTCGGGCGGAGGGCACGCCCGCAGGCCCTCCACGATCCACCGGCGCGTGTCCGCGGGGTCGATGACGTCGTCGATCTCGAACACGGTGGCGGTGTTGAGGGCCTTCCCCTGCTCGTACATGGCGGCGACCATCTCTTCGTAGCGGGCCATTCGCTCCGCGGAATCCTCGATGGCGGCGAGCTCCTTCCGATACCCGAGCTTGACCGCTCCTTCGAGACCCATCCCCCCGAACTCTCCCGTCGGCCACGAGACCGCGAAAAAAGGAGCGTGGAAGCTTCCCGCGGCCATCGCCTGAGCCCCGAGCCCGTACGACTTTCGAAGGACGACGGTGAACATCGGCACGGTGACGCTCGCCCCCGTCACGTAGAGCCGGCAGCAGTGGCGCACGAGCGCGGTCTTCTCCGCCTCCGGTCCGACCATGTTGCCGGGAGTATCGCAGAGGCAGAGGATCGGGATGTCGAACGCGTCGCAGATCTGCATGAAGCGCGCCGCCTTGTCCGCCCCGTCGCTGTCGACCGCGCCGGCGAGATGGACGGGATTGTTGGCGACGAGCCCGATCGGGCGCCCTTCGATGCGAATGAGGGCGGTCACCATGCCGGGTCCGAACTCCGCCCTGAGCTCGAGGACCGATCCCTCGTCCGCGAGGACCTCGATGACCCGATGCACGTCGTAAATCCGCAGCCGGTCCTCGGGAACCGCGTGACGCAGGCGCCGCTGGTCCGCGCAGCCCCAGTCGTCGACCGCGCCCTGGAAGTAGGAGAGATACCGCTTCGCGGCGGCCACCGCCTCCGCCTCGTCCTCGACCGGGATGTCCACGACCCCGTTCGGCACCTGCACCTCCATCGGCCCCACCTCCTCGGGTCGGAAGACGCCGAGCCCTCCGCCCTCGATCATCGCGGGGCCCCCCATTCCGATATTTGCGTTCCGGGTGGCGATCACCACGTCGCAGCAGCCGAGCACGACCGCGTTCCCGGCGAAGCACCGCCCGGAGGCAATGCCCACGAGGGGGACGAGGCCGCTGAGTCGGCCCAGCAGGTGGAACGCGGGGATGTGGAGGTCGGCCGCAAAGACGATGTCGGTGTCGCCCGGCCGCCCTCCTCCGCCCTCGGTGAAGAACACCATCGGCAAACGCCACTTCTCCGCGAGGGCGAACATCCGATCCTTCTTCTGGTGGTTGAACTTGCCCTGGGTGCCCGCGAGCACGGTGTAGTCGTAGGCCATCACCAGGCAGCGCGCCCGCTCGTCGCCGAAGAGGTGACCGTTGACCCGGCCGATCCCCGCCACCAGCCCGTCCGCGGGGGTGCGCCGGACCAGCTCGTCCATCGAGTGCCGCTGGCGGCGAGCCGCCACCACGAGGGCGCCGTACTCGATGAGGGAGCCGGGGTCCACCAGGTCTTCCACGTTCTCGCGGGCTGTTCTCTGACCGGTCCGCCGGCGGCGCGCCACTGCATCGGGGCGACGTTCGTCACGGGTCAGGTCCTGGCGCTCCAGTACCTCCGCGAGGTCCGGGCGGATCGCGTCGAGGTCGAGATCCTGGCCTTCTCCGGCGGCCGGAGGCTCGATCGCGGCCTCGTCGAGCACGAGGAGCGGACTCCCCTCGGCCACCGTATCGCCCCCGCGCGGGACGAGGCGCCGGCCCCGGCCGGTCCGGTCCGCCGCGATCACGTGCTGCATCTTCATCGCTTCCATGACGAGCAGCTCGCGCCCGACGTGGATCGGATCCCCCTCCGCGACGAAGAGCTCGATGACGGTGCCCTGCATGGGCGCCAGGATTGCCCCCGGCTCCGGAGCGGCAGTTTCCGGCGCGACCGCTCCCTGCGCCGGCGACGCCCCTTGCGGCATGGACGCTCCCCCTCCGCCATCCTTGCCGTGCGCGAGAACCGCGAGCGGGTCCGCGGCGTCCACCCGAGTCCCGGCGAGCACCGCGGTCGACGCGCCCGGCGGTCCCCCGTTCGACAGGGGCGCAGCGTCCGTACGCGCTCGTCCCGCCGCTGCCTCCTCCGCCACCGGTACCTCCGGCTCCTCCTCGATCGCGGCGAGCAGCCCGCCAAGATTCCCCTCGACGAGCTCCGTGTGGAGCCGGCCGGCCAGGACCTCGGGGTGCTCGAGCAGGCTCCGCAGAAAGCCGAGGTTTGACGCGACCCCGGCCAGGCGGAACTCCCCGAGCGCGCGGCGAAGCTTTCCCGCCGCCGCCGCGAAGGCGTCGGCCCCGGCCGCACCGTCGGTCCGCACCACGACCTTGGCGATGAGGGAATCGAATCCCGGATTCGGGGAATACCCCGCGTATCCGCTCGTGTCGACCCGCACCCCGGGCCCGCCCGGCGGCTCGAACCCGTCGATGACACCGCCGGCCGGCCGCACCGTTCCGTCCGGCTGGAGGGATTCGAGGTTCACCCGCGCCTGTACCGCACAGCCGCGGCCGAGGATGCCGTTCCGCTCCCCGGGGAGCGGCCCGCCCCCTGCGAGCTCGAGCTGGAGCCGGACGAGATCGACGCCGGCAAGCTCTTCGGTCACCGTATGCTCGACCTGAAGCCTCGGGTTCGTCTCGATGAAGTACGGGCGGCCGGCCTCGTCGACGAGGAACTCGAACGTCCCGAGATTGGCGAAGCGTGCCGCCTTCGCGAGCGCAAGGGCGGCATCGACGATGCGGCCGCGAAGAGCCGGATCCAGGTTCGGAGCGGGCGCGATCTCGACGATCTTCTGGCGGCGGCGCTGCAGGCTGCACTCGCGTTCGCCGAAATCGACGACCCGGCCGGTCCCGTCGCCAGCCACCTGGACTTCGATATGCCGCGCGCGTGGCACGAGCTGCTCGGCGTAGAGCTCGTCGCGTCCAAACGCACGGCGCGCCTCGTCACGGCAGCGCGGCCACGCGTTCTCGAGCTCGGCGACGCTCCGCACGGCCGCCATCCCGCGCCCGCCCCCGCCGCCCGCGGCCTTGAGCATCGCGCCTCCGGAATCGCCGCCCAGGGCGGCCAGGAACTCACGAGCCCCCTCGATTCCCCCCTCGACCGTGGTGCCGGGAAGGACCGCGACCCCACGCTCCGTCGCGAAGGCGCGGGCCCGGGCCTTGTCCCCGAAGAGGTCGAGGGTCTCCGGATCCGGTCCGACGAAGGTGAGACCGCGCTCCGCGCAACGTCGCGCGAACCCCGCGTTCTCGCTCAGGAAGCCGTAACCGGGGTGCAGCGCGTCGCATTCCGCCCGTTCCGCCGCGTCGAGGATCGCCTCCTGGTCGAGATATGCGGCAACTCCGCGCCCCGGCACGAGCTCGGCCCGATCCGCACGGGCCGCGTGCAGTGACCGTGCGTCGTCCTCGGAGTAGACGGCAACCGTGGCGAGGCCGAGATCCGTCGCGCTCCGCGCAATGCGGATCGCGATCTCCCCCCGATTGGCGACGAGGACACGCGCGAGTCCCATATCCGACGTTCTCCGGTGGCCGGGCACAACTTCCGATCTTCGACTCTCCGGCCGAGCGGAAGCAACCACCGTGTAGTACCCTTTTGCGAACCGACCGGACGGGGACACAGGCTAGCCGCTGCACATGGCCAGCGATCCGAAGAGCGAGCTCCGCGCCTTCGTCGGCGCGTGGAAGGTGGCCTCGGAGAGGCTCGAGGCCCTGCGCCGCGACCGCCTCCGCCACATCGACGTGACTCGACAGATCATGGCTCTGAACGGCGCGTTCGACGCCGCGCTCGTCGACGCGCCCCCCAGGATCACCTCCGGGCTCGTGGAACAGCAGGCGGTCTTTGCCAGGCTGAAGAATGCAGGACCTGTTCCACCTGGCGGATGAGATTCAGTCATTTTGCCGGAATCGGAGCTGGCGGTTCTGCTTCATCGGCGGAATCGCGCTCCAGCGCTGGGGGGAGCCCCGCCTGACCGGAGATGTCGACCTCACCATCCTGGCCGGCTTCGGCGGGGAGGCCGCCTGTATCGAAGAGCTTTGCGGCAGGTTCGACGGTCGTGTCCCGGACGCCGCCGGGTTCGCAGTGCGGAGCCGGGTGCTCCTCCTCCAGTCGAAGAGAGGCATACCAATCGACATTTCGCTCGGCGCATTGCCCTTCGAGGAGCGCGTCGTCGACCGTGCGAGCGACTTCGCGTACCTCCCCGACGTAAGCCTCCACACCTGTTCTGCCGAAGACCTCATCGTCCTCAAGGCGTTCGCGGACCGTCCCCGCGACTGGAGCGACATCGAGGGGGTATTGCTCCGTGGCGGCCGCCAGCTCGTCTGGGACACGATAGCGACCGAGCTCCAGCCGCTCTGTGAAGCCAAGGAGGCACCGCACATCCTGCCCCGGCTTCAGACGCTCCGTAACTCGACCGCAACGTGAATCATGACGAGCAGCCCCACCATGCCAATGCCGAACGGAAGCGGCCTTCGCGTTCGTCGACGCCATCGAACCCCGGCGGCTACCCCGATTGCTCCGCTATAATCGCGGGCTCCCGGGATCGAAGTACGACGCCAACGGGACGCAACGAAGAAGCGGAGAAAGACGAAGTTCCATGTTGACCCGACTGGAAGTGGACGGATTCAAGAATCTCGTGGATTTTTCCGTTGACTTTGGCCCCTACACGTGCGTTGCAGGACCAAACGGGGCAGGGAAATCAAACATCTTTGATGCGATACATTTCCTGTCCCTTCTCGCCGACTATTCGATTCTCGAAGCCGCTGTTCGCGTGCGAGCCAGAACGGAAGACACGGCCCGGCTGGATGATCTGTTCTTTCGAAGTGAATCAATACGCAAGGATTCCTTCAAGCTTGCGGCGGAGATGTTGGTGGCGCAAGATGTGGTTGATGATTTCGGACGCCCGGGCAAAGCGAGCTCGACTTTTCTTCGCTACGAATTGGAGATTGCAAGAAGGGACGGATCTTCATCCGATTCCGTCCGTTCAATCTTCGACATGGAACTACGTTCCGAGAAATTGCATCACATCACCCAAGGTGATGCCAACAAGAAGCTTCGGTTTCCCCACTCGAAGCCGGCATTCAGAGATGCAGCGGTAATCAATCGGCGATTTGCCAGGACCGGATATATTTCAACGGCGGAAAGTGACGATGGGCATACGGAGATCATTGTACATCAGGATGGTGGTTCGAGAGGACCAGGGCAAAGAGCGCCCGCTCGTTTGGCACCAAGGACCATTGTCGGCACGACGAGTACGATAGCGACGCCGACGGTTCTCGCAGCACGAAGGGAAATGCAAGGATGGAGGCTGCTCTCGCTGGAACCCAGCGCCATGCGTCGTCCCGATCGGCTCGGCCGTGATCCCGATGTAGTATCCGACAACGGCGCCCATCTTGCCGCCACCCTCAATCGGCTGAAGGAGCGGGAGGGCTCGAACGGCGATGTTGTTGCAAGAGTCTCGTCACGGCTGGCGGAGCTCGTTTCCGTGTCGAACGTCGACGTGGTTCGCGATGACGTCCGTGAGCTCCTGACGCTCTCGGTCACGGAAGATGACGGAACGGAATTCGCGGCGAGTGCGATTTCCGACGGTACGTTACGGTTTCTCGCGCTTTCGGTTCTGGCCGAAGACCCTGAAGCAAAGGGACTGATCTGCGTTGAAGAACCCGAGAACGGCATTCATCCGGAAAAACTTCCGGCCATGGCGACTCTGATTCGTGATCTGGCGGTTGACGCCGAGTTGCCCATCGACTCCGAAAACGTAATGCGGCAGGTCATTCTCGCCACCCATTCTCCGTACTACCTCCAGCTCCAGGACAAGAACGATGTGCTGCTCGCCCGGGAAACCACGATGCGATATGCAGATTCACCTGTTCGCGGGTTCCAATGCTATCCTCTGAAGGGGACTTGGCGGACGGATTTCGATGGCACGAGACCGGCTCTCGGAATATCGACGATGCGGGATTACCTGCAGCCACCCGAAGGGGTACAGCTTCGTCTTCCATTCGAATCGATCTGATCGACGTGCACGGTCAATTCATTCGATTCATCCTTCTTTGCGAAGGGAATTCCGACCGGGCGCTGGTTCCGCATCTCGAGCGGCTTCTGGTGGTCCTTGGCGCATCCGCGGCGGTCGGTTCCGCCATCCCGCTTGCGACAGTACGAGGCCCCGGAGAAGGACATGGCTCGATGTTGCAAAGGAAAATGGTAGCGGTGCTGTCGGCGGAATCCGAATTCGATTTGCTCTTCGTGCACCGCGACGCGGACGCAGCGGGCCATGAAGCGAGAACGATTGAAATCAGCGACGCGACGAACGGAGCGGGCCTGGCCGTGCATCACGTTCCGATCGTTCCCGTGCGGACCACGGAAGCCTGGGTACTGCTCGACGAAGCGGCCATCAGGCGAGTCGCCGGCAATCCGAGAGGACGCGAACCACTCAATCTTCCAAGACCTGCACGAGTCGAGGACCTGCATGCTCCCAAGGATACGCTCGAGAGCGCACTGGCCGCAGCGAGCGGGTTTCGTGGAAGCCGACTCCGAAAGTTCAGACGGAGGTTTGGACGACAACGGCAGATTCTGCTGGCGCAACTTCCCGTAGGCGGCGCACTGGAACAGGTACCTGCCTGGCGGCAGCTGAAGGACTCGGTGTCCAGGCTTGTCGCCCGGAACGAGGATTCGTAGGTACCGGCACGAAACCTCACGGCCGTCCTCGGGCCCTGCCTGGCGAGTCCGTCCGGATACACTTGCTCACCGACCTCCACTTGACTTCTTGAGGGGCGCCGATCTTGGCAGACGAGTCAAGTTTGCAAATTGGTTTCAGAAACGAAACGTACGAGGCTGCTGCCAAGATGGGTGGCTTCGAACCGGTCTCGTCGGTTCTGGGCGCAGCGTCGCAAGCATTGCCCCGCGAAGCTCCTTGCCGCTCGAGCTGACTGGATGGCTCGAGAAGCAGGCCTGACGATTCCGAGCGCAACAAGAAGCGGTTTCCTTCCTTCGGGGCGCGGCACGTCGTGGCGGTCGGCAACGGGCGGATTCAGGTGTAGCCGAGGTCCCGGTCCCGGGCGGTAGAGGCGGGACCGCGCTCGGTGGGTGGGCCGTGGCCGCCCCCGCCCGGCGTTCGCAGGGTGACGATGTCGCCGGGTCGGAGCAGGTGCTGGACCTTCGGATCGACCGGCTGACCGTTGATCTCGACCGCACCCGTCGCGCCAGGTCCGCCGCCGCCGAGGCCCCGGGCGGGGACCCTCGTCCGCTCGGCCGAGAGAAAGGCCACCGTCGGGGTCGCAGACGTGTTGAGCATCCGGATCTCCTGGCCGAGGCCGCCTCGATGGCGTCCCGCCCCGCCGCTTCCCGGGACGAGCCCTCGATGCAGCACCCGCAGCGGACTCAGCATCTCGATGACCTCGGTCGGAGTCGAGGAAATGTTGCTCGGCCAGCTCATGCAGCTCTCGCCGTCGCCGGACGCCGTCGCGCCCATCCCGCCGTTGAAGAAGAAGAGGTTCGAGAACGGCTTGCCGCTCTCGTCCACCCCCGCCTGGGTGATGGACCAAAGCGGCGAGCCGGCCATCGCCATCACCCGCTCCGGTATCGCCTCGGCGAGCGCGGCAAGGGCGAGGCTCGGGATGAAATGGCCGGTGAGCGCCCGGGAGACGACCGGAGCGGGGTACACGGGATTCACCAGGCAGCGTTCCGGCGCCCGCACCGTGACCGCCCCGAGCGAGCCGCCGTTGTTCGGGACCGCGGGCGCCGCCACGCACTTGATCGCGTAGGCGGACATGGCCTCGGTGTAGCAGAGCGGAAGATTGATCGCCCGGTCCACCTGGGGCGAGGTGCCCGCGAAGTCGAACTCCGCCCGGTCGCCCGCGATCGTCAGCGCGAGCTCGATGCGAAGCGGCTCGTCGAAGCCGTCCGTCTCGAGGGCGGCCCGGTGGCATCCGTCGGGGATCGTGCGGATCGCGCTTCGCATCGCGGCCTCGGTGCGACCCCGGATCTCGCTCGAGAGCGATTCGAGGGACGTCATCGCGTACTCCCGCGCGAGGGCGGCGAGTCGGGACTCCATCAGTCCGAGCGCGGTGACCTGGGCCCAGAGGTCGCCGCCGGTCAGCTCGGGAGTGCGCACGTTGCGCGCGAGGATCTTCAGCAGCGTCTCGTTGGGTCGCCCCGCGGAGACGAGCTTCATGATCGGGATCTGGAGCCCTTCCTCGAAGATCTCGCGCGCCTCCGGGGAGCGGATGCGGCCGCCGATGTCCGGGGCGTGCGCGGTGCTCGCGGCAAATCCGAGAATCGCCCCGTCCAGGAACACCGGCTTGGCGACGCAGATGTCGGGGAGGTGGCCGGTCCCCATCCACGGGTCGTTGGTGACGAGGACGTCGCCGGGGACGAGGGTTTCCGGAGGAAACTCGCGCAGGAAGTGTCCCACGGTGCGCGGCAGGGTGCTGATGAAGGACGGGATGCTGTCCGTCGCCTGGGCGATGGAGCGTCCCTGCGCATCGGTGAGAACGCACGAGAAGTCATGGGATTCGCGGACGATCGTCGAGAACGAGGTCCGGACGAGGGCGGCCGCCGCCTCGTCGGTGATGGAGATGAGCCGGGTCCACAGGACCTCCAGGCCGGCCGCGTCGAGCGGGCGGACGCTCACGGCTCGAGCCCTCCCTCCGACGGTCCGAGCTCGCCGGCTTCGGCGTCGTCCAGTCGGGACATCACCAGGTTTCCCCGCCCGTCAATCTCGAACCGGCCTCCGGGACCGACCACCGCCGTCGACTCGCGTTCCTCGACGATCGCGGGTCCCGGAAACCCGTCGCCGGGCCGAAGTGCGTAGCGATCGAAGACCGGCGTCGGGGTCGCGCGGCCGTGTTCGGGAAAGTACGCGGGACGGGTTCCCTTGCGGACTTCCCGGCGCCTCGGCGCACGGCGAACCACGCCATCGTCCGCTTCTTCGCGCGCACCCCCTCCGCCCGCCCGGACGGCAACCCGGATGTTGACCACCTCGATGTCGACCCCCGGCGGAACCCGGGAGAAGGCCCGTTCGTAGGCGGCGCGGAACGCCTCCGCGATTCCGGCCTCCGAGGCGGGGATGTACGGACCCGCCGGCAGCTCGACGACGAGCTCGAAGTCCTGCCCGCGGAACCGAAGGTCCGCGGAGCGGGCGACTTCCGCCGCGTCCGGGTCGAGTCCGGTGTGCGCCAGCACCGACCGGCACTCCTCCTCGATTCTCCGGTACGTCGCCTCGAAGCGGTTCCAGTCGAGGGAGTCGAGCGGCTCGGCGACGGTCGCCACCCGGTCCGCCCGGGCGGGCGCCAGCAGGAGGCCGAGGGCCGAGGCCACGCCGGCGGAGGGCGGGCAGACGACCCGCCCGATGCCGAGTCGGGCGGCAAGGTACCAGCCATGGACCGGCCCCGCCCCGCCGGTCGCGAGCAGCACGTAGCGCCGGGGGTCGCGGCCGCGCTCCGCGATGTGGACGCGGGCGGCGCTCGCCATGGTCTCGGTGACGACCTCGAAGATCCCCCGGGCAAGGTCGACCCCGGCGAGGCCGCTTCGCGCCTCCAGCGAGGCGAGCGCGACGGCGGCCGCATCGGGGCGCAGACGCAGGTCGCCCCCGGCAAAGAATGCCGGGTCGAGGTAGCCCAGCACGAGGTCCGCGTCGGTGACCGTCGGGTCGCGTCCGCCGCGCCCGTAACAGGCGGGACCGGGCTCGGAACCGGCGCTCTCCGGCCCGACCTTGAGAAGTCCGAGTTCGTCCACCCGGGCGATGCTGCCGCCTCCCGCCCCGATCTCGATGAGTTCGAGGGCCGAGATCTTGAGCGGAAGCCCGCTCCCGGGGATGAAGCGCCGCTCCCGGCAGGCCTCGAAGGTGTGGGTGACGAGCGGCTCGCCTCCGTCCACGAGACAGAGCTTGGCCGTCGTGCCTCCCATGTCGAAGGCGAGGAGGTCGTCGTGACCGGCCCGCCCGCCGAACCACGCGGCCGCGATCGCTCCC
>MKWU01000755.1_pt1 | contig 60745 bp, 59 predicted proteins | sample 809101 | NCBI WGS metagenome assembly MKWU01 (sample SAMN05860141, study PRJNA318959) | sponge metagenome | host: Aplysina aerophoba | place: Slovenia: Piran, Adriatic Sea, Gulf of Piran | collected 2013-05-07
CGCCCCTGATGGCGGACGGCACGCTATTCGTCACGACGCCTTACAACCGCGTGCTGGCACTCGATCCCGATACGGGTATCGAGAGGTGGTCGTTTGACCCCGGCCTGGATCTATCCCGCAGATACAACCTGTGGGCAAACCGCGGGGCGAGGCTGTGGCGGCACGGATCGAGTCGGCGGCTCTTGCACGGCACGCTCGACGGGCGGCTGATCGCGTTGGATGCGGCTACCGGCAAGCCTTGCCCGGATTTTGGCGACGGCGGCACTGTGGATGTGGGAGTGCGCCTGACATCCCCTCCGACGATCTTCGAAGACTTGGCCATCATCGGCGGGAACGCGCCGAATCTCCGAGCCTTCGACGTGCGCACGGGGGAGCTTGTGTGGACCCGGCACAAAGTTCCGCCGGACGACGAGTATGCAAGGGCCACTTGGAACCACGAATCATGGAAGCGCCGCAGGGGCGGCGTCGCCTGGCCGCCCCTCAGCGTCGACACGGAACGCGGATTGCTATTCGTGCCGACCGATTCCCCCAGCTATGACTACTACGGGGGCGATCGCGTGGGAGACAATCTCTACGCGAACTGCTTGCTCGCTCTGGATGCCGAAACGGGCGAGCATCGGTGGCACTTCCAGGCCACCCATCACGACATCTGGGACTACGACCTATGCGCCCAGCCGGTCCTGTGCGACGTGACTGGCCGAGCCCAGGCGGGGCCGGCGCGCGACTATCAATTCTCGGGACCAGAAACACCCGATGATGGCAGGATCGTAGACCCAGCCACGGCGCATCGCCTGGCCAAGCGGGTTCCTGCGGTCGCTCAAGTCAGCAAGCAGGGTTTCGTGTATGTGCTGAACCGCGAAACCGGCGCACCGCTGTTCGACATCGAGGAGCGGCCAGTGCCACAAGATTGCGCTCCGGGCGAGTATCCGGCGCTCACGCAGCCCATTCCGAGCAAGCCGGCGCCATTCGTGCGGCAGTCGATGACGCCGGACGAACTGTCTACCGTGACACCGGAGCACAACGCCTGGGCCAAGGAACTCGCGAGCCGCTATCGGATTGCTCCCCTGTACCACCCCGGGACGGAAGACGGGGTGATCATCTTCCCCAGCAACCAAGGCGGCGGCGAGTGGGGCGGGGCTTGCTACGACCCCCGGGGCCGGTTCTTCGTCAACGGCACCAATCTAGCTGACATCCTGGTGATGGAAGCGCGTCACGCCAGCGACTCCGGCCAAGCCGTCGGGAGGGAGCTCGTATCGCGGGAGGGTCTCAGCGGAGACGTGACGTATCGCCGGAAGCGGATCGACGTCCGCCAGAACAAGTTCTGGGACCCGGACACGCTGTGGCCGTGCCAGCAGCCCCCTTGGGGCGTCCTGAGCTCGATTGACCTATGGACGGGTGAGTACGACTGGCAAGTGCCGCTCGGAGAAATCCCCGAGCTGACGGCCCGCGGCGTGCCAACAACCGGCACGATCAACATGGGTGGACCCATTGCAACCGCCGGCAATCTCGTGTTCATCGGCGCTAGCAATGACCGGAGGTTCCGCGCCTTCGACTCCGAATCGGGCAAGATCTTGTGGGAGGCGGAACTCGAGGGCAGCGGCCACGCTAATCCCATGACGTACCTGAGTCCAGAGTCCCACCGGCAGTTCGTCGTGATCGCCGCTGGCGGGGGCAACAAGCTCAGCCACGAATTCACCGACGCCCTGCAAGCTTTCGCGCTTCCTCGGTAGACCCGAGCAGCCCGCGCGGGGTCAGGAAGCGTCGGAGGAAACCTTGCTGGACTTCGATCCGTTCTCCTTGGACTGCGAAGAGTTGGACCCGGCGGCTGATTCCGTGCCCTTGGCAGATTTCTTCTCACCGGGCTCACCGCTCTCCTTGGGTGCCTTCTTGCCGCCTTTCCCATAGTCCGTCACGTACCACCCGGAGCCCTTGAACTGAATCGCTGGGGCAGCTAGCAGTTTTCGGACGGACCCGTCGCACGACGAATCCTGTCCCTCGCTATGGACGAGCACGGGATCGTCAGAGAACTTCTGGATAATCTCGAAGCGGTCCCCGCACTTGGAGCATTCGTATTCGTAGAGCGGCATACAGATGAAGGGCTCTCGGGAAGCCCGAGTGGTGTGATGCAGCGCCTCAACACTGCACCGGCTTTGATTCTACCAACTGGGTTGGATTTGGGTTCGACGACTGAGTGGCACGACCAGGGACGAAAAACTCGCCGCATGCGGCCGGGCACGCTTCTCTGAAACCGAACTGCAGTTCATGTCGTTACACTGATAGAGCGTTCTGCTTGCGTGGCAGCAAGCATCTTGGTTCACTTGGAAACACACGGTTCGAAGGAGACGAAATGAAACGCATATTTCTGATCGCTGCAGGGAGTGCCCTTCTTGCGGGGACGGCCTTCGGCGCGGACGCAGACGACACATCGGCCGCTCAGGCCAATCCTCCTGTCGAAGAGTCCACTAACGAGGCCACCCTCGTCGTCCCTGCAGGCACGCGCGTGCCTCTCGTGATGGTCAACAGCATCAGTTCCAAGCATTCCCAGATTGGCGATCCGGTCTACTTGCAGAGCATCTACCCTGTTGTGGTCGGCGAACGGATCTTGATCCCAGCAGGCACGCACGTTTCCGGTTCGGTCATCAACTCCAAGCGCCCGGGCCGCGTAAAGGGGCGCGGCACGCTCGGTATTCGGCTTGAGCAACTGATCCTGCCAAATGGAGTGATCCGCAGTTTACTGGGACGACCGGGAATGATTGACGGCCGGTCACCAGGTGACTTCGACCGAGAAACCGGAACAGTCAAGTCGGAGGGGACAAAGGGCGAGGACGCCGGGGACATTGCGAGAACAGCCGGAGCCGGTGCATCGATCGGCACGATCGCGGGCTCGGTTGCCGGACGAACGGGTGCGGGCCTCGGAATTGGCTCCGCCGCCGGGGCTGCCGCGGGCCTTACAAAGGTGCTCCTGACCCGGGGCGCCGAGGCCATGCTCGACCGGGGCACCCACGTCGAAATGCTCCTGGAGCAAGACTTGGGTTTTGCGGAAGACGAACTCCAAGGAGTGGACCCTGTCGGCCGGTCGGGAGGCAACATCGGCACGGGCCCAGACCGGAGTCGCACCGGCCCGAGCAGGGGCCGCGACGGTGGGTTGGGACGATTCCCGCGAGTCGGTCGGTTCCCGCTATAGGAATCCCATCGGCGGGTCCGTCTTCAGAACCGGAGCGGATGCCGCATGCAATCAAGGCCCTGGCCAGCTGGCCGATTGGACAGTTGGGCTCGTTGATGCGATGCCTACGCCCGTGAACTCACGAGTGTTGCTCCGTGTCCATGAAGTGGTAGCAAACCATATGGCAGACGAAGAAATGAGCATCTTCAACCCGACCCATGTGACTCTCGGGAACATGAACGCTTAGATCTACCATGGGGCGCAAGCGCCCGCCTGTCATGCCGCTCAGCCCGACGGTGTGGCAGTTGATCGAATTGGCGTAGTCGACCGCCCGCACCACATTCTCGGAGTTGCCACTGCCGCTGATGGCCATGACGACGTCACCAGACCGGGCGAAGTTCTTGAGCGGCTCCACGAAGACCGCTTCGTAGCCAACATCGTTCGAGTACGCCGTGAGTGTCGGGATCTGCTCGCTGAGGGACAGGATCCTGAATCGCTTGCCCCTCCCGTAGCTCGCGCCTTTGACAACGTCACAGGCGAAGTGATTCGCTGTTGCCGCGCTCCCGCCGTTGCCGAAGACGAAGATCTGACGGTCCTCGTCTCGCGCCGCCCGGAAGACGTCGATCAGGGCCTCGACACGATCCAGATCGATCGCCTCCAAGGCACTCATCAATCGCCGCTTATAGTCCTTAGAAAACGTCAAGCTCTAACCTCTCGCCCCCGTGGGTTCGGCCATCGTCAGCACTTCGCTGGGAGTCGCCGATCCCGTTCCGGGCTTCCCGATCGTGACGCCCGCCACAATTATCCCAAACCGCAGCGCGGATTCGACGTCGGCACCGACAGCGAGAGCTAGCGCAAGGCCAGCCGAGAGGCTGTCCCCGGCCCCGCATGTGTCAACCGGCTCCGCTCCAGGGCAGGGTTCGAACAAGCGCGGCGCATCACCGTCCAGCAACCACGCGCCCGCACCGCCCATGGTCACCACCAGAGCGGGGCCGCCAATCATGCGGTGCAGCTGCCGGTAGTCGACCGAGCCGAATGCCCGGCGGCACGCCTCGTTGGCTTCGGACTCGTTCGGGGTCGCGATCATGTGCCTGAAGTGCTCGACCCGCTTCCTGGAGTCGGCCACAAATGCCCTGCTGCGGTCCGACCGAGCTCCCTCGGCCAGGGCACTCCGGACGTTGCGGGTCACGACGCCCCCGTACTCGGTCTCGGCTTGGTCTGACACGACCACCGCGTCAAAGGCGCCGATGGCCGAGCGAAAGCATTGCACCACTTGCTCTTCGACGGACGCAAGCAACAGTCCAGTGTTGACGAAGTCGACTCTGGGCAAGTCCTCGACTCCCGTCGCCACATTGATGAGCTTCGTGTATGTAAATGTCGTGACGGATTCGTCGGCAATCAGCAGATCGTTCTCGACGCCCCCGACGGAAAGCGCTTGGCGCAATTCGTGGCCATAGCCGTCCTTTCCGGCAACCCCGAGAACACTGACTCGCTTCGCGCCGAGGGCCACGAGGTTGACCGCGACAGTTCCCCCGCCGCCCGGGCTGACCGAGGTTGAGACTACGGCGCAACGGGGTATCCCAGTCTCGCGGGATGCCTCGGAAAGGGACGGGTCGTAGTGGCACCAGCGATCGAGGCAGATGTCCCCGACGACGAGGATCCGGGCGTGGCTAGCGGCCGACAGCACCTCGGCGCAGGTCATTCGGGGGCTTGCGGCAGTCGCTCCAAGACGGCCCGCCGCAGGGCCGGCACGGTCACCCGGTGGTCACCGCAAACATAGAGGCTCTGGCCGCCATCGGCAACCGTGCGGACCAGGATCGTCTTGTGCGGCCGGAAGTAATATCCCGGATCAGACTTGGGAAGTTCGCGATGCACGTCGCCTTGGATCGGCACCAAATCGAACACAGCGGTCAAGAAGCTGGCGATTCGGCGTCCTTCTTGATGCGCGATGTTCCGCGCCATCGACAGGGCCTTGAGATAGACTTCCGGACCCATGATCGCGGAGCCGAGGCTTACCATGACTCCGGCCTCCAATCGCTCGACCGCCTTCGTGTAGATCAGGAAGTCCCGATAGCTGGCCTCACCGTACGCGGCACCGCTGCAGTTGGGGTGCTCGTGCGTGATGTCGTACCCGATGCCGACATGGAGCGTCACCGGGATATCCAGCTCGTAGGCGTTCGCAAGGATGCTGACGTCTCGGTGCGGAAATCGCTCCTCCGCGATCCGGCGCCCGAAGTTCTCCCCCAAGCCAAGACCCTGGCGGGCCGCGTCGACCGCCCACTCATTGAGGATTCCGGTGTCGTCCCACAAGCCGAACTCCCCAGTCCGGATGTAGCGAGCGACGCTTTCGGTGGTCGCACCAATTCGAGCCAGTTCGAAATCGTGGATGGCCCCCGCTCCGTTCATGGCCACGTGCGTGAACGCTCCGCGCCTCAGCAAGTCGATCACGTGCCGGGACACTCCCGACTTGATGACATGTGCTCCCATCATCAAGATCCGGGCACTCGTTTCGCGCGAGGCGAGTCTCGAGGCGACCAGATCAAGCGACTGGCGCAGGTGCTTAGCATCCTCCTGCACCGGCTCATCCAGTGACAGGAGATAGCCGAGGTCCATGTCGTGGGCGCGCTCCGCCAATGGCCGGACACGGAGTCGGGATCGGTCGAAGATCGGGAATTTCGATTTCACTGCAGGCAACTCCCTGGTCGGCTCATTCGGACACCAAGAGATCAGGTTTCCGGGAAAAGCGCCGACATCAATTCATTGTGGGCGTTGAAGTTCGGGACGATCCAATCGGCCCCGACTGCGGCTAGGCGAGCACGCTTTACTGGATCCATCTCGACGCAGTCAGGCTCGTCGGTCGCTGCTCCCACTGCGCAGCCCCCAACGGTCTTGACCGCCTCGATCTCAACAAAACCGTCGCCGAATCCGAGGAACTCACTCCCCTCGAAGTCGCTTTCGCGAATGATGCGCTCAACCAGGATTTTCTTCGAGAAGTTCTCATAGTCGTCGAGCGCGCCGAACATGCCGCCTTGGAAGTAGGAATCGATTCCCAGCAACCGGGCCTCCTCCCGCATGAACGGCTGATCGGTCCCGCTGGCAAGGTACAGCACCAGGCCGCGGTCCCTGAGCACATCCAGCAGACGTCGACTCCCGGGCACCATCATTTCGTCAGGGTCCACGCGCCCCTCTCGCAAAGCTTCCCTGCGATGCCGGATCTTCTCCATGAGAAGGGCCAGATACTCATGCTTGTACTCGAGTGGGTCCTTGGGCGTGCCACCCCTCTTGCGGATCTGATCGGCGTACTCGATCATCTGGTAAATCGTTTGGCGGCCCGTCAATCTACCGACATACTCCTCGACGATCTCGGTTAAGTCCGCCTCGGACTCGCCCGTGCCTAGGGGCGCAAGCTCCTCGACCATCATTGGCACCATGACGTCAAACCAACCGGCCCGGATTAGCGACAGCGTTCCGTCGAAGTCGAACAAGACTACGCGAGCCGCGGCGGCATCGGCATCAGTATTCAGGATCTCAAGTGTGCGGGACAGCAATTCTCAGTGTGGCAGAATCCCTAGAGTGGCTAGGCGCGGCGGGCAAACGCCCCTATTGACGGTCGCTTTGCGCCGCAGGTAGGCTACTGAATCGAAGGACATCCACAACATGGCAAGAGAACTGCGAATCGGAATGATCGGCTACGGCTTCATGGGCCGGGCTCATTCAAATGCGTACAAACGCCTCAACGACTTTTTTCCCGTCGAGCACCGCCCCGTACTGAAGGCCGTAGCCGCCCGGAACCGCAAGAAGGCCCAGGCGTTCGCCGACAACTGGGGATACGAACGCGTCGAGACCGACTGGCGACGAGTCGCCACGGCCGACGATATTGACTTGGTCGACGTCTGCGCCCCGAACCACATGCACCTTGACATCGTCCTGGCGGCCGCCGAGGCCGGCAAGATGATTTGCTGCGAGAAGCCACTGGCAATGAACGTAGCCGAAGCTGAAGCGATGCTCGAAGCCGTCGAGAGAGCCGGCGTGCCGAACATGGTCTGGTACAACTACCGGCGCGTGCCGTCGATCTCGCTGGCCAAGCAGATCATAAACGAAGGCAGGATCGGCAAGGCATTCCACTACCGCGCGACCTACCTTCAGGATTGGACGATCGCCGAGGACGTGCCTCAGGGAGGGCCCGGAACATGGCGGCTCGACATTGACGTTGCAGGGTCCGGAGTGACCGGAGACCTGCTAGCGCACTCCATCGATACAGCGATGTGGCTCAACGGCCCCATCGAGCGGGTGGTTGCCAGCACGCGGACATTCGTAACCGAGCGGCTGCATGCCGACACGGGCCAGGTGCAGCCGGTCGGTATCGACGACGCCTGCATGTTCCTTGCTGAATTCGCGAATGGGTCCATGGGGACGTTCGAGTCGAGCCGGTACGCCCGCGGGCGGAAGAACTACAACACTCTCGAGTTGAACGGGGCCGACGGCTCGGTGTTTTTTGACTTGGAGGATCCCGAGTACCTGCACTTCTTCGAGTACACGCAGAAGCAGTCCGGAAAGAAGGTCGAAGACCACCTGACCGGTTGGCGCAAGATCCATGTCACGAATTCGGAACACCCCTACATGGACAAGTATTGGGTGCCCGGCACATGCATCGGGTACGAGCACACATTCCTCAACGCCCTCGCCGATTTTGTGGCCGGGGTCGAGTCGGGCGATCTGACTCAGCCCGATTTCGCCTGTGCCTTGCAAACGCAAAAGGTTTGCGACGCGGTGATCGAGTCCGGAAGGAGCGGGAACTGGGTCAGCACCGGCGCCGAATGACTTGCGAGGGGATCAGATCCTTACGATCTCGGTTTGGACCGCACCGGTTGCAGCCGCTCCTTGAGAATCCACGTAGCAGTCCAGTTCAGATCGAATTCCGAACTCCGCCAGGTAAATCCCCGGTTCGATCGAGAAGCAGGTCGATGCGATGACCGGACGGTCGTCTCGCATTTCGAGATTGTCAATGTTCGCGCCGTTCCCGTGCACTTCCTCGCCGATTGAGTGGCCTGTCCGATGGACAAAGGCTTCGCCGTACCCTGCCGCAGCAATGTGGCCGCGGGCGACATCGTCGACTTCCCAACCGCGAATGACGCGGCCATTGCGCACAGCGGTGTCCACCGCGGCGAGTGCCTGGTCACGCGCGCCCTTGACAATCTCGAAGACCCGTTGAATCCGGGATGGCGGGGAGTCCCCGCAAAACCCGGTCCAAGTGATGTCGTAGTACACCGATCCGGGCAGATCGAGCTTGGCCCACAAGTCGATCAGGACAAAATCGCCTTGCCTGATCGGTTTGGACCGTTGCGCGTCCGCGGCGTAGTGCGGGTCGCCGCTGTTGGCGTTGACAGCAACGATCGGCCCGTCCTCGGCGACCATTCTCTCTTCGCGAAACCGGTCCGCGATGAACCGAGCGATCGCGAATTCGGAGCTTTTTCCGTCCAAATCGATATCTCGGCGAATTCTCTGGAAAGCCTCTCGCAGGACCCGGTCCACGCGCCGGCCCGCGTCCAAGTGCGCTTGACGCTGCCATGCCGACCAACGCGCTTCGAAGTACTGGACGAGAGGAGCGGAGGAGATGACATTGACGCCGAAAGAGCGGACGAGGTCAACCGTACCGGCATCAACGAGCGAGACCGCTGGAATCATGCAGTTGGGCGAGTACTGCATGGCGACGCGGTTGGCGCCCGCCAGAATTGCTCGCAAGCGCTCGTGCTGAGACTGCCAACTGGTATAGACGGACTTGGTGCCCGGCAGGTCGTCGAGGCGAGTGTCCTCGATAGCATGAACAAGTTTGGCTGGCTCGCCCTTTGCTGGAATCCAGTAGTACCAACGGCGCGAAACATGGCCGCTAGCATCGAGGCCCAAGACACGGTACGCGATAGGGTCTCGGACATGGTGGTCAAACAGGAGCCATCCATCCACGTCTTCCTCTCGCAATTGCTCGCGGATCGAGTCAACGTTCATAAGCTTCGATTCTAGCGGGGGATTCGAGCGTCTGGTCCGGCTCCGCAAACACTGTGCTTGAATCCGAACGAACTTGTTGGGGAGTCCCCTCAGGTCGATTGGTGTCTTGGCAGGAGAACTCATCGATGCAAACCTTGATCGAGACCGGCATCAGGCAGCACGCCGATGGCCGCGTGAAAGCACTGGCAACGCTTATGAAATGGCCGGGATTGAGGCCTTGCCCTTAGGGCGGCATCCAGCGAGAAAGCGTGCGGCTCACGTGGGGCTCCGCAGATGCTGCTTCGTCCCGGTGACAGACGGGCACAGCGGTCCCTTTATCTGGTTGCAATATCGGATGGGTGCAGTCGGCAAGGGGCAGCTCAACGCGAAATGTGGAAATATAAGAGAAAGCTTTCCCAAGAAATTCCCGCAAATCACTTGTGTATTGATGCGTCACCTGTCAAACTAAGAGCGAAGAAAGGAGGAACCATGTTTCTCACCAAACGCCAAAAGGAAGTCTTGGAGTTCCTTGCCGAGTTCATCGCCGAGAACCATTACAGCCCGAGCTTCGAGGAAATCGCGCAGAACATGAACCTGGCTTCCGTCGCGACGGTGCACAAGCATCTCAAGGTGCTGGAAGAGAAGGGCTACTTGAAGCGCGGCTTCAACCGCAGCCGGGCGCTGGAGATCACGGCGAAGTACTACGAGGAACTGCAAAACAACCGGCGCAAACTTGTCTCCTTCCACCGGACGGACGATCTCGCCGCTCCTCTGGTAGGCACGATCGCGGCCGGGCAACCCCTCGAGACATTCGAAGACAGCGAGAAACTGTCCTTCGCCCCTCTGCTGACTTCGGACAAGGTGTTCGCGTTGCAAGTCAGCGGCCAGTCAATGGTCGATGACCACATCTTGGACGGGGACTATGTACTGATCGAAAAGACGAACCGAGCACAGAACGGGGAAATCGTCGTGGCACTGGTGGACGGCGCTGAGACGACCTTGAAGCGTTTCTACCGCGAGGGCAGCGTAGTGCGGCTGCAACCCGCGAACGCAACGATGGATCCCATTATCGTGCCTGCTGAACAGGTGGCCATCCAGGGACGGCTCATGGCAGTGCACCGGCGCTATCAGTAACACCAATCGAGCCACAGTTGCCAGACGCGACAGCCCTGCCGCTGCGGTCCGAACGAGTTGAACCCTCTCCGGCCAGCCCCAAGGGCATTGATCAACCAAGCTCCTGTTTGGATTGACGACGAGTTCCGCCTGGGCTCGTCACCGCAACCCCATTGTGAAGAACCAAACTGACGAAAGGTAGATCGCCAATAGCGCCCCGGTATACACGAACACCATCAGGAACCGGCGATCGAGCAATATCCGCAGTGGCGGCACCCCCTCCCGATAGCAACGCCAGGCGAACCATACCACGAACGCTGCGGCTCCGATAGTTGGGAACCAGACGAACACAGCTTCCGAGACAGGACCCACGGGGCGCCTCTAGCCGATCTCGCTGATCCAGTCGGAGCCCGCAAGTTCTCTCAAGCGAGCTTCGTCGATCACGTCAAGGCCCAGCCGGCGCGCCTTGTCCAGCTTTGATCCCGCACTTTCCCCTGCCAGCAGGAAGTCCGTCTTGGAACTGACCGAACCGGTCACCTTGCCTCCAAGAGCCTGAATCCGGGCCTTGGCTTCGTCTCGTGTCAGGCCCTCCAGAGTGCCTGTGATCACGAACACCTTTCCGAGGAACGGCTGCGCCGACAGCCGGTCGGACGCCTCATCCTCGAACCGGAGCCCGAAAGCCCGAAGACGCTCGATCAACTCCTTGTTCTGGTCGGAGCCGAAGAACTGCCCTATCGACTCGGCGATATTGGGGCCGATCTCTTCGACTTCCATCAACTCTTCCTCACCAACTGCCGTGATCTTGTCCAAGCTCCGAAAGTGCGCCGCGAGGAGTTCCGCCGTGCGTTCGCCGACGTAACGGATGCCCAAACCGAAGAGCAGCAAAGCCAACGGGGCCTGCTTGGATTTCTCAAGACTATCCAGGATCTTCTGCGAGGACTTCACTCCCAAGGGCGTGCGAATGACGACCCGTCCTGCCAACTGCCCCGCCGACAGCAGGAAGATGTCGGCGGAATCTCGCAGCAAACCCTCATCGCGAAGTTCCTTGAGCAGCAGTGGGCTCAGGCGCCTGATCTTTTGTCGCCTGCCCTCGGTTTCTGTCTTCATTCCGTTCGCGAAGGCGATGATCTCGTCGATGGGTTGCGGCGGCTCCATCTCGACAGTCGGTTCAGCCGGAGGCGTCCCGGAATCTGCGCCAGCACACGCCAACCCGGCATGCTGCAGCCTGTCGAGGAGCTGTCGATTCCGCTCTGCCGAGAAGTATTGGTGGATCTTCGATGCGGACCGTTTGCTCACACCCTTGACCAGCTGGAGCTCCTCGAGCTTCGCAGCTTCCAGGAGGCGCCTGTTCGGGAATTGCCCCGCGATCGCGGTTGCCGTTCCCTGCCCCACGGACTCTATTCCCAGGCACTGCAGCAGTTGGCAACAATCCGCATTCGATTTCCAGTCCGCGATCGAATTCGCCAACTCCTGTGCCTCCGCCAAGTCAAGGACAGAGTCTTTTTCCAGTGCCGCCAACTGGTCCACCTTCAGGCGGTACAGGTCCGCAATGTCCCCGACCGTTTCGAAATCAACAAGCTGGCCCACCAATCGCGCCCCGAGCCCGTCAATATTCATGGCAGAGCGGCTGGCGAAATGCTGAATTGATTCCTTCAGGCGGGCCTTGCAACTGCTATTGATGCAGCGCACAACCACTTCGGAGTCGGGACGCACAACGTTTGACCCGCAAACCGGACATTCCGTGGGCATATGGAAGGGACGGCGCCCGTCTCCTTCCGTGACTACTCGCACGATCTTGGGAATCACGTCCCCGCTACGCTCGAGAAGCACGCGGTCACGGATCTGGAGCCCGAGTCGTGCGATCTCGTCCTCGTTGTGCAGCGTGGCCCTGGACACCGTGACGCCGCCTACCTGGACAGGTTCCAACAACGCGCGCGGAGTGAGTGCACCGGTCCGCCCAACCTGGACATCGATTCCTTCGACAACCGTCTCGACTTGCTGGGCCGTTGGCTTGGATGCAATCGCCCAGCGAGGTGCCTTGGCTGTCGACCCCAAGCGTCTTCGCAACCCTGAGTCGTCGACCTTGAACACCAAGCCGTCGATTTCATACGGCAGTGATTCACGCTGCTTCATGCGCTCGTCGCGAAACCTCAAGAGGTCGTCTACGCCATCTAGCCGAGCCCGGGCGCGATCTACCTTGAATCCGAGGTTCTCCAGATTGGCAAGGGAGTCCCAATGCTTGTCGAATGCATCGACACCATTCTTCAAGAGCATGTAGCCGAAGAAGTCAAGGCGGCGCCGCGCAGTGACCGAAGCATCGAGCATCCTGAGCGAACCGGCGGCTGCATTACGTGGGTTCGCGAATAGCGGCTCCCCTTCCCTGAGCCGGTGGGAGTTCAGTTGGTCGAACGAGAGCCTTGGCATCACGACCTCCCCCCGAACCTCGAAATCGGGCCACAGCCCCGCCTCGCGTAAAGCTTTCTCGGGGATGGATAGCGGCAGCGATCGAATCGTGCGCGCGTTCGGCGTGACAACCTCGCCTACCTGCCCGTCGCCGCGGGTCAGGGCAATGGCCAAGCGGCCCTCGGCGTAATGAACAGCGAGGGAGACGCCATCGAACTTGAGTTCTCCCACGTAGCGGATGGACTCAACTCCGAGCAGGTCGCGGGCTCGCCGGTCAAATTCCCTTAACTCGGTGTCGTCGAAGGCGTTGTCGAGACTTAGCAATGCCGAGGAGTGGGATGCTTTTTCGACCCCCTCCCTCGGAACACCGCCCACGCGCTGGGTGGGAGAGTCTGGCTCTGCCAAGCCCGGAAAGCGGGCCTCGAGATCTTGCAGGTCCCGCATCAGGCGGTCGAATTCAGCGTCAGAGATTTCTGGGCTGTCCTCGACGTAGTAGAGCCGTTCGTGGTGTCGGAGATCGTCGCGAAGGCTCGCTGCCAGGGTCCGCGCCTCGTCGATGTCGAGTTCCGGCGTCGAGTCGGACCCCATCGCCGCTATTATAAGAGCCTGCATGCGGTTCCATCGGGCTGCATTCATCTACAATCCGGTTTCGGGCGCGCGGACGCCTGACAGAAAGATCCATGAAATCCGTGGGGTTCTGGAAGTCAGCGCTGACGAGGTGAGGCTGGCACCAACGCGAGGTCCACACCATTCGTCTGAACTGGCCCGAGAGGCTGTCGCCGACGGCTGCGACCTCGTAGCCGTTCTGGGTGGAGACGGAACGACAAACGAAGTCGTTCAAGGTCTGGCCGGGACTGCACGACCCGCGTTGCTGGTCCTTCCCGGAGGCACTGCAAACGTGATGGCCAGGGAGGTGGGCTTGCCGATGGATCCCGTTGCCGCAGCTGCCCTGCTCCCAAGTCTTGACGAACAGGCGATCCAACTGGGACTGGTCGAGTTCAACGAAGGCGAAACTCGCTATTTCCTCTTGATGTTCGGCGCTGGTATAGATGCAGCAATCGCGGCGCGCACCCTGCCGCCCCTGAAGAGGCGGTTGGGAACAGCGGCGTTCTGGATTCGGGGAGCTCAGCAAGCCGTTCACCGACTGCCGCGGCTCAGAATCGCGCAGGGCGGCGGGCCCGGCGGAAATCGCGCATCCAGTCTGGTGGTCGTCTCAAAGAGCCGCAGCTATGGTGGTGGCTTGGTGTGCACCCCCAGTGCCAATCTCCTGTCCGGTCACTTCGAGGTGGCGTATTTCGCAGGGACTGGCAGGGCGCAGTATTGCGGCTACCTGCTGGCCGCCGCCTGCGAAATGACAGCGCGCTGGCCCGGGATCCAACACACCCAAGCCACTCACTTGAGACTGGAACCGTGCGACGGCGAGCACGTCCAGTTTCAAGTTGACGGAGAGGTGGCGGGAACCTTGCCGGCTCGCGTTTCGGTTAGCCCGCTGTCGGTCACGGTCCTGCTTCCACCGGCCTATCAGCTGGACGCGGTCTCGAACGGGCCGGGAAACTCGGAAACCTGTCCCGATTCGGTCTGAGAGGAGTTCCGGAAGAGCGAGTGGAGCCTGGGACCGCACGTCCAGAGCTTGAATTCCCACCGCTCTAGAGGTTCTGATAGTGGACGTGCGAACCTGCGGTGCAATGCCACTGACAATGCTGCTCTTGGCGGGTTGCGCAGCCAACGAGCCCATGCCAAGTCAGTCCGATAACAGCGAGATGCTGATGTACGTCGGCACGTACACCCGCGAGACGAGCGCAGGAATCTATGCCTATCGATTCGACCTGGCGAGCGGCCAAGCGAGACCAATTGGCTTAGTCTCCGAAGTTCGCGACCCGTCGTTCCTAGCAATCCATCCCGGCGGACGATACCTCTACGCGGTCACTGAGTCCGACGACTTTGACAACGACGGCAGCGGTTCGGTCTCTTCGTTTGCACTCGACCCGAATTCCGGAAATGTCCGGAAGCTGAACGAGGTGTCCTCCAGGGGTGGCTGGCCTTGTCATCTGAGCATCGACAGTAGCGGAAGGATGCTGATCGTGGCCAACTACAAGGGCGGCAGCGTGGCGTCATTCGCCGTGAATCCGGATGGGACGCTAGGCACGGCATCCAGCTTCTTCCAACACGACGGAAGAAGCGTCCATAGCCGGCAGGAGCAACCGCACGCGCACTCCGCCGACTTCTCCGCTGACGACCGGTTTGCGTTTTTCTCCGACCTCGGGCTGGATCAAGTCAAGGTCTACCGCGCCGATCCCTCGACGGCATCGCTGACACCGCACGAGCCCCCGTACGTGACAGTTGAAGCCGGGTCCGGACCGCGGCACTTCGCCCAACATCCTTCGGGGCGCTTCGCCTACGGGCTGAACGAGCTGTCCTCGACGGTAACAATGTACGGCTACGCCCCCAAAGCCGGCACTTTGGAAGTGCTGCAGACCATCTCGACCCTGCCCGCCGCGTTTGACGGCGAGAACTACACTGCGGAAATTCAGGTCCATCCATCCGGACGATTCGTTTACGCCTCCAATCGAGGGCATGATTCGATCGCGATCTTCGCCGTCGAGGAAACGAGCGGTCAGCTCCGCCCAATCGCACACGCCCCCACGAACGGAAGCTGGCCCCGGAACTTCGCTATCGATCCCACGGGCCGCTACCTGCTGGCCGCAAATCAGAATTCTGACAACATCACCGTCTTCAGAATCGATCCCGGGACGGGTTTGCTGGAGGTGGCCGGCAATGGTATCTCGGTCGATGCGCCAGTCTGCATCGTGTTTCGGAGCAAGTCCAGCTGAACCGGATGCCGCCGCAAACCGGAACTTCGCTGCAGTTCGCGATCGGGTCTGGGCCGACGTTCGCAAACGCGCATTGCGACCGTTGGTCTGGGAACAGGCCGGACCCCCGATCGATCGATTGAAGGTGCCCGATCCCGTGTGATACGGTTGACAGGAAGGGATTCCCCTCCCCGCTGGAATGCAAGCTTTAGGCATGATCGAAACCAAGGGGCTGATCGCTTCGCTTGAGGCCTCTGACGCGATGGTCAAGGCCGCGAACGTCACGCTTGAGGGCCGGCGCAAGATCGGTGCAGGACACGTGACAATCACCTGTCGCGGCGACGTCGGGGCGGTCAAAGCAGCGACAGACGCCGGTGCGGCCGCAGCTCGCCGGCTCGGCGAACTGCTCAGCGTCCACGTCATCCCCGCACCATTTGAGGATGTCGAACCAGTTCTTCCCGACGGGCCCGACGAGTAACCGGTCGCGATGCTTGAAGATCGGGATCTGCGATCCATTCAGGAGGTTCGCACCAAGGTTCAGGCCGCTTACGAAGCGTCTCGCGCTTTCGAACGCTTCTCCCAAGAGCAGGTCGACGCGATCGTCGCGAGCATGGCAGCGACGGCGCGCGCTCACGCCGAGTCGCTCGCGCGATTGGCGGTTGAAGAAACCGGGTACGGAAACGTCCGGGACAAGGTCGCGAAGAACCTGCTGAACTCGGATCTTCTGTACCAGAAGATCGCGCCTCTCAAGACAATCGGTGTGCTCGCAGAAAGGCCGGAACTCGGCATCACGGAGATTGCCGTGCCAGTCGGGGTCGTTGCGGCCGTGCTTCCGACGACAAACCCGACATCGACTGCATTCTTCAAGTGCCTGATTGCCGTCAAGGCGGGCAACGCCATCGTGAACAGCCCGCACCCGCGGGCGCGTCGATGCACCTGCGAATCGGTGCGTCTGCTTGCCGAGGCCGCTGAGGCAGCCGGTGCGCCAAAGGGGCTCCTGCAGTGCATTGATGAAGCCACCATCGCCGGGACGAACGAACTCATGCGGCACAGGCGTGTGGGGATCATCCTGTCAACAGGCGGTTCCGGAATCGTCCGGGCGGCGTATTCCAGCGGCAAGCCGGCGCTCGGGGTGGGTGCAGGTAATGTACCAGTGCTGCTGGACGACAGCGCTGACATCGAGTCCGCGATCGAGTCGACCGTGGATGGCAAGTCCTTCGACTTCGGCACGGTGTGCTCGAGCGAGCAAACGCTGGTCGTGAACCGGCGACATCGCGACAGGGTATGGGCCGCGCTCAAAGCGAACGGCGCACTCCTGTGCAACGACGACCAGGCCCGCGCGCTCGGATCCAGGCTCTTCACCGAGGATTTCCGCATCCAAGCTGACTGCGTTGGCCAATCCCCCCAGGTATTGGGCCGCTTGGCCGGTTTCGAAGTGCCGGACGAGACGCGCATCCTGGCCCTCGAAATTGCTGGTATCGGTCGGGAGCACCCGCTTTCGGCGGAAAAGCTCTCCCCTGTTCTCACGGTGCACTTTGTCGACAACTTTGAGGAAGCAGTCGACGCCTGCGTCGCGATTCTGAATTTCGGGGGCCGCGGGCACACCTGTGTGATCCACTCGCAGGACGACGCCCACATTCTGGAGTACGGCCGTCGCGCTCCAGCGTTCCGTGTGCTCGTCAATACGTCGGCTCCCCAGGGGTCCACGGGGATCACCACGAATGTGTTTCCTTCGATGACGCTTGGGTGCGGGGCGATCGCAGGCAACTCAACCGGCGACAACATCGGCCCGATGCACCTGCTGCATGTCAAGCGGATTGCGCGCTACGTCCGTGCGCCCGAAGAAGCGTTCGTTAGCGACGAGGCCAAAGAGTATTTCGCCTCAGTCAAGAGCGGCCGAGACTTCTCCGCAGGGGTCAGCGAGTCCGGCCGGCCAAGACAGTCTCCGGGAGTATCGCAGCGAGTCGATCAATACCTCGCGCAACGCGGTGTGGGAACCCCCAGACCGGCGCTGCAACCCGTGGGAGAAGGGCACTCCGCTGTGGCCGGTGTCGTTGACCGGTTTCTGGATGCCAGAAGTTCGGAGGCAGCGCCGCAATCAGCCGCAACAGCGGTACCGGCAGGACAGAACCCGGCGCCGCCAGCCCCCGTCGTCCGACCGGTGAGTTTTGTCTGCGAAGGGGACATGCGCAAGGCCATCCACAGCGGCGCGAAGATCTATGTTGCGAAGCACACGATCATCACGCCAGCCGCCCGTGACCTCGACACAGCGGGCGAGATCCTCGTGCATACCGAAGCCTAGCCCGGACGGCCGGCGATAGCGAATGCCTCGCGACGGACAGGAAGGCCGCCATAGGAAACGGCGCGCCGACAATCGCGGTCTGACTCAGTTCGTGGTATAGGATGAGATTCCGCTACGACAGCGGCCACCGATTTCATGGCTCTGCTTGAAGCCATGCAAGAGCGCCTCGGCCCCGGAAGCGAGAACCAAGATGCATCGTTCTCAGGGCGGGTGGACCGCAGGCGGGGAACCTCGGGTTTCAACCTGCACCGGCAAGCGACGGTTGATCGCTTGGACAGCATTTGGCTTGCTGTCGGCGTTGTTTCCAGAGGGACTGGCGGGACAAGAATCTCGATTCCCTTTCCCTGCTCACGAAGAGTTGGATTATTCCATTGCGTGGCCGAGTGGCCTGGCCGTGGGAACGGCTGAATTGCGCGCGAGGCACTCGGGTCCCGGCTGGCGATTCGAGATGAGGATCCGCGCCAGCGTCCCCAAGATTGACATCGACCATGCGTTTGTCTCGCGCACAAACGAGCTGCTATGTTCACTGGACTTCGAGAAGCATATCCGCCACGGCACAAAGCGCGCCCACGAGACTCTCCGATTCGGAGGGGGAACGCTACATAGAACGAATCTCGACGCCAACGACCGCGCCGCCCCCGGCACTGTCCCCATCGCTGACTGCGCTCGGGACGCCCTGGCGACCGTATTTTCGTTGCGCCGGGACCTAGCGGACGGTCGGATCCCTCCTCCTGAAGAAATCTACTTCGGCGCTGCCTACCGGCTGCAACTCGAGTACAAGCAGACCAGATGGTTGGCTTGGGACTCGGACAGGCGCCAAGCCGATGAAATCCGGATCGATGTTCGCGGACCCGATTCGCACCATGTGTTCTCGGCATTCTTCGGCCGGGACACAGCGCGCACCCCACTCCTCTTCGTAGTCGAGTCCGAGGACGGGCCGTTCACAATCAAGCTGGTTGAATGAGCCTAGCGAAGAGACTCTGGCTGGAATCGAAACGTCCGACCGTCGTCGAGGCTTGTGCTGATTCGCCCGAATCGCGGGCGTGTAGGCGTCGTGCAGTGCTTGACCATCTGCGACCAATCCAGCAAGCCAATCTGTCCGACTCCGAGATGCGGATTCGTGCCCAATCTCGTTCGCGCAGGCCGCGGTAGCTCAAGTGGAGCCACGAGCCAGGGCTTGTCGAGCCCGCCGCTCGGATGGCCCGTCTCGCACGCCCGACGCCCCGTCCCGGGCCTCAGAACACCCGAACAAATCCAGCCTCTACCCGATAACGCTGATAGCCGTAGATTGTGATGTTGGACTTCCGGTCCTCGCGAATCAGTGACAGCGACGGCGAGAATCCCTTGATCTGGATGAGGCGGTTATGGAACGCGAGCCTCGAGAACCACAGCTTGGTTTCGGGGGGGTCTGGACTGAACAACCGGTTCGGCTGCTCGAAGTTCGTCAGGAACACCTGTTGCGCGGCGGTGAGGGTGAAACCGAGCGGGAGGTCGTAATTGCCCATTACACCGACCCAGCGCGAACTGTGCCGAGTGGAGAATCGATCGGTTTGCTCGCGGCCCGAGCCGCCCATGAAGCGAATGCCGAGGGACGGCAAGATGGAGTAGTTCGCGAACGCCTGAGTATTCCAACTCAACCCTGGCTTGCCGACTGGGCCGTTGAGGCTGAGCGCGGTCTGGCGCGAGGCCTCGGCACTGCCGCCGACCCACAACTTGGGCACTACCAGCCGCACGCCCTCGACGCGAACGCCGTATTGCCGGCTATACGGTAGGCCGTTGACGCTACGCCGGTCAGCCTGGAACAAGACGCTCATTTGGCCCCTGTTGCTAAGGAATCGAGGACCAGCGTAAATTCCGTAGTTCGAGTCGTCAAACTCGCCGCCAGAGTATTCCCTTCGGTAGACTTGGCCGCCGACCCGCAATCGGGTGACCGACTTTGGAAACAGCTTGAATGGCAATGGATGCTGAACCTCAGCCCCGAAGGCGCCCACGACTCCGATGCCGCTGGTCGCTCGGGCCTCCTCGTTGAGTTGGAACGGCAGGCCGAAGATGTTGACAGTCTGTGCCGACGTCGAAGTGTTCACGTTGGTATCCGGCGCCAACGAGAGACTCAAACTTCCGGATGCACGCTTCCGGGCTCGGCATACCTGGATGTACCGCCGCACGTTCATGACCACCGTTGGAGGCACGTCGGCGCCAAGCACCCTGAGGAAGTGCTGCTCTGCGGCCCAGCAGTCGTCCCCCAGCAAGTGGGTGATAAGGTTTCCGGGAGGTTGAATGCAATTGCCTCGTGAAAAGAGCGCCCGTGCGAGTTCGAGGCGAACCCGCAACCGGCCCGGGTCCTTCACGAGCATCTCTCGCAGTGAACTTATCGCAAGATCGAAATGCTCCCTCGCAGGCGCCTTCTTGGGCTTGGCACCGGCTCGCACGGCAGCCTCGCCAGTAGCGATCGCAGCCAAGGCCGTGGAGAAGACCGCTTGCTCGGAGTCCGGCCGTGCTTCGCTGATGGGTCGAATCAAGCCCAGTGCCTCGGCGGCCCTGCCTTGCGTGAGGAGCCGTTCGGCCGCAACGATCGCGGCAGCGACCTGTTCGTCCGAGGGCGCGGAGGGATCGACAGCGGACGCCTGGCTGCTGCCAGACATGAACAGGCAGACCGCTACCGACAGAAGCAGCTTTCGGACTGACGGCAAGTGTGGGGAGTGGATGGCCGGCGGGCTTGGCGCCGCGGGCTCGACTTCGCCGGCGCAAGCCTTCGATATCGGCAGTACGTGAATCCGGGCTAAGGGGTTAGGGTTTCGAAGCATGGGAGGAATTGCCCTGGATAGTTGGCGCTGGAGCTGCCCTGAGGCAGACTTGGGCGCTATGGGCGCACTCCCCCGAGTGGTGCCGGGCAATCCCGTGCACGTCGAATGGTATCCATCTTTCCTTCTCCTTCCAATGCTACTTCGATGCCGGCCCAGCGGGTCGCGCCCCGTCAAGGACATCGAAACCTTCCTTGAGTGCTGACAATTCAAGTATAAGTCGTTCCGCGCAACCACTTCGAACGGCGGGGCCTCAACCCGGGACTGAAGCGGTGAGGATCGGCTCACACAACGTCCGCAACCGGTTTGGCAATTCGATCAACAAGCAAATCGCAGTCCGGCTGCGGGGTTTCCGTTATTGAATTGGACGCACGGAGCCCGGGAAACGTGACTCGCCGACACCGACAAACCCTCCGAATTGCCGTCATGCAGACGGGTGCGCTGTCGCGATATGGCGATGTGGTAGCCGAGAAGAAGGCTGAACGGTGATTGCAGGGAATCGGCCGCGCGCAATCCCAAGCCGTTCTCAGGTCGGTCAATGCCCGGACGGTACATGCTGCGGCTCCGCCAGTTACGCCGGCGACGGCCGAGCCCCGATACGAAGCCGCTCGGGAAATCGGTTCCATTGGGAGAGTCTTCGGGATGGTCCGCCGTCACTCCGCAGTGCGAGGCATCCATCGCTTTCGCGTTGAGTCTTGGGCGATTCCTGACGGACGCTCACTGATCATCGTGGCCGGTCTCCATCAAGTCCTTCGCATCCGTCTCGACTAAGACTTTTCCGATTCGGTTCCCCTCCATCTCGGTCACGGTGTACCGCCGGCCTTGATGTGTCACCCACTCTCCGGTGACGGGCAGGTGACCCAACCGGCTTAACAGGAACCCTGCCAGTGTTTCGAACCCAGCATCGGATGGAAGCTCGATGCCGTGCCTCGTGTCGAGATCCACGATATTCGTGATCCCGTCGATTTCCAGTGTGCCGTCAATCTCCAGGGTATCGGCCGGTTCATGCTCTTCGCGAATCTCCCCAACAATCTGCTCGATTGCGTCCTCGGCGGTAACCACCCCCACGACCGTGCCGAATTCGTCGACGACCGCAGCCATTTGGTAGTGCCGTCTCTGGAATTCCTGGAGCAGTTCAAACAAGTCCTTGGTTTCTGGCACGAATTCCAGGTCGCGCAGAAAGGACTTCATGCGAAACGACGGGGCGGGCCGATCTAGGAGCTGCCAGCGGCGCCTGTGCTGAATGAACGCCCAGAAATCCTTTCCGTGCAACACTCCAACAAGATTTTCCGGAGAGTTCTCGTAGACCGGCACTCTGGAATGCCGGTGCATGGCAAGGCAGTCCACGACTTGATCGAATGACGCATTCGAAGGAAGTGAGACAAGATCCTTGCGTGGCACCATGATCTCCCGGACAGTCAGGTCGTAGAAGTCAATTGCTCGTTCCAGCAACTCCCGCTGCTGCCCGCCCGCCTTGCCCGGCAGGGCGACTGCCGCGAAGACATGCTTCAGTTCGTCAGTGGTATACGATGCACCCGTTTCTGGAGCCTGAAGCCTCATCATCCGAAGAATGCCCCACGCAGATCCCTTCACAAGCGAGACGAAAAATCCGGTTGACTTCGCAAAGATCTGCAGCGGCGGAGCGACGGCAAGAGCCAGGCGCTCCGCGCGCGCGATCGCCACGTTCTTGGGAACCACCTCCCCGAGCACCATGTGAAGGAACGTGATGCAGAGGAAAGCGACGCCGAAGGAGAGCACATGAACGGCACCGTCGCTAGGCGCTACCGGCAAGCGAAGGAAGAGCGTTTGCATCGGACCGTGCAGCGTGCTCTCCGCAGCCCAGCCCAGCGCAAGGCTGGCGAGCGTGACTCCCAGCTGGGTCGCCGACAGCATGCGGCCCGGTGCCTCAACCAGATCGAGAGCGAGTCGCGCGGGGCGGTTTCCCGCTTCCGCGAGCTGGCGGAGACGGGTCTTGCGAACTGAAACCAGTGCAACTTCGGCAGCTGCGAAGAAGCTGTTCACGCCCAAGAGAGCGAGCAGGAACACCATCCGCAAGCCGGCGGGCAATTCTTCCATGGGACAGTCCGGCGCCGGCTACCGCTCTTCCGGCGTCCTGCGGTCAATCACGAAATCGTTCTCGTACATGTGAAACACTGTCGGCTCAAGCCCCAACCGCCGGTAGGCATCTTGCGCCGCACGGTTTTCGCGTTCCACGTAGAGGCGGATGCCGCAGACTCCGTGGTCGGTGGACATCTCGAGAATGCGGTCGTAGAGGGCCCTGAGCACCCCTTTCCGGCGGTACTCCGGCCGGACGTAGACACTCTGGAGCCACCAAAACACTCCGTTGCGCCAATCACTCCACTCAAAGGTAAGGCCGAGCTGCCCCGCTGGCTCGCCCGCATCCGTCTCGGCCAGCAAATAGAAACCGCGCGTGGCATCTTGAAGCACAGTCGCAACACCCGCTCGCAGGCGATCAAGGTCGAGCTTGACGCCCTCGGATTCTGAGGCCAGCAACGCATTGAATTCGACAATGGTTTGGAGGTCCGTCAACCGCGCACGCCGGATGTGCATGCCTCCATCATAGGGTCGGGCCCCTGACATGACGTACACTCTTATCCATATGGGCCGTTTGGGAGCGCTCATGGCTCTGTGCGCACTAGCCCTGCTTGGACAGCAGGAACAGGAGCACAACAAGCTGGGACTGCCGAACCCAGACAAACAGGACGTGCCGTACCTGGTTCACGGGAGCCGGATTCTTGAACTTGAGCAGGCGGAAGCGGTGGAGGACGAATCGAAGAACCAGCTCCGCTATTGGATTCCTGGCAGTGGAGCGGAAGTGAGGACACCACTGGCTGCGCCGGAATTCTTGTTCGACTCGAGCTTGATCGATCCGCGCGATCTGAGACTCTACCGTTTCGAAGTCGTCAAGGGACAGCGCGAGGTGCTGTATCGCAAGAAAAAGAAGGTTGTGGCAGAGCCGTACTTCCTCCAACTCGACGGTGTGGAAGGCCGGGTCGTGCGCATCCGCGTCAGCGCAAGCCTGCCACCCGGCGAATACGGCCTCACGCCGATCCGAAGCAACGCGGTGTTCTCGTTCGCGGTCTTCTGAAGCGATCGCTGCCGGTGCGGCCAGCGGGCCGGCAATCTGGACTCGGCCGGCTAGCTTCGCAGGCCAGCGATCTCCGCCCGCAGGTATTGGATTGACCGATTGACGATTTCCTCCGATCCGGGCGAAAAGTCAAAGACCTCCATCGACACCCAGCCGCCGAACTCGCGGTCCCGGGCAACCTGAAGGACGGGCTTGAAATCGTAGCCCCCATCCGGGCGCGGATAGCTACCATCCAGCTCGTTTACGTGAAAATGCCGAATCTTCTCCCAGTGGCGCCGTGCCAATTGATCGTGGGGCTCCGTCTCATCGACGGCGTTGTGCGAATCGAACATCGTCTGCACGTTCGGGCTGGCGATCTCGTCCACAATCTCTGCAGCTCGGTCCAAGGTCACAATCACGTCACACTGGTCCAAAGGCAGCGCCTCCACGCAGAGCGTGACACCGGCAGCCTCCAAATCGGGCACGACGGAGCGCACTCCCTCGACGTAGTTTGCCTCCGCCTGCTCCCGCGTGAGCCCTCCTACTGTGCGTCTTTGCGCCGGCGAACCAAACACCATCACACCGCCGGTAGTTCCTGACGGCCTCAAATCCGCGCAGAGCTGGACGAGACCGCGCACATAGTCCCAGCTATGTCGTCGCACGGCTCGGTGGGGCGTCGTGACATGCAGCCCCTCGGGCCCCACTGTCAGCCAATGCAGACCCACGAATCTGAGGCCCTCCGAGACGATGATGTCCCTTACCTCCCGTCGGCGGTCGGCAGGCAGCTGGGTTGCATTTTGCATGAGGGTGAACGGTGCGATCTCGATGCCATCCCAGCCCGCCCTCTTGATGGAGCGGCATGCTTCCGCAAATTCGGTTTGGCCGTACAACTCATTGCAAACGGAGAGCTTGAATCGGAAATCCTCAGCCACCAGACCACTTTACAGCAACCGTTTCGGCCAAGTCGATTCACGGACTCGGCCCTTCAACAGGGCCCCGACTAGAACGGCAAGCGAGAGAAGGTGTCCTCGATTTTCACTGAGATACCGCGTTGCTATAGTGGGTCTGTACCTCTTGACCCTTGAGAAGCAAGCTGGCGCTTACTATACACCCCACAGTGTCGCTCATACACTCGTCCGCTGGGCCGTGCGCCAGGGTTCGGATCATCTGCTGGACCCGTCCTGTGGTGACGGCAGGTTCCTAGCCACACACCGTTCGTGTGTTGGCGTCGAGCGAAACCCGGAGGCGGTCCGTATCGCCACGCAACGGGCGCCGTGGGCGACGCTACACCAAGGAGATTTCTTCGAGTGGGCAGCCACCACGAGCGATCGCTTTGACTGCGCCGTGGGCAACCCCCCATTCATTCGCTACCAGACATTCAAGGGTGAGGCACGAGCGCGGGCTCTGAGACTGTGCCGTTCACTTGGTGCCAGCTTCTCGGGACTTACCTCCTCTTGGGCACCGTTTCTTGTAGCTGCTGCCAGTGTGTTGAAGCCTTCTGGTCGCATGGCATTTGTGGTGCCCGCAGAGATCGGTCATGCTCCGTATGCCGTTCCCCTAATTGAGTACTTGGTCGACCACTTCGAGGAAGTACAGATCGTCGCACTCAAGGAGAAGGTATTTCCAAGTCTCTCCGAGGATTGCTGGCTACTATTCGCGGGCGGATTCGGGGGAGCAACCGATCATATCCTCTTTAGCGCGGTCGAGCGATTCGAACCATCGAGCAAACCGCCGCCCGTTGCTCTTCGTGTCCCAGTTCATGAATGGCGCGGTGCTTGGAACTGTCGACTTCGACCGTTCGTGCTTCCCGACAACCTTCGCGCACTCTACACGCGCATCTCGGCTGATTCAAGATCAAAGCGCTTGGGCGAAATAGCTACGCTTGGCATCGGCTATGTGAGCGGAGCGAACAACTTCTTCCACTTGCGTCCATCCGAAGCAGAGGTTTGGGGAATTCCCGAGGCATTGCTGTACCCGACAGTGAGGAGTAGCCGCACTCTGCCCGAGATGTGCCTAACTCGAAAGACCCTAGAACTTTGGAAACGTTCAGATGATCCGATGATGCTCCTTAGGATTCCGAAGATTGCTGATATTCCCACCGACGTTCGCAAGTATCTCAATTCCGAAAGTGGAATGAGAGCACGTAGAGCCTACAAGTGCCGGATGCGCGATCCATGGTACTCAGTTCCGGATGTACGCGTCCCAGACTACTTTCTGACCTATATGTCGGGACTGGCTCCCAATCTTGTGAAGAATTCTGCGGCGGCAACCTGTACCAATGCTCTGCACGCAGTGCACCTCAGGACCAACCAATTCGCAGACAGGATACTTGCGACTTGGAGAACTCCATTCGTGCGACTGAGTTGCGAACTCGAAGGCCACCCACTCGGCGGTGGCATGCTCAAGCTCGAACCGCGGGAAGCGGCGCGAGTCGTGCTTCCCGAAACAGATATGAGTCAATCGATGCTGAAATCCCAAATCATGGAGGCGGTAGAGGTGATGCGCGACTGGCGGCACTACCCCATTTCCTGATGTCTAGACATTCCATTAGCCTCAACCGATGCAGATGGCTAACTCAGGCTCAAGCGCTGAAACACTTCGCAGCTTATGAAGGACGAACGCAGAGCCAGCAACACATCAAGCCGTTGCATTGGTATGTCTCATGCCGATTGGTAGTCGAGGGTGGATTTCGCCCCCATGAAATACAGCCTAGGCCTCCCTTCGTTTCTGACGGAAATTTCCTTCAACTAGCTGAAAACGTGGCAGGTGGGAGCGAGGCCACGATACTCGGAGGCCTGAAGACCAAGAATGTCGACGTTGTTGTTAATAAGCCGGGAATTGGACCGGTGCTGGCCGTTTCGTGCAAAGGTATCACCGGTGCGTTTCGAAACCTTACAAACCGCATGGAGGAAATGATCGGGGAATGTACAAACCTGCACATTACCTATCCCGCGCTCGTTCTCGGATACCTATTCTTAGTTCGTGCCAATCCACGTTACTCCGCTCCAGAACTCAGGGCCAGACAGCTTACCCCGAATGACATCGCTTTGACAGAAAAAGGCGAACCACACTTATCGATTGCGCGATACCATGCGGCCCTTAGCAAACTTACGGGCCGTCGCGGGATTCGCAATGACATCAGTGCGTACGAGGCGGCGTCTCTAATCATGGTGGATATGCGGGACAGTAGCGTTGGCCGAATCCTGCCTTCGCACTTTCCTCATTCGGGTTCGCAACTGGGAATAGAGGGGTTCTTCGAGTCTCTCTATCGGCGCTACGACGAAAGATTCGTACATGCTGCGCCCGAACTGAGGCTTGTTACGCAACGATTGTCATGGTCGCAATCCTCCCCTGCGCTACAACTCAATGATGGACATGACCTTGGCTACCCCGTCCGGCTCGCTAGCCAACCCTGAAGTGACCGATCGAATCAAGCGCATAAGCGCTGAACAGGGCTGCGCTTGTGGCCGAGGCACAATGGAGCAGAACTCCAGTTTACGCACCTCGGCATTGCCTCCCAGCAAGGCTGATGAAGTCAAGGGCAACTGCCGCACTGTGACACACCGACCGAATCGTCCCGGGCACATTTATTGTCCTGATTGAGGCGGTCTCAGAGAGGTAGATGCCTGCTTCCAAGTCCTGTGCAGTCGCTGGACTCGGCCCGGACGGCCAGCCACGAGGGGCTCGGGCAGGCGCCTCGGGCGGCTGCGACGGCTGGATCGCAAGCGCGGACACAGCGGTACGGCTCCGCCGGGTCCGGCCGAACACGGCTCGCTGGCGAGCGCGCCGGCCAGGCTAGCGCCGGGGCGGGGCCAGCAGCAGGTCAAGCGCCTCCTTGCCCCCGCCCTCCCAAGCGAGCAACCTCTGCCTATCAAGCTATCTCATCCGTCCACGAAATTAACGCCACTCCATCCGGTGACGCGCGACGTTGGAAGCTGAACGCTCCTTCGCCAAGTTGCGGTTGTAATTGCAGCGTCGTGAGGCTCGTAGCTAGTCTCTACCCAGAGCAACGAGGATCCAGAGAGTCTGGGGGCAGTAGTTGACGCCGTGGGCACTTGGAGCCGGTGTATCCGCGACATAGGCCACGAAACAGCAGCACGGAGCGTGGTTTGCGCGGGGATTGCTATTTTCTGCTGAGTTTGGGATCTCCTGGAGCACGCATTGGCAAATTGATGCAAGCGTGAAGTACCGCAGACCCCGCTGGCTGGGCAACATGGTTGGTGGGGCGGTCCTGAACTCGGAAATCCTCCCCTCCATTGTGACGGGTACGCCTGGCCCGTGTGAGAGGTTCATAGTCGGGAGAGGCGGACGACAAACTGCGGAAGCCCCGAAGTCGGAATATGGCACAATGTCAGATTGGAGATTTTTATGAAAAGAGCTTCGACGCGCCGGGACTTCAGCTGTTCATTGCTGGGAGCCGGTGTCGGAATCGCCGCGACACGATCTGCCTCGGGACACGACCGGATCGACTCCACGTTCCACGGAGTCGCGATAGGGGCACAGAGTTACAGCTTTCGCGACCGGCCGCTGGACCAAGCGATCGCGGACATGAAGACGATCGGCATAGGCACGTGCGAACTGTGGAGCGGTCACCTTGAGCCCCTGCGCGAACTCCGGCGAGCCGAAAACGGGCGCGAGAAACTACGCGCCTTCCGGCTTGAGACGCCGATCAGCCATTTCGAGGACATCGGAAGCCAGTTCCACGAGGCGGGCATCGAGTTGAACGCGTTCAACTACAGTTTCCGTGACGATTTCACCGATGACGAAATCGCTCGTGGGTTTGAGATGGCTAAGGCCATGGGTGCAAGAGCGCTGACCGCTTCCGGGACCGTCAGTGTCGCGCCGCGTGTGAACAAATACGCCAAGCGCTACGGCCTGCTCGTCGGCATGCACAATCATTCGAGGATCAGGGAGAACGAGTTTGCAACTCCAGCTGACTTCGCCGCCGCTTCGAAGGGCAACAGCCACATCGTGGTTAATCTGGATATTGGGCACTTCGTCGCAGCAGGCTTCGATCCCATCGACTACATCACCAAGCACCACGGCGACATCGTCACATTGCACATCAAGGATCGCAAGTCCGACCAGGGGGCGAATGTGGTATTCGGTGAGGGCGACACACCGATCCGAGAAGTGCTGGGATTGCTTAGAGACAAAGGGTACGGGATCCCGGCAAACATCGAATACGAGTACAAGGGCGGCGACACAGTGGAGGAAGTCGGCAAGTGCTTCAGCTACTGCAAGCAGGCACTCTCTTCATAAGGGGTTGCGCCCGCGGACGACTGGCCCAGGCCGCGAGTCCATTGGGGCCAGATCTTGCCAAGCTGCTTGGGGGATAATCTCCGAAGGCATGACGGTAGCTGCCATCCTCCCAGCAGCCGGGCACGGCACCCGAATGGGGAAGGCTGCGGCGGTGCGTTACGGAAGCGACCGCAAGCAGTTCATGCGCCTAGGCGGCGAGCCGATCCTGGCCCTGACGATCCGCAAGTTTCTGGCTGTTTCCAGCGTCCGCGAGATTCTGGTGGCTGTTCCCGAAGGCAGCCTAGGCGCCGTGCAGGACATGCTTGGAAGCGTGGGAGCTACGCAGCAGCTGAGAATTGTAGCTGGAGGCCGCAACAGGCAGGAGTCCGTCGGGGTTTGCCTGGATGCCGTTTCGCCGGAGTGCGAGATCGTTGCCGTGCATGACGGAGTTCGGCCGTTCGTCCCGGTCGCCCTAATCGAGGAGGCAATCGCCGAAGCGGCAGTCAGGCAGGCGGTCATTCTGGGCATGCCAGCGGAGGAGACCGTCAAGCAGGTCAGCCACAAGGTGGTGCAAGCGACCTTGCCTCGGGAACGCATCATGCTCGCTCAAACACCACAGGTGTTCACCGTGGAACTGCTGAGACGTGCTTTCGCCAAGGCCCGGCGCGACGGTTTCGTCGGGACGGACGAAGCGAGCATGATCGAGCACCTTAACGAGGACGTCTACGTGATGCGGGGAAGCGAGCGCAACATCAAGATCACGCGACCGCACCATATGTCGCTCGCCCAGTTGTACTTCGAAGAAGAGAGTCGTGAATCCGCCGCCGATCGTCAGTCTTGAACCGCCCGAGTTCCGCACGGGGGTCGGATATGACGCCCATCGATTGGCAACGGGGCGCAAGCTGGTGATTGGAGGCATCGAGATAGCCGCTGACAAGGGATTGGTCGGCCACTCTGACGCCGACATCCTGCTGCATGCCATCACTGACGCAATGCTCGGTGCAGCGGCCCAGGGCGATATCGGCGAACTGTTTCCCAACAGCGACCCTCAGTGGCAAGGCGCCGACAGCAGCATTTTTGCCAGGCAAGCTGCGGAGATCCTCGAGAGCTACGGCTGGAGAATAGTCAATGTCGATGCCGTGGTCGTGATCGAGCGGCCGAAGCTATTGCCCTACCGTGAAGTCATCCGAGAGAACATAGCGTCCATTCTCAAGATCCGGACGAGCGCGGTCGGGCTCAAGGCCAAGACCGGCGAGGGTGTTGGTCCTGTCGGAACAGAACAGATGGCTGAGGCTCACGCTGTGGTCCTGATCGCACGGAGTGGCCAGCCGAAGTTGATGTGATCGTGGTCGGGGTGCTACGGGCAGGCGGTTTACGGTCCGGCATCGAGGAGACTGCATGTCAATAAGCGGCACGAAACCGCCTAAGCGCGTATAATTCAGGCGACATGCGGATTTCGAGGCTTGTCGGCTTGGTTGCGATCGGCGCATGCTCAACTGGCGTCGCGGCCGCGGCGGCGACAGTCCAGTTCAACCGCGACATACGGCCCATTTTTTCAGAGAACTGCTTTGCCTGCCACGGGCCTGACGCGTCCAAGCGGATGACCGCCCTGCGGCTCGACATCAAGGACGGCACTAAAGTTACGCTCAGCGGCGACCGGACTGCCCTCGTGCCCGGAGACCCCAACGCCAGTGAACTATACGCACGAATCTCGACAGGAGACACGGCCCGGCGTATGCCGCCGGCGGCGGCTGGACACGATCGGCTGTCGGACCCTGAAATCGAACTTATCCGGCTGTGGATCGAACAGGGTGCGGAGTGGCAGGGACACTGGGCATTCCAACGGCCACAACGCCCCGAGGTGCCCGCAGACCGCTATCCCGGCTGGCCGACCAACCCGGTCGACAGCTTCGTTCTGCGGAAGCTTCGAGCCGAACGGCTGGAACCGACCGCGCCAGCATCGCGGGACACACTCATCCGGCGAGTAAGCCTGGACCTGACCGGAGTGCCGCCAACGCTTGCGGAGGTCGACAGCTTCCTCGCGGACACGTCGCCCGACTCGTACGAGAGCGTGGTTGATCGGCTTCTCTCGTCGCCCGGCTACGCGGAACGCATGGCGATCCGCTGGCTGGACGCGGCCCGTTACGCCGACACCAACGGCTACCAAACGGACGCCGCGCGAGACATGTGGCGGTGGCGCGACTGGGTCATCGACGCCTTTGCCGCGAACAAGGCCTTCGATGAGTTCACGATTGAGCAAATTGCGGGAGACATGTTGCCGAACCCGAGCCTCAGCCAAATCGTGGCAACCGGCTTCAATCGAAACCACAGGGGCAACGGCGAAGGTGGGATCGTCGATGCCGAATACGCAGTCGAGTACGTGGTCGACCGCATTGACACTACTGCAACGGTCTGGCTGGGACTGACCCTTGGCTGTGCCCGGTGCCACGACCACAAGTACGATCCGGTCACCCAAACGGAGTACTACGAGATCTTCGCTTACTTCAACAACGTTCCCGAGAAAGGAAAGGCGTTCAAGTACGGAAATTCCCCACCCTTCATTAAGGCGCCCACTCGTGACCAAGAGCAACGCCTTGCCGAGTTGGATGCGCAGTTGGCGAGCTTGGTGGAGCAGCGTGACACCGTGCTCGACAGTGAAGCAAGGAAGCAAGTGCATTGGGCGGATCGCCTTGCCGACCGCCGCACGGACTGGGTCGATCCAATGGATCTTGCCCTCGCGTTTCCTCCGGGCGCAACCGGGCCGAACCCATCGGAGCGTGACTTCGACGAAGGCGGTTTTGCCGAATTCGGGGACAAGGCCGATTTCGGTTACTACGACAGGTTCAGCGCGACGGCGTGGATCCGCCCGGAGGATGCAAACGGCGCGATCATCTCGAAAACCGGCCACATTGCGGGCGAGGACAACACCCAATCAAATCCCGGATGGGGGTTCTATCTCGCGGACGGCAGGCTTCAAGTCAATCTAGTGAACCGCTGGCTCGACGACTGCCTGCGCGTAGAGAGCAAGGATCCGATCCTGCTCGGTGACTGGGTTCACGTAGGGTTCACCTACGACGGAACGCGGCTTGCGAGTGGTCTCCGGATCTACGTCAACGGGCAATCAGTCGAGCTGAACGTCATCCGAGACGAAATGAACCAGGAGATCAAGTCCAAGGAACCCTTGCGGGTGGGGCGAGGCCTTGGCTTGGACTATCGCGGTCGGATGCGTCGCCTGCTGCTTTACGAACGAGCTCTGACGGCCCGGGAAGTCGAGGTCTTGGCCGTCGGCCGTAGCCTTGACGAGATCGCCCGGATAGCCCCTGCGGATCGCAACTCGTCCGAGGCGCAAAAGCTCCGGGAGGCCTACCTCAACACTCTGGGACCGCAAGTGGTCACGCGGCTGACAGCGAGAATCCGAAACCTGCAGCGGGATCGGCAGCGATACCTCGACAACGTGCCCACCGTGATGGTCATGCAAGAGATGGAACCCAGCCGGCGGACCTACCGCCTGGATCGAGGGGCGTATGACGCGCCTGCCGAGGAGGTCTTCCCCGGCCTGCCTAGCGCGCTCGCCAACCACGACCCCGAAAACAGGCTGGGGTTCGCCCGCTGGCTCGTCTCTAGGGACAATCCTCTCACTGCACGAGTTACCGCCAACCGATTCTGGCAGATGCTCTGGGGTTCCGGGATCGTGCAAACGGTCGAGGACTTTGGTGCGCAGGGCGAATGGCCGACCCATCCGGACTTGCTGGACTGGCTGGCAGTCGAGTTCATGGACTCGGGCTGGGACATGAAGGCCTTGGTCAAGACCATCGTGATGAGTTCCGCCTACCGACAATCATCCCGGTCCCGGCCAGCCTTGCTAGAGCGCGATCCTCAAAACCGGCTCTTCGCTCGCGGGCCCAGACTGAGGCTTCCGGCTGAATCAGTGCGAGACCTGAGCCTCGCCGTTTCGGGCCTTCTGGTCAATACTGTCGGCGGCCGCTCGGTTATGCCTTACCAACCAGCGGGCCTTTGGAGCGAACTTGCGGGAGGCAAGGACTACCCGGTCGGCAGTGGCGCCGATCTGTACCGGCGTAGCCTCTATACGTTCTGGAAGAGGGCAGTGCCACCACCGTCGATGATCTTGTTCGACTCGGCCGGACGTGAAGCCTGCACTGTCCGGAGCGTCCGGACTAATACGCCTTTGCAGGCCCTGAACCGGATGAATGACAGCTCGTACCTCGAGGCATCGCGCGCCCTAGCCCGGAGAACTCTTGAAGAATCCGGTGCGGGATGGGAACAGCGCCTGAGGCACTTGTTCCGCCTCGTCATGGCACGGTATCCGAGCAGCATGGAACTCGAAGTCCTTACAGCGGGCTTCGAACATCACCTCGACCGCTTTCGCAACGACCCACAAGCAGCGATGGCGCTGCTGGGACCGAGCCTCGAACAGACCGGAGGCGGCGTTTCAGATCCGGAAACGGCAGCGCTCGCCATCATGGCGAGCCTGGTATTAAATCTCGATGAGACGATCACACGCGAATAGCCAATGCCGGTCGGACTATAATGGGCGCGTTCTCGTAACTGCATGAGTCTGGGCAATTCATCCAATGCCGCCCGCACGCGCCGTCACTTCTTCGGAAAGGGCGCGTACGGACTCGGCATCGCCGCCTTGGCTCGTCTCATGGGCGAGGAGATGCCATCCGGCGGCCTGGCGGAAGTGCCGCACTTCACGCCAAAGGCAAAGCGGGTAGTTTACCTGTTCCAGTCCGGGGCGCCCTCGCAGATCGACTTGTTCGACCACAAGCCACAGCTGGAACGGCTGCGCGGACAGGACTTGCCCGACTCGGTGCGTCAGGGCCAGCGGCTAACCGCGATGACTGCCAGCCAAACGACATTTCCGATCGCACCCTCAATGTTCCGCTTCCAGCGACACGGCGAGTCCGGAACCTGGATCAGCGAGCTCCTGCCGCACACGGCAAGAATCGCGGATCGTCTTTGCGTGCTGAATTCCGTGCATACCGAGGCGATCAATCACGACCCGGCGGTGACTTTCTTCCAGACGGGCGCGCAGTTGGCTGGGCGGCCTTCGATCGGAGCGTGGATTTCGTATGGGCTCGGCAGCGAAAACCGCGATTTGCCCGGGTTTGTCGTGATGGTCTCCTCCGGAACCGGGCGTAACGGTCAGCCGCTGTACGACCGCCTCTGGGGCAGTGGATTCTTGCCAACCCGCTACCAAGGCGTGAAGTTCCGCTCCAACGGGGATCCAGTCCTGTTCTTGTCCGACCCGGACGGGATTGACCGGAACGCAAGACGGCGATTTCTGGACGATCTCGGGAGGCTGAACCAGTTCAAGTACAACGATTTCGGAGACCCCGAGATCCTGACGCGGGTCTCGCAATACGAGATGGCGTTCCGCATGCAGGCATCCGTTCCCGAACTCACGGATCTCTCGAACGAGCCCGATTCCGCATTCACCCTGTATGGACCGGATTCCCGAAAGCCGGGCACCTTCGCTGCGAACTGTCTGCTGGCCCGTCGATTGCTCGAGCGCGACGTCCGATTCGTACAGCTCTTCCACCGCGGGTGGGACCAGCACACGGACTTGCCGGCACAGATTCGCAAGCAGTGCGCCGACACGGACCAGGCATCTGCAGCGCTAGTCACGGACTTGGCGCAGCGCGGGCTGCTCGACGACACGCTTGTCGTTTGGGGTGGTGAGTTCGGGCGCACTGTCTACAGCCAAGGCAAGCTCACGTCGGACAACTACGGACGCGACCACCACCCACGCTGTTTCTCGATGTGGTTGGCCGGGGCGGGAATCAGGGCCGGGACAGTGGTCGGCGAGACCGACGACTTCAGCTACAACATCACGAAAGACCCGGTCCATGTCCACGACCTCCACGCGACCGTGCTGCATATGTTGGGAATCGACCACGAGAAACTGACGTTCAAGTACCAAGGCCGCCACTTCCGCTTGACCGACGTGCATGGCGACGTCGTCCGGAAGGCAATGGCATAGCGGCCCCGCGGGGCCAGGTTGCACTCCAACAGCTACAGACGATTGCAGGTTTTCCGATGGGATCAAGGCTGTTGCTGGCCGCTCTGGCCGCGTTCGCGTTCCTGCACCAAGACCTGTGGCTGTGGACGGACGGAACCTTGGTCTTCGGATTCTTGCCGGCCGGCTTGGCCTATCACGTAGGGTTCTCGCTCGCGACTGCGGGCCTGTGGGGGCTGGCAATCCGATTCGCATGGCCCAGGGACCTCGAGGTCGACACTGATTCGGCTGATCGCGAAAGGAACCGGGCAAATTGACGCAGTTTGCAGTCATCTGCGTCTATCTTTGCGTTCTGGTCGGCCTCGGGGTCGCAAGTAAGCGCGCCTTTCGAGGCACGGCACAGGATTTCTTCCTTGCTAGCCGTTCTATCGGGCCGCTCGTGCTGCTGTTATCGGTCTTTGGGACATCAATGACCGCCTTCTCGCTCGTTGGCAGTTCGGGTGAATCGTTTCGAATCGGGATTGGCGTTTATGGGCTCATGGCCTCATGGTCGGGCCTCGTCCATGCGGCGGTGTTTTACTTCGCCGGAATCCGCTTGTGGGCAATCGGCAAGCGACATGGGTACACGACGCAGATTGAGTTCTTCCGAGACCGGTTCGAAAGCCGCGTACTTGCCCTCCTGCTGTTTCCTGTCCTGGCCGGGCTGGTCATCCCCTACGTGCTAATCGGCCTGCTTGGAGCAGGCAGCGTCGTCCAATCGCTCACCCAAGGGGCGTTTCCCAGCGCCTTCGCGGCCACTGGTGGAGGTGTGCCGCTGTGGATCACGGGGCTGGGAATCTGCTCGGTTGTCCTGCTCTATGTCTTTGTGGGAGGACTACGCGCAGCGGCCTGGGCCAACTCATTGCAAGCAGCAATCTTCATTGTCACGGGGATCGCGACGTTTCTGCTGATTGCATCCAAGCTGGGCGGCGTCGAAGCGGCCACTCAAGCGGTTCAAGCCGCGCATCCGGAAAAACTGATTCGAGGCGAGGCAATCGGGCCGCTGTACTTCTTGAGCTATAGCTTGATTCCGCTCTCGATCGGAATGTTCCCCCACGTGCACCAGCACTGGCTGACCGCAAAATCCGCTGCTTCGTTCAAGCCGATGCTGGTGCTGCATCCGGTCTGCTTGACGCTGGTGTGGCTGCCTTGCGTGCTGATCGGAGTTTGGGCGACCTCTGCCACTATGCCCGACGGATCGTTGGTCGTGCCTCCCGGGTCCCCCGTCAACAGCGAACTGGCAATCATGGTGCAGAGGCTTGCGTCGCCGTTGATGGGAGGAATACTCGGAGCGGGCATCCTGGCCGCCATCATGTCCTCGTTGGACTCCCAGTTCTTGGCAATTGGCTCGATGTTCACGAACGATGTCGTCGCGCAAGTGCTTGGCAAGCGCGGCTTGAGCGAAAGACGGAAGGTGCAAGTGGGGCGCTGGTTCGTGGGAGCGGTCGCTGTCGCCGCATACTTGGTCTCGCTGAGCGAACCGCGAAGTGTCTTCACGTTGGGAGTTTGGTGCTTCAGCGGTTACGCTTCGCTCTTCCCGATCGCGGTGGCCGCGATCTACTGGAAGCGCGCGACCGCAAGCGGGGCGATCGCGTCGGTAATCGCCACGGTAACCCTAGGATCGTTCTTTTTCCACGATAGCGGCTACGGCAGCACCCCCGGCTATTTGTTCCTGAACATGCTCCCGGTCGTTACGATGGTTACGGTCTCTGCCGGCGCGCTCGTCGTTGTTTCGCTAATGACGAGACCCCCAGCTCCGCGAACACTAAGCAAGTTTTTCCCGCACGATCGAAACGCATACGATGAGGAGTAGATCGGCAGATAGCCGCGCTGCCTGCTCCACCTCCGAAACGCAAGTGCCTTGAAGATTGCCTACATCACTGCAGGAGCCGCGGGAACGATCTGCGGGAATTGCCTGCAAGACAACGCCGTCGCTGCAGCCCTCAAGCGCAACGGCCACGACGTTATCCTGCTGCCCGCTTACACCCCGCTACGTACCGACGAGCACGACGAGAGCGACCGGCAGGTCGTCTTCGGCGGCATCAACCTGTATTTGCAGGGCCACTACGCCCTTTTTCGGGCTTCCGGAATTCTGGATCGCTTGGTCGATCATCCGAGAGTGCTCCGGTGGGTTTCAAGATTCGCGGTGGATACGCGGCCGGCCAAGCTCGGAAAGATGACGAGGGACATGTTCCTCGGCGAGTCTGGACCTTATCGACGTGAGATGCGCAAGCTCATCGAAATGCTGCGCAAGATCCGACCGGAAGTCGTCCACTTGACGAATTCGATGCTGGCTTCGATGTCGGGGCCGATCCGGCGGGAGCTTGGCGTACCGGTAATCTGCTCCATTCAGGGAGAGGCTGATTTCCTGGCCGGACTTCCGGAACCATTCAGAGAGTCCTGCTATGACCTGCTGCGCGGCCACGCGGCTCATATCGACACCTTCGTCGCCCCTTGCGCGGATCAATTGGCGGCCATGGCCCCGGTCCTGGGGGAAGAGTCCAACCGGATGGAGACAATCCTGCCGGGAATCTCGCTCGACGGTGTGCTGGAACAGCGCAGACCCACTGAAGACCGGTTTGTCATCGGGTTCCTGGCTCGGCTGACCGCGGAGAAGGGACTCCACTTGCTGGCCGATGCCGTCGAGCGCTTGCGGAACGGGCATCCGGACCGGACTATCGAGCTTCGCGTTGCCGGTTGGCGGAACAGCGAAACCGCTGGCTATGTCCAGCACCTTGCGCGGGAATACGGGTTCGAGGATCACGGATACCTCTCGCGATCCGGCAAGTTCGAGTTCCTTGCCGGGCTCGACGCGTTCTCCGTGCCAACCACATATCGGGCATCCAAGGGCCTCTACGTCTTGGAAGCGCTCGGTGCAGGAGTTCCAGTCATTCAGCCCCGGATTGGAGTGTTCCCTGAACTCATCCAGGCATCAGGGGGAGGCTTGACTTGCGAGCCCGACGACAGTGAGGACCTCGCCGCAAAGCTGGAGGTGCTCATGCTAGACAGGAACAGGGCAGCGCGGTTGGGGGCAAGGGGCCAGCAACGGGTCAGGGAAAGGTTCCATTCGGACCGCATGGCAGCTGAAGCCCTAGCCCTCTACGCACGGTTCTTGAGCTAAATCGGACGACTGGCCGGCTCCGGCGGGACGAGACCGGGCACGGCAATCAGAAGACCGCCGCGAGGTCAGCGAATTCCCGTACGACGCGAAAGCGGTCATGGGTTTCTGGCAGGGGCCGCACTTCGAGCCTCCATGTGTTCTCGTTCGGAACGAGCACGGCTCCCAATCCTGCTTCCAGGGCAGGCACGATATCGGACTTGGGGCTATTCCCGATCATCCAGGCATGTTCGGCATCCACGCCGATTTCACTGATGATCGAGCGGTAGCAATCCGCATTCTTTTCGCGGACGATGACGATGAATTCGAAACGGCCCCCAAGGCCCGAGCGTTCCAGCTTGCTGCGCTGTTCGGCGTTGTCCCCCTTGGACACCAAACCCAAGCGATGACGCGCTCGAAGGTCATCAAGTGTCTCTTCGACGCCTGGGAAGAGCCGTATGGGATGGTTGCGGATTCGCAGGGTCAATGCATGCAAGCACTCGCGCTCGTCGTCGTCGGCTGACCGCCCTCGGAGCAATTCATAGCACTCGACCAGATTGTTGGTGAAGTTCCCTGTGCCGTAACCATTGACCTCGATATTGCGGGTCTCCACGCAATCCAGTTCGTGCCGGACCTCGTCGGGCCGGAGTTCGGCGTGGTCAACGAACGCAATGAAGTCCTCAATCGCCCTTTCAAAGAAGATATTGTTCTCCCAGAGGGTATCGTCGGCGTCGAGCAGCAGCCAGAGCGGGCCGTCCATCGATTCAGTATCCGATACCGCCTGACCAGGCGAAATCGAAACGGACAGGCCGCTTCCGGAATTTGCCGTCAGGCCGGAGCGGGGCGCTCAGCGCAGGGCGACCGCAGAATACCAAGTTCCGGACCCTGTTTCCGCGTGCTCGGCATAGATCGAGAGAGCGAGATTCTGGTCGCGGCCGAACAAACGCCCACTCGACTTCAGAAGAAGAGGTACTTGCGCCAGTCTTCCTGGTGATTTCCCAGCTGGCGCATCAAGCTCCGGCTGGTGTGCAGGCTGAAAGGCTTCGGCTGCCTCCGGAGGCTCATGGCGGCTTCTGGAGGCAGGCGGTCACCCTTGCGGTTGTTGCACTTCAGGCAGCAAGCAACCAGGTTTTCCCAGGTATTGGCGCCACCCCTCGAACGGGGAACCACATGGTCCAATGTCAGTTCCCCAGCACCGAACTGAATGTCGCAGTATTGGCAGGTGTACTGGTCCCGGACGAGGATGTTCTTGCGCGAGATAGCACGCATTTGCCGTGGAATCCGACGATACTCCAGCAACCGGATGACTGACGGAATCGCGAGGCTCCTGGATGGCGAGTGCACTCGCCCTTCAGTGGCTTCTTCGGTGTGTGCCACGCCCTTGACGAGCAGCACGAGTGCGCGGCGGACAGCGCACACGTGAATCGGCTCGTAGCTCGCGTTGAGGACGAGCACGGGTTTGCGGAGAGTGTTGTTCTGCGAGAAGTCCGCGGTCATCGCATGCCCCTTGAAAGCATTGACCGCTCGAAGCCAGCGGTGATCGCGCCCCCCGCGCCGAGCCGGCACAGCTTGGCCCGTGGCCTACTGCCGACAGCAGCGCATAGACCCACTCCGCGATTCGAGCGCATGGCGCGAAGCGACAGTCCAAACTCAATGGGGTACCGACTAGAGAAAACTCACCTCTCGCCGGGCAAGGCTGTACCGCTCTCGACCTCTTCCTGGCAATCCCTGCAGTACCTCGTCCAGGGCACCGCATCGAGCCTCTTGAAACCGATCGAACAGCCGCATGATTCACAAATACCAAACTCGCCTTCGTCAAGGCGGATCAGAGCATCGCGGACCAGCATCAGTTGAGTCCGCCCGCTGTCACCTTGCGAGTACAGCATTTCTCTATTGTACGAGAGTGTGGCTTCTTCGCCCTCGTCCCCGCGCCTCTTTTCGCCGAGTTCACGGCTTACGGTTTGAGTCTTCGAGAGAAACAAGTCCAATTCGGCATATTTCGCTTCTAGCCGTTTGCGGAAGCCGACGAGACGCCTCTTATCCATAGCCAATGAACCTGAGAACACAGGGCAACGGGCAACGTGGCTCAGGGTTCGCTCCGTAATCTTAGAGACACGCACAATCGCTGTCAACAGTATCCGCGCAACGGCGCGACCGTCCGGATCGCATCGCTGCAGCGTTGCAAGAAGTCTTCGTCCGATCCGACGGATCGGCACCGGGCTCGACCGCTCGATTCGCCAGATCGCCGACGATTCCAGCGATGCAAACAAGAGATTCCCGCGATCCTGGACGTCGCTCGCGCCCCGGTGGAAAGACGACACGAGGTGCACCAAATGTCCTAGGCGCTTACGACAGGAACGCCTGAATGTTCTCGCAGACCCTGCGATAAACTCAAGAGGTGACTACATCTCGCACGTTGTATGACAAGGTTTGGGACTCGCATGTGGTGGCACACGATTCCGGTGCGCCGGCCGTGCTCTACATCGATCTCCACCTCGTCCATGAAGTCACTTCCCCACAGGCGTTTCAAGGCCTGCGGGATCGGGGTATCGGAGTGCGGCGGCCGGATCGCACGATGGCCACGATGGACCACAGCATTCCAACACGGAACCAAGCGCTCCCAATCATCGACCCGATCGCCGCCAAGCAGGTGCAGCAGCTGCGCATCAACTGCGGCGAGTTCGGCGTTCCCCTGGCCGACCTCGGAGACGATTCGCAGGGCATAGTCCACGTCATCGGTCCCGAACTCGGGCTAACCAGACCCGGGATTACGATCGTCTGCGGAGATAGCCACACGTCGACCCACGGAGCGTTCGGTGCCTTGGCCTTCGGTATAGGCACCACCGAAGTGGAACATGTCTTGGCAACCCAGTGCCTGCTGCAAGACCGGTCCAGAACCTGCGAGGTCCGGTTCGACGGACTGCCGGCGCGGGGAGTCGTAGCTAAGGACTTGATCCTTGCACTGATCGCTGAGATCGGCATCGGCGGTGGCACAGGTTCAGTCTTCGAGTACACAGGCGAGGCAATCCGCGCCCTTTCCATGGAAGGGCGCATGACAGTTTGCAACATGTCGATCGAAGGTGGGGCTCGAGCCGGGATGATCGCGCCGGACGAGACGACCTACGAGTACCTTGCCGGCAGGCCAAGTTCTCCGAGTGGGGCAGATTGGGACGCGGCAGTTTCACGGTGGAAGCAGCTTCCGTCCGACGACGGGGCGCAGTACGACCGGACGGTCCGGGTCGATGCGGCAAGTCTGGAACCAATGATCACCTGGGGCACGAACCCCGGCATGGGCGTCCCCATCACTCAGCCCGTGCCCGAACCCAATGGCGGTTCAGGAGTGCGCAAAGCACTCGACTACATGCAGCTCGAACCGGGCAAGCCGCTCCTCGGTCAGCCTGTCGACGTCGTGTTCGTGGGAAGCTGCACCAATTCCCGCATCTCGGACCTGCGCCAAGCCGCGAACCTGCTCAAAGGGCGCAAAGTGAGTTCCGGTGTCCGCATGCTGGTCGTGCCTGGGTCCGAGCAGATCCGGGCGCAGGCCGAATCGGAAGGGCTTTCGGAAGTCTTCCGGATGGCTGGGGCAGATTGGCGCGAGGCTGGCTGCAGCATGTGCATCGCGATGAATGGCGACCAACTGGACAACGGTCAATACTGTGTCTCGACAAGCAATCGCAACTTCGAGGGCCGTCAGGGCAAGGGCGGCAGGACGTTTCTGGCGAGCCCGCTGACCGCTGCGGCAACGGCCATCGAAGGCGCGGTTGCCGATCCTAGGCGCTATCTGTAGAAAGGTCGATCCCTCCGAACCATGCAACCCGTCAAGGCATTTCGCGGTAAGGTCGTACCGCTTCCCATCAACGATATCGACACCGACCAGATCATCCCAGCCCGATTCCTGAAAACCATCGAGAAGCTGGGCCTTGGCGAGAACCTATTCAACGACTGGCGCTACCTACCAGACGGTACTCCAAACCCGGAGTTTGTTCTCAACCAGCCCCGTGCCAATGGCGCCAGCATCCTGCTTGCCGGAGACAATTTCGGCTGCGGAAGTTCGAGGGAGCACGCTCCGTGGGCACTGCTGGGCTTTGGGCTCCGGGCTGTCATCAGCACCTCGTTCGCGGACATCTTCCGCAATAACTGCCTCAAGAACGGCCTGCTGCCCATCATCGTGGACGTGAACACGCATCAGGAGCTTTTCGATCGGACGGACGCGGACCCGGAATTCGCCGTTAGCGTCGACTTGGAGACGCAATCTGTAGAGTTTCTGGACGGACGCACGGCTTCGTTCCCGATCGATGGGTTTTCCAAGCAGTGCCTGCTCGAAGGCGGCGACCAGTTGAGCTACATCCAGCAGAGGATGGCCGCGATCACCGCGTACGAGCGAGTCTCGGCCACCCCCCTCGACACCCTGGCCTGACTCGACGCGCTGATCGCCCTGGCTAGCCCTCAGGCCCTGCGGGGCGCTGTCCTCACCAGCCAAAGTCCGAGAACCACAAGACCAGCTGCCACGCATTGCGTCGTGCTCAAGAACCCACCGATCACAAACGTGCGGGCCCCCTCCTCGCGGAAAAACTCCACGAAGATACGAAACGTCGAATACAGGGCGAGATAAGTCCCCAAGATCGCGCCCGTCGCGTGAGGGCGGCCATAGCGCCAGAGGAGAAAGGCGCCGATCGCCGCAGTGCCTAGCGCCTCGTACAGCTGAGTCGGGTGCAGCGGAATGTTCAGCGGCACTCCCGTGAAACGGTGGGCAGCCGGATCACGAAACGTCACCGCCCAAGCCAAATGGGTTTCGTGGCCCCAGCAACAGCCCGCCGCGAAGCACCCTAATCGTCCGATTGCATGCCCTATCGCGAGACCAGGAGCCATCACGTCGGCCGTCGCCAGCCAAGGCATGCCGTGCCGCCGAGTGTAGTAGTACGCCACGCCAAGCGCCGACAGCAAGCCACCGTAGAACACACCTCCAGACCGAAGCGCCGACAGCGAGAAGAGCCTCGAAAAGTCCGCGGAGTAATATGTCCAGCTGTCGACGATCATAAAAACCTTCGCTCCCACAATCGCCGACAACAGCAGCACGATCCCTAGATTGGTAATCCGTTCCGGATCCAAGTCAGAGCGGCCTGACCGGCGCGCGAGACGGGCAGCCAGTGTAATCCCGGCGAGGAATCCCAAAGCGATCAACACGCCGTATGTCGGCACGGAGAGCGAACCGACCTCAACGATCCGGGGCCACATGCTGGAATTCCCGGCCTATGCCGTGCCTGCCTCTTCTGAATGCGGATTCCGCACGAAAATCGATTCTGCGAGCAACATTACCGCGCCGATCGTAATGGCGCTGTCAGCAACGTTGAAGGCTGGCCAATGGTAGCTACCAACGTACAAGTCCAGGAAATCCGTAACGTAGCCGTACAGCAGGCGGTCGTAGAGATTGCCCACAGCCCCCGCCAAGATCAGCACGAGCGCGATTCGACTCGTCCTGGAGAGCTTTGCCTGCCTCCAGAGCAACGCAACAATCACACCGATGGCGACCATGGAGATTCCCGGCAAAAGCAAGTCCCGGAACCAAGGTGCCGAATCTGCGAACAGACTGAACGCGATGCCCGTGTTGCGCACATGTACGAGATTGAAGAAACCACCAATGACCGTCTCGGACGCTCCGTGGGGCATCGACGCCACGATAGCCGCTTTCGAAACGCGGTCCCCGATCACCACGAGCCCTGCAAGTACCCAGAGCGAGCGGTTTCCTGAACCCATCCACCCGCAGCAGACCCTGGCTCCGGTTCCCAAAGTGCTTTGGTTGCGCATCGGCGAGGGAGCGACTCCCCTGCAGTCAGCTTACAAGACTCGGAGCGCTCCTCGGTCCGGAACGCGTATCTTCGTGATACGATGCTCGAAGGACAGACTTCAGTGTCAGGGCTAGCTGAAAAGTCGTGCGTCCCTTGCCGTGGAGGCATTCCGCCGCTTCAAGGCGAAGAACTCCGAGCGTTCAGCGCGCAAGTTGCGGATTGGACTGTGGTCGAGGCCCATCATCTCGAACGGGAATTCAAGTTCCCAGACTTCAACAACGCGCTCGATTTTACCAACCGCGTCGGGGCCCTGGCCGAATCCGAAGGGCACCATCCCGACATCTATCTTGCGTGGGGCAAGGTGGGAATTAAGATCTGGACTCACAAGATTGATGGACTAACGGAGTCGGACTTCGTCCTGGCCGCGAAGATCGACCGGTTGCGAGAGACTTGAGCCCATCCGGACTCGGGTGGGCTCCGGAACTTGATGCGCACTGCCGTCACAGGACCGATGAAAACCGTACGTGCAATCCTGACCATCGCTGCGATCATTGCAGTCTCCAGCATTGTCGGCGGCGTCTACGGGCTGCGAATCGGTACCAATGGCAACCTCATCCGGATGGCTCCGCTGAACGATCATGTCAATCGGGCGCATCAAGTCACCCGGTGGATTGACCGACGCTTCGTCGAGAATGTGGACTGGTCGAGGGCGATGTACGAGGGCGCCATTCCCTCGATGCTCGCCACGCTGGATCCGCACTCCACGTTCCTCAGCACCGAAGAGTTTCTCAAGATGCGCGAGCACGAGCGCGGCAGCTACGCCGGGGTCGGCATGCAGATAGTTAACTTCGGCAGCAAGACGGTCGTCGAGTTTCCGTTCCCTGAAACCCCGGCATTCGAAGCCGGGATCCTGCCGGGGGACACGCTCGAAATGGTGGATAACGAGCCGGTTAGCGGCCTCGATCTCAACGAAGTGGCCGGACAGGTCAAGGGACCGCCCGGTACCAGCGTGCACCTGAGCTTGTCTCGCTCGGGCTTGGATCGCTGGATCGAGGTTGACTTGGTCCGCCACGTCATCCCGCGTCCGACAATCTCCACCAAGTTGCTATTTGAGGACGGCACAGGCTATCTGCGCATCAATAGTTTCGGTGAGAGGACCGGCGACGAATTGGACGCGGCGCTGCGTTCGTTGGAAGGCCTCGGCATGCGCGGCTTGTTGCTTGACCTCAGGGACAACAAGGGCGGGCTCCTGTCGGCCGGGGTCAAAGTCGCGAGCCGGTTCCTCGAGCGAGGCCAAAGCGTCGTTTCCCACCGCGGTCGCAACTCGCCCGAGCGCCGCTACGGGTCGGAGATCGACGAGCCAGACCTCGACTATCCGATCGTCGTCCTGGTCAACTGCAATTCAGCGTCCGCTTCGGAGATCGTTGCAGGAGCCTTGCAGGACCACGACCGCGCGTTGATAGCAGGTACGAACACCTTCGGCAAGGGTTTGGTGCAGTCGGTATTCGCGTTGCCCGAAGAAACCGGGATGGTGCTGACGATGGCTCGTTACTATTCGCCCAGCGGACGATTGATTCAGCGGCCCTACGACAACCTCACGGCGTCCGAATACTTCACCGAGCCCTGCAGCGAGCAGTACAGCCCGGAACAAAGCACTGTCCGCCTGACTGACGGCGGACGGAAAGTCTACGAGTTGGGAGGAATCGCACCCGACGTCCAAATCGCGGACCCGCAATCCACGCCTTTCCAGCGACACGTCGAGCAGCAGCGGATGGTGGAACGCTTCGTCGCTCGGGTGCGGTCCGAGGGCCGCACGATGCTTCGAGGCGAGGCCCCTGCACCGGAAATGCTAGGCGATCTGTTGCAGTTCATGGCTGACCGAGGCGTCCGAAGCGGTCGGCGCTTGGCAACGGAGGATCGGCAATACCTCATGCGGGCGCTCGCCATCCACCTCCATATTTCATACTTCGACTACGACGAGGGACTCCGCGTACAGGCCAGCTACGATCCGGTGGTCCTGCAGGCGCGCTCGCTATTGGGCCAGGCAGTTCACTTGATGAATGGAAGGCCTGGCGCCGTGTCGTGACGTTTCCCGCGAGGCCTTCAGCGGGGAGCGTACTGCTTGGTGTGACCAGTGCGGGAGTTTGTCACGGCAAAGTGCCCGTCCGGCTGTACGGTCGCCCTGATCCAGTGAGCTTCGCAGCCCTCCGTCTCGCCTAGGTTGGCGATGAACTCCTCAGGAGGGTTGTGGTCAGGGCCACTCTGGACGGACCGATGGACCTGCCATAAGTCGAGGAGCGAGGGCGTCGATGTCAGTGTCTCGAAGGCACCTGCCGTGCCCCCCTTGCGCGGGCCGTTGTTCATGACGGCCACCAGCGGGCGTATCGCGCGAATATGGGCGGGCGCGCCGGACGTATGCATCCCGTGATGGGTCACCTGGTACAGGTCGATCTCGCCGAAAATGTTCACCGGGCATGCTGTCTCGAGCTCGTAGTTCCACGTGAGGTCACCGAGATCCAGGAACTCGAAGTCTCCCATGCGGACAAGGAATCCGACGCTCTTGCCGTTCTCACCGCGGTCGACCGCCTTCAGTTCCGCGTCCCGACACTCTCGATTCGGACCGCTGTCAGCCAGCGGCTGGTCCAGGAACTTGCTGCGTGCGGCGACGAAGAGGAATTCAGTGCTCTTCAGGGGCAGCCGCTGACCGGGCTCGACCTGCATCCGACGGTCCCCGGCCGTCTTCGCGTAACTGTCCCAGAGGGCGTCTGCCCGCTCGTTGCGGCCAATTTCAACGCTGTCGCCATGGTCGACGAAGCGGCCGATGGGAATCATCTTCGAGAGTTCCTCGATCCCGCCGGTGTGATCCCGGTGGAAGTGGGACGCGATGAAATAGTCAAGCTGCTTCTTGCCAACCTCCTCCTCGAGAACCTTCACGATCCGAGCAGGGTCCCGGCCGTCGAATCCCGGCCAGCCAGCATCCATGAGAATGGTCTCGGAATCCGGGGTGACAATGAGAGTCGCAGCACCGCCCTCCACGTCGATCCAATAAATCCGGAGCTCGGCGGCCGACAGCGGGCAGGAGCAAAGGGCGACACAGAGAGCGAAACAACGAATATTCATGCCATCCGTATTGTAAACTTGATCTTGGGTTTGCTCCGGTTCGGCACGAACCGGGGGAGCCAGTCGTATCATTGCGGGTGCCCGGTGTTGCGCGCACCGAACTGCGATAAACTGAATTGGGGGACAAAGAACCGGATGTCACTGAAACGCATGGTGCCTTGGGTGGCCGGACTCTGTTTGGTTTCGGCGGGCTACGCCGACGATCAAGACAAAGGAGATGTCACCAAGGGCAAGGAAGCCTTCCAGACACGCTGCCTGATGTGCCACTTCGAGGACAAGGCCGACAAGAAGATCGGTCCGGGCATGGCGGGCATCAAGGACGGCAAGTTGCCGAGCGGCAAGGAAGCCACCCTGGCGAACATCTTGGAAAACATGAACAAGGGCGGCAATGGCATGCCTGCGTTCGAGCAAATGCTCAGTGAGGAAGAAAAGATCAACATCGCCGCCTACGTGCTGAGCCTGTAGCGCGCGTCCGCCGAGCGGTCTCGTCGCAGCGATGTGTAGCAGTCCCAATCCGGAACAGCTTGTGACGGATCCAAGGTTCACGCTTAATTGGAGCGAGTATGGAAGTTGCAAAGAAAGTCACCGAAATCATCTGCGAGCAGTTGAGCGTCGAAGAGTCTCAAGTCACTGCTGACGCAGCATTCCAAGAGTCCCTGAACGCTGACTCGCTCGATATCGTCGAGTTGATCATGGCATTCGAAGAAGGGTTCGACATTGAGATTCCTGACGACGATGCGGAGAAGATTCGCACCGTCGGTGACTCGATCCAGTACATCACGTCAAAGCTGGAAAGCAAGTAGTAGGGATACTGTTGCAGAGAAGAGTTGTCGTCACTGGCGTCGGCCTCGTATCTCCGGTAGGAGTGGGGACCGAGGAGTGTTGGACTGCCCTTCTCGAAGGCCGCAACGGGATCGACACCATCACGCACTTCGACGCGACCGGCTTCCCCTGCCAGATCGCGGGTGAGATCAAGAACTTCGACCCCTTGGATTTCGTATCCAAGAAAGACGTTCGCAAGATGGGTCGGTTCACCTTCTTCGCGCTCGCGGCCAGCGAGTTCGCGATGGCCATGTCAGGTCTTGCGGTGACCCCGGAAACCGCGCCGCGCATTGGCGCCTACGTTGGCAGCGGCATCGGCGGTTTTGACGTTATCGAGCGGGAGCACGAGAAACTCCTCAAGTCCGGTCCCAGACGGGTAACGCCGTTCTTCATTCCGGCCGCGATCGTGAACCTAGCGTCCGGTCACGTTTCGATCCGTTGGAACGCGCAGGGGCCGAACTCAGCAACGGCGACAGCCTGTACGAGCGGTGCTCACGCTGTGGGGGATTCGTTCCGTCTGATCCAGCAGGGCTATGCGGACGCGATGATTTGCGGTGGCGCCGAGGCGGCGATCACGCCGATGAGCGTTGCCGGTTTCGGGGCGATGAAGGCACTGTCAACACGCAACGACGATCCAGCTAACGCGAGTCGCCCGTGGGACATAGACCGAGATGGCTTCGTCGTCGGCGAGGGCGCGGGCATCCTGATTCTGGAAGAATTGGAATTCGCGCGACGCCGGAACGCTCCGATTGTGGCCGAACTGGTCGGTTACGGGATGAGCGGTGACGCATTCCATATCACCTCGCCCGCTGACGACGGGGACGGGGCAGTCCGCGTGATGCGCAACGCCATCGAGGATGCTGGCATCGCGGTTACGGAGGTGGACTACGTCAACTCCCACGGCACGTCAACTCCAGTCGGGGACCTGGTCGAGTCGAGAGCCATGGAGCGGCTCTTCGAAGACCACGCTCAGAACCTGCCCGTGAGTTCGACGAAGTCGATGACCGGGCACTTGTTGGGTGGCGCGGGCGGCTTGGAAGCGGGCATTGTATCGCTTGCCGTCCGGGATCAGGTCGCCCCGCCCACAATCAATTTCGGCCAGCCGGGTCCCGGCTGCAATCTCGATTACATCCCCGGGGCGGCCCGGCAGATGGAGATCGAGTACGCGCTGAGCAACTCCTTTGGCTTCGGCGGCACGAACGGCACCCTGGTCTTTAGGCGCTTTACCGAGTCCTAGCCAGAACGCTTGGCCAGCGAGCGGCCGCCAGGCTGTTAGAATCGTTTGCTGGCGCCACGTTTTGAGAGCGTGCCAGCCCCCTGCACAATGAACATTCTTGTTTGCGTGAAGCAGGTCGTGGCGCGGGACTCCGTACTCCGCATCGATCCAGACGGCAAGTGGATTCTGGACGACGGCCTCACGTTCGAGATGAACGAACCCGACACCTATGCGCTGGAAGAGGCGCTCCGCCTTAAGGAAAAGCATGGCGGCGAGGTGATTGCCGTCACGGCAGGCCCTGAACGTTCCGCTTCCACGGTTCGGGAAGCCCTCGCGAAGGGTGCGGACCGAGGCATTCACATCGAGGATGAACGCTTCGCCGAGGCCGATACGTTCGCGACCGCCCAAGCCCTAGCCGCGGCGATCGAGAAGGAACCGCACGATCTAATCCTCACCGGACTGCAGTCTGACGATTCCGGGTTCGGCCAGACCGGTGTCGTCCTCGCCGAGCTACTCGGACTTCCCCACGCCACGATCATCATGGAGATCGACGCGTCGGGTAATCAGCTCCGCTGCAAGCGCGAGTTGGAAGCGGGGTGGTACCAGAACGTCACTCTGCCGAAACCCGCTCTACTGACAATCCAAAGCGGCATCAACAAGGTGCGCTACGCGACCTTGATGGGTATCAAGCGAGCGCGCAGGAAGCCCTTCACCCGCTATACGCCGGACGATCTGGGTATCGCAGTGACCGCGAAGCAGCGTTTGCAGCGACTCTACCAGCCGCAACAAACTCAGCAAACCGAGTTCCTGCAAGGTACCAGTCGGGAAATCTCCGAGCAGCTGGTCGCCAAACTCCGATTCGAGGCCCGTGTGCTATGAGCGTTCTCGTCGTTACCGAACAACAAGACGGGCACTGGCACCGGATGTCGCTAGAGGCCATCGCAGCGGGACAGGAGGCTGCCAGGGCTTTGGAGTGCCCTTTCCTGGTAGCGGTCATGGGGTCCAACGTGTCCGAATTGGCCGCCGAGATCGCGGCAAAGCGAGTTTCCGAGGTCGTGCTGCTAGACGACCCTTGCCTGGAGCAGTACACGGCGGACGGCTTCTCGCAAGCGTTGCGGCAAGCGATTGACCAGCTGCAGCCCGCGCTCGTGCTGTTCCCGCACACATACCAGGTGCGGGATCTGGCCCCCAAGCTGGCGGCATCCCTGGGGAGGCCGTTCGTGAGCGATGCCATCGGCATGCGAGTCGAGAACAAACGCCCGGTGTTCGTCCGACAACTGTTTCAGGGCAAGCTGAACGGCGATGTGACCATGGAGGACGAAGGCCCGCATTTCGCGTCCGTGCAGTCCGGAGCCTACAGGGCCGACACAGTGGTGGATGGCGACTCAGCGGCTGCGATCCGGTCGCTCGATCTGAGCATTGACGCGACTGGGATCCGGGCGACTCCCCAACGGCCGTTCAGGGAGGCCAAGGACGCGGTCGATCTCGGGGCTGCCGAGATCATTGTTTCGGTTGGGCGCGGCATTCAGGACCCTGACAACATTCCGCAAGCCGAGGCCTTGGCGCGAGCACTGGGTGGAGAGCTGGCTGCATCGCGGCCGATTTGCGACAACGGCTGGCTGCCGTTGGACCGCCAGATCGGGAGCTCCGGCCAAACGGTGTCTCCGAATCTCTATCTGGCGCTTGGCATTTCCGGTGCGATCCAGCATGTTGTCGGCATGAAGGGAGCCAAGACCATCGTGGCCGTGAACAAGGATCCGGGAGCACCGATTTTCGAGATCGCGGACTACGGGATTGTTGCCGATCTATTCGAGATCGTACCGGCGTTGGTCGAGATCCTCGAGGCCCGAGAATAGCGCGCGACGCAACAGGCTGGTGGGAAGATAGAGCCGTTATGTTCCGGATCCGGCCCTCCCTCGTTGCACTGGCGCTTGCCACAGTTGGACTCTCCTGCTCGGCTGGCCCGCCCTCGGGCCGCCACGCCCTCGACCGGCCGAATCTCGTGCTCATCTTCATTGACGACATGGGGTACGGCGACATCGGGGCGTTCGGTTCGACGCAGAACCGCACTCCGCATCTCGATGCGATGGCCGAAGGGGGGATGAGGCTCACGAGTTTCTACGCCCAACCGGTTTGCACTCCGTCGCGCGCGGCGTTGATGACTGGGGCATATCCAATCCGCAACGGTCTGCAAACGGGCTTCTGGCATCCGGTCCTGATGCCCGCTGACCCGCAAGGAATCCATCCGGATGAAATCACTGTCGCCGAGGTGCTCAAGGGCCGAGGCTACGCCACCGGGATCATCGGCAAGTGGCATCTCGGTGACCAGCCCGAATTCCTGCCGAACAACCACGGATTCGACTACCACTTCGGGCTGCCCTATTCGAACGACATGAGCCCGTTCATGCCGCTCAATCCCCGGAATCACCCGCCGCTCCCTCTGTTGCGCAACGGGCAGGTGATCCGTGAAGTACCCGAGGACCAGTCGTTTCTGACGGAAGCGTACACGGCCGAGTCCCTCGCCTTCATTGACCGCCACCACGAGAGCCCGTTCTTCCTCTACATTCCACATTCGATGGTTCACGTACCGTTGTGGGCGGGAGAGGACTTCAAGGGCTCGTCAAACAACAAGGTCTTGGGCGACTGTATCGAGGAACTGGACTGGAGCGTGGGCGAGATCCGCGATCGATTGGAGCAGTACGGCATAGCGAACAATACGCTGGTGCTATTCACCTCGGACAACGGTCCGGCGCGAGGTAGTGCCGGGCCGCTGCGAGGTCGCAAGGGCACGACGTTCGAAGGCGGCTTGCGGGTTCCGGCCGTGGCGTACTGGCCGGGCACGATCCCTCCCGGCACGACGTACGACGACATCGCGACCACTATGGACATCCTGCCGACATTCGCCGCGCTCGCAGGAGCCGAAGCGCCCATGGATCGAATCGACGGCCACGACATCTCGTCGGTTCTGCGAGGCGATGTCGGGACGCCGTCCCCGTACGACGCTTTCTTCTACTACAGGGGCTACGAACTCCGCGCCGTCAGGAGCGGAGAGTGGAAGCTGCACACCGACGGGACACTCTACAACCTCGAATCGGACGTTGCCGAGAGCAAAGACCTGGCGAACGATCAACCGGAAGTTAGGGACCGGTTGGCAGGCCTGTTGGAACGAGCTCGAGACACTCTCGGCGACGGCCCGACATGGCCTGAAATGCCCGGTATCGAACTCCCTGCCTCAGCACGCCCGATCGGCAGGATCGAGGGACAGCCCAAGCTTCTCATTCCTCGGCCGGGAACCTCGGGGAACGAAGCGCACGCACCGCCTATCCGTGGAACTGTCGAGGTCACACCTCCGCCAGGCTACAAGCGCCCGGAAAACTGGTGATTCCGGGAAGCCGAAGCTGGTTCACTCGGGAGTGATCGCGGCCTTGCTCTTGTCGTCTTGGAAAATGCCCATCACACGACCGAGAACGCCGCGCTTCGGCGGCTCCGCCCCCCCGGGCGGAGCTATTGCTGCGGCGCGCTTGGGGGCGTCCAAGTGGCTGCTCAGATCAGTGGTGGCGGGCTGCGTTCCAGCAATATACACTTCGTGCGTGCATCCCTCGCAGTGGTTCTCGGTAAGCATGCGCTGCACCGGGTCCACAGGCACGCGAACCACCCCTACCGGTTGCTCGAACGGCCCGGGGTTCGCGTAGATCGCCAGTTCATGCGCCTTCTTCATGAACATCGCCCAGATAGGCAGCGCCGAATGTGCGCCTTCAAGCGCCAAGTCGGTGTTGTCGTCGAATCCGACCCACACCACGCATGCCAGGTTGTTGGTGAAGCCAGCGAACCAGCCATCGTCGTCAGTGCCGGTCTTGCCCGCGGCGTTAGTAATGCCATAGGTGAAACGAGCCCGGACGCCCGAACCATGCTGGATCACGTCCTTCAACATGTCCGTCACGACGTACGCGACCCGTGTATCCATCACCTCGCGCCGTTCCGGTTCGGACTTGAAGAGCGTCTGTCCCTGATTGGCGCGGACGTACCGAATGAATGTCGGTTCCAACCGGACACCCTTGTTGGCAATAGCGGTGTATGCTGCCGCCACATCCAACGGCGTGACCTCGAACGCTCCGAGCATCAGGGACGGAACAGGTATCGCAGCATCTCCCATGCCGGCACGCTTCGCGAGGTCGGCAACCCGCCGGTATCCGACCATTTGGCCGACCTTGACCGTTGCCACGTTGACTGATTTCATCAGGGCAAAACGAAGGCTGATACGGCCGAAGAACTTGTCTTTGTGATTCGAGGGCTCGTATGGCGGCTGCGTCTCGGAAAACTCGAATGAAGTGGGTTCGTCCTCAACAATGGTGCTCGCCGTCAGCAGGCCGGGCGGCGCTTCATACGAAACCCGCGCGTATTCGGGCAAGGCATCCCCATAGCCGCGCCGGATCATCATCGCTCTCTCTCGATCCAATGCGCTGTCGATTGCGGCGGCGAACACGAACGGCTTGAAGACCGAACCGGGCTGCCGCATGGCCAAAGCGCGGTTCAGCTGGCTGCCGCCGTAGTCGCGACCGCCAACCACAGCCTTGACCTCGCCAGTGCGTGGGTCGATCGCGACCAGGGCCGCTTGCGCGCGGGGAGGCTCCTTGCCCCTGAATCGACGTTGTCTGGCTACGAGCTCGTCAACGAGCTGCATGCCTTCCCGCACCGCTTCAACCGCGAATTCCTGCAGCTGCTTGTCGAGCGTTGTGAAGACCCAGTAATCTTGCGTGATCAGTTCCTGTCGCGGGAAATGCTTCTGCAGGCTCTTGTTGACCAAGTCGATGTAGTAGGGAGCGTCGCGGGATTCCATGTGTCCCCTTGCGAGCACGATCCCTTCGGCGGCGGCCGCGTCGTGAGCAGCCTGGTCGATGAATTCCTCGCGCAGCATCGCTGCCAGAACCTGGTTGCGGCGGCGCTGAGTGCGATCCGGGTGGCGATACGGATTCAGATAGCTGGGCACCTGCAGCACCCCGGCCAGCATCGCCGCTTCGGCCAAGGTCACATCCCGGACATCCTTGTCGAAGTACGCTCGCGCGGCCTCTCCGAATCCGTGAACATTGAAGCTGCCCAGGCGTCCCATGAAGATCTGGTTCGAATAGTTCTCGAAGATCTGCTCCTTGGTGAGGCGCCCTTCGAGCTGGAGCGCGATCATTGCCTCCGCCAGCTTGCGGCTGTAGGTGCTCTCCCGTGTCAGGAAGAAGTTGCGGGCCAGTTGCTGCGTGAGGCTCGACGTGCCGCGGGGCTTCTCCCAGTTCAGGAGGCCGTCCAGAGCCGCCCCGGTGGTACGGATGAAATCGATGCCGTGGTGCGAAAAGAAGCGGTGGTCCTCGATCGCAATCACGGCGTCGATGAGATGCTGTGGATAGTCGCTGTACCTGAACAGGCGACGCTTCGAACGTTCCGCGTCAAACAGATTCGTGATCAACTCGGGCTCGAGACGGTAAGCATCCAGCGGTTCGTGCGCGTCTAGCGATACTATCTGGCGGACGCGACCGTCCTGGAAATCAATTTGCGCCGCTTCGGGGGCGAAATGCGAAAGCGACCCTGGATGGACTCGAATGCTGTCACCAACGACCGAATACCAGCCCACCTCATTGCGGTCGTCGATCGAGTAGCCGGCCGCCCGGAGGTTCTTGGCAATGTCTTCCGCGGTTGCAGGATCCCCCAGTGAAACCGTCCGGGGCATCGCAAGGAACCGAGCGGTCCGGTCGAATGCCCCGCCTGCCATGCGAGCATCAATGATTTCGCTGAACTTCCAGTAGTAGTGGTTGAAAACGACCCCGGAGACTACACCCAGAATCAGTCCGCCGGCCAGGAACGCCCTGCCGACCGGGGTACCCAGGAAACGCAACACCCGGCCGAGAACTCCAAGCCGTAATTGCACCCTTCGACCGGTCTTGGTCTTTGCTGCGGTGGCCATGCGACCCTTCCCTGCCGAGATGCCCGTCCTCTTCCAGCCTTGCTGAAAGGTCGGAAAAGGCTATCGAACCGCTTTGGCGATGGGCATCGCCTCGATGATGCGCCGATCTAGCGATTTCGCTATCTCTTCGATAGTAGCATCGAACGACACGCCTGTCTTGCGGTCGGAAACCTCGACCAGTCCATCGCTGAGTTTTCGGCCCACGGTGACGCGAAACGGGATTCCGATGAGTTCGGCATCCTTGAACTTCGCGCCCGCACGGAGGGGCCGGTCGTCGAGCAAGGCGTCCACGCCCGCGGCGCACAAGTCGCGATGGAGTGCTTCCGCCGTCTCGCGCTGCTCGTCGTGCTTGACGTTGACCGGAGTGACCACGACCTGGAACGGCGCGATCGAGACAGGCAGCACCATGCCGGAATCGTCGTGATTCTGTTCGATCGCCCCGGTCAGAATGCGCTCGATCCCGATTCCGTAGGACCCCATGATCGGCGTGACGGCCTTACCGCTCTCGTCAAGCACACTGAGCCCCATCGACTCGGAGTACTTGTAGCCGAGCTTGAAGATATGCCCCACCTCAATGGCTTTCACTCGACGAACGGGCTGGCCCGATACGATATCGAGGTCTCCATCCTGAACCTCGCGCACATCGACGAATCGCGTCTGAAAATCCCGTCCGGGGGTCACGTTTCGCAAGTGAAACTCAGCCTTGTTGGCACCGCAGATCATGTTGCGTCGATCCTTGAGCGCCGTGTCGGCGAGGAGAGGCACCTTGCCCGCGCCGACGGGTCCGACAAAGCCGGCACCGACGCCGAGCCAGCCTTCGATCTCTTCGGGGTGCGCAGGACGCAATTCGCGGCAACCGGTCTCGGAAGCGAGCTTGGTCTCGCTCAATTGATGGTCGCCACGGAGCAGGACCATGTGCGGGTCCCCGTCGAGGACCATCACGAGCGCCTTGATGTGCGACGACGGGGGCAGGTCGTCAAACCGGGAGACCTCTTCAATGGTCTTCGCGCCGGGCGTGTGGAACTCTTCGGGAACGAACTCGCCAGCCGGGTCGGGGCTGGCGGGCGCTTGGGGGTTGGCGACCGCTTTCTCCAGGTTCGCCTTGTACCCCGAGGCTTGGCATTCGACGAGCCAGTCCTCGCCAGCCGGTGACGGCACCATGAACTCGCACGATTCGCTGCCTCCCATGGCACCTGAATGAGCGTCCACGGCCAGGTAGTCCAGACCGCAGCGATCGAAGATCCGGCAATAGGCCTTGTAGTGCTGAGCGTAGGCGGCGTCCAGACCCGCGCTGTCCATGTCAAACGTGTAGGAGTCCTTCATGGTGAAGCGCCGCACCCGCATCAGCCCCGCCTTGGGTCGCGGCTCGTCGCGAAACTTCGCCTGGATCTGGTACCAGATCTGGGGCAACTGCTTGTAGCTGCGCAATTCCCCGACTGCAATCGAAGTGACAACCTCCTCCTCGGTCATTCCCAGGCAGAGTTCCCTGCCCCACCGGTCCTTGAGGCGAAACATGTCGCTGCCGATGTCATCCCACCGGCCGCTCCTCTTCCAGACATCCGCCGGATGCAACTCGGGCGTGTAAATCTCCTGCGCCCCGATTGCGTCCATCTCTTGCCGCACGATCCGCTCGATCTTGCGCAAGGATCGTTTGGCCAGGTACAGGTAGCAAAACAAGCCAGCGGACAGTTGACGGATGTAGCCGGCTCTCAGCAGCAGCTTGTGGCTGACCACCTCGGCTTCGGCAGGATCGTCCCGGAGAGTCGGGATGTGTAGGCGGCTCCAGCGCATGGGGGGAAATCGCGGGATTCGGCCGGCAGGCCGCCAGCACTTCGAAACCTCATCGTATCATCGCAATCCGGCATCCGAGGAAGGGCTCGGCAGGGCGGATCGGACTCACCAAGCCAGCGCGTAGGACTTGTCGCGACGCGGTCCCGCCGCGCCATACAGCACACCGCGCTCAAGGTCTACCATCACGGCTGTGGCATCGCCAATGCTCCAAGGCCCGGAAGGTTGAACGCGATGGCCGAGCGCCTTCAGGCCCTCGACTGTCGCGGGATCCATTCGGGTTTCCACACGCATCACACCGGGATGGACCTCACGGGGGAAAAAGGACGGCGGGAAATCGAGAATCTGGATCAGGGGAGCATCGAGCGCGGACTGAATGTCCATGTCGAACTCGAGCACATTGAGCAGGAACTGCAAGTTCACCTGGTCCTGGGCGTCCCCCCCGGGCGTGCCCCATGCCATGAACGGCTTGCCGCCCTTCAATGCGAGAGTCGGTGTAAGCGTCGTGCGCGGCTGCTTGCCCGGCTGCAGGCTGTTCGACCGGTGCGCCTCAAGGAAGAAGCTCTGCATCCGCGTGCCGAGCACGAATCCCAGGCCTTCAACGATCGGGGAGGTGTGAAACCACCCTCCGCTGGGAGTCGCCGAAAAGACATTGCCGTGGGCGTCAGCGACGCGCGTTCCGGTGGTGCCGGGTGGATCCGGGGTGAAAGCCACCGTCTCCGGAATACGGGCATGGGCCATGGCACCGCCGTGGAACGGATAGGGATTCCCCGGCCGGAGTTTCAGGGATGGGGAGGCCGGGTCGATCAGCTTGCGTCTCTCGTCGGCATACGCCTTCGAAAGCAGCCCTCGCTCCGGCACGCCGACGAAATCGGGATCGGCGTAATACCACTCCCTGTCCGCATATGACAGCTTCATCGCTTCGGCCAGGAGATGCAGGTAGGGCACGGTGTTGTGCCCCAGCGAACGAATGTCGTAGGCCTCCAGAAGATTCAATGTCTGGAGCAATACGGGGCCTTGCGACCAAAACCCGACCTTGTAGACCTCCACGCCACGGTAGGTTGTACGGGTCGGCTCTTCAATGCGCGGGCGAAACGCCGCGAGGTCTTCCATCTCGAACAGGCCGGTCGAAGTGAAACCGTTGGCGTCCGTACAGGGAAACTGCTTCTGGAAGGCGACGATTTCGGCAGCGATTTCGCCTTTGTAGAAGAGGTCGTGGGCGGCTCTCAGCCCGGCAACGCGTCCATCGCCCGCAGCCTGCGCCTCGGCTTCCGCCAAGCGTCTGTACATGCTGGCCAAGTCCTGCTGGACTAGCAGCTCGCCAACCTCGGGCACCTTGCCGCCCGGCACGAAAATCCGAGCTGAGGTTGGCCACTCCGCGGTCATCCTCCGGGCGGCCCTGCCGAGGTTTTGCCGAAAGCTCGGAAAAACTGCGAAGCCCGTCTCGGCGATCTGGATCGCTGGGGCGAGGACTTCCCCCAGGCTCATCGTCCCGTACTTCTCCAAGGCCAGGATCAGAGTCCCGACAGCGGCGGGAACGGGGGCCGACAGGAAGCAATCGCCTGGAATCGCCTCGATTCCATTGCCCCGATACCAGTCAATGGTGGCCTTCCGGGGAGCCTGCCCTTGGCCATTGATAGCGACGACGCGGCCGGCCTCTGCGGTGTAGATCAGGATCGGCACTTCGCCGCCGATTCCGAAGCGGTCAAACTCGGTGACGGCCTGCGCGAAGACGGTGGCCACACCGGCATCTATCGCGTTGCCGCCAGCCTTGAGCATGTCAAGACCAGCGTCACTGGCCTGGTGGTGCCCCGAAACCACGACTCCTCGACTGCCCATCACGAAGGGTCGTGTCCCGGCAACGAGAGCCGTCGCGGCGAGCAGACCCCCGACCGCGAGCCTGAAAGTCATGCTGAGAGTTGTTCGGCGGAGCATTGCGGGCTTGATCAGTATTGTAGGCGCAGCCCGGCGACAGGGCCGGCGAACGCGGCGACAGGTCGGAATAAGCCCCGCCCAGTGATGGGAGATTGTCGGGAATCGCAACCCGCGCTAAGCTTAAGCCACGATTTCGTCATGAAGGATTCAAGCCGCCGCGCATTCCTAGGAGCCGGGGCGTTCGCCGGGGCTGCGTGGATCTCCTGCCAAGCACCGGAAGCCGAAAGCCCGGGCGCAGACTCAGGGCCGAGCGCCTTGGGTGCCCCCGTCAGACGCTACGGCGAGCGCAGCCCCTACGAGACGTCCGCGCGGGGCGTCCGTGACAGTCAGACGCCGGAAGCGGCTTCATCCCGCACGCCGCTCGACCAGACGTACGGCATCATCACGCCCTCGGCGCTGCACTTCGAGCGTCACCACGCCGGCGTGCCCGAGATTGATCCTGCAACACACAGCCTCACGATCCATGGCCTGGTAGACCGGCCCCTGGTGTTCTCTCTGGATGACCTGAGACGACTGCCGTCCGTTTCCAGGGTGCACTTCGTGGAGTGCTCCGGCAACAGCGGAGGCGAGTGGAGCCCGGCAGGAGCTCCGACCGTCCAACTCAGCCACGGTCTGGCAAGTTGCAGCGAATGGACCGGAGTCCCGTTGCGCATCCTACTGGAGGAGGCTGGAATCAAGCCTGAAGCGAAGTGGATTCTGGCAGAGGGCGCCGATGCTTGCCTCATGCAACGGAGCGCCACGCTGGAGAAGGCGCTTGAGGACGGTCTCGTGGCGTACGGACAGAACGGCGAGGCATTGCGCCCAGAGCAAGGCTATCCGATACGTCTCATCCTGCCGGGATGGGAAGGCAACACCAACGTGAAGTGGCTCAGGCGGATCAAGCTTACCGAGGGTCCACAGTACGTCAAAGACGAAACCTCCAAATACACCGAACTGATGGAAGACGGGACCGCTTGGATCTTCACGTTCGAAATGGATGCGAAGTCCGTGATCACCTCGCCCTCGGGCGGCCATTCCATCGACGGCGCCGGTTTTCACGAGATCAGTGGATTGGCTTGGTCCGGACGCGGAAAGATCACATCGGTCGAGGTTTCCACTGACGGAGGCGAGACCTGGACCGAAGCGACCCTGCAGAATCCGGTCTATTCCCGTGCGTTCACGCGATTCCGATTTCCGTGGCGATGGGACGGCAAGGAGTGCGTTCTGCAATCGCGATGCCAGGACGAGACCGGATACATGCAGCCCTCGCGAGAAGCTCTGATCGCGGAGCGGGGCCGGGTTTCGGCGTATCACTGCAATCGCATCAAGACCTGGAAGGTCGGTATCGACGGGAGCGTGTCCAATGTCGAAGCTTAGCCTCGCCGTGTTTCTCGTGTTCGCGATACAGACGCTTTGCGCCCAGTCGTACGGTATCGGCCGCCCTGCGACGGAAGCGGAGATCGAATCCCTGGATGTCACCATCGGGCCGGAAGGTCGTGAACTGCCCGATGGCAGCGGCTCCGTTCAAGAGGGAGCCCAGGTCTACGAGGTCCGCTGCAAGGAGTGCCACGGAGAATCGGGAGCGGGAGGCGACCACGCGGCGTTGGTCGGCAACCCGGAGCAGCTCAAGCAAGCGCCTCCAATCAAGACTGTAGGCAGCTTTTGGCCGTACGCCACCACACTGTTCGATTACACGCGGCGGGCGATGCCGTTCGAGGAGCCCGGGACGTTGACGGACGACCAAATCTATGCAGTCACCGCATATGTCCTGCACATCAACGGGATTGTCGACGAAAACGCCACACTGGACCGTGAATCCCTGCCCAAGGTTGAGATGCCGAACCGCGGCGGTTTCGTAAGGGACCCCCGTTCCAAGCCGTAACCAGTCCGGCCAGCCCGGACACGGAACGCGGAGTTTGGCTGCCTGGTGGGAGTCGAACCCACGAATAGAGGTTTTGCAGGCCTTGTTCGAGTTGGTCTATCTTGTTGATTTCAAACAGTTTAGACCTAACTTACCCGCCCAGAAAATAGACGGTAGGGCCTAACAGCTGTTGAAGCAACTGCTTAGCGTCGGATCTGGCAATTTTGTGTACCCATGTAATTGGATTGTTGACTTCCTGTATAACAATTCGA
>MKWU01000757.1_pt1 | contig 60685 bp, 69 predicted proteins | sample 809101 | NCBI WGS metagenome assembly MKWU01 (sample SAMN05860141, study PRJNA318959) | sponge metagenome | host: Aplysina aerophoba | place: Slovenia: Piran, Adriatic Sea, Gulf of Piran | collected 2013-05-07
CCATTCCCGTTTCACGGGAATGAATGACGGAAAGGGGGCGAGGTTGCGCGCTAGAGCGCGAACCTTCGCGGGGTGGTTCGACAGGCTCACCATGAGCGGGGGGGGGGGGGGGACAAGAAGAACGGGGGGGGGGGCGAGAGGAAGTGGCGGACGTCGTGGATGCCGTACTTGAGCATGGCGATGCGCTCCGGGCCCATGCCGAAGGCGAAGCCGGTGTAGACGTCCGGGTCGTAGCCGGCGGCGCGCAGGACGTTGGGGTGCACCATGCCCGCGCCGAGGATCTCCAGCCAGTCGCCGCGCCACTCGATGGCCATGTCGACGCCGGGTTCGACGAACGGGAAGTAGTCGCACCGGAAGCGGACGCGCGTGTCCGGGCCGAACATCTGGCGCGCGAACTGGAAGAGCGTGTGCTTGAGGTTCGCGAACGTGATGCCCTTGTCCACGGCCAGCCCCTCGATCTGGTGGAACTGCGACTCGTGGGTGGCGTCGGTTGCCTCGTAGCGGTAGCACTTGCCGGGGACGATGACGCGGATGGGGGGCTGGTGCGCCTCCATGATGCGCGCCTGCATGGGAGAGGTGTGGGTACGCAGGAGCGTCGTGAAGCCACCGTCGGGGTCGCGGTTCGCGTCGAGCCAGAATGTGTCGAACATGTCGCGGGCGGGGTGGTCCTTCGGGATGTTGAGCATCTCGAAGTTGTAGCGGTCCCACTCGACCTCGGGCCCTTCGGCGACCTGGAAGCCCATGCCGCGGAAGATGGCCTCAATCTCGCGCATGACGATGGTTGAGGGGTGGTAGCGCCCGTTGGGGGCGGGCCTGCCGGGGAGGGTGACGTCTATCGCGTCGGCGCCGAGTCCCTCCGCGAGCGCGGCCTCGACCTCGGCGCGGCGATCGGCGAGGCGCTGCTCGAGGACGTTCTTCGCCTCGTTGGCGGCTGCGCCGGCGGTGCGTCGCTCCTCCGGCGGGAGCTGCGCGACGCCCCGGAGCACCTGCGTCATCCTGCCGGAACGGCCGAGGTACTCGACGCGCCAAGCCTCGAGCGCGTCGGCTGAACCGGCGCGTTCGAGCGCTTCGAGGGCCGCGTCGCGTACGGATGCGGCGTCCTGGGGTGGGGCGTCAGTCATGGGGTATCAGTATACAGGCCACGCTGCGTTACTCGTAGCCCGCGCGTTCGAATGGGGTGTTGGCGTGGTATCGTCCGGCGATGGAGGGTGTATGCGACTGTTCACGATCGGGTACTCGAAACGGAGCATGGACGAGTTCATCGGCATGCTGCGCGAACACGAGATCCCGGTGCTGGCGGACGTGCGGATGTGGGCGGGCAGCAGGTTCAAGCCGGAGTTCTCGAAGAATCGCCTGGCGAGTGCCCTGTGGGCATCCGGCATCGCATACGTCAACCTAAGAGCGCTAGGAAACGCGGGCAAGTTCACGGGAGCGGGCAGGGTGGTCATCCACGACCCGGAGGAGGGCTTCCCCGAGCTGGCAGCGCTGCTGGAGCGCTACGGGTCGGTTGCCATCATGTGCCTGGAACGGGACCCCAACGAGTGTCACCGGATGGACGTAGCGGTGGAGATGGCGCGGCAGCTGCCGGACCTCGAGGTGACGCACCTGGGGATGCCGGAGACGTTGCTCGGCTGAGGGGGGCCCTCACCCGACGCGCAAGCGCGTCTACCTCTCCCCGAGGGAGAGGTGAGAAGGCGGTTCACGAACCGCCCCTACGGCAGGAGGGATTCCCGCAGAAGCGGGAATGGCTGACCCGTGAGAGGATAAAGCGCGGACTCCGCCTCCGACTTCGCTCAACATGACACCCCCTCCCGCCCTCCGACCCGTGTGCCCTCACCCGACGCGCGAGCGCGGGGAGAGGTGAGGGGCGGTTCGCGAACCGCCCCTACGGTAGGCGGGATTCCCGTTCTCACGGGAATGACGGAGGGAGGCGCGGGAGAGGGGGTCGGGCGGATTAGGCCGCGGGCGCGGGGTCGGGCACCGGGGCCTCGTCGGCGACGTGGAGCGTGAGGCGCTTCGCCTTGCTGCTCTCCGCTTTCGGGAGGCGGACGGTCACGACGCCGTGCTCGTATGAGGACGCTGCGTGCTCCACGTCGACGGTCTCCGGCAGGCGGACCGTTCGGCGGAAGGAGCCGGTGCGGCGCTCGCGGAGGAAGTAGCCGCCCTCCTCGCGCTCGCCCTCAGACGCGGTCCTGCCCTCTATGGTGAGGACGCCGTCCTCGATCGTGATGCCGATGTCCGCGGGCGAGACGCCCGGCAGCGTGCCCTTCACCACGAAGTCGTCGCCGTCGCGCTCAACGTCGAGCGGGATCGCCCAGTCCCCGGCGTAGGGGTAGTGGTAGGGTACGCCGAAATGGCGGTGCATGCGCTCGAACCGGCGCAGGTCTCGGAAGGGGGTCCAACGTTCGATAGCCATGAGTAAGCCTCCTTGTTGCTTGCGCGAGCCTCTGTCCTGTTTCGGCTCGCTTGACTTGATATGAACTGTATCAAAGTTACGTAAACGTGTCAATAGGCCTGCTACGACTTATATCAATACATGCGTTGGCAGGAGTACGTGCGCCTCAGGGCGGCTGCATGGCCCTGGGTATCAATAGTTGGGGGATGCGCGCGCATCATTGCGGGAGCGTCACGGCGTAGGCCATAATGGACTTATCCACCCGGCGTGTCGCTGGGTCAAACGAGGGAGCGCAAACCATCATGCTGAGATTCGCTGAAGAGATCGTCCTTCTGCTCCTGGATGATGAAGACGGGTCGTTCGCCCACGTGCCGAGGCTGGCGCTGAACTACGCCCTGGCGGGCGGCGTCCTCATGGACCTGGCGATGGAGAACCGCATCGACACCGACGTGGAGAACCTCGCCCTGATCGACGGCTCCCCGACAGGCGACAGCCTGCTCGACCCCACTCTGGCCGATATCCAGACGGTGGAGGAGCGCAACCTCAGCTTCTGGGTGGAGCGCACTGCCCATAACGGCGACGTTATCCGGGAAGAGGCCCTCTCCCGGCTGGTGAGCGCAGGCATCCTCGAGGAGCGGGACGAACGGTTCCTCTGGGTGTTCAAGTCCCGCCGCTACCCTTCCCTGCAGGGCGAGGAAGAGCGCGAAGTGAAGCTGCGGATCATGGAAGTGCTCTTCAGCGACGATATCCCCGATCCACGCGACGTTATGCTCATCTGTCTGGCGGAGGCATGCGGGATCCTCGCGCGGCTGGTTACCCGAGAGGAGCTCGAGCGGGCGTCCGCGCGCATCGAGCAGGTACGGAAGCTGGACCTCATCGGCCAAGCGATGTCGCAGGCGATCACGGACATCGAGTTGTCGGTCATCGCGCTGGCGCAGCCGCACCTGTACTAGGCATCGCGCACATACGGCATTCCGTGGCAGCGCCCACTCTCAGAGCGGGCGCTGTTCGCTTCTACATCTTCCGCGCGGCGTTCCACATCCGTACGCCCATCACCGCGGCGACCATGATGACGAGCGTGTCGACGTATATCCACAGCGAGCCGGTGTTGGAGAGGCCCGAGCTGCCCCACGCGAGGTCGTTCAGGTACGCCGACCACTGGTAGCCGTAGCCGACGAACAGGACGGCCGCGGCGTAGAAGTGGATGTTGACGTCCAGGTAGCGCACCGTGTCACCCGCACCTTCGCCTTCAGCGTCGAACCGCCGCTTGAAGACGTATGCAGCGGCGAGCGAGATGACGACGGCGGGCGCCATCAGCCAACTCAGGAGTTCCCAGTCCGGCTGAGGCACGTCGAACACCGACTTCACGGTGACGGCCAAGGCCACCAGCATGTTGTACGCGGCGAGCAGTCTGACGAACAGCCGCATCGGTCAATGCTCCTTCCCGTGGTTTCCCCGCCACAGCCGCATGCCAACGGCGGCGAGGACGACCGGCAGGACCATGTTGATGGAGCTCCATACCAGCAGGTCGTATTCGCCGCCCCTGAGCAGGGACGGCCAGCTCCGGAAGAAGAGCAGCCCCACCCCCAGCAGCGCATAGAAGAGCGCGTTGACGGCCAGTTGTTCCCGGGGCTCGCCGGTTGCGCCGAGCCGTCGCTTGTCAGCGAAGGCGCTAAGCAGTGCGATGAGGATGGCTGCGGCCATGAACCAGTGCAGCACCTCCCACACGGGATACGGCTCGACAGGATAGGGCTGGTCGGCACCGGAGTACTGCCACGAGACTGCGATGAAGTAGACCGCGACCGCGAGGCCTGTCAGCATCAGGTAGAGGGCGACCAGACGCGTTCCCATGACGTGTGCGTTCTCCCGGTGACCGCCGTGTGGTTGGCGCGGCCCTGCTATCCCTGCATCGGCCAGCGCCCGTTCCACATCCGCACACCCACCATGCCGGTGACGATGATGTAGAGCGTGTCTATGTACGCCCACATGGAGCCGACGGGCGTGTCCTCGCCGTTCACGACAGCGATCAACTGGACGTGGTCGTTCAACTCCGACGACCACTGGAAGGCGAAGGCGATGAGCAGGGCGAGGGCTGCGTAGAACGGCACGTTCACGTCCAGGAAGCGCCGTACGTCCTCCTCGCCACCGTCCGCTTCCAGCGCCCGCTTGCAACTGATGGCGCCGCCCAGTGTGATGATCACACCCGCTGCCATGAGCCAGTTGAGCACCGACCACTCAGGCTGTTCGATGTCGAAGATGAACTTGACAGCCACGAGCAGGGCCACCAGCACGGTGTAGACGGCGAGCAGTTTCAGCAGTATGGCCATGGTTATATCTCCTCTGTGCGCGGGGGTTTCCACGGAAGCCCGTGTGCGGCGGTATCGCTCGTTCCGTTCATGCGGAGGCTCGCCACAGCCGTCGGCCGGCGGCGACCAGCACAAGCGGCAGCGCTACGTCTATGAAGTTCCAGATCAGCCAGTCCGCATCGCCGGTGTCTCTCAGGAGGTGGGACCAGTTCCAGAAGAAGAGGATGCCCACGCCGAGCGTGCCGTAGAAGACGGCGTTGACGGATATGTGCTCGAGCACACCCGTATCATCGGCTGCATCGTGACGCCGTTTATGGACGAAGGCGCCGATGAGCGCGATGACGATGGCGACAGCCATGAACCAGTCCAGCACTTCCCAGACGGGATACGGCTCGTCTCCACCGGGGTGATACCACGCCACAGCGATGAAATGCACCGCGACGGCGAGACCCACGAGCATGAGATAGAGGGAAAGGAGACGTGTGACGACAGGCATGAGCGACCTCCTTTGCGCCCGGCTACGCGGAGGACACTCCGTGCGGCGCCGGACTGCCTGGGTACAGGATAAGCATCTCCGGCGAGGGGATTCCATAGCTTCTGCGCGACTTTTCGTCGAGGTACGCTCGTGCGCTTGTGCGTCGTCCGCTCCTTTACGCGGTTGACGTACACGTTGTATGCTGAAGCGCCGGAATCGCCGCAAACGGCGTTCCGAACTTTGATGGCGCAGGAAGGAACACAATAGCTAAGGAATACCGCGTCAACGAGCGCATCCGGGTGCCTCAGGTCCGGGTAGTCGATGAGCGAGGCGAGCAGTTCGGCGTGATGGCGATAGCCGATGCTCTGGCCCTTGCGCGCGAACACGACCTAGACCTCGTAGAGGTGGCGCCCAACTCCGACCCGCCGGTCTGCCGGCTCTTGGACTACGGGAAGTTCCGCTATCTCCAGTCCACCAAAGAACGCGAGATGCGGAGGTCCCACAAGAACGTGGGGCTGCGCGAGGTGCGCTTCCGCCCCCGCATCGGCCGGCACGACATCGAGGCGAAGGAACGCCTGGTGTTGAAGTTGCTGGACGAAGGCAACAAGGTGAAGGTGTCGGTGATGCACCGGGGACGCGAGCTTGACCACCGGGACCTGTCCGTGGGCCTGCTGAAGCAGGTGCACGAGGCGGTGAAGGAAGGCGCCAAGTTGGAACAGCCTCCCAAGCAGGAGGGGCGGTTCATCAGCATCGTGCTCGCGCCTGGCCGAGCGGCGGCAGGCCGCTCCCAGGCGGCGGCAACGAAGGAGACCGAAGAAGATGCCGAAGATGAAAACGCATAAGGGCGCTGCACGGCGCTTCCGCGCGAGCGGATCGGGCAAACTGCTGCGCATGAAGCGTCATTCCAGCCACCTGCGCCGGAAGAAGCCGCGCTCCATAACCCGCACCTACAGCGACACGGTTACCGCGAACGCGAGCAGCCGCAAGAAGGTGTTGAAGCTCGTTCCCGGGCTCAACAAGTAGGAGATCTGAACGATGGCACGCGTGAAGCGCGGGGTAACCGCGCACCGAAGACACAAGAAGGTCCTCCAGTTCACCAAGGGGCACCGGGGCACGAAGCACGCCCTCTACCGTCGTGCGCATGAGTCCATGCTGCATGCGCTGGCCTACTCCTACGCGCACCGCCGCGAGCTGAAGGGCGACATGCGCAGGCTGTGGGTCGTGCGGATCGGGGCCGCGGCCCGCGAACACGGCGTCTCGTACTCGCAGTTCATCCACGGGTTGAAGCTGGCGAACGTGGAGTTGGACCGCAAGGTACTTGCCGACCTGGCCATGGCCGACCCCAACGCGTTCGGCCAGCTCGCGGAGCAGGCCAAGGCGCAACTCGCCGCTGCCTGATCCCCCGGCTTCCCTTCACACTCCAATCATGAGAACAGGGCGCTCACCGAGCGCCCTGTCGCTTTAGCCGGACCAGCGTGCCGTCGGTCTGCTATGCGCGGGTGATGCCCTGGGCCCCAGCGTGGTCCAGGAGGCGGCGCATCGCTTCGATGTTGAGCGACGGCGACCACGCGGACGTGAGCCACAGAGTGGAGACCTGTTCGTAGATGTTCGACAGGGGCAACGCGTCCTGCGGTGCGGCGAGCAGTATCCGAACCACCGTCTCCAGCACGGGGTGCTGCGGCGAGAGATAGCCCTCCTGTCCCGCGCAAGCCCTGAAGAGCGTGTGCAACTCCTTGTAGCTGAGGTCGCTCGGGTTGCCCTTGGCCTTGGCCTTTGCTGCGTCGCAGAGCCGTGCTCCCAGCACGACGCCAACGGAGCGGCCCTGTCTCGTGATCAACTCTGGGTCGAAAGTGTAGCTGGGGTTCTCGTCGTTCTCTTGGGTAGTGGCTTCAGCGGGGGCCTTCGTCGTCATGCAGTTGCCTCTCAGTCGATGTGGTGTTTCGTGATGTCAAGCCGCTCGGCGAGGATGCCGGAGTGGTCCAGCCAGTCCAGCAGTTGGACGGGCGCGTGTTCGCCTGCACGGCGCACGGGCATGTCCTCTGGGCAGATGGCGAGTCCCTGTGCGAGCCCCATAGACGTGAGCAGGTTGGAGCCCTGCCCGCCGGTGAGACGCGCGTGCAACCCGTCCTCTCGGTGTTCGAGCGTCACGCGAGCGTACACGCGGCGCTCGTCAGTATTCAAGAGGTCGTCGTCCATCGTGGCGCGCACGGTGGGCAGCGGCTCTGGTTCACGGCCCATCATCTTCGCCAGGGCGGGCCTGCCCAGTTCCACGAGCGCCACGAGCGCGCTGACCGGATTGCCCGGCAGGCCAAGGTGCGGTACCTCGCGCCCGTCCGCCGCTCGCAGCAGCCCGAATGCGATGGGACGGGCGGGGCGCATGCGCACGGACCAGAAGTCGATGCTTCCCAGTTCAGCGAGCGTCTCCTTCACCATGTCGAAGGCGCCCGCGCTCACGCCCGCGCTCGTGATGAGCAGGTCGGCTTCGAGCCCCTGGCGGATCTTCGCGCGGAGGTCGTCCATGTTGTCGCGGGCGATGCCGAGCAGCACGGGCTCGGCGCCCCAGCGCCGCAGCGCCGTCGCCGTCCCGTAGCTGTTGCTGTCGAACAAGCGCCCAGGCTCGAGCGCTTCGCCGGGCGCTTGCACCTCGTCTCCGGTTGCGAGCACCGCGACGCGCGGCCTGCGCACGACGGCGGCGTCCGCGAAGCCGAACGAGGCGAGCAGGCCGATGGCGGGCGGGTCGAGCACGCGTCCCTTCTCCAGTATCAGCGCGCCCTTCGAGGCGTCCTCACCTGCAGGACGCATGTGGTCGCCGACGTGCGCGGCATGGCGGATGGCGATGTACTGCAGGGCGAGGCCGGTGGAGCGCCGCTCCACCTCGTCCGTGAACTCGTAGGGGACGATGGCGTCCGCGCCATCGGGCGCCGGGGCGCCGGTCATGATGCGGACGGTCTCACCCTCGCGAACGGTTGCTGAGGGAAGTTGCCCCGCCTGCACCTGCCCCACGATCTCCAGCGTTACCGGCGACGACTCGGACGCTCCGGCCACGTCCGCGGCGCGCACCGCGTAGCCGTCCATCGCCGAGTTCGTCAGGGCCGGGATGTCGAACGGCGAGTGCACGTCCTCAGCGAGCGTGAGCCCGTCAGCGTCGAGGAGGGGCACGCGTTCGACCGGCAATTCATGTACGAGGCGCAGCACGCGCTCAAGCGCGTCCTCGACGCTGAGCATGTCAGCGGTGCGCGGGTGGGCGTGGGCGTGCTCAGCGTGCGCATGCCCGTGGTCGTGGGCATGCTCAGCGTGCGACTCATGGCCGCCGTGTCCGTGGGCATGCTCGTGTTCGTGTCCGTGATGGTGGCCGTGCTCTGTCATTGCGTTATGCCCTGAGCGACGCGCCGGTCTCGCGCTCCATGCGCTTCACGATGGCGGCGACGGCGTCGTTGACTTCGGCTGTTTCGAGCGTCTTGCTCGGCGATTGGAACTCCACTGTGAACGCGAGCGACTTCTTGCCCTCCGGCAACGAATCGCCCTCGAACAGGTCGAACAGCGTCGCTCGGACAACGAGCGGGCCGCTCTCAATTATGTCCTGCGCCTGCCGCGCGGGGACGGAGGCGTCCAGCACGAGCGCCAAGTCGCGTACGGCGCTGGGGTAGCGCGAGAATGCCGCGAACGAGGAGCGCATCTCGGGGATGTGCGGCACGAGGCATCGCAGGTCCAGTTCGATGAAGGTGGCCTGGGGGGCAGGGATGTCGTACTGCGTGACGGCCTGCGGGTTCAGTTCACCCACGACGCCCGCCTGCTCGCCCTTCACCAGCACCGCGGCGGCGCGTCCGGGGTGCAGCAGCGGGTCGCTCGTTCGCTCGAACGTGGCACTGAGCCCCAGCCGCGCCAGCGCGCATTCCACGACGCCCTTCGCGTCAAAGAAACCGAGGGGTTCCGCGTCCTGCTCCCAGAGCACGCTGCCGCGCGGGCCCGCGAGGACGGCGACAGCCGTCTCGCGCTCGTCCGGCAGGTCGCCGTCGCGCGGGATGAACACCCGCCCGACCTCGAACATGGCGGCGCTACCCTGCTGGCGCATCGCGCTCGCGGCGCCGCGCAGGAGCGCGGGGCGGAGCGAGGTGCGCAGGTACGCCTGCTCCTGGCTCATGGGGTTCGCGGTGCCGAGCGGGGCAGCGCCTTCCGGCAGAGCGGCGTCCTCTTCGCTGACGAGCGTGTGGAAGATCGTCTCCTGGAGCCCGAACGATACGAGCGCGTCCCGCACCTCCTCGCGCAGCTCGCGCTCCGGCTGCCGGATGGCCTCCGGCACGCGCCCGCCGAGCGGTTCACCCTCGACGGCGTCATAGCCGATCACTCTCGCGATCTCTTCGACGACGTCCTCCTCGATGCCGACGTCCGTCCGCCAGTAGGGCGGCACGACAGTCATCGTACCGCCGGCGCCCGGCTCGACGGCGAAGCCGAGGGAGGCGAGCACGCCCGATACCTGCTCGGTGGGGAAGTCGACCCCCAGCACGCGGCGCAGGCTCTCGTGGGAGAAAGGGATGCGGGGCGGGTCGCTCCTGCCGGGGAAGACGTCGTAAACGCCCTGCGCGACCTCGCCGCCCGCCGTCTCCAGAATGAGCCGCGTCGCGCGCAGCACCGCCCGCTCGGCGAGTTCAGGGTTCAGCCCCTTCTCGAACCGCAGCGAGGCGTCCGTGCGCAGTTTCAGGGTGTTGGACGTGCGCCGGGTGTTGATGGCGTTGAACGTGGCCGACTCCAGCAGCACGTTCTGCGTGGCGTCCGTCATCTCGGAGTTCGAGCCGCCCATCACGCCCGCGAGGCCTATCGAGCGCTCGGGGTCGGCGATCATCAGCATGGGCGGGCGGAGTTCGTGCTCCTGGCCGTCGAGGCTCGTGAAGCGCTCGCCGTCCCCGGCGGGCCGGACGATGACCTTCGCGTCGCGCACCTCGTCGAGGTCGAAGGCGTGCAGCGGCTGGCCGTACTCCAGCATCACGTAGTTGGTCACGTCCACGACGTTGTTGATGGAGCGGTGGCCCGCGTCCTGAAGGCGTTGGCGCAGCCAGTCCGGCGACGGCCCGATGCGCACGCCGCGTACCAGCGTGCAGGTGTAACGCGAGCAGAGGGCAGGGTCGGCGATCTCGATGCTGATGCTGTCCGCTATTGCGCTGCCGCTCTCATCGTAAGCGGACGGAGGCTCGGTCACCTGCTCACCGGTGATGGCTGCCGCCTCGTGCGCTATGCCGAGCACGGAGAGGCAGTCGCCGCGGTTCGGGGTGACCTCGACCTCCAGCGCGCCGAACGACGGCAGCACGTCAGTGAGGGGCGTGCCGATCGGGCTCTCGTCCGGCAGCACGAGGATGCCCTCGTGTTCGTCGCTCAGCCCGAGTTCGCGCTCGGAGCAGACCATGCCCGCGGACTCGACGCCGCGTATAACGGCTGCGGTCAGTTCCATCGGCTCGCCCGTCTTGCCGCTCGTGAGCATCGCTCCCACCCGTGCGAACGCGATCTTCTGGCCAGCCGCGACGTTCGGCGCGCCGCAGACGACGGTGGACGTCTCGCCGCCGGTGTCCACGTCGGCCAGCCGCAGCCGGTCGGCGTTCGGGTGCGGGCGCACGTCGAGGACGTGGCCGACGACGACGTTGTCCCATCCGCCGCCGGGACCGGGGTCGTACGTCGTTTCCAGTCCGGCCATCGTGAGGCGGTGGGCCAACTCCGCCGGAGGCATCCGCAGCGGGACGTACTCGGCGAGCCAGGAAAGCGGAACTCTCATGGTGGGAGGGCAGACTCCGAAAGGTAGTGCGTCAGGTAAGTATAACGGCAGGGCGAGGAATCGGCAGGGGATATAATGAAGGTGTGTCATGCGGAAGGCATGGGCACATGGGGAGGAGGGTGCTGCATGACAGGTCGGCGTTCGATTGTCCACATTTCCCTGGGTCTGTTGTTCATAGCGCTGCTTGCCCTCGTGGCGGCGTGCAGCGGCGACGAGGGATCGTCCACTGAAGAGCCAGTCTCATCGCCAGCGGTGACGGCGTCCGAGGTTGAGGAGCCTGCCGCGTCCGATGCTGCGGCGTCTGACGCCCCGGCAGAGCCCACGCCCATGATGCCGGACTTCAACACGTCCGGAAACACGGGCGGAACCCTCGGCGACAACGCGCCGGAGTTCGCAGGCATCGACCAGTGGCTCAACAGCGAGCCCCTGACGATGGAAGGACTGCGCGGGGACGTCGTCCTCATCGATTTCTGGACGTACACCTGCATCAACTGCATCCGGACTATGCCCTACCTGCGGGACTGGAACGAGAAATACGCAGACCTTGGGCTCACGATGATCGGGGTGCACACGCCGGAGTTCGATTTCGAGAAGATCACTGAGAACGTGAGCGCGGCCAACGAGGAGCTGGGCGTTGTCTGGCCGGTCGCGCAGGACAACGATTTCCGCACGTGGCGCTCGTACAACAACCGCTTCTGGCCTGCGAAGTACCTGATAGACGCGAACGGCATCGTGCGGTACACGCACTTCGGCGAGGGCGCATACGACGAGACGGAGCACCACATACGCGCGCTGTTGGAGGAGGCTGGCAACGATGTGTCGGATATTGAGGGTGGTTCAGGTCCGGAGCCGACGCACGACGAGCGGGCGCGTGGCACGTCCCGCGAGAACAACGACTCTCAGACCCGCGAGATATACGGGGGCTGGCAGCGCAACGCGTCGAACTCCGGGTTGTACATCGCGCACCCGCAGTACTACGACGGGCAGGGAGTCGCGCAGTTCTACCGCGACCCGGGCGACCACCTGAACCAGTTCATGTACTTGCACGGCTTGTGGCGCTCGGACCTCGAGGCGATAACCCACGCGCGGGAGACCGAGGACTACGAGGACTACATCGCACTCCGGTTCTTCGCTCGTACGGTCAACATCGTCCTCGACCTTGAGGAAGGCGTGGAGCCGTTCGAAGTCGAGGTCACGATCGCTGAGAGTCTGCCTCCGGACGCGGAGCGTGGGACAGAACTCGCCTACCGGCCGCTGACCGAGGACGAGGCGGGAGAGCATATCGTCATCGAGGGAGGGCGCAGCTACTTCGTGGTCGACGAGCCCGACCTGTACAACGTAATCTCGCTGCCTGAATTCGGGGATGCTGAGTTGAAGTTCTCGTCGAACTCCCCGCACTTCGCGCTCTTCGCGCTCACGTTCGGCTCCTACAACGAGGTCTACTAGGGGAAGGATGCCGGACCTGCGCCTGCATACCACCATCCTCGGCGCGCTCGTTGTCGCGTGCCTCGGTGCGGCGTGCACATCGGAGTCCGGTCCTACGGCTACTCCCACTTCCACACTGGTCCCAACAGCGACGCCTACGCCTGTTCCCCTGCCTACGCCGGAGTTGCCCGCACTCGAGGTGTCAGGGAACTCCGGCGGCCTCATCGGCGACAGCGCATCCGAGTTCACGGGCATCGAGCAGTGGCTCAACAGCGAACCGCTGACGATGGAGGAGTTGCGGGGGAAGGTGGTGCTTGTCGACTTCTGGACCTACACCTGAATCAACTGCATCCGTACCGTGCCGTACTTGAAAGACTGGAACGAGAAATACGCCAGAGACGGCTTCACGATCGTCGGCGTGCACACGCCGGAGTTCAGCTTCGAGAAGCTGACCGAGAACGTCATCGAAGCGGCAGCGGAGCTTGGCGTCGTCTGGCCCATAGCGCAGGACAACGACTTCCGCACGTGGCGCTCCTACAACAACCGCTACTGGCCCGCGAAGTACCTGGTCGACGCGAACGGCGTCATCCGCTTCACCCACTTCGGCGAAGGCAGATACGAGCAGACCGAGCACCACATCCGCGCGCTGATGGCGGAGGCGGGCTACGAGGTGCCGGACGTGACCGTTGGCAGAGAGGAGTCCTAGAACGATGCGGCGCCTTCACTCCTCAGTTGTCATGCTCGGAGCGGTCGTTGCCGCCCTGCTCGCTGCCGCATGCTCGCCGGAGCCGACACCTACCCCGACGCCGACTCCCACGCCGGAGATGCAGGAGTGGGAGCCCATCCTCGGCACGACGGTGCTCCGCACCGGAACGCAGCGCGTGGCGTTCCTGCTCGCCTCCGGCTCCGCGCTCGTGCGTGTGCCCGAGGCGACCGTGACCACGACGTTCCTGGACGGCAGCGCCGAGGGCGAGACGGCGACGGCGCAGTTTCACGAGTGGCCGTTCGGCACGCGTGGCTCCTACGTAACACAGCTGACATTCCCGGTGGTGGGCACGTGGCGGCTCGGCATCGAGGGCGAGGGAGGCGAAGCATCGCTGGAGATCCAGGTGGACGAGACGTCCATCGTGCGGGACATCGGGCAGATCGGCGTCTTCAGCAACACGAAGACGCTGGACAGCGCAGGCGGCGACATCAGCAGCATCACATCCCACTTCAGGCCCGACCCGGCCCTGTACGAGATAACCGTTGCGGAGTCGCTCTTCAGCGGCAGGCCGTCAGTCGTCGTGTTCGCGTCGCCCGCATTCTGCACGACGCCCACGTGCGGCCCGCAGGTGGAGACCGTCACGGAGTTGCGCGAGGCGTACCCGGATGCGGCGGACTACATCCACGTCGAGGTGTACGACAACCCGCACGAAATCCAGGGCGACCTCACGAAGGGCGTCCTCTCGCCCGTGCTTGCCGAGTGGGGTATAGACCAGGTCGAGCACTACCAGAACGAGTCGTGGACGTTCGTTCTTGGGGCGGATGGCCGCATCGCCGAGCGCTTCGAGGGCTACGCCACGTTCGAGGAACTGGAAGCGGCTCTACAGGCAGCGCTGGCCAGTTGACGAGCGCGATCTCCCGCGACCGGCGTGGCCATCAGTCCCTTAGGCGTTGAGGTTCTCGAAGGCCTTGGTGAACCGGCCTGCGTGCGAGCGTTCGGCGCGGGCGAGCGTCTCGAACCACTCTGCGAGTTCGTCGAAGCCCTCATCGCGCGCGATCCTGGCGAATTGGGGGTACATCTCGGCGTAATCGTAAGTCTCGCCGGCGATGGCGGATTTCAGATTGTCCTCGGTGTTGCCGACGGGCTCGCCTGTCGCGGGGTCGCCGACCTCCTTGAGGAAGTCGAGGTGCCCGAAAGCGTGGCCGGTCTCGGCCTCTGAGATGTCCCGGAAGAGTCCGCCGATCTCGGGGTAGCCCTCAATGTCGGCGCGGCGTGCGAAGTAGAGGTAGCGCCGGTTGGCCTCGGACTCACGGGCGAACGCCGCTTTCAGGTTCGCCTCGCTCTGTGTACCTTGCAATCCTGCCATTCGATATCTCCTCGGCGTTGGCGTGGGAGCCGCTGCAGGCGAGCGCTTCAATCGCCATGGGACTGGGGCTGTCGACTATAGGGGGGGCTCCGGCATGGGTCAACCCTGAGAGTCTTAATGCGTCATCATCGGTTTGCGGGCGTTCGGGCGTGGGGCATATCCTGTTCCTGAAGGGCGTGGCCGAGGGTTGCGAGCGCTCCTGGCGCTCCGTGGATGGCCTGATTCCCCCACATCAAGGACAGAGGTGGATTACCGTGAGCGTGTTGATGGAGCGTGACCCCGAGATCGCAGAGGCCATCCGGAAGGAATCGGACCGGCAACGCCGGAACATCGTGCTCATCGCGTCGGAGAACTATGCGAGCCGCGCGGTGATGGAGGCACAGGGCTCTCCGCTGACGAACAAGTATGCGGAAGGCTATCCCGGACGCCGCTACTACGGCTCCTGCGAGTTCGTGGACATCGCCGAGCAGCTGGCCATCGACCGCGCGAAGGAGCTGTTCGGCGCGGAGCATGTGAACGTGCAGCCTCACGCCGGAGCAACCGCCAACATGGAGGCGTACGCCGCGCTCTGCGACATCGGCGACACCATCATGGGCCTACAGCTGGACCAGGGCGGGCACCTCACGCACGGCAGTCCGGTCAACTTCTCAGCCAAGCTGTACAACTTCGCGGCCTACGGCCTCGACCCCGAGACGGAGCAACTCGACTATGACGCCATCGCGGCGCAGGCGCGGGAGGTCCGGCCGAAGGTCATCGTGGCGGGATACACGGCATATCCGCGGACGATAGATTTCGCGCGCTTCGCGGAGATTGCGGAAGAGGTTGGCGCCGTGCTCATGGTGGACATGGCGCACATAGCCGGGCTGGTGGCGGCAGGCGCGCACCCGTCGCCGCTCCCGCACGCGTCCGTCGTGACCAGCACGACGCACAAGTCGCTGCGGGGGCCGCGCGGCGCGTTCATCCTCAGCACGGAGGAGCATCGCCGGAACATAGACCGCGCGGTGTTCCCGTACGCCCAGGGCGGGCCGCTCATGCACGCTATCGCTGCGAAGGCAGTCTGCTTCGGCGAGGCGCTCCAGCCCGAGTTCAAGACGTACGGTCACCAGATCGTCGAGAACGCTCGCGCTATGGCCGCGGCGCTCGAGGGCGAAGGCCTGCGCATCGTCTCCGGCGGCACCGACAACCATCTGATGCTCGTGGACCTGAGGCCGCTCGGCTGGACGGGACAGGAAGCCGAGGAGGTGCTCGGCCGGGTTCGCATCACGGTGAACAAGAACGCCATCCCGAACGACCCGCAGCCGCCACGCGTCACGAGCGGTCTGCGGCTCGGCACGCCGGCCGTGACGGCGCGCGGGTTCGGCGTCGAAGAGTGCCAGAAGGTGGCGCAACTTCTCGTGCGGACACTGAACAACAAGGGCGACGACGCGGCGCTCAGCGCCATCGCTGACGAGGTTGGCCAGTTGACGGCCGGCTTCCCTGTGCCAGGGCTCGACGACTAGGCACGGTTGCCGTTCTCTCAGGCGCGCGTGCTATAATCGCCAGACGTGCGCGGAACACCTGCGCCGTTTCGGCTGAGATAACGGAAGACGTCAGCGGAACAGAGGGAGTGGGGAGTGCGCCAGTACGAGTTGATGCTGTTGGTTCATCCTGATGCCGACGAAGAGCGGCTTGGGGCGGTCGTCGAGCGCGTTCGTCGCGTGGCGTCCGACCACGGCGGCGGAGTCGTGAGCGAGGACAACTGGGGCAGGCGCAAACTGGCGTACAAGATAGGCCGGTTCACCGAGGCCAACTACCACATGGCGAACATCGAGATGGAAGGCGCCGGAACGACCGTGCTGGAGAACTCTCTCAAACTCACGGACGACGTTATCCGGCACCTCCTCATCCGCAAGGACGAGGAGTAGAGGAGAAGCGCGCGTGGTCGGCCTCAACAAGATCATGGTGATCGGGAACGTGGGAACGGACCCGGAGATGCGCTATACGCCCTCCGGCGCTCCGGTGACCTCTTTCCGCATCGCCGCGAGCCGTTCCTACAACACGCGCGAAGGCGAGCGGCGCCAGGAGACAGAGTGGTTCACTGTCGTCGCGTGGAACGCCCTCGCGGAGCAGGTGAACCAGTACCTTTCCAAGGGACGCAGAGCATACGTCGATGGCCGCCTCCGCAGCCATTCCTTCCAGGGCAACGACGGACAGATGCGGTTCCGGAACGAGATCATCGCGGACCGGGTGCTGTTTCTGGACAGGCCGGGCGCGGGCGACGAAGGCGGCGAATACGGCGGAGGTTCCTACGGGCAGAGCACGGGCGGCGGGTACGACACCGGCCCTGAGGTGCTCTCGCCGGACGACCTCCCGTTCTGAGCACAGAGGAGAGCACGTAGATGCAGAACATACGACGGCGGCGTCCCGGAGGGCGCCGGTACTTCCCCAGGCGGAAGGTCTGCTACTTCAGCGCTGAGAAGAAGACGCCGGACTACAAGGACGTTCCCGTCCTGCGCCGGTTCATCTCCGAGTGGGGAAAGATCGACTCCAGCAGGCGCACAGGTACGCGGGCGCGCCACCAGCGCAAGCTCGCCGTCGCCATCAAGCGCGCGCGCTTCCTCGCGCTGCTGCCGTACACCGGCGGACACAGCCTCATCGAACTGACGCGCCCCGACCGCGGCGGACGCCGGTTCGGCCCGCGTGAGGGCGGCTTCAGCCGCGGCCCGCGCCCCGATGCTGCAGCCGCGCCCGCTGAGGGCGACGCCGCACAGAGCAGCGCGCCCGTTGCCGAAGGCACATCTGCCGTTGCAGAAGCTCCTGCGGAGAGCGATGCCGCCGTTACTGAGGCGGCGCCTGTCACCGAGGCCGAAGAAGCGCCTTCTACGGAGGACGCGCCTGCGGTAGAGGACGCCTCTCCTGACGGAGACGCTGCCGAATCTTCTGCTGCCGACGCTCCTGCTGAATCCCCGGCTGCCGACGCCGCAGACTCCGAAGAGTAGAACACGCCTGCATGCGACAACGCCGACGCGCGGAACGCCAGCATGCGGGGCGCTCAGCGTCTCCGCAGGTCGCTGGCCGCCGCCTGAACGAACGCCATCGACAGCGCATCCTCTACGTAGCCATCGCAGTTGTTCTGCTGGGGCTCGTCGCGATGCTGGCTGTCGGCTGGTATCTCAACTCGTATAGCCCTCCCCGCAAGGTCGTGGCTGAGATCGACGGCGTGCAATACCAGTTGCACGAGGTGCTTCCCTACGCACTGCTGGACGCCGGTGTGACCGGCTCCTTCGTGCCGGACCAGGGCCTGAACAACCTGCTCGGCGACGGCATCATTGAGCGCAACATCGATGAGATAGGCGGCGACATCGAACCGGGCGCGGTGGATGCGGAGATCGTGAGGCAGTATGAACCGCTCCCGGAGGATGAAGAAGCCGAGCCTCCAACGAACCTGAGCGAGGAAGGGCGCGAATTCTTCGCGCAATTCCTCGATTTCGTGCAGGTCAGCGAAGACGACTACCGCGCGTGGCTCACAGGCCAGTTGCGCCGTCAGTCCGCACTCGAATATTTCTCTGCGGAAGCGCCCGAGACCACCGAGCAGATACACGTCGAGTGGATCGTGACGCAGAGCGTCACGGTCGCGCGGGACGCGGTTGCACGTCTCGAAGAGGGCGAGGAGTTCGCCGACGTTGCCGGAGAATTGAACGAGGACTTCCTCTTCTCGGACGCGGAAGGTGTCGTCGGCTGGGTGCCGGAGGGGGTCCTGCAGGCCGACGTGAACGGCGTGCTGTTCGCGGAAGGCATCGAACAGGACGAAGTGCAGGGACCGCACACAACGGCGTTCGGTACGATCGTATTCCGGGTAACCGACGGCCCGTCCGATGAGCCGCTGACCGGCGTCATGCGGGAGCTGTGGGCGCAGAACGATTTCCAGGAATGGGTGGACGACAAGAGCCTCGGACTGCAGTACTACTTCACTGCGGACGACGCTCGATGGCTGGTGGAGCAACTAGAGAGTCTCCAATGAGCACGCATGAGGCAGTCGGCGTGGCACTCCTTGGCGCGGGCACCGTCGGGACCGGTGTGGCGCAGACACTCTCCGGCAAGGCCGACGAACTGACGCGCTACGCGGGGCGTCCGCTGCGGCTGTCCGGCGTACTGGTACGCGATACCGCTCGGAAGAGGCCCGGATTTCCGCCGGACGTACACCTCACCAACGACCCCACAACCCTGACCGGCGCCGCCGACGTGGACATCGTCGTCGAGGTGATGGGCGGAGAGCAGCCTGCGCTCGGTTGCATCGAAGCCGCGCTGCGCTCCGGCAAGCACGTCGTGACTGCCAACAAACAGGTGATGGCGCTCCACGGGCCGGAACTGCTCGCGCTCGCAGCGGAGCGCGGCGTAACGTTGGCGTTCGAGGCGAGCGTCGGCGGCGGCATCCCCATCATCGGCCCGCTGGTGCGCGACCTCGCCGGGAACCGCGTCACGGCGGTCAACGCCGTCATCAACGGCACAACGAACTACATGCTCACCCGCATGGCGAAACAGGGCGCGTCGTACGAGGACGCGCTTGCAGAGGCGCAGCGCAACGGCTACGCCGAACCTGACCCGTCCGACGACGTCGACGGCAGGGACGCCGCGTACAAGCTCGCCATCCTCAGCACGCTGGCGTTCCGGTGCACGGTGCGCGAGCCGGATGTCTACCGCGAAGGCATACGCGATCTGGACGCCGCGGACTTCGAGTACGCCCATGGGCTGGGGTACGTCATCAAGCTGCTGGCTGCCAGCAGGCTGCAGGACGGCGCTGTCCAGGCACGGGTGTACCCGGCATTCCTCCACGAGCAGTACCCGCTGGCGAAAGTGGATGGTGTCTACAACGCGGTGGAGTTGGAGGGAGACCTGGTCGGCTGGGCGATGTTCCAAGGGCCGGGCGCTGGCGCTGCCCCCACCACGTCCGCCGTCATCGGTGACGTTCTGTCCATCGTGCGGGCGTCGACCTCCGGAGGCGCGGTCCCCGCGTACCCGGATGTGCGGGAGCGCCTGCCTATCCTGCCAGTGGCGGAATTGGAGACGAAGTACTATCTTCGACTGCGGGCGTACGACAAGCCCGGAGTAATGGCGCAGATCACAGGCGTCCTCGGAGAGATGGGCGTCAGCCTCGCCTCCATCATCCAGAAAGAGGTGCCGGAGGACGCCGGGACGCCTGCTGAGGTCGTCATCATCACCCACAAGGCGCGGGAGTCGGCTGTGCAGGAAGCCGTGCGTAAACTGGAAGCGCTGTCGGTGGTCTATGGCCAACCGAAACTCGTGCGCATCGAAGACGGCTCCGCGTAGGTCCCGGAGCACGGAGGAAGCGTGAGTGAAGGAGTTCTGAAGCGCTATGCGAGCCGCCTGCCGCTGACGGCAGCGACTCCGGCGCTGACCATCGGCGAGGGAAGCACGCCGCTCGTACGGTCGCGCAGCCTGGAACGGGAGTTCGGGGTCGGCGCGCTCTACTTCAAGCTGGAAGGCTGCAATCCCACCGGGTCGTTCAAGGACCGGGGGATGGTCGTCGCCGTGGCGAAGGCGATGGAGGAAGGGATGACGCGCCTGCTGTGCGCGTCCACCGGCAACACGAGCGCCTCGGCGTCTGCGTTCGGGGCAGCGTCGGGCCTGGAGACGGTTGTCCTCATCCCGGAGGGCAGCGTCGCTCCGGGCAAGATGAGCCAGGCCGTCGCCTACGGCGCGCGTATCGTCACGATCCAGGGCAACTTCGACGACGCCCTCCGCATAGCGCGCGAACTGGCCGCGTACGAGGAGCGTTTCGCGCTGGTCAACTCCGTGAACCCCAACCGCCTGGAAGGCCAGAAGACCGCGGCGTTCGAGATCGTCGACGACCTCGGCGACGCTCCGGACTACCTGTTCATCCCCGTCGGCAACGCGGGCAACATCACCGCCTACTGGCGGGGCTTCGTCGAGTACCACCAGGCGGGCCTGGCGACCCGTCGCCCCCGGATGATGGGGATGGAGGCCGCCGGAGCGGCTCCAATCGTTGAGGGTGCGCCCGTCCTCAAACCGGAGACGGTCGCCTCAGCGATTCGCATCGGCAACCCCGCGAACTGGGCGGGAGCCGTCGCGGCGCGCGACGAGTCCGGCGGAACGGTAGACGCCGTCACCGATAGTGAGATACTCGAAGCGTACGGCCTGCTCCCGAGCATGGAGGGCATCTTCTGCGAGCCCGCGTCCGCCGCAGGAGTCGCGGGGCTCATCAAGCAGGCGCGCGCGGGCGCGGACTTCTCGTCGGCGACGGTGGTGTGCATCATCACCGGCACGGGGCTGAAGGACACGCCGATGGCGGAGCAGTTGATGACGCGTCCGCCGGAGACAGCACCGCCGGACATGCGCGAGGTCGCACGGGTCATAGCGGGCTGAGGAGAAGACGTTGACGATAGACTCGGCCAGAGTGGAGCATGCCATTCGCGAACTGCTGCTCGCCATAGGCGAGAACCCGGAACGCGAGGGACTGCGCGACACTCCGGAGCGCGTCGCCCGGATGTACGAAGAGATATCGGGAGGCATCGATCAGGACGCGAGGCAAGTGCTCTCCGTGCAGTTCGACGAGTCGCACCAGGAGATGGTGCTGATGCGCGACATGCCGTTCTACTCGCTCTGCGAGCATCACCTCCTCCCCTTCTTCGGCACAGCGCACGTTGCCTACATCCCGCACGGGAAGATCGTTGGCATCAGCAAGCTGGCGCGTGCCGTGGATATCTTCGCGAAACGCCCGCAAGTGCAGGAGCGCCTCACGTCCCAGATAGCGGACGCCATCATGGAGACGGTCGAGCCCTCGGGCGCGGCGGTGGTCATGCGCGCGGAACATCTGTGCATGTCCATGCGTGGCGTCCGCAAGCCAGGCACGTCCATCGTCACGTCCGCGCTGCGCGGCGTCTTCGTATCGGACGAAGCGACCCGGGCGGAGGCGCTGAGCCTGCTGCAGGAGGGACTGCATTGACGTGCGCCGAGGCAACGAGGTCGTTCTCGCCGGTCCGAGCGGTCTGGCGTGAACTGCTGGAGCGTCTGCCGTGGAGCACCATCTTCATGACGCCGGAGTGGCAGGAGGCGTGGTGGGACGAGTTCGGTCACGACGACGAACTGCGCCTCGTTACCGTCGGCCCGCCCGATGCGCCGCTGGGACTCGCGCCGCTGCAGCTGAGCGGTGAACGCATCGCCTTCGTCGGAGGCACCGACCTCTTCGACTACCACGATTTCATCGCACCGGACCCCGCGTTCTACTTCGCACTCTTCGATTGCCTGGAGAGCGAGCCGTGGCGCACGATGGACCTGTCGTCCGTGCCGGAGTGGTCACCGACGTTCACCCTCCTCCCGCAGGCGGCCCGCGAGCGTGGGTACGCCATCGTGGTCGAGGAGGAGGACGTGGTGCCCGGCGTGACGCTGCCGGATTCCTGGGACGCCTACCTCGCGAGCCTGCGGAAGAAGGACCGGCACGAACTGCGGCGCAAGCTGCGCCGGCTGGAGTCCGCGGGCCCGGTGCGCGTGCGGCTCGCCGACGCCGAAACACTCGAACGTGACCTGGCGGTGTTCCAGGAGGTCATGGCGGAGAGCCGGGCGGAGAAGCGTGAGTTCCTCAGCCCTGCGCGAGAGGCGTTCTTCCAGCGCATGACGGACCGGATGTTCGAGGCAGGGCATCTGCGCCTCTTCCTGCTGGAGATAGGCGACGATCCTGCCGCCGCAGCCGTCCTTTCGTTCGACTATGCAGGCAGGCGGCTCCTCTACAACAGCGGCTACCGCCACGGTTACGACCACCTCGCCACGGGACTCATGCTCAAGGCGCTCTGCATCAAGGATGCGATAGAGAGCGGGCTCACCTACTTCGATCTGCTCAGGGGCGCGGAGCACTACAAGTACCATCTCGGTGGGGTGGACGCGCGCATCCATCGCATCGTCGTCACGCGCTGATCGCGCGGAGGTGAGCCGATTGCGCGTCGCCTACGTCTCCGCTCACGGTTGTCCGCTCGCCCCCCCCGGCGCGGGTTCGGCGGGCGGGATGAGCGTCTTCCTGCGCAACATGACGCAGGCGCTCGCCCGGGTTGGTGTGCAGGTGGACGTCTACGCGGCTTCTCACGGGCCTTGTGCGCTCCCGTTCGATCCCGGACCCTTGCGCCTGACGCACGTCAGCATGGAAAGCGCGCCAACCTTCGCGGCTGACCTGCTCGCCGCCGTCGAGGCAGCTGGAACAGACTACGCGCTCGTCCACAGCCACTATTGGACCTCGGCGGAACCGGGCCTGGAGCTCGCGGAGGAGATCGGCGTCCCGCACGTCTTCACCGGACACACCATCGCAGCCATCAAGGAGCGAGCGGGCGGCACGCCTGAGCCGGATGCCCGCAAAGCCGCGGAGGACGCGGCCGTTCGACGTTCTCATTCCATCGTGACGTTCACGGAGGAGGAGTCCGCGGCGCTCTGTGAGCTGTTCGGACTCGCTCCACACCGCGCGCTCACCGTGCCGGTGGGCGTTGACGTCACGCTATTCAGCCCCCAGCCGCGTTCGGAGGCGCGGGCCGCACTCAGCATCGGCCAGAACGAGCGTGTCGTGCTCTCGGTGGGACGCATCGAGCCGTTCAAGGGCACAGACGTGCTCGTACGGGCGCTTGCGCTCCTCCGTGAGCAGGCCCGGCTGGTTGTCGTTGGTGGCAGGGAGGGCGAACCGGGGGTCGAATGGCTTCGGGACGAGGCGCGTGCGAGCGGCGTGAGCGACCTGCTCGACTGGCGCACCGCTGTACCGCAACATGAACTACCTGCGTACTACGCCGCTGCCGACGTGTGCGCGGTGCCGTCGCTGCACGAGACCTTCGGACTTGCTGCCCTCGAGGCGATGGCTTGCGGCAGGCCGGTGGTGGCGTCTGATGCAGGCGGCCTGCGTGAACTCGTGCGGCAGGGCGAAACGGGCCTGCTCTGCGAACCGGGCGACGCAGCCGCGCTCGCCGGAGCGCTCGCCGCTCTGCTCGGTGACGCGTCGCTTGCCCAGCGCATGGGTGCGGCTGGCGCGGTGCGGGCGCAGCACTTCACATGGGACGCGTCCGCTGCACGTCTCGCGGCGGTCTATGAGCAGGTGGTGTCGGTGGGCGTTGGTGGGTGAGGGCGCGGCTCAGGTCAACCGAAGCTCGTACCAGAACGAGCGCCAGTCCAGCACGAAGCCGAGGCTCTCGTAGACGCGGATGGCGGGCGGATTCTCGCTGTCGACCGTGATCTCCAGGCTGGGGGAACCGAGTTCCAGCAGCGCGTCCATCCCTGCGCCGGTCACCGCACGCCCCAGCCCCTTCCCCTGCCGACCGGGCAGGACGCCCACCATGCCGACGATGCCCGGCCCATCCTCGGCATCGCGGTGACACCAGCAGTAGCCGACGAGGGTGTTACCTTCCTCCAGCAGCACGACGGGGTCCGGGCGCAGGTCAGGCAGCTCGAATATGCGGTACGCGACCTCTGTGGGCGTATTGGGCGCGTAGCCCCAACTGCCGGTGAACGCGGTGTTCTGCACATTCGTGACAGCGGGGGCGTCGGCGGGTTCGGCGCGGCGGAGCGTCATGCCGTCCGGTACGCGGACGTTCGTCCGTTCCGTTCCTTCGCGGCGCAGGTGGAGGTGTGTGCGGATGTGCGTCCAGCCCCGCTCCGCGAATGCGTTGCGACGCGCCTCGTCGGACTCCGGCACGTCCACCTGCAGCACGTTCAGCCCTGCTGCGCGCCCGCGCTCGGACACCTCCCCTAGCAACGCGTCCCCTGCTCCACCTCCCCGGTGTTGGTTGCTGCCGTTCATCTCCACTACCCCGCGCGCGATGGCGGGCTCGCGGATGAGGCAGGCGAAGCCTGCGGGTGTGCCGTTGTCGTTGAACGCGAGCATGCAGTCGCGGCCGGCGTCAATGTTGGGCTGTGCCAGCCAGCGGGCGAGTGCCGCCGCTTCCACGGGAGACGGCGCGTGCCCGAGCCGGAGGGCGGCGAGCGTCTCGAGATCGTCGGGCGTGTAGGAGCGTATGGTCGGGGGATTCGGCATGAGCGCGGCGGAACGCGTATCATCTTACCAGACCCCTAGTAGATTCCACGGAGACGCATGGAGACGATCGACACTCCTGAACGAGCCATGCTCGTGATACCACACCCCGACGATGGCGAGTCCGGTCCCGGAGGCAGCGTTGCGAAGTGGTCGCGCGACGGCAGCCACGTCCTCTACGTCATCTGCACGAACGGCGACAAGGGCACGTCCGACCCTGAGATGACGAGCGAGCGCCTCGCGGCAATACGCGAGGAGGAGCAGCTCAAGGCGGCAGCGACGGCAGGCGCGGAAGACGTGGTCTTCCTGCGCTATGGCGACGGCGAACTGGAGGACACGCGCGAGTTCCGCGGACTGCTCGTGGAGCAGATCCGGCGGTGGAAGCCCGACGTGGTGCTGGCGACGGACCCCGTGCGGAATGAAGGGCACGGCCACCGTGACCACCGCGTCTCAGGCCGGGTGGCGATGGACGCCTGTTTCCCCTACGCGCGCGACCGCCTGCACTACCCGGAGCACTTCGTATGGGGCTTGGAGCCGCATAAGGTCGGCTCTGTCCTGCTCTGGGGCTCGGAACGGCCGGACGTGGTCGTGGACATCGCGGACTCCATCGAGACCAAGATGCAGGCGCTTGCCGCCCACGAGAGCCAGCTCTCCTCGGACATGGCCCGCATCGAGGGGTTCGTGAAGCGCCGGGCCGAGGCCGCCGCCGAACGTGCGGCGGAGGACGGCTACGACTTCACCTACGCGGAACTGTTCCGGCGCATCAACTTCCGTCGCTAGAAGTACCTGCGTATCTGGTACATTTGTGCCAGTATGGACTGGCGCAGCACCTATCGCATCGCCCTCAGCCTCATCGCGCTCCTCGCCTTCGCAGGCGCGGCGTGGTTCGTGGTTGCACCGGAGCCCAGCCCCGGGGTCGAGATTACGCGCCCCACACCCGCGGCGACCTCTGCGGCGCTGTCGGACACGTCCGATGCCGACGCATCACCGACCGGCGAGGAGCCGCTCTCGGTGAACCTCAATACCGCCTCGGTGGAGGAGTTGGTGGAGCTTCCCGGCATCGGTGAGACGCTCGCCGGGCGCATCGTCGAGTACCGCGAGGAGAACGGCCCCTTCCTCCGCACCGACCAGGTCATGGTGGTCTTCGGTATCGGCCCCGGTACCTACGAGAAGCTGCGCCGCTACGTCCGTGTGCGCGAATAGCCGCATCCTTGTCTCGTTGACCCCGTGTGACCCCGCCCGTATGCTAGCTCCTCGATGGTGGATTTCTCCGCAAACGCCGCCCCCCAGGTACCGCTCATGCAAGGCGAAACCGTGGAGGTCGTATTCGACACCCAGGGCGGACTCGTCAACGAAATGGCTCCGCGCGCCGACGCGCTCGTCGTTACGAATGAACGCGTGGTACGTGACGGTGTCGCCGACGGCGCCCGCGTGGTGAGCATGTTCCCGCTCCGCGAACTCGCCGCCATGGAAGTCGCCGACAACGGACGCTCGTTCGAGAAGCTGGGCCAAGGCATCGTGCTGGTCGCTGCCGGCCTGATCCTGGGAGGCCTGAGCTGGTTCATCCTTGAGATACAGGTGCTCTCGGTCATCCTGGGCGGGCTGCCCATCCTTGCAGGCATCTACACGCTGACCGGCTGGGCGTTCCCGGACAACGCGGGGTCCCTGCAACTGTACGCACCGGGCCATGCCATCGCCCTGCCGCTGCAGTCAGCGGCCGCGCGCGAGTCCGTCTACACTGCGATGCAGCGCATCTACGAACTGCGGTGGGGCAGCCAGCCTGAGCCGCGGACCGAGGCGCCCACGCAGATGTTCGCACCGCCTCCTGAGCCTGAAGCGGCGACGGCTACTGCCGAACCTGAAACCGAAGCGGAAGCAGGTGAGCCGGAAGAGATGGAGGACGCGATCGGCAGGCTCGTCGACGAGGCAGACGCGAGCGTAGGGTCCCCACCCCCCGAAGAGCCTCGTTCGAGCTTCTGGGACATCTTCCGCCGCAAGTAGCGCGGGCAGGTCCTCACTGCTCCCGTTCTACGGTCATCCAGGCCAGCGGCCCCGGCCCCACTTGCATTTCCCCGTCTCTCCCCAGCGATAGCCGACCACCCCTCGCCACGACGTGCGCGGCCTGTGCGAGCTTCTGGTGTCCGAGCGTCGCACCGTCACCGTGCAGCGAGCGCCATGCGCGCTCCAGCACGCGTGGCAACAGCGCGGGCGGCAGTGCCCGCAATGCGCTCTTCGGCCATGACACCGACGCCCCGGAACGCTCCTCGACCTCGCTCACGGCGCCGGCGGCAAGTTGGTCAAGCAGCGCGTCGTCATCTGCGGCGCGTTCAGCGAAACCTGCTAACGCTGCGCGGACATGCGGGTTGAGCTCTGTGAGTTCGCGCAGCACGCGCAGCCGGACGCGATTGCGGGCGTAGCGGAGCGAGCGGTTCGTCGCGTCGTGTGCAGGCCGGATGCCTGCCTCCGCGCAGACGGACTCTGTGTCGGCGCGGGTAACGTGCAGCAGCGGGCGCAGCAGCGTTAGCGTCTGACCGTCCACGCTGCGCTCGGAGCACTCGCGTATCGCGCCTGCGCCACGCAGTCCGCTTCCCCGCGTCAGGCGCAGCAGCACCGTTTCGGCCTGGTCGTCCTGCGTGTGAGCGGTGAAGATGGCCACCGCGTCGTGTTCGGCGGCAGCCCCGGCGAGGAAGCGGTAGCGGGCTTCGCGCGCTCCGGCCTCGTTCGACGGCGACTGCGCCGCGCCCGACGTGAATGGCACCCCTAATGACTGGGCGGCCCGCCGCACGGACGCACGCTCGCGACGGTCCGCAGTGGGGCGCAGTCCATGGGAGAAGTGCGCGGCAATCATCCGTCGCCGTGTCCGGATGCCGACCTCGGCGCACGCGAGCAGCATCGCCATCGAGTCTGCCCCGCCGGATACCGCGAGCAGCAACACTCCGTTGCCCAGGCGCTCCCGGCTGCGGGCGAGCGCACGGCGCATCGCCATCGCCACGCGCCGCGTTGCGCTGCGTGAGCTGGAGGCCGTCATTCCTCTTCCGGGTCAGGGTCACGCGTGACGCGCACGCGCCCGATGCGGACGCCACGCATCTCCAGCACCGCGAAGTGCAGGTTCGCGAACGCGACCTCTGCCCCCACCTCCGGTATGCTGCCGAGCTGCTCCAGAAGGAAGCCCGCGACAGTTTCGTACTCGCCGCTGGGCAGGTTAAGCGACAACTGCTCGTTGGCGTCTGCGATGGTGAGGCCGCCGTCCAGGTAGGCTGTGCCGTCTTCCAGTATCTCGACCTGTGGCCCGTTGCCTTCCTCGTCGGCCCCTTCCTCGACCTTCCCCACGATGGACTCCACCAGCCGTTTGAACGTGACGAGACCCGCGACGCCGCCGTATTCGTCAGCCACCAGAACGATGGGGTCGCCGTTGGAGCGCATCTCATCGAACAGGTCGTCCAGGCTCTTGGTCTCGGGGACGAAACGGGGAGAGAGTGACTCCAGGGGGGCAGGGGAGTCCGCATCCGCTCCGTCCGCAAGGGCGCGCATCACGTCCTTGACGCTGACCGTCCCCACGATGTCGTCGAGTTCGTCGCGCACCACGGGGAAGCGGGTGTGGTAGTTGCTGCTGTAGAGGCCCTGGAAGTCCCGGATGGTCGCGCCGACCTTCAGCGCGACGATCTCCGGGCGCGGGGTCATCAGTTCGCTGACGCGCCGGTCGCCGAAATCCAGCACGCGGCGGATGATGTCCGCCTCGCCTCGCTCTACCGCTCCGGACTCGCTCCCGACCTCCACCATCGCCTTGATCTCTTCCTCGGTGATGAGACGGGAGAGCGACCCTCCTCCGAACAGCCTGGCGATACCGAGGCTGATCGCTTGCAGGCCGAATGAGATTGGCTTGAGCACCCACCCGATACCCTGGATGACGGGCGCGACGACGATGGAGACGCGCTCCGCGTGCCGCGCGGCCACCGTCTTGGGAATCGTCTCTCCGAAGATGAGCAGAACGATGGTGACGACGGCGGTGGCCACGGCGACAGCCAGGTTCTCGTTGTTGGTGCCGAAGATGATGAACGCGATGCTCGTGGCGATGGCCGCCGCGCCGGTGTTCACGAGGTTGTTGCCGAGCAGTATGGGGGGCAGCAGGCGCTCAGGGTGCTCGATCATGTGCTCGACGCGGGCCGCCCCTGAGGTCTTCGTGTTCACCAGGTGCCGCAGCCGTAGCCGCTGAACGGAGAGCAGCGCGGCCTCCGAACCTGAGAAGAATGCCGAGAAGAAAAGAAATACCGCCAGCAGCATCAGGCTGGCGGCGGGTACGTCGCTCCACATCGTGGGAACCTCTCTCCGGCGCGGATGTCCGTTCACGCACCGGTAACGATTCTGTCATGGCGGGGATGGTAGCATAAGATGCAGGGCACAGCCCTTCTCTGCTGACATGCTCATCCTTGGTATCGAAAGCTCTTGTGACGAGACCGCCGCCGCCGTGGTGGAGGACGGTCGTCGCGTGCTGTCCGACACCGTCTCGTCGCAGGTAGCGCTCCATGCACGCTACGGCGGTATCGTGCCGGAGGTGGCCTCACGCCAGCACCTGCTGCAGATCATCCCGGTCATAGAGGGAGCGCTGAGCGCGGCTGAAGTGAGCCTCGATGACGTCGGTGCTGTCGCTGTCACGTACGGGCCCGGCCTCGCGGGAGCGCTGATGGTGGGCGTCAACGCAGCGAAGGCGCTGGCATTCGCGCGCGGACTCCCGCTCGTGGGCGTTCACCACCTGGAGGGGCACACCTACGCGGCGTGGCTGGAGTACGACGACCCCGCCACGGACCCGGGCTTCCCGCTCATCGTGCTCATCGCCTCCGGCGCGCACACAGACCTCATCCTCATGCGCGGCCACGGCGACTACGAACTGCTGGGACGCACCCGTGACGACGCCTCCGGCGAGGCGTTCGACAAGGCAGCGCGACTCCTCGGACTCGGCTTTCCCGGCGGCCCCATTGTGCAGCGCACTGCCGAGGGCGTGACGCCGAGCTTCCAGTTACCCCGCGCATGGCTCAGAGGCACGTTGGACTTCAGCTTCTCCGGCCTCAAGACAGCGCTGCTGCACAAGGCACAGGAACTGGGCGTCTACCCAGCGCCTGAGGAAGGCCCCAACCCGGAGATCGTTGCGGAACTCGCGGCGGCGTTCCAGGAGTCGGTGGTTGACGTCATCTCCGCGAAGGCTGCGGAGGCCGTGCGCCAGTACGACGCGAAGGGGCTCGTGCTTGGCGGGGGTGTCTCCGCGAACGGTCCCCTGCGGCAGGCGTGCCGGGACAGGGTGGATGTACCCGTGCTCATCCCGGCACCGCGCCTCTGCACGGACAACGGGTCCATGATCGCCGCAGCGGGCTACCACCGGCACATCAGGGGGATAGCGCACGGACTCGACCTCGACGTCGCGCCGAGCCTTGCCCTGGCATGAGGGACTGAACGCATGTACGTCGGACGAATCGTTGCAGCGGGCAGAACGCGGAGCGGGTACAACGCCGTCGCCTACCGCGTCTCAAGCCGCTCCTTCCCGAATCGCATGGCCGTCGACCGCGAAGGCACGATGGTTATCGTGCCGCGCCCCGGCTTCGAAGGCGACCTCCAACAGAGCCCGTACATCTCCTACAACGCGCTGCGGCTTGCGGGCGACTGGGCCATCGCCACGAACGGCTCTCACACCGACCCCATCACCGAGAAGGTGAACGCGGGCCTTCCGGTGCGCGACGCCATGGCGCTGACGCTGCTGGCGATGGACTACGAGCACGACGCCTTGGACACGCCGCGCATCGCCGCGGCGGTGCCGCTGCGCGGAGACACCGGCTGGATGGCCATCGTGCGGCGCGACGGGCTGGTCGTTCGGGAAGTGCCGTTGGAGGACGGCGTCGCCCGCTACGTCGCCACCTATGAGAGGAACGACGTGCGGGACGACCAGTCGAGTGATTTCGATGCGTCCACGGCGGCGGAGGCCGCGCTCTTCACCGTGAGTGGTGCCGCGTTCGCTGACTTCGAGAAGCCGGTCACGAGCGTCGCCGCCCTTGCGAACGACGCAGGCTTCGCCCTGGGCGTGCATGTTGTCGAGTAGGGTGGGCGGCTAGAGCAGCCGCCTGAGCCGTGGGTTCGGCGGGGGCGGCTCCGTCTCCTGGGGCACCTCGCGGTCGCTGATCGTGCGGATGTTGGGCAGGAACGCCACCGGCGCGGCGGATGCGATGTAACTCACGTCGTGGAAGACGTCTACCGGCGCGCTCGCGTCGAGCAGTTGCGAAACCCGGTCCGGCGTAAGGCGTCCGCTCACGACGATGCCAACCTTGCGCGCGCTCATGCTGTCCAGCTTCTCCCGCACGCGCTGCACGTCTTCTGCGGCGACCGGCCTCCCACCCTCCGTACGCGCGAGGCGGACGCTGTCCAGGTTCATCCCCGAGGCCCGCGCGACCTGCTCGACCTGCTCCACAATGTCCTTCCGTGGATCGACGTAGGCGATGCGCTGCACGTCCGGCGCGACCGCCTTGTCGAACGCGAGCATCGCTTGTACGGCGGTGCCCATCAGTTGCACGAGCGCGCCGGAGACCGTGGCCACGGGAGCCGTACCCGCGAGCTGGGCCCCCAGGACCGTGGAGCCGGAGACGCATCCGCCTACGACGGCGGCGTAGTCCATCACCGCGGCGACCGACGGGTGCACGTTGTGCGCTCCCAGGGAGACGACGGGCACGCCGTTCGCAGTCTTCACGACGTCCCGCGCGGCGGTTGCCCAACCGGTCTGGTGCGCGAGGATCCCGCAGATGGCGGTCTCGTACAGCCCGAAGGACGAATAAGGGGCCTTGATCTCGAGGCAGACCTCGTTCTGCGAGACGCGCGAACCTTCCTCGACAGCCCACAGCTCGCGGTTGCCCTCCGACGTCACCTTGCTGATGAGCGCCTTCACCTCCAGCGAGCCGCTGAGCACCGCCTCGCGGCTGGCGGAGAACTGCATGGAGACGGTGGGGTTCAGTCCCTCGTTGCGAAGGATGCGCTGCGTCCGGTGCAGGTAAACGTCGGCAGTATCGCCGGTGATAACCGACGGGCGAACTTCGAATGTGGGGTTACGCATCTGCATGATGCAGACCCATAGGGGAGGGCGTATAGATGCTATGACGCGCAGGTGCGCGCTTCAATACGCTGACCATTCCTGATTTGCGCTGCTGTGTGCATCAAGGCGCTGCTATGCGCGGTAGCCCCCCGAAGCGAAGCCGAGCGAGGCCGCGCAGATCGTCCAGCGCCGTCTTGACCACCTTCACTCGCGTGTCAGGGTCCTCCTCCCACGCCACGGGGATCTCCTTCCACCGGAACCCGCGCTTCTCCGCGATGACGAGCAGCTCCGTGTCGAAGAACCACCCGTTGTCCTCTATGTGCGGGAGCAGAACGTCTGCCGCGGCCCGGCTCATCGCCTTGAACCCGCACTGCGCATCTCGGAAGTGCGTGCCCATGCTCAGCCGGATGATGCGGTTGTACGACTGTGAGATGAACTCGCGCTTGAACGACCGCTCCGTCTGCGACTCCCGCGAGAGCCGCGAGCCCCACGCCAGGTGACAACCTTCGTCCGTGATGGCGGCTACGAGCGGCGGGAACGCCTCGAGTCCCGTCGAGAGGTCGACGTCCATGTACGAGACCACGTCCGCCGTGCTCTCGCGCCACGCGCGCTTGAGCGCTCGCCCGCGGCCGCGCTCGTCGAGGTGGATGACGCCCACCTCACCCGGATGCGACTCCGCGAAGCCGGTGGCGACCTCCAGCGTCGCGTCGGTCGAGCCGTTGTCCGCGACGACGATGCGCCACTCGTGCGGGAGGTTGTCGCGCAGGAACGCGCCCAACATCTCGATGCAGCGTCCGAGCGAGTGCTCCTCGTTCAGGACGGGTATGACGACGTCAACGGTTGCCATCGGTTACTGCTGCTCCTTCAGGGCCTCGGCCACGGCGAACGGGTCCGACGCGACGACCGGCTCGGCGAACAGTTCCATGCTGCCGAAATCGCTCGACCTCACGCCGAGTGGACCTCGGTCTACGATGCGGATGACGCACGGAAAGCCCTGCCAATCCTCGGAGGTCTCTCCCAACGGCCGCAGTTGCCCGCCCACGTTGAACGACTGCACGCCGAGCGCGTCACGGAACACCGCGAGCGTGTCGTACAGGGCGTCGGCCGCGTCCTCAGCGAACGTGGATGCGAGGATGAACGTCTCCTTCTCCTTCGTGGGCGTGAGGCTCGCCAGCATCTGAACGCTTCCCCGCCGCCACCCGAGGCCGAGCGCGGTGTGCAGGGTGGCGAGATCGTCGAAGTAGTTGGCGCCGTGCTCCGCACGATAGGAGGAGGCGGCGCGGCGGAGCGCCTCGATGCGAGCGTAGTGGCGCCCGTGTGCCAGCTGCACCTGCGCGTGCCCGTGCACGATGGAGCCGCCCGCGCGCCAGAGGCAGTTCCACAGGAAGAACGGGTATACGGCGTCCCGGTCCGCCTCATGCGCTGCTGCGAACCACCCGTTCGCCAGTGCCACGCAATCCCGCACCGACGCTCGGTCGAACCGCAGCGGGTTGGCCTCCGCGAAGACGAGCAGACTGTGGTGCGCGTCGTACTTCGCCACGTTCGCTGCGGTCAGCGCCGTGTCGTTGCGGAGGCGTCCGAACAGGTCTTCCGGTGTGTTCTCCTCAGCCTGCGCCCACGGATCGTTCGCCAGTTCGTCCTGGATATCTGGGGCGGTGCCGCCCCGCATCGGACGGCGGGCGCGCAGTTCGTTGAAGATGGCGGACTCGCCGGTGACGAGATTCGAGATCCGCACGATTCGCTGCGTCTCCACCGCCTCCACGCTCCCAAACGTGCGCTCGACCCACGGGGCCATCGTTGGCGGGACGCGCAGGTGCCCCTCGCTCTCGGCCACGTCGTAGATGCGGCGGAAACGCGCGGCGTCGTCCGGCGCGAGGCGTTGCGCCTGTTCGCGCAGGTTCAGTATGGACAGGGACATGGGGGCAGCGGTCAAAGCGTCGTGTCTGTGGGGTTCGTAGCTGCGAGTGTGCGTTCGAGCGAGAGTTTGTCCAACTGCAACTGAACGGGGATGGGGTACTTGCCGGTGAAGCAGGCGTCGCAGAATCCCTTGCCGGACGGATCGCCGCTGACGGCATCGTGCAGCTGATCGACGCTCAGGTAACCGAGCGAGTCCGCGTCGATCTCTTTGCATATCTCCGGGATGGACCTGCCGGTCGCGATGAACTCGGCTTTCGTCGCCATGTCCACGCCGAAGAAGCACGGGTCCACGATGGGCGGCGCGCAGACGCGAACGTGCACCTCCCGCGCGCCCGCCTTGCGGAGGAGCGCCACGATGCGCGGCGTGGTCGTGCCGCGGACGATGCTGTCGTCCACCACCACCACGCGCTTGCCGCTGAGCACTTCCGGCAGGGGATTGAACTTGTTGCGCACCCCGAGCTCGCGGAACCACTGGTCAGGCTCGATGAACGTCCTGCCCATGTAGCGGTTCTTGATGAGCCCGTAGGCGAAGGGGATCCCGGACTCCTGCGCGTAGCCGATTGCGGCGGAGTTGGCCGACTCCGGTACGGGGATGACGATGTCCGCGTCCACCGGGTGTGCCCGCGCGAGCGCCATCCCCATGCGTGTCCGCGAGGTGTGCGTGAGCGAGCCGTCCAGTATCGAGTCCGGACGGGCGAAGTAGATGTGCTCGAAGACGCAGTGCGCCCTGTGGGTGTCGGGGACCTGCGACGGGATGCTCCGCAGCCCCGTGCGGCTGATGACGACGGTCTCGCCCGGCTCGATGTCGCGCACGAACTGCGCGCCGACGTGGTCCAGCGCGCAACTCTCCGAGGCGATGATCCAGCCGCTCTGCTCGATGCGCCCGATGCAGAGCGGACGCACCCCGAGCGGGTCGCGGATGCCGATCAACGTGTCCGGAGTGCAGACCGTGAGCGAGTACGCGCCCTTGAGCGTGCGCATGAGGTAGGACGTCTTCTCCTCCCAGGAGTCGCCGGGCGCCCACGCCAGCAGGTGCGTGATGACCTCCGAGTCCGTGCCGGTGGAGCAGGTGACGCCCCAGTCGTCCAGCAGACGCTGCCGCAACTCCGCGGCGTTGATGACGTTGCCGTTGTGCGCGAGCGCCAGCTCGACGCGCGGGCCCTTGGAGACGATGGGCTGTGCGTTCAGCGGGCTGCTGGAGCCGGTCGTGGAGTAGCGCGTGTGCCCGATGGCGATGTGGCCGGGCAGCCGCTCCAGGTCCTCCTGGCGGAAGACGTTGGAGACGAGCCCCTGGTTCGTGAAGTTGCGGAGCGTCCGCCCGTCAGCGGCGGCGATGCCGGCGCTCTCCTGCCCGCGGTGCTGCAGGGCGAACAGGCCGTAGAAAGCCAGCTGTGCGGCTTCGTCGTGCGTCGATCCGGGAAGGTATGCGCCTATGACCCCGCACGCTTCGCGGGGAGCGTCGGACTCAACGACAGGCAACCTGCGGCCTATTGCCAAGAGAGCCTCGCTCCGGGGTCAGGACTGGTGACTGGATGTTAACCGTTGACGGTCAAACAGGCAAACCGGCGCATCGGGAGTTTTGGGCCGGTTTGCTGGCTCGCCGCCGACGGCTACAGGTTCGCCAGCACCTCGGCCGTCGGCTGCACCGAGCACCACTCCGCGAGCGAGGGGAGGTCGGGCGAGTCGGGCGGGTACGTGGCGTCGGCGATGACCGTGATGTCGTAGCCGAGCGCAACGCCGTCCAGCGCCGTCGCCCAGACGCAGCCGGTCACGGCCCCGCCGGTCATGATGAGGCGGCGGGCGTTCAGGTTCCGCAGGATGCGGTGCAGCGGGGTGTAGCCGAAACCGCTGCCGCCCTTCTTCTCCACCACGTAGTCGTCCTCTTCCGGTCGCAGTTCGTCCACCATCTCAGCGCCCCAAGTGCCGTAGGCGCAGTGCGTCACGCCCGGTGGGAGCGTGCGTGCGCGCCGGTGCGTCCTGCTGTGCACGTCGTCCGAGTTGTCCTGACGACGAACCACCCGCACGTAGACGACGGGCCAGCCGCGCTCGCGCATCGCCGCGCTCAGCTGTTGCGTATTCTCGGTGATGCTCACCCGCTTCTCCTCCGGCATCGGGTCGCTGAGGCCGTAGAGGACGTGCGGACGCTCCGCGTTCATGAAGTCGTTCTGCATGTCCACGAGCACCATCGCGAAGTCGGGGCCGGGCCGCGGTGCCGGCGGCGTGGCGGTAGCAGCGGCGTAGACGTCTTCCGCGAGCACGACCTCTGCCTGCTTGCGAGGCGCGTGCAGCTTTGCGGCGTTGGGCGGGTACAGCGCATCCTCGACGACGAACTGCTCGTACCCCAATCGCCCTCCGGTGCGGGCGGTCTCGGCGATGGTGTCTGTCACCCCGCCCCCGACGACGATGCACTGGGTGACGCCGAGGTTCGTGAGAAGGCGATCGAGGTGCGTGTTGTCGTATGCGCTGTGCCCCTTCTTGACGACGACGTAGTCGTCCGGCGCAGCGTCCATGCCGTCCATGAGCCCTGCGCCCCACGAACCCTCGATGAAGAACGGCCCCGTCTCCTCGAGTCGGCGCTCCAGCCAGAGAGGCGCGTAGGTGCTGTCGGCGAAGTCGGGCCGTAGGCTGGTCTTCACCCACACGATGGGCCTGCCCGCCTCGCGCATGAGGTCGATGAGTCCGCCCCACGTGTCCACGAGACGCGCCACTTCGGTAGCCTCGGGCGCCTGCCCTGCGCGCCCCAGCGCGCCATCCGGATGGAGGGCGTCGCGTTGCACGTCGACCAGCAGCAGCGCAGCGTTATCGAGGACGATCTGCATCTCCCACCTCCTCGCACCGTGAGGGTGTCGCGGCCATCATAGGGGCGCAGCCGCACCGGCTCAAGCGCTACCCTCTCGGTGCCGGGCCGAGCACCCGGTACTTCTTGTCCGCGGTGCGCTCGGCTATGGGCAGCACCTCCACGACCACCCGCGAGAGCCCGACGACCTCGCCGTCCGCGTCGAAACTGTAGTCGTCGCCGATGGCCCCGCTCCAGGTGATGCCGTACATGCAGTCGCGGAAGCCGTCCGCGTCCTGGTCGTCGCCGGTCTGCCTGAGGCATTCGGTGGTGATGTAGACGTCGTCGTACGCGGAGCCCAGGTGCCACGGCAGCGTCACGTAATCGTAGCGCTCCCTGAAGTTGGCCAGCACCTCCTGCGCCTTCTCGTTGGCCGGGTCCAGGTCGGCGGTGATGGCTTTCATGCCGGTTGCTGCGTCGCCCGCGATGTCGAGGGCGGTCGTCCCCACCGCTATCGTCTCCGCGTAGATAGGCCCTTCGTAGCCCAACTCCCGGGCCTGCTTCATGATGGTGCCCGCCGAGAACTCGGACTGGGGCGCGATATGGAGCGCGTCGGGGCCGGCCTCGAACAGCTTCGTCAGTTGGGTCCTGAAGTCGGCGACGTCGGACCCGTACGCCTCCGCCGCTACGACACTCCCGCCGCGCTGTTCGAATTGGGCGACCGACGTGCGCCGTATACCCTCGGCGTAGTCGGTTGCCTCGGTGATGGTGGCGAGTGTGCGTATCCCGTCAGCCCAGAGCGTGTTGCCGGTGGCGATACCCACTTCGATGTCGCTGATCTGTGTGCGGAAGATGTAGTCGCCCGCGTTGGCGATGTCCGGGTTGCTCGCCAGCCCGGAGAAAAGGATCACCCCGTCGGCCTCTGCCAGCGGCGCAACGCCAAGCATGGCGGAGCTGCACGAGGTGCCAAGGATGATCTTCACACCGTCCACGTCCGTGAGCTTGTGGTAGGCGGCGATGGCGTCGGCGGCGTTGCACTTGGAGTCCTCGATGACGAACTCCAGCATGCGCCCGTCGATGCCGCCCGCGGCGTTGATCTCGTCCGCGGCCATCTGCTTGGACTGGTTCGCGACTGTGCCGTACGTCTCGCCGGCGCCCGTCAGCGACTCCATCACGCCGATCCTGAACGGCTCGTCCTGGCCGTCGTCGCTGTCGCCGCAGGCGACGATTCCCAGCGCAAGGACGGGCAGCAGGCAGAGAATGAGGAACAGCTGACGCACGGGGTTGCTCAAGAGGGGACCTCCGAAGTTCCGGGTTGGGATGGCTGCGAGTGTAGCATGAGGCTCTGCTGCCTCCATCCGGCGCATCCTGTCCTCGCTGTGGGGTAGTGAGGTAGTTTGAATCCCCGAGTGATTACTCGTAAGGGGGGCATGAGGCTAGTGTGGCTGAGCCGCGCCGAGTGCTGCCTTTCCTACGAGGACAGCATCGATTCCAACATCCATCGAGTCAGTGTTTCAATCGTGATTTCCTTGCTGTGAAGGGTCATAGTGCACTTATCGTGCGCCGAATCCCACGTGACTTCGACGACTACCCTCTCCCATCTGATGAAGGTCCCATGGGGGTCTATTATGTTGCGGTGGGCCACGAACAGATCGTGGGTTGGTACGTGGGAACAGTAGGCTCGGTGCAAGTCGTTCTGATAGACGCGGATGCCCTCGAACCCTTTGTCGTCCCACGCGCGCGCTGTGCGATAGTGAGGCGCCTCGCTGCTGTTGTTGGTATTCCAGATGCTGATGGTCTTCCGTACCTCGCTCTCAATGTCATTGAAGACCTTCAGGCTGTCGCAGTCCAACCGCCTCTCAATCCAGTGTCCTTCAGTCATGCTTGTTCCTCCTTACGGGATTTCAAGTCGCAGAATACCGCGCGACGGATTCGGTTACGCGAGCTCATGCGCCATTCCCGATGGCCAACTCGCAGGCCACGCCCGCCACTACCAGAAGCGGGTAATGCCTCAGTTGATTACGAGTGAAGTGCGTCAGTTTGGATGCTGGGGAGTGGTCGGCGTCATCGCCTGCGATTCCCCCAACAATAGCAGCGGCACCACCATCAGTGGAACCGCGACAAGCGCTCCAATCCCCCATACCAACAGCCAATTGGTCGTCACCCACTGAGATTTCTTGCGGTGATTCTCAGCGCAGTCTCGCAGCATCACGTAGGGCGGGGCGACCACCAGGGCCATACCGCAGAGGATCGCCATCATACCGAAAATCCCAAAGGCGCTACCCGTCGGGTTCCCCACCACTTCGACGGTTACTCCGCCCACCACCCCAGCCACCATGTAGGGAATGGGCTTGCTGGCGACGAGCATCACGTGCGCCAGAACATCACGAAAACTGACATCTTCACTCTGGTCGTCACGTTCCAAGGTTCCCCCTCCATGCGTACGGGAATCGCCTCAACGTCAGAAACCACCCTGTCTTGCTGGTCTTCATGTTCTCCTCCTGATTTCAACCGCTCATCGAGGCATGGTGATACCCCGCACGACGACGGCGGCGCACTCCACGACGAGCACTGCTTCGTAGAGCTCGAACGGCCAGTTCTGCAAGCGGGCTACGAGCAGCGTGAAGAGCGCCGCCGTCACGAACAGCACGACACACTCGATGCTCCGACGGGTGTTGAATCCCATTCGGGCACCATACAGAGGTTTGACAGCACTCTCTAGCCCGCGTAGGGTGCGCTGCGTTGACAGTCTCCGGCTCGTTCACCGCCCTCCCAGTGAACCCAACAAAGAGGGTGGAGGCCAACACCGCTCGCAGCGGTAGGGCAATATGCCCTCTTGTTGGCCTCTGGTGCGGGGACTGTCAACGAGTACCTACACAACGCGGGCAAGAGGGCACCTTATTGGTTCTTCCTACACAGCCCCCCCCCGCTGGGGAGCATGCAGTATGGGATGGAGTTCCAGTATTGCTGCCGTATTCATGCTCGTCGTGGGGTTGGCCTGTTCATCGCCACCGCCACCAACGCCAACCATCTCGGTCTATGAGGTTTACCCTGCCGCCGTTGCAGACCTACTTCCGCAGGATGTCTACAACTGCACCTATGACCGCGAGACTGCCCGCCTAGACAGGCTCTCGCCTGAGGAACGGGCCACCCAGGAAGCCCAGATGGCCGAAGGCATGCTGGACGAGTGGTATGCCACGCTCCACACGCAGGGGCTTTCCTGTTGGGCCTTGTACGCATCCGATGCGGAATACGTGCGGTTCATGGATTCGACAGGTGGAACCATGCTGTTCCTGCCATCCTGGCAGCTCTGCATCGAGGATGCGATGGGGCTGCTGGAAGGCGTGGTGGCAACGGTGGTCTACGCGAGACTGGGGGACCTCTCCGTATTCTCCGCCGAGGCGCTGCGATGCCTCCCAAGCCCCACCGCGACTCCCCCACCGACAGCGACACCCCAACCGTTTCCGACACCTATTCAAAGGCCAACGCCAATACCCACACTCCCGCCGCTGGTGTTCGATCTAGAGCCGACCTTCACTCCGATATCGACTCCGACTCCATTCCTCCTCGACATCCAGGTGGTTCCCCCACTACCCACCCCTAGATTCACGCCTGCGCCCACGCCAGCCTCCACCGGGCCGATCCTTGTCACGCCGAACCCGCTTCCCACGCCTACTGTGAGCGCACCTACACCGACTGCGCCGGTCACAGTAAATCAGCAGTGGAGCGATCGCTGGATCGAGTTCTTGGTCGAGCCTCACGTCTGCAATGGCATTCTGGAGTTCAGGGGGCGCGCTGTGGATGGCAGCAGGGTTGAGTACGAGGCCAGCAGGTACGTCCCATTCACCCTCTACGAGGAGGTCGACCTACAGTCGTCATTTGAAGCGTGGGTGCGACCTGCGGTTCCTCCGATAGCGTCGTACCTGAAGCCCGCGCCGCCCGGAACGTCCTACCCGGGCCTGCCTCGCCACCAGATCATCGCCGACATCCTCTCGACGCCGCCTAGTGGAGAGTTCCATCTGAGGGCCGACTACCCGGCGTGGTTACCGGACCCTGAGAACGTGGCGCTCGGTGTTTGGGGGTCTCGCCCTGAACACGAAGTGGACGCGCTGCGGCTCATCGAAGTCGAGGAGTGCGCTACTGGATGAATCCTCATGGGATTCAACCCCCGCAAAAGCATCGAGTGCGTCGTGCTCTTTGTGACGGCGGCACTCTTCACGTTGCTGGTTGCCCGTATACAGGGTTGACCGTTCGCATTCTACGAGGTTGTGCTCGTCCTGGAGTGCGCTTTCATCGTCCTGCGGAGCCACACCGCAACGACCCCCCGACAGACGATGATGCCTGGGAAGGCTGTAGCGGGCTGATTCGCCGCCCGCTATTTGCGCTCCTGACCGGTAGGAGCGGTAACCACAGGTCTCGCGTCAGGTAGAGTGCGCCGCCCATGAGGCTCGCCAATAGCAGCGGGACCAGCACCCTGATGATGTTATCGAGGAGCCTCATCAGCGGCTCATGGGATGCCCACTCGGGGAGCCTTTCACCCGCCGTCGCTGAACTGAGGGTGCTACGTACTCTCCTTCGAGACGATCAAGCCTTCAATTGAAGCCAAATGTTCTTGAAGTCTTCTCTAGCCAGAACTGCTGCCATGTCTGGGAGTTCTCGGTTATTTCCTTGACTGACTGTGCAACGAAGGACTCTCGTTCGTCGGTCACATCGAAGTCATACACCTGGAATGCAAGCCTTTCGCTATGGGTTCGGAGCAACGATAGAGCTTCCCTCCCCCGCGACCTCGAGTGCTCGACCACGACCCTCAGGTTGTCTGCCGGTGATTGTCGTTGAGCATCCAGAGCAAGCGTGGCTAGGTGATTGGCCTTTGTCATCGGTTCCTGCACATCAAGATTAGCAGTGACCACGTAGACGTGTTGCTGGGCCACCGATAGAGGTTCTTCGGCTGGCTTATCTGTCCACCAGTGAAAGTCAACTGGCCAACTGGCACCGCTGGTACCTCTGAGCTCGTAGGAATCTTCTACCAAAGCCATAATGTTGCGCGATTCATATTCACGCTTGATGCGGGTGCGCAATCGGCTTCCACCACGATGCCTTATGCGATTCGGATCCACACGGATGAACGGGGTCGCAGTCACCATAGTCACGATGACCTTAGCCAAATCCATGACGCTATCTAGCAGACGGTCTCCCCCGGCATTGAGGATAACAGTGCCCCGATTGTAGTCGAGTTCAGCTCCGTAAGATTCGGCGACATCCCGGAGCAGCTTAAACGCCGGGGTGTTCAGCGTATGCTGACCTAGCGTGAATAGGTGGCCAGCTATAGTGCTTGTGTCATCTATCCGAAAACGATCACCATCAGGGTCAACAATAACGTGTATAGGGTCTCCGTCGCCGTCCAAGAACGGTGTGCGTATAGCACATCCACCATTGCGAGTGGGTTTCACGTCCACCTTTGACGTAAGATGCTGAATCAGTTGCTCCTTCAGGTCTGCGCAATCTGCATTCATGGGTTCACCGGGGGCAAGTAGGGTTGCCAGTCCATGATGGTGATGTCCATCTCCACGCAAAAGTCTTCGACCGCTTCCGTAATGTCACTATACCACTCGTCGCAAACGTCTAGCGGGTAGGCGTAACTGCTCCTGTGCTTAACGAGAGGGAAGTTGCGAGAAGGGAAGTGCATGTGCGGGCCATCCACAAGTTGCCCGTCAGGGTTGTGGTGCCAATCGTGCGAGTGGTGTTTCCTCAAGGAGTCTCTTCCGTAGTGGAGAGTGAGGAAAACTTGCCCCAGACCGTCGATGTAGCCCGTGAGATTAAGCGTGTGATTCGCTTCTGTCTTGACGGGGATGTCAATGTTGCGAGGCGGTCGGAACCCGCGTAGTTGGCCTCCACGTCCTGGTACTGTTGACTTAGGCAAGCCAACAATCTCCTCTACCCATGAGATCGGTCCATCGTATGGGGGGAGATACGCTCCCACGTCCACCATCATCTGCGCAGCCTGTCCCTGTACGGACAACCATCCCCCGGGACTCTTGGCAATGCCATAGGCGCGCACCTCACTTGAAGTTGCAGGGAATCCCCCCAGCATTCGGGCCTCAGGGAATCCATCGCGCCGCGAATCTAGCAGGCAAGGAGGCCGCTTTGCAAGCGGATTGGAGGCCCCGGCTCTGGTGACAAACGAGCCGTCGGTGCGGTACTCCCTGGTCGGTATCCTTATCGCCTACGGCGCGCTCGTTGTCCAGGTGCTCCTCTGCTACGAGGCGATGAGAGCCGGCACCGCTCAGGCGCAGGCGCAGCAGGCCCAGCACAACGAGACGATGGGAATCCTGCGTGAGATCGCCGTTTCGGGAGCATCTCCCTCACAGAGCTGATGGGGTATGCCCTTGCGCCCCCTAGGACGGCGCATTGTTGGGGTCGTCAGGGTGACCGTATCGGAATCCGCAGAACTATACTTGAGTTCCAAAATGTCGCAACTTGGAGACAGAGGATGACTGACCCCTCCCTGACCAGACGCACTCACGGCTGACCAACTACGCCCCGGCTAATGGCTGTGCGCTTCTTGTGTCGCTTCCGCCGTGGCTTGCCGCGATAGGTCGCGTAGCGGGTGGGACGCTTCGGTTTGGGAACTGCGGCGTCCATGAGGTTCAGGATGTCGGCGATCTCCCACGGGCGGTCCGTGAGGCCGGCTGCCATCGCGGGAGTGCGCTCCCTGTACTTCTCGCGGAGCGCCATGTGGGTCCGGCAGAAGTTGTAGTACATGTAGTGGAGCGCAATCGCGCAGGCGTGGTTCTCGACCTTCTTGGAGTTGCCGTTGGTGTGGCGGGTCATGCGCCGTATCGACATCCGCATCGTGAGGTTCTGGCGCTCGATGTAGGACGTGCCGATAGCGGCGGGGGTAGGGGTCCCCATGATGACCTCTTTGTGGGCACCCGAATAACGGACGCGCTTGTCGCGCTCATCGCGGTCGTACTCCTTCACGAGCATCGCGTAGTCGATGTCGCGTCCGTAGACTTCCTCGACGGCGATCAGGTAGGGCTTATGGCCGTCGCTCGTGAGCTGGATGCGGTGCGCCATCCGGGACTTCAGGTCCTTGATGAAAGCCTTGCCCGTCGCGGCAGTTCGGTCGCCAAGCCTCCACGTCGGCACCAACTTGGAATCCGTGCAGAGCGCCACCCATATCCACACGTCCCCCGCGACCGCTGGGGGCTTCTTGGCGCGCCCTAAGCGGCGGGCCTTGACGTAGACGAACGACCAAGCCTCATCGACCTGGATGTGCCGACAATGCAGGTTCCTCAGGACGCGGTCTTGGAAGATGGAACTGACGCGGCCAGCGTCCACGAGGAGTTTCGTGATGGTCTTCTGTGATACGCCCGTGACGCGCATCGTCGCCCTGATGCTCATGCCGTCCACGAGGCATTTCAGGACGAGGATGCGCTTCTCCTGAGTGAGCGTGTTCACAGGAGTACGTTATGCCTACGGCAGGTCTCGTTCAAGGAACAGGTGTCACTATCTGGGGATTCGTCGAGGGGCGGTTCCGGCAGGGGTTGAGGTGAGGCCGTCCGGAAGCCGAGTATAGGGCGCTTGCGACGCTGAGGCTGGTGGGCGTCGGCGAGGTTGTCCTTGCCGACGGAAGGCCGCACTTCCTCCCGCACCGTGAACTTGCCCTCGAACGTGATGGTCCTGATGGTCTCGGTTCGATCTGAGTCCGTCATGGCAACCTCCTCGCAGGATGATTTGCCCTGACGGCCCCTCGCCCCATTGACAGGCTCCCAACCCGATGCATAGCCTGCCCCCGTGGGCGTTCTCTGGCGGGGGAGCCGTCAGAGCCGCTTGGTTGCCCGGTGGGTTCACACCGGGCAACCCGCGTTAAGGTCACTATAGCTCATGGGTGCAATCCCGCGTTCGCGGGGCGTGGAGAAGCCCTATCCAGGAGTGCCGTGCCCTCAGTTACGGGGTAGGCATATAGGGCACTCCGTCACACCGTCAACCTGAGGGTTCTCGAAGGCGTGTTGGAGAGCGGCCTCTACGGTGGGGAATCCTGGCCCCTCCGGCACAGGTGCCGCGAAGTCACAGGCTTTCGAGTGAATGATTGCCCTGTCTGAAGAGGTACTGGTGCGGTAGAAGTAGGTTTCGGGTGGTGTGCCGGAGGAGGCTTGCTCTGCCGGCTCGGCAGGCTCTACGTCCAGCATATCCATCAGGGGAGACCTGTCCCCGGAGGCCAAGTCCGCTATGCGCTTGGCTTCCCGTTGTTCCTCGTCGGTCGTCAAGTCCACGATGCGCTTGGCGTTCTGGTTGATGTCCACCGTGCCCTCCTGAGGTTCGCGCAAGCCTAACGGCCAGCCCGCCGTCGTTCAAACCTCAGTCCACTATAGGGCTGAACGCCGAATTCGCGCCACTCTCATTTACGAGTAGATTCAAAGTAGTGCAGTGCCCGCTGTGGGAGGTGGTTCACGCGGGAGCGCGCTTCCTGCTAGAATGTCTCTTCGTTGCGCCGTGCGCTTCACCTGTGCGCGGCGCGTCGTGTGAGACGCGGGCGGGCACACACCCCGCCGCCGCGCTCCCCGCAAGACCGAAGTGACAGACATGCTGCGTCAACTGCGCTGGAAATCGCTCCTCGCCATCATCGTCATCGTTGGCGTCGCTACTGCTGCGCTCGTCGTGCCGGACTACCGCATACCCGGCATCGGCGCGCGCGGCTCTCAGGACATCCTCGGCCTGCGGTTGGGGCTGGACCTCGCGGGCGGTACACAGCTCATCTACCAGGCCGGAGTGGAAGGCGAAGTCCCGACAGCGGAGCAGATGCAAGGGCTGGTCGGCACCATCACGCGGCGCATCGACCGCCTCGGCGTGGCCGAACCCTCCATCCAGCAACTCGGCGAGGACCGGCTGCTCATCCAACTGCCCGGCATCGAGGACACCCAGCAGGCGAAGGACCTCATCGGTCAGACCGCGCAGTTGGAGATAGTTGAACGCATCTGCGACAACGCCACCTGCACTGCGTTCGAAGACCGCCCGAGCGGCCTCACCGGTGGAGACATGGCCCGCGCATTCCCGAGCCAGGACCAGACGACGAACCGGCCTATCCTGAGCTTCGAGCTGAACCGGGATGCGGCGCAGCAGTTCGCCGTGATGACGCAGCGCATCTTCTCCACGAACAACACCGACAGCCCGGACCAGTTGGCGTTCGTGCTCGACGACGACGTGCTCGTATCTGCGGTCGTGAACAGCCCCATCCTCTCGGGCAGCGGCATCATCCAGGGCAACTTCACCACGGAAGAGGTCCGGCAGCTCGCCATACAGGTCGAGTCCGGACGTCTGCCGGTGGACATCGAGGAGATATCCTCGAGCGTCGTCGCAGGTGCGCTCGGCGCACGGTCGCTGGACGAGGCGCTCATCGCGGGCGGCGTCGGCCTGCTCCTCGTGCTCTTCTTCATGGTGGCCTACTACCGGGTCTCCGGGGTTGTCGCCGGCATGGCGCTCGTCTGGTACATCCTCATCGTCCTCGCCCTCTTCAAGCTCATTCCGGTGACGCTCACGCTGGCCGGACTAGCCGGCTTCATCCTCTCCCTCGGTATGGCCGTTGACGCCAACATCCTCATCTTCGAGCGGTTGAAGGAGGAATTGCAGGTGGGCCGCACCGTCCAGCTGGCGATGCAGATCGGCTTCAACCGTGCATGGCCGTCCATCCGCGACGGAAACATCTCCACCATCCTCATCGCCCTCGTGCTCTTCTTCTTCGGCAGCGGGTCGGCGAACTCGGCGGTGACCGGCTTTGCGGTATCCCTGCTCATCGGCGTGCTCACGAGCATGTTCACCGCCATCTTCATCAGCCGGAACCTGCTGGGCATCGTTGCTGCAACGTGGCTGCGGCGTTCGGCACGGCTGTTCACCCCTGATGCGGGCAGGCGCGACCGCGCAGCACCGGCGGGAGGAGGCGGCTGATGCGCGTCGCCAGCTTTCGCAAGTGGTTCTTCGGCATCTCCGCGCTGCTGGTGCTTCTGTCCGCGGCGTCGCTCATCTCGTTCCAGTTGAAGCCGGGCATCGATTTCACGGGTGGTGCGGCCATCACCGTCACTTACGAGACGGACGTGGCCACCTCGCGGGTCGTGGATGCGCTCACTCGTGTAGGGCAGCCCGACGCCATCGTCCAGGGCGCAGGCAACAACACGTTCTTCATCCGCCTCGGCATCCTGGAACTGGACGAGCGCGACGCCGCCGGGAACGTTGTTCGCCGCGGCGACGAGTCCCGCGTGCGGGATGCACTCGCGGAGGTCGGCCCGGTGGAGATCGGCTCGTTCGACTCGGTCTCCGGCATCATCGGCTCAGAGAACGTGCGCAACGCCACCATCGCTGTCATCGTTGCTTCGCTCGTCATCCTGATCTACGTCACGTGGGCGTTCCGGCGCGTGCCGTCACCATTCCGCTACGGCGTCGCAGCCGTCATCGCGCTCGTGCACGACGTCTTCATCGTCCTGGGCGTCTTCTCGGTGCTGGGCGAGACGATCAATCTGGAAGTGAACGCGATGTTCATCACAGGGGTGCTCACCACCATCGGCTACAGCGTCAACGACACCATCGTCGTCTTCGACCGTTTGCGGGAGAACGTGGCGCGCTATTCCGGCGTGAGCACGCGCGAGCTCGTCAACCTGAGCGTCCGCGAGACGATAGCCCGATCGCTGAACACGTCCATCACGCTCATCGTGGTCGTCGTTGCGCTGCTTCTCTTCGCCGGGCCGTCGATCCGCCCGCTGCTCTACGTGCTGCTCGCGGGCGTCACGGTGGGGACGTACAGCTCCATCTTCATCGCCAGCCTGCTCCTCGTCTCCTGGGACGAGGGCGAGATCGGCCGCTTCTGGCGCCGCGTCCGCTTCAAGCGCGCCCCGGCGTAGTACCACCATCCAATGAATACGACATCCGAGGAACTCGTCGATGCTTTGCAGGGGAAACGAGGAACCCCGTTGCCGATACCTATGTAATTTGCACGAGGCTCGTTGATTCCAGCAGATAAGCAACACATTATGGGAAACGGAGAAACAAATGAGGATGCGCAACTGCCAGAATTCAATTTATTCAACGTGCTTGAAGTCTGGCAGCAGGAACGAGCCCAGTCCGAGTTCTTGGCGTGGCTCATGGACCCGGCGAGCTCGCACGGGTTGGGGAACGCCTTTCTGCGTGTGTTCATAAGGCACGTAGTAGCAGAGGCGCACGTCCTATACGAGGATGGCACTCTCGTTTCTCAGCCGCCTGCGGAAGAAACGGTTGCGGGTTGGCTACTGAGTGACGCTGAGGTTGAAACTGAATGGCGTTTCATCGATATCATTGGAGCGGATGGAACGGACAAGGTTGTCTGGTTCGTAGAGAACAAGGTTTTCAGCGGTGAACATTCGAATCAGTTGTCTCGATACTTGGAGATAGTAGAATCCGAATACGCGGGGTTTACTATCCTTCCAGTATTCTTGACTATCAGGGCATTGTACCCGCAGTCGCCCGACAACAAGCAGAAGTACATCCCCATAGGGTACGACGAGATAGCCGATTTGGTAGAGAGAACGCGTGAAGACAATCCCGGGATGGACACAGGAATAGCCTTCTTCCTCTCGCAGTATACGCGTGCGCTCCGCAAGTACATGCTGCAAGAGGAGGACGGCAATCGCCGTACATAGGGAAAGGGATTGGTGAGCCTGTCGAACCACGGCCCCTATACCCGCAGCACCACCCTCCCCACAACCTCGCGACTCTTGACCGCGCGATAGCCGCGCATCACCGACTCGGCAGACAGTGGCAACTCCTCGTGAACGAGCGGCGACATCTGCCCGCCTGCCACGAGCGACAGCGCGCGCTCCACGTGCCGCCACTCGACCCCCAGGCTCCCCGCGAGCGTCAGTTCGCGGAAGATCGCCTCGGCGGGTGCGAACGACGCTGCGTCCGCCGACGTCTGCCCCACGAGCGCGATGCGCCCGCCTTGCCGCATCGCCCCAACGAGCCGCCCCAGCGATGCCCCCGTCGTGTCGAGTGCGGCGTCCGCACCCGCGTCGCCCGTCAGCGCCGCGACGACCTCCTCCCACGGCTCGTTATCGAGCAGCATTGTGTCGAACCACGGCTCGCTCTCCAGCCGCTGCGCCTTCTCCGGGGACCCGGTGATGCCGATGACGCTCGCGCCGAGCGCGTGCGCAGCCTGCGCCGCGTGCGCCCCGACGCCACCGCTGGCGCCGGTCACCACGAGCGTCTTGCCCTCCGTGATTCCGCACGTCTCCAGTGCCTTGAGCGCAACGCCGATGGGCGAGGCGAGCAGCCCACCGCCCGTCGCAGCCATGCCCTGCGGCAGCGGAACGAGCGATTCCACAGGCGCGGTCAGCATCTCCGCGAACCCGCCGTCGCGACGGTGTCCGATGTCGCCGGGCATAACGACGGCCTCGGTGCCCACGAGGCTCGCAGGCACGCCCTCGCCGACACCGCAGACGACACCCGCGACCTCGTGCCCGAGCACGCGCGGCAGCGTGACGCCTCGCCGGAGCGTGCCCTCCATGATGAGCGCGTCGTGGTGGGAGAAGCCGCACGCCGTCACGCGCAGCAGCGCCTTGCCCGGCGCGGGCTGTGGGTCGGGCAGGGACGCGTCGCGCAGGTGCGGCTCCGGCCCTGCGGCATCGAGGACGACAGCGTTCATGCAGATACTCTAACCGGACTTGGCAGCGGGTGTACGATTGACGCGTAGAGGAGAACGCCATGCACGTCGACGATTTCATCGAGGAACTCTGGAGGTACGCGAACAGCTTCCCCATGCGGGAACACCCGTGGTTCCGCGGCATCGCGGAGCACTGGTGGACGCGCGAGCAGATCATCGCGGGCGAGGTGCAGCACTACCTGCGCGTCCGCGAAAACCCGGTCTACTTCGGCTATATCGCGGCGCACGCGGCTGAGGAGCGCCTCCCCGGTCTCACCGAGGCCGTGCTGGAGAACTACATGGAGGAGCTCTCCGGCGAACGCTCGCACGTCGACATCATGTTCCAGTTCCTGGAGGAGGGAGGCGTATCGCGAGAGGACGCTGACACCGCGCAACCCACGCCCGGAACGCTCGCGGCCATCGAGATGATCCTCGGCCACTGCCAAAGGCGCTCAGCGTTGGAGGGCGTCGCGATGCTGGCGTTCGTGGAGAGCCAGCACGGCGGACCGGACGGCGCGGCGGCGTCAGCCTACCCGGCGCTCGTTGGCCACTACGGCTTCTCGGAATGGGCAGCAGAGACGTACCGCATCCATGCCGAGCAGGACGTGGGGCACGGCCAGAGCCAGATCGATGTGATCAGGCGCTACGCGACCACGGACGAGGCCCAGGAGAAGATCCGGCGCGCGGTCCGCCTCGGGCTGACAGCGTGGAACCTCGAGTATGACGGCCACGTGCAGGCCATGACCGGCCTCCGCGATCACTGGGACGGCGGCCACCCGCTCATCCACCAGAACCCGCCGATGCGCGTCCCCCTGTCATAGGCTGTCGTCCGTATAGACGAAGGAAGAGGCATCCGCACCGTGGATTCAAAGGACAAACAGCTCGATGCCGCAAGCTTCGTCGGGCGGGCTGCCTCGATGCTGGCCCTGGGGTTCTTCGTGGAGCGCGTCGGGACCGCCTATTTCGGCGCGGTGTGGGGCGCAGTGATCGCCGTCGTGGTGATGCTGGCCATCCTCGCCGGGATCCTGCTCTGGCCACGGCTGAAGAGCAAGGGAAGTGAGGAAGAGCAAGCCGAGAGTTCCGGCGAAGCAGCAGGCCCTTGGTAATGCTAGAACGGGAACTCGTCGGGCAGCGCTGACCGAAGCTCGGCGTACTCAGCGTCGCCGGCATACTCTTTGGCGATGCTTTCGAGGCGCTCCACGAGTTCCTCGACCGGCATCCGGAACACGCTCGAGACCATACCCGTGGTCTCCTCGAAGTCTCCCCTTCAGTTCCGGTATCAGCCGCGCATCCGCTCCATGAGGTAGCGGTCTTCTTCGCGCATGCTCCCATTGTAGCCGCATCCGCAAGCCCGGCTGCGTGTCTGCTACCGTGAGAAGCCCACAGGCTGCGCCGTGATGAGCTCCGTCGATGCGATGGGGCTGCCGTCGGCCTCCGCTGTCACTGCGAGCCGTGTGAGCACGCGCCACTCCTGGCCCTGCCACCGCACCCGCAGAATCACGAATGCGTTCTCTACGAGTTCACCTGGAGGCTCATCGAACCTCACAGTGAATTCGAGCCGCACGCTCGCGCCCGATGCCAACGGCGGCTGCTCGCTCAGCGATACCGCCTCCGCCTGGAAACGCCCGTGGGGCAGCCAGGCTTCCACCATCTCAACGGGCGCGTCCCCCTCGTTCCGCGCCTCGAACGCAACGTCCCACGCGCCCGGCGCGCCGGCGGCGCGGCCGTTCTGTAGAACACTGATAGATGGGCTGGTCATGGCGTCAGGATATATCTCCCGCTGGCGTCCGGTGAGTCGTGTGAAACTGGCGATATTCGTAAGAAATAACGGCAATCTCCGTGTGAAACGGCACAGCGATGGCTTTACTTGACCGGTCTACCCCTGCTCGGTAGTATCGCCGAGCGGGATGCGCGTGCAACGCAGCGCGGGAAGAGGTGAGCGAATGGCGCACGTCGATTACAAGGATCTGAGGGACTATCTGGACGTTCTCGAAGAGAACGGCATGTTGAAGCACATCACCGCGCCGGTCGACCTCGACTACGAGATCGGAGGTATCGCGGCTCGAAGTCTCGACAAGGGAGGCGACAGCCTGGTGGGGCTGCTCTTCGAAAACATCAACGGCTATCCCGGCAAGCGAGTGGTGGCGAACATCCTCGCGAAGACGGAACAGCTCGCTCTGGCCATCGGCGCCGAGCCGGACGACATGACGCTCTACGAACGCATCGGGGAAGCGCGGCAGAGTCCCATCGCTCCGGTGCAGGTGTCGGAAGCGGTCTGCCAGGAAGAGGTCATCACGGAGGAGGACGTGAACCTGCGCGACCTGCCCATCCCGTGGTGGCACGAGGGAGATGCCGGGCGCTACATCGGCACGACCGCGGGCGTGACGACGATGGACCCCGAGACCGGCTACATCAACCAGGGGCTCTATCGCTGCATGATCCTCGACGACAAGACGTTCTCCCTGCAGGCGCGCGGCGGCCACGAGATCGGCGAGAATCCCACGAAGACCGGCTACGGCGGGCAGTCCCACATCCTCATGAACGAGGCGAAGGGGAAACCGACGTCCGTCGCGCTGGCCATCGGCATGGACCCGGCGCTCACCTACGCCGCGGGCGCGTTCGTGCATTCGGACGAGATAGAACACGCGGAGTACGCCTTCGCGGGCGCACTCAAGGGCGAGCCCATCGAGATCGTGAAGTGCCTCAATAGCGACCTGCTCGTCCCTGCCTACTCCGAGATGATCATCGAGGGCGAGATACTCCCTTACGAACGCATCAACGAGGGACCGCACGGCGAACACCAGGGCTTCTACACGGCGGTGGACAATGTTTTCGTCGTGCACGTTAAGTCGATCTCGCACCGCAAGGACGCTATCCACTACGGACTGATATGCCGCCAGCAGGAGGACTACCCCAAGTTCATGTACTCCGCCGGCATGCGCACCCGTCTCGATCAGATGGGCATCGCAGACTTGCTGGAGGACGTCTGGTGCCCGGACAGCACGGGCGGTGGCTTCGGTGTCGTGGCCATCATCGCCGCGAAGGCGAAGACACCCGCCGACGTGGCGCGCATCAAGGAAGCGATAACCAATCTCAAGGAAGAGCGCTACCTCGTTCGCAGACCCCGCTGGACCATCGTCGTTGACGACGACTGCGACGTTCGCGACTGGGCGGAGGTGATGTGGCGGGTCGCGCTCGGCGTCATGCCGGACGCGCACCTGAGCATCAGCGAACGGAACAACACGATATGGCACGAACCGCTGGAAGTGGAGTTCGACGCAGGCTCGTGCGTGTTCGTCGACGCGACGTTCAAGACGAAGCGCGGGTTCGACCGTCCCATCAACGCGTTGAGCAAAGACCTGAAGTCCCGCGTTGACGGACGCTGGAAAGAGCTGGGGCTCGACTAGAGGCACGCGCACAATACGAAAGGACAACAGCCATGACGACCGAAGCGGAGATGGGGGTCGCGTACGACGACCTGCGTTCCTATATCGAAGCCTGCCAGGCTATGGACGACTGGCGGCTCATCGAGGGCGCGGACTGGGACGCGGAGATTGGGGCGCTGACCGAGGCGGCGGCCGACCGCATACCGGAGCCGCCCATGCTCCTGTTCGACAACATCAAGGGCTACCCGGAGGGCTACCGCGTCGTCAGCCTCACCGAGTCGTCTTGGAAACGCGCCTGCATCGCGCTTGGCCTGCCGCTGGACCGCCCGAAACTGGAACTGTTGCGGATGGCGGCCCGGAAGCTGAAGGCCGCGCACGACAACCTCATAGGCCCCAACGAGGTGACGAGTGGCCCGGTGATGGAGAACGTGTTCGAGGGCGAGCACGTCGATGTCTGGCAGTTGCCCATCCCCCGCTACCACGCCGCGGATGGAGGCCGCTACCTTGGCACTGGCGGCGTACTCATCAACAAGGACCCGGAGTCTGACTTCGTCAACGTCGGCACCTACCGGATGCAGGCGCACGAGAAAGACCTGCTCGGCCTGTGGATGAGCCCCGGCCAGCAAGGCAGGCAGATATGCCAGCGCTACTGGGACCAGGGCAAGGCCGCGCCGGTCGTTGCCGCCTACGGGCTGGACCCGCTGACGTTCTCTTCCGGACACATGAAGCTCCCGTGGGGGAAGAGCGAACTGGACCTTGCCGGCGGCCTGCGCGGGCGTCCCGTGGACGTCATTCCGGGCCCGATCACCGGCCTGCCGATACCGGCCGGAGCGGAGATAGCGATCGAGGGCGAGGTGCCGCCCCCCTGGGAGCAGGCTGAGGAAGAAGGGCCGTTCGGCGAGTGGCCGGGCTACTACTCCGGCGGTACGCGCGGCACCGGCGAAGCCCAGCCCGTCATCCGCATCAAGGCGCTCTACCACCGCAACTCGCCCATCATTCACAACCAGGCGCCCATGTGGCCGGGCGCGGCGAAGTTCGCCATACCGATCGGCGCGGGTCTCCTGTGGGACCAGCTGGAAGCAGCGGGGATACAGGACATCACAGGCGTCTTCTCCTACACCGGCTACCTCGTCGCCATCTCCATCAAGCAGCGCTACGCCGGACACGCGAAGCAGACTGCCCATGCAGCCATTTCTGCGGCCTCGGGCGCACGCAACGGGCGGTACGTCGTCATCGTTGACGAGGACATCGACGTCACGGACCTCAAGGAGGTCATCTGGGCGATGCAGACGCGAGTCGACCCCTACACTGACATCGAGACGATAGACGGGACGTGGAGCACGCCGCTCGATCCCCGGATGCCACCGGAGAAGCGAGCGAACGGCGACCACACGAACAGCAGGGCCATCTTCTACGCGGAGCGTCCCTTCCACTGGAAGGACGAGTTCCCCTTGGTCAGCCGCACCCCGGCTGACCTGCGCCAGAGCGTGATCGAGAAGTACCGCGACATACTCCCGTTCCCTGGGTACTAGCCCCGGCGGACGCAGGGTTCACGCATCCTGACGGGCGCGGCACAGCCGCGCCCGTCTCTGCTACGACATCGACACCCAGTAGCGCCCCATGCCCCGGTTCGGGATAATGGGCTATCGCTACCGGCGGTCTGCCTGGATACACCTCATTCCCGCGAAGGCGGGAATCTCGCATCCGGTGTGGGTGGATCAGGTACAGGCCGCTACCGCAGGAGGGTGCGTTGCGCATCGGGGCTCACGTTTCCGGATCAGGCTCGCTCGACAAGGCCATAGACAGGGCGCTGGACATCGGTGCGGAGTGCATCCAGCTCTTCCCGTCCGCCCCGCAGGGGTGGGGATTCAAGATCCCTGACGAGAAGATCGTTGCCGACTTCAAGCGCAAGGCGTTCGAGCAGGGTATCGGCCCCAACGTCTTCCACGGCATCTACCTCGTGAGCCTCGGAGCCGATGACCCCGCGCTCGTACAGCGCGGCAAGGCGTCGCTCGTCAAGTACATGAACGTCGCCGGCGACATGGGCGTGCAGGGCGTCATCTTCCACCTGAACAGTCACAAGGGGCGCGGCTTCGACGGCGTGTTCGGGCAGGTCATCGAGGGTCTCCGCGAGGTGCTGGCGCAATCGCCGCCGGACGTGCAACTCATCCTGGAGAACAGTGCGGGGATGGGCAACCACATCGGCTCCAAATTCGCTGAGATCGGAGCGTTCATACGCGAGCTGGATGACCCGCGGGTGCAGGTCTGCCTCGACACGCAGCACTCCTTCGCCGCAGGCTACGACCTCCGTACCCCTGATGGCGTCGATGCCGTGATGGACGAATTCGACCGCGACATCGGCGTCGAGCACCTCGTCGCCGTGCACTGCAACGACTCCAAGCCTCCACTGGGCGGCGCACTCGACCGGCATGAGAACATCGGCGAAGGGCAGATGGGCATCGGCGCATTCGAGTCGATACTCGGCCACTCCGCATTCGCCAACGTGCCCTTCTACCTGGAGGTGCCGGGCTACGAGGGCAAGGGGCCGGACGAGCCGAACGTGACCACCATGAAGTCGGTGCGGGAACGGGCCGCGCCGGACGCGGGCTGACCCGCGATGCGCAAGCGGCAGTTCGAGGAATTGGTCAGGCGCGCGATCGAGGAGGTGGCGGACGACTGGCCGAACGAGAAGAAGGAAGGGTGGCCCGTCTTCGTGGAGAACCTCCTGAGCAACAACGTCGACATCCAGGTGCGCCGCCAGCCGACGAAACGGCAACGCAGGTCGCTGGGACTCAAGCCGGACGAGACGTTACTCGGCCTCTACGAGGGCGTACCGCTCACCGACCGCGACGGCTACAACATGGTCCTGCCCGACGTCATCACCATCTTCCAGATCCCCATTGAAGAGATGTGCGAAACGGAAGAAGAGGTGATGGAGGAAGTGCGCAAGACCCTCGTGCACGAGGTCGCGCACCACTTCAGCATCACGGACGTGGAACTCGAAGCCTGGGGCGTGGCGTAGGCGCGCCGCTATCGAACATGAGCAGCGCGTGCTGCTGAGAGCCGCTCCTCGGCGAGGTGGTTCGCCGCCTCAGCCGTCGTGATGCCCTCGGCGTCGGCGATGGCGAGCACCCGCTGCATCGTGTCGTAGATGGTGGCGGTGTGGGCGCGCGCGCCTTCGCGGTCGTAGGGCTGCCCTATCTCGAAGTAGACGTTCGTCACGCCGCCCGCGTTCGCGATGAAGTCCGGCGCGTAGACGATGCCGCGCTGCACGAGCCGGTGCGCGTCCTCCGGCGTGGCGAGCTGATTGTTCGCCGCGCCGCAGATCACCTGGCACCGCAACCGGGGCAGGGTCGCCTCGTTCAGCGTGCCGCCGAGTGCGCAGGGGGCGAACACGTCGCAGTCTGCGTCGTAGATGGCGTCCGGCGAGACGAGCGACGTGCGCGGAAGGTCCGCGGCGCGTTGCAGTGCGTCGTCGTGGATGTCGGTCACGATGAGCTCCGCGCCCGCCTCCACGAGGTGCAACGCCAGCGACGACGCGGCGTTGCCGAAGCCCTGCACGGCGACACGCCGTCCTTCCAGCGAGTCGCTGCCCCACGCCGCCTCGGCGCAGGCGCGCATCGCCTGGAACACGCCGAACCCGGTCATTCCCGCGGGATTGCCGCTGCCCCCCAACTCCTCCGGCAGACCCACGACGTGCTGCGTCTCCTCGGCTATCCACGCCATGTTCTGCGCATTCGCGCCCACGTCCTCCGTCGTGACGTAGCGCCCGCCGAGCGATTCCACGAAGCGCCCGTAGGAGCGGAACATCGCCTCCGTCTTGTCGGTACGGGAGTCGGCGACGATGAGGCCCTTGCCCCCGCCGAGGTTGAGGCCCGCCGCCGCGGACTTGTAGGTCATCGCGCGGGAGAGGCGCAGGACATCCATGATGGCGTCCTCGTCCGTGGGATGCGGCCAGATGCGCGTGCCGCCGAGCGCGGGGCCCAGCGTGCGGTCGTGGATGGCGATGAACGCCTTCACACCGTTAGTGGGGTCTGTCCAGACGGCCAGTTCTTCGTGCCCGCTCGCCTGCATGTATTCGATGAATTCCATGGATTGCACCCCCTCCGGTGCTATGTTAATCGTAGCACTCTCGGCGGATACGTGCACTCGTAAGGCGTCTCACTCATCGTGTGGTTTCTCGTGCAGGATCCCCTGCCAGCCCTGCATGAGGCCGATGCCCTCGCGGGGCAGCACCACGATGGCGAATAGGGTCGTTGGTCCCAGCAGCACGAGGTGCAGGATGAGCCCGAACCCGATCCCCAGCTCGCGCGGCACGTCCCATAGCGCCAGTATCTCTACCACCGCGAGTTCGAACGTGCCGACGGCGCCCGGCAGCCCCGGTAAGGACGTCGCGAAGAAGATCGCGCCAAGCGCGACAATGGTCGCCTGGAAGATCGAGATCTCGATCCCCATGCCCTGCGCCAGCACCCACGCGCACGGCCCCAGCAGGAGCGAGTAGATGATGGTCAGCGACCCCGTGGTCGCCAGCTCCCGCTTCCGCCGCATCGCATCGCTTATCGTCTGTTCGTAGGTGAGGATCCCCGGTATCTTTCCGACGAAGGCGATGCGGCGCGCCACCCGCCCCAGATTCAGCAACAGCACGAAGAAGACGATGAGTATCGCGCTCAGGTAGATCGCGGGGCCTGCGAAGTCCGCTATCCGCGGTTCGGATACGATCGCCGTGAACGCGAATGCCATCGTGAACATGATGTCCTGCACGCGCGTCATGACGATGGTCGCTACTACGGTCGCCGCGGGGTGCTTGTCCCGCAGGGTCAGCATCGTCAGCACGGCGGGCTCGTCCAGCAGGCGCACCGGCGCGAAGTTGTTCAGGCCCAGCGCCGCCATCTCCACGGTGAAGAGCCGCCAGGAGGTGACGCGCTCGGATGTCCACATCAACCGCCACCGGTAGGCGCGCAGGAAGCTGGAGAAGAGCATGATCGCGACGGAGGCCGCTACCGCCAGGAGCGACGTCGTCGCCAGTTGCTCCCCCACCTCTCCCCAGTCGATGCCACGTATCGTGAGGTAGAGGAAGAACCCGCCAAGCGCGAACCCGAACGGGACGAGGAAGCGTGGGCTCCTGATGATGGAGAAGAGCGCGGAGAGGAAAGCCATGAGCGCGGCCTCAGCCGAACAGGTCGCTCCTCGATGGAGTGGAGGCCGTACCCGGCGCCGCGCCGTGGCCCGGCACGCTCATGTCCGCGTAGAACGCCTCGTCGTAGGCCCGCGTCCGCACGACCACCGGCATCGGCAGCGCGTGCCCGAACATGAGCGACTGCTGCTGCGACTCCAGCCGCGACAGCACGGTGCGCAGTTCACGAGCGCCCGGTGCGCCGGTCAGCACCGCGTCGACGTCGCGGTCGTTGTCCAGCTGGCAGACGATGCGCGTGCCCACCTGGCTCAGCACTTCGCCGTCGATGCCGGACGGACGCTGGTCCACCACGAGCAGCGTGACGCGGTACTTCCGCATCTCCCGCGCGATGGTGCCGAATATCGTCTGCCCCGCCACGCCGGGGTCGAGGAAGCGGTGCGCCTCCTCGATGGTGATGAGGAGCGGCGTGGGCTGGGGCTTGCCCTCGGCGAGCGCCTTCTCCGTGCGCTCGCGGTACTCACCGTGGATGCGCCGCGTGATGAGGTTCGCCACCAGCAGGTACGCCGTGATGTTGTCGCCGTAGCTCCCGAACTCCAGCACGACGTGGCGGTTGTCCTGCAGGTGCTCCAGCACCTGGCGAACGGCGCTGCCGCCCGTTGAATGCTCGGACATGAAACCGAACCGCTGCAGTTGGGAGAGCCTGCGCCGCAGCGCGCCGAGCGTCCCCGAGTTCTCACCCATCGAATCGGCGAGCGACGCCAGGTCTTCCTGCGAATGGTTCAGGAAATCCAGCAGCCAGTTCCGCCCGAAGCGGCGCTCCAGCGCATAACACGACTGCACGCCCAGGTCGGTCACGTGGAGCGTGGAGGCGAGCACCGCGACGTCGTCCGGCTCGATCTCGTCGAACCCGATGACCACGTCGTAGTCCGTTGAGGCGCCCCGGCGCCGCGACGATGCAGGGTCGAGCGTGAAGACGGAGACGCGGCTCCCGAACAGCTGCTTCAGCCCCTTGGCCGCGTAGCCGGACTCGGACGTGGACTGCCAGCCGTACTCGCTGTGCATGTCGAACACGAGGTTGATGGCCGCGTTGCGCTGCAGGATGCCCGCCAGCAGGATGCGCGTGAGGAAGCTCTTGCCGGAGCCGCTCTTCCCGAACACGCCGTTGGAGCGCTTCACGAACTCCTCGAGGTTCAGGCAGACGCGCGTGTCCTCCATGTCCAGCGGGCTGCCTATCCAGATGTGGCGCGCGTCCTCGCTGCCGAAGACGGCGGCCACGTCGTCGTTGGAGGCCCGGTAGGCGTTCGCGAAGTGTGGCGGCATGGAGCGCGCCGGCTGGGGTCCCTCGTCGCCCGCGGTCATCGTGAGCATCGGCGTCACCGACGCAGTCGAGTAGGCCGTCGTACCTGAGAGCGCCTCCGCGAGCGCCGTGCCGCCTCCGGTGACCGCCGACGCCATGCGCGGGTCGCTGCTCTCCAGCAGCAGGTCGGTCACGATGCCGAAGAAACGGTTGAACCGCCCCTGCACGGTGACGAAGGTGCCGACTTTCACGTCCTCCACCGCGCGTGCTGACTCCAGCCGCACGTCGAGCCCGCGAGAGAGCGAGCCCCCCACGACCGCGCCGATGCGGACAGGGGCTTGAGGTTCCGTGCCGTTCGTGGTCACGCGTCCTCGCTCAGGGGGAGCCGCCGCATGATCGCGGCGAGCCGCGCCGCGTCCGTGGGCAGTTGCGACGCTATCGCCCGGCACGCCTGCATCAGGAACGCGCGGGAGTCGTCGAAGTGCGGCGCGGCCTCCCGCAGCGCCGCGGCGAGCACGTCGTCGGCGGTCGGCAGCGCGCTCGAAAGCACGAGCGCCGTCCAGTCGCTCCGCTCCATGAACCCGCGGACCTCCGAGCCGGAGCAGGCGTAGAGGAACGTGTGGATGCGCGGCGGCAGCGGCGGCAGGTGCTGGAAGTAGCGTCCGCCGTCCTCGTGGCCGACGACCGTAAGCGTCACGTCGGTGCGCAGCAGCCGCTCCAGTTGCGGGTTCTCCGCGTACACGTCCGACTCCGACGCCAGTTCCGCGCCGCGGGCGATGACGCGCCTGCCCGGGTCGAGCGCCGCCGTGTTCACGCCGTCCACGACAGCGAACAGCGACCCTCCCACCCGCACGAGCGTCCCCAGCGGCGGCGCATCGTACAGCGTGTGACACTGCCCTACGACACTGTCCACCGACGCCTCGACGACTTCCCCGAACTTCGTTGCGCCGGGGTCTGCGGTCGTGGGGTCGGTGGAGGGAGACGGGCTGCTTGCTGGCCGTGCGGCGGGCATGCGGCTATTGTAGCGTAGCAACGCCGGAGGACACGCCTATGACATCGAACGATTCCAACCCCACAGCCGAGGCCCCGCACTTCACGCGCGAGTGGCTTATCGACGCGCTGCGCTACGTCCGGCGCGACTTCGAGGCTGCCGCCTCCGGGGAGGCCGCCGTCTCCGGCGTCGCAGCCGATGACGCCCGCGCCCGCTCGCGCATGGAGACGGCGCGCCGCATGGGGCTGGACGCGCTCGCCGAGGAGGCTATGGCCGCGATAGACCGCGCCGTCGAGGAGGCTGCGCGCCTCGAATGGCCCGGCGGACTGGAGGTGCGCTATACGGCGTTCCTCGGTGCGCTGAGGACGCTCGCGCAGGCGAGCAGCGCCTTCAACGACCACACGCCGGAGCGCCCGCACCTGACCTACCTCGCCGAGACGATGGCGCGCGCCGAGATTGCCGCAGCGAGCCTCGTCCGCGGGCGCAGAGCAGAGCGACTGCACGGCCTGTACGTCATCGTCGACCCGTCGCTCACCCTCGACCGCGAGCCCGTCTGGGTCGCGCAGGAAGCCATCGCCGGAGGCGCGACGGCCATCCAGCTGCGGGTGAAGGAGACCGACAAGGGCCGCTGGCTGCCGCTCGCCGAGGCGCTGCGCGGCGTCTGCAGCGATGGCGGCGCTGCGCTCATCATCAACGATCACCCGGACGTTGCCGTTGCCGTGGACGCGGACGGCGTCCACCTCGGCCAGAACGACATGCCCGTCGCGGCTGCCCGCGCCACGCTTCGCCCGTGGCAGATAGCGGGCACGTCCAATGCGCTCACGGCCGAGGCCGACGTGTCGGTGCAGGCGGGCGCCGGGGGCGCCCGTGTCCCCCCGCGGCCCGAAGGCCGCCCCCCGCCCCGGGGGGCCGGAGACGCTCCGGGCCGTGCGCGCCGCCACGCCGCCCGACGGTCCTCCGCTGCTCGCGATCGGAGGTATCACCCCGGAGAACGTCGGCGAGGTC
>MKWU01000758.1_pt1 | contig 60668 bp, 54 predicted proteins | sample 809101 | NCBI WGS metagenome assembly MKWU01 (sample SAMN05860141, study PRJNA318959) | sponge metagenome | host: Aplysina aerophoba | place: Slovenia: Piran, Adriatic Sea, Gulf of Piran | collected 2013-05-07
CTGCGTCGCAGTCAGGTCAACGCCACGCATCGTATCACCCGCCGCGCCCCATCATGAGCGCGGCACGCGACAGAATGCTTAGCACCCCTTGCCGCGCAAGGCTTCGCGCCGCCCGTCACTACCGGATTGCCGCACCGGGCGACAGGCCGCACAAAGCGCCTTCGGCCGCTTCCGGGCGCCGGAACGGTAGTGACGGGCGCCCATGCGCGCTCGAGTCGCCCCTGAGCCCGCGCCTGCGCAACCACGCGTGGGGCGCATCGCGCCGGCCGCAGCCTTCGCAGGGGTCCGCGCTTCTCGCAAGGGGGGCACGGCAATGCGCACGCCCGATTCGGTCCGGACGTCGCGAAGCCGACCGCATAGGGAATGACGCCGCTGCGGCGCAACCGGTGCCGTTCGGTCCGTCGCTACAAGGAGACGCGCCGCGAGCGGTTCCTCGTGCCGGAGGAATACCGCAAGCTCGGGGGTCTGCTCGACGCGGTCCTCGCCGGCGCGGGTCCGGACCGCTCCGCCGCAGGCCTCTCCCGGCGCCGTGCGGCGAAGTGACGCCGAAACCAGGGCCCCCTACCGCCCCGGCCAGGGCCAGAGCGGAAAACGCCGGCGCGAACCGGTGAGCTTGTGGCCGAGGAATTCCTCGGCCGCCTTGTGGTCGAGCACGAACTCCGCCGCCCGGCTCTCGTGCTCGTGCAGCATGTAGGTCGGCAGATCCCGCCACTCGAAGTCCGGGTGCCCGAACGTGCTCGTTCCGACCCGGACCCAGATCTTCCCCCCGTGCGCGTACCAGCCTTCGGTGTCCCGGGGCGGACGCGAGGCATGACGCCGGGTCGCGTCGAGGAGGCTTCGCAGCTGCTCGCGAAGCGAGTCGTGGCGGGTCGCCGCGTACGCCTCCCACGCAAGGGGCCTGGCCCACTCCGGGTGGTGGCCCGCGCCCCCGAGGAGCTCCGAGACGATCCGCGACGAGAGCTCCAGCCAGTCGACGTCCCCGGCGCCCGCGCCGAGCCGTCCGAGAACCTCGTGCACGTAGCGCCGGTACAGGTGCGTCGTCGGCTCGATGGCGCTCAGACGGTCCGACATCGCGATGCGCCCGCTCTCGTCGTCGCTCGGCAGCGATGCGGAGCTGTAGATGAGAAGACACCGCTTCGCGAGCTCGTCCGGAAAGCTCCCCGCACGCGCGTTCATCGACACGACCGTGCACGGCGTCTCGTCATGCGACGGCACCGTCTCGTCCTTGATGTACTCCGGGCCGTGATCGCGGAACCGGCGCCATCCCACGTCATCGAAGAACGCCGGCATCCGCCGGTACGACGCCTCGATCGCGCGAAGGTGCTGCGTCGTCAGCCGCGAACGGATCGCGCCCTGGAACTCGTCGCCGAACATGAACCGGCCCGCGATCTCGACGAGTTGCGTCTTCCCCGAATTCGCCTTCCCGTAGATGATCCCGACCCGCGGGAAGCGGATGACGTCGCGCCCCTCAAGGGCGGCCTGGCGCCGCAGCGTGCAGATGAACGGGGAGAAGAACATCCAGCAAAGGAACGTGAAGTAGTCGCGCTGAAGCTTCTCGATCCGACCGCGGAACGCCGTGCGGTACGCATCCCAGAACGCGACGAGCGACGCCGCGTCCTCCCCCACCTTCGCATCGTCGTGCTCGAGCGGCCAGGGCGAGCCGCAAATCGAGGCGGTCCCCGAGACCGGGTCCACCGAGAAGGTCGGATGGGCCGCCTCGACCCGCCGGGTCTGCCGGCGCAGGATCCCCGAAAAGCGCTTGCGCGCGGGCGCATCGAGCTTGACCGTCGCGCTGTCCTCGCGCGTCGCCTCGCGCGGCAGCACCGGCAGCACCACGTCGTAGAGCTTCTCGACCCGGCGTCCGCGCTCCACCTCCCCACTGGATTCGGCCGGTTGCGCGAGCCCGATGAGCTGCGCCCCGCGCCCCGGCGCGAGCACCGGCGCCGACTCCGGCGGCAGCTCCGCGTCCGGCTCGAGCCGGTGCTCGAGGAGCTCCGCGAGCGAGACCTCGGCCGACGCGTGCTCGCGCACCTCGAGGTACTGCCCCTCGAAGTGCTCCCAGGCAACGTCGTCGCGGAACCGGATGAGCACCTCGTGCTGGTCGCCAAGGAGCGCCGAGGTGGAGAAGTTGGCCGAGCCCGTGAGCACGCACCGATCGCCGTCCGGTCCATCGCAGAGGAGGAAGATCTTCGCGTGCGAGACGTGCCCCTCGACTACCCGCACCCGCAAGCGCCCCTCCTCGACGCGCTTTCGCACCATGTCGCGGCCCGCGGTGGGGAGATCTCGAAGCGCAACGCGAACGTCCTCCATCGCGGCCGTCTGAAGAGCGATGATCGATGCGACGTTGTTCACCACGCGCGAATACCCGAGCACGCACTCGACCCGCGACTCCGAGAACCGCTCGAGCACCGTGTGAAGCATCGCGACGCTCGCGGAGTAGGTCAGGATCCGGATCGTCCGGTACCGCGCGAACGACTCCAGGTCGAACTCGCACGTCTCGACCGCCTGGGCCTCGAGAACCCGCGTTCGAGTCCACTCCCCTTCCGAGGGGAACAGCGCGAGCACGTTGCCGGACTTGCTGCCTGATGGGTCCACTGAATCCCCGTCTCAATCACCGCAACGACCGCTCGGAGCATACCGAGCGTGGCGGCCGCATCACGCGGTCTTCATCGCTTCCGGGCAGGCGTATAGTGCGCCCATCGACCAACCGCCCCATACGAGACCATTGGCCCGACAACCGATGCGTCAGTGGAGAACCGGCGATCCGGCACTTCTCGCCGGCGAGCCGGTGACCATCGCCGGATTCATCGATCACGGCGGACCCGGACCGCTCGACGAGCTCCTGGTCGAGCTCGCAGGTGGCGAAGAGCGTACGGCTCACCGCGATGAGCTCACCACCCGGTTCGACGTGATCGAGGGTCACTGGAGCACCTGTGAGGTCTACCTCGCCGGCGGCCGGCTCAATCCGGGCGAATCGCTTGCCGTGGTCCCACACTCCCCGGATGGCTTTGGCTGGGGAGACGGCGGCTCCGGCGCCGCCCAGCTCGCCCTCGCGATCCTGCTTCGCGCCACCGACCGCGCCACCGCCCTCGCGCAGTACGAAGCATTCAAAAGGGAAGTCATCGCAACGCTCCCGCGGGGAGATTTCTCCCTGCGGCTCGCCTCCGTGCACGAGTGGCTTGCAGCGAGAACCGGCTCCTGAGGCGACGCTCGCCAGCAGGCCAGGCGGCCGCCATCAGGCCCCCCAAGCGTAGCGGTAGGATGGTCCCGTCGCCGACATCCCCGACGGTATCGGACAAATCCATATCAGCGTAGGATTTCGCCCCTTACCGGAACGGACCTCCTCTTGGCGGAACGGAAGCACCAAGATCCGTGGGGTCAAACGGCCAGACCGTCATCCGTCTTACAGGGGAGCGGGCGTTCGAGGTCGACGTCTGGACGTCCAACAACTGTCGGTGTCGGCTACTTTGACCCCACGGAATTTGGTGCTCCCTTCTCTTCGAAATGTCGATGCCGATGATGCTAACGTTGTCCATGGACGCTCCCCTTGTCCCCTGACCGCACACCGCGTGCGGGTCTTATTGGCGCATCGTGACGCCGTGGGTAGGGGGGCGTCCACTCCATCGCTTACGGTAGATCAGCGCATTGCCGTTAAGATCGCCGGGAAGTCCGATCACATTCCAGAGACCAAAGTTGCCGCAGACTCGAGCCCTCGTCGCCCACTGCCGCATGCGAATCCGCAGACAGGTCGAGCGGGTGCTTGAGCGCATGCGGCACTTGGTTTGCCCGAGCACGACGATAGAGCCCAAGGTGTGCCGCTCAAGGCCAGGATCGTCGAGCAGGACCCGTCATAATGCTGGCGGCGGAAACGATGTGCTTTCCCGCTACGACAACAACCGAAACGGCAGGATCACGCGCAAAGAAGCGAGGCGCCACCGGATCGTGCCCGTCCGCGGGTCGCACCACGCGTACCAGCACATGCACGAGTGAGATGGAGATGGGATCGTCTGCGAGCGATGAGATGACGAATTACGCAAGGCATACGCGACGAGACTTCCTTTGTCGCACGGCGGCGCTCGGGATCGTCGGGACCGCAGGGCGATGGATCCCGCCAGCGCGCGCTCAACAGAGCGAGACCGCTACGCTCCACGCGAAGCCGGGGACCGCGCGCCTCGCCCCTGCCGACTACCCTGAGACTCCAGTTTGGGGATACGACGGGAAGGTTCCCGGGCCCACGATCCGCGTACCGCAGGGCGCGACGGTCTCGCGCCGGTTCCTCAACGGACTCCCCCAGGGGTCAACCGTGCATTGGCACGGTGTGCGGCTCGAAAACCCGATGGACGGGGTGCCCGAGCTGACGCAACCCGTGGTCGAGCCGGCGGACGACTTCCTCTACGACTTCACGGTCCCGGACACTGGAACCTACTGGTACCACCCGCACGAGCGCGCGTGGGAGCAGATGGCACGGGGGCTCTATGGCGCGCTCGTCGTCGAGGAGCCTGAGCCTCCTCAGGTCGACCGCGACGAGGTGCTCCTCATCGACGACTGGCGCCTTGCCCAGGACGCGAGCATCGACGAGAGCTTCGGGGCGCTCGGAGACTGGTCGCACGGCGGGAGGACAGGGAACTGGATCACGGTGAACGGTGAGGCCGGGTGGAGCCTTCGGGTCGGACAATACGAGCGCCTCCGCCTTCGGCTCGTCAACGTTGCAAATGCCCGGATCTTCTCGCTCGCAGCCAACGGCCTCGACGGGTGGCTCGTCGCCCTCGACGGGCAGCCGCTTGGCGAGGCCCGGCCCGCAGGACCCATCGTCCTCGCCCCGGGGCAGCGAGCGGACATCTTGATCGACGCGGTCGCGGAGCCGGGGAGCCAGGCAGTGCTCTACTCCCGGGAGCGCGAAAGCAGCTTCGTGCTTGCCACGTTCACGGTCGAAGGTACGGCACGCAACGAACGCCTCCCTGCACCCACTGCGCTCGCCTCCAACCCGGTCCCACCACACGGAAGCCTCGCGGAGGCGAGGCGCGCAACGCTCCACATGGAGGGCGGGGCCATGGGTGGCATGCGCGAGGCGAGGATGGGCGGGCGTATGGTCCCGATGCGCGAGCTCGCCCAAGCAGGCAAGCTCTGGGCGTTCAACGGTGACGTGGAAATGTCCGAGAAGCCGCTCTTCGCCGCGGAGCGCGGCGAAGCCTGGCTCGTGCGGATCGTCAACGACACCGCTTGGCCGCACGCGATGCACCTTCACGGGCACCACTTCCGTCCGGTGGGTTCCGATGGGAATGCGGGCCCGCTCCGCGACACACTGCTCGTTGACAGTGAGCAGACCGTCCAGATCGGATTCGTCGCGGACAACCCCGGCGACTGGCTCCTGCACTGCCACACGCTGGAGCACTCGATCGCCGGGATGAGAACCTGGTTCCGGGTAACCTGAGAACCGGGAAGGACATGCTCGAACTCTTTTGAGCGAGCCCTCGCGGGGCGAGTCATCTTCGCGACTTCATCCAAAACAGGTTCCGCGGGCCGGACCAGAGACGGCAGTCCGCCAATCGATTCTCATGACTGCTCAGAGGTGCCGTCCCAGACCTTCGCTTCAATTGGAGACCGGCACGCCCCGCTCGCCTGCACCGGAGGACAGGGCATCGTTGCGGAGGAACAAAACACGCAGCAGGCTGGCGCTATGACGCGCGTTTGCATCTACCCGAGCCACATGTGACGCGGCGACTTGCCCCGTCTGTCTGAAGGAATCGTCAACTGCTGGACGGTTCCGGGGAGTGGTCCGCATGGGAGACACCGTGGCGGTCACGCTGTTGCGAAACGGCGAGCATCAGGAAGTCGATGTGACGATCGCACCGTCAGCGCCCGAGCAGCCCGCGGGCAGCGATTTGGTGGACAAGCTCATGGGAGCGGAACTTCAGGCGCTCCCGCCAACGCATCCGAAGTACGGTCACGTTCACCGCGTTCTGGTCATCCGAATCAAGCCCGGCAGTCCTGCGGCGCGGCACGGGCTTCGCCCCGGCGACATCGTCCTCGCCGTCAACCGCAGGACGGCTAGCTCGAAGAACGAACTCGCCGATGCGGTCCGCGCGGCAAAGTCGGTCGTCGCGCTCAGTGTTCTTCGCGAGAACGCGCGGCTGCTCATCGTTGTTCCATGAGCTGCAAGAACCGAGCCGAACCGCAACTGCCACGATCGCGGGACGAGGATTGCGCTTTGTCGGGCTTCGACGTTGTTTCTCCGCACCGAAACAGCTTGGTGCCAAATCAGCTTGGGCGAAACGGTTCAGTTGACGTATGAACTGAAGCAAATCAGTCGTCGAACCCTGCCGATCACCCCGAGCTGCCTGCAAGCCGGTCAATGATCGGGCACTCGGGACGGTCATCCCCGTGGCACCGTTCGACGAGTCGCCCCAGTGCGGCCCGCATGCTCTCGAGTTCGTCGAGCTTTCGCTCGAGCCTCGCAAGACTCTCCAGCGCGACGCGCTTCACGTCGCCGCTCGCCCGTTGCCGGTCTTCGTAGAGCCCGAGAAGGATGCGGCAGTCTCCGAGGGTGAAGCCAAGTGAACGCGCCTGGGCGATGAAGGTGAGCTTGTGAAGGTCGTTGTCGGTGAAGAATCGATAGCCGTTTTCGCTCCGGGGGGATCGGATGAGGCCGACATCTTCGTAGTGTCGGATCGTCTTGGCCGGGAGGCCGCTTCGTTTCGAAATCTCTCCAATGCGCATGTTCGAAGTCTCCCATTGAAGGCATGAAGACGAGCGTAAACTCTCCTGTAGCTGGAGTGTCAAGTTCGGATAGAGACTGCTTGTCGAGCCTTGATCTTCCTGCGACCGGAAGCCCTACATTGACGCGCCTCCCCGTTCTGAAGGAACTCATGGACGCTCGTGCCGACACGCCTGTGAAGCCGACGGTTAGAGATCCCGTGTGCGGGATGGAGGTCAGTCATTCGACGGGCAGGCTCACGATGGACCATGCCGGGCACCGGTACCGGTTCTGCGCGGAGCCGTGCCGAGAGAAGTTCGCCACGGCCCCGGGCGACTATCTCGAAGCCGACGATCCGGTCTGCGGAATGCGCGTTCACCGAGCAACCGCGGAGCACCTGGTCGCGCATGGGCGAGAGCGGTTCTATTTCTGCTCCGGGAGGTGCCGGGCACGGTTCGAGGCGTCCCCGGAAGCATTCCTGGATGGACGCCCAACGCCGATTTCGGCCCCTCCCGGCACGCGCTACACCTGTCCGATGGACCCCGAGATCGTGCGCGATGCTCCGGGAGACTGCCCGATCTGCGGCATGGCCCTCGAGCCCGTGGCACCGTCCCCGGACGCGGGGCCGAATCCCGAGCTCGTGGACTTCAGGCGGCGCCTTTGGATCGGTGCACCGCTCGCTCTCGCCACCTTCGTCCTTGAGATGGGAGGACATCTCGGGATCCCCTTCGCCGAGTGGCTCGGCCCGAGCCTCCACGTGTGGCTGCAGCTTCTCCTGGCGACGCCGGTCGTCGCCTGGGTTGCGGCGCCGTTCTTCCGACGCGGCTGGGTGTCCGTGGTCAACCGGCGCCTCAACATGTGGACCCTCATTGCGCTCGGAGCGGGAGCATCGTATGCATTCAGCGTAGCCGCGGTCCTGGCTCCGGAGCTCTTTCCCGAATCCGTTCGCGGACCGCACGGACTTCCTCCCGTCTACTTCGAAGCCGCCGCGGTGATTCTCATCCTCGTCCTGGTCGGGCAGGTGCTCGAGCTCGCCGCGCGCGAACGCACGGGCGATGCGATCCGCGCGCTCCTCGACCTCGCGCCCAAGGTCGCACTGCGCGTGACGGACGACGGCCCCGAGGACGTGCCGCTCGAAAGGGTCGAGGTCGGTGACCGCCTGCTGGTCCGGCCCGGAGAAAGCGTTCCCGTCGACGGCGTGGTGGTCGGTGGGCGCTCTGCAGTCGACGAGAGCATGCTCACCGGCGAGGCGCTGCCGATCGAAAAGACGCCCGGCGACGCCGTGACCGGGGGCACGCTGAACGGTTCAGGGGCGTTCACCATGCGCGCCGAGCGGATCGGGGCGGAGACTGTCCTTGCCCGGATCGTCGACATGGTCGCGACGGCACAGCGAAGCCGCGCGCCGGTCCAGGGTCTTGTCGACCGCGTCTCGAGCTGGTTCGTGCCAGCGGTGATTGCCGTGGCGGCAATCGCATTCGCCGCCTGGTTGCTCGTCGGACCCGAGCCCGCGCTCCCGCACGCGCTCGTGGTCGCGGTCAGCGTCCTCGTCATCGCCTGTCCCTGCGCGCTCGGGCTCTCGACGCCGATGTCGATCATGATCGCGACCGGACGTGGAGCCCGGGCCGGAGTGCTCGTTCGCGATGCTGCGGCGCTCGAGAGCCTCACCCGGGTGGACACCCTCGTGGTCGACAAGACCGGTACCCTGACCGAAGGAAGGCCTCGATTGACCGACGTGGTGGGCGCGGGGAACGGGATGGACGAGACGGAGCTGCTGACGCTCGCCGCCTCGTTGGAACGCGGTTCTGAGCATCCACTCGCAAGCGCGATCGTCCGGGGCGCCGAGACGCGCGGGCTCAGCGTGTGCGAGGTGTCGGAACTCGAGGCGGTCCCGGGGAAAGGAGTCCGTGGTCGTGTCGCTGGCCGGGACGTCACCCTTGGGAATGCCTTGTTGATGCGCGAGCTCGGCATCAACGCCGGGGCGATGTCGGGCGCTTGCGGGCGGCTCGAGCGCGCCGGCAAGACGGTGATGCATGTCGCCGTGGACGGAGAGCTTCGAGGTCTGGTTGCGGCGGCGGACCAGCTTCGGCCCCAGGCACGAGAAGCGCTCGGGAGACTTCGCACCCTCGGCCTCGGCATCGTGACGGCGACCGGCGACAGCAAACTGACCACGCGGGCGATCGTGCGGGAACTCGAGGTCGACGACTGGCGGGCGCAGTTGCGCCCCGAGGACAAGAGCAACCTCGTCGCCGAGCTCAGGGCCCGAGGGCATCGTGTCGCCATGGCCGGCGACGGCATCAACGATGCTCCGGCTCTTGCATCCGCCGACGTTGGAATCGCAATGGGAACCGGTGCGGACGTCGCGGTCGAGAGCGCGGGCATCACCCTCGTTCGGGGCGACATTGCGGGCATCGTTCGAGCGGTGCGTCTCGCGCGCGCGACTTCAAGCAATATCCGACAGAACCTGCTGTTTGCCTTCGCCTACAACATCGTCGGGGTAGCCATTGCCGCCGGAGCACTCTACCCCGCAACCGGCTTGCTCCTCTCGCCCATGGTCGCCGCCGCCGCCATGAGCCTCTCGTCGGTATCGGTAATTGGCAACGCCCTTCGCCTGCGCACGATCGCGCTCGGAGACCTTGCATGGCCCGGCATGTCGCAAGCGGCACCGGACAGCCGGTGACCACGGTCGCGCAGTCGGCACGCACCGAGCGTTGTCGGTGCCAAGAACCGGACTACCCGCGTTCGAGCTGCTGGACGAGTTCGCGATACGGTACATAGCCGCCAATCAGTTCACCGTCCTCGGTCACGATGCTGGGGGTCCCCCGGACCCCGACCCGCTGTCCGGCCTCGAAGTGCGCCTGCACCGGGTTCTCGCACGTGGCTGGTTCAATCTCCCGTCCCGCCTTCGCGTCCGTCATCGCCTGGTGCTGGTCTTGCGCGCACCACACGGAGACGCTCCTCGCGTAGCTCTGCGTGCCGGGCGGAGTCCTCGGCCACGCCGCGTAACGGACCTGGACCCCGAGCTTGTTGAGCTCCGGCACCTCGAGGTGGAACTTCGCGCAGTACGGGCAGTCCACGTCTGTAAAGACGGTCAATTTGTGCCTGGGCTCTTCGGAGTCAAAGACAATGAAGGTATCCGGGCCAATTGACTCCACGACCTCGACGCGCTCCTCGCGGCGGGCGGATTCGGTCAGGTTTCGCTGGCTGCTGGCGTCGTACAGCTCCCCGTGCACGAAGTGGCGGCCGTCCTCCGTGATGTAGAGGAAAGTGCCGTCCAGGCGAACCTCGTACAGCCCGCGCGCCTCGGTCGTACGCACGGAATCGGGCTCGATCCCGCCGAGGAGATCCTGCACCGTCGCAAGGACGGGATCCGGAACCGGCTCATCCGCTGCCACGTAGACCGGCAAACCGAGGCCGGCAAGCAACGATACTCCGAGCGAGAATCGAATCAGCGTGGTCATGGGGATACTCCTCGAACTGAACGGCACGGGTTTGGGGACTTGCCCGAGTGTGAGCAGAGGCAATCCGCAGGCGGGGAAGCGGCAAGGAACCTTCGCCAGGCCACCCGCGACTGAGGGAGAACACGCCGAGTGCCTCAGGGGATCCCGTTGGCGCGTTGGAGCTCACGGACGTAAGCGATGACTTTCGCGACGTCCCTTCGCGAAAGGTCCGGCACCGGGGGCATGTTCCCAAACCGCCAGTGGTGACTCATCACGCCCTGCCTGACGGCGCGCTGAAAGCTCGCGTCCGGATGGTGACCCGGCTCGTAGATCTTGTGAAGGAGCGGTGGCCCCTGCTCCGTGCCCGTGGCGTTGGCGCCGTGACACGTCACGCAGTTCTCGGCAAAGAGCCGCGCGCCCGCCGTCGCCCTGGGCGAGAACTCGGGGATCGTGACCGCGTTCGCCGTCATCCGCTGGACCCACCATGCACCGCCGCCGAGCACCGCGACCGCAGCCACCATCGAGACTGCGACAGGCCAGCGTGTCTTGCGTCTGCGAGCAGGACGTCCTGGCGCGCTGCGTCCTGGGGTGTTCTTTCGACGGTTCCGGGACCGGCTCACCAAAATGCCCTCCTTGAAGACGATTCACTATGCCGCATCAGTTGCTCCCTTCACCCTGGACGTGAACGCGTCCGCATCCTCAAGCCCGAACAGCCGGTAGCGCCGGCGCTCCGTGCGGTCCGGTGCGAAGAAGAGGATCGCGGGAGGACCGAGGATCCCGAGCCGGCGCATGAGCGCCCGGTCTGCCTCGTCGTTCGCGGTCACGTCAGCCCGGAGCGCAACCACGTCCTCGAGCGCCGCCCGGACGCGGCGGTCGCGAAGCGTCGTGTCCTCGAACTCCTCGCACGACACGCACCAGTCGGCGACAAAGTCGAGCATGGCGAATCGTCGGCTGGCACTCGTTTGCGCGAGCGCGTTTTCAAGTCCTGTCGGTCCTGCGAGGCCCTTGATCGCGATGAACTCGATACCGGGATCCTGGGAGGACCGGAGCCCCGCGAAGGGCCGCAGCGGACTGTGGGCCCCGGTCGCGGCTCCCGTCACAAGGACGATCGCGTAGATCGCCGCCACTGTCGCACCCGCGCCGGTCACATATCGAACGCCGGGTGCCACCTCGCTACGGAAACGGCGGGCAAGCAGAAACGCTGAGGTCGCAACCACCGCCGCCCAGCCCGCGAGCGCGACCGGCGATGGGACGACCCGCTCAAGGAGATACACCGCGACCCCGAGCATCACGAGTCCAAGCACCGGCTGGACCGCGCTCATCCAGCGCCCCGCCCTTGGAAGCAGCTTTCCGGCGGATGCGCCGAGCACGAGGAGCGGCACCCCCATGCCAAGGCCCAGAGTGAAGAGCGCGAGACCGCCCCGAAGCGGATCGCCGGCCTGTCCGATGTAGATGACCGCGCCCGCAAGAGGAGCGGCGACGCACGGTCCAATGATGAGGGCGGAGACGAGCCCCATGGCCCCGGCACCCGCGTACCCCCCGATCGCGCTCGTGCCTCGTGCGCGGCCGTCCACCCGCGACTGCCACGATGCGGGAACGCGAAGCTCGTAGATCCCGAACAGCCCAAGGGCGAGGGCCGCGAACAGCGCGCTCGTCGCTACAAGAGCGAAAGGGGATTGAAGCGCAATCTGGAGGTTCGCGCCCGCAAGGCCGGCAACCCCACCGATGATCGCGTAGGCGACGGCGCTTGCGAGCACGTAGGCAAGGGAGAGGAGGAACCCCCGGACGGTGCTACGGGTTCCCCCGAGCGCGGCAAGGACCGACGAGAGGACCGGGTACATGGGGAAGACGCAGGGCGTGAACGAGAGCAGCAGTCCGAACCCGAAGAACGCGCCGAGCGCGAGCGGCAGCCCGCCGGTGGAAAGGGTGCGGGCGATCCGGTCCGCGTCGGAAAGCTCTGATTCGGAGCTGTACACCGATCCGTCGAAAGGACGTGGTTCAGTCGACGGTGGAGTACCCGATCGGATTGTCGAGGAGCCGGGACCGACAAGCGCTACCTGCACAATCTTTCGCTCGGGGGGATAGCAAAGCCCCGCATCCGCGCAGCCCTGATAGGTCACGACGAGGTCAAGACGAGAGGGCACGGGCCCGGCATGAACCAGTTCGATCGCCGCGCGCACCTGCGAGCGGTAGATCTCGACCGGTCCGAAGTAGGGATCGTCGCGGGTGACTCCCGGCGGAATCTCGACGCGGGCGATGGATGTGCCCTTGGGAGCCTCCTCGCCAAGCTCGAACTCGAACCGCTTCCGGTAGAGGTAGTGCTCGGGCGCGATCTGCCAGACGGCGAGCACGCGATCCGGGCCGTCGCCTTCCACGTCGAGTCGGAACGCTTCGTCCGGGAGCAAAAAGCGTTCCTCGCTCCCGGTCTCGTCGAGGAGGTCCCGCAGGAAGCCGAAGGTACCCTCTACGCTTGGCTCCCCGGGGCTGAATTGCTCCGGATCGGCGGTACCACGGGAAAGGACCGAGAGCGAACCCTGAGGAGCCGACTCCAGGACGTCGTCAACTTCTTCCCCGTAGGTGACCAACGGAACGAGAAGCATGAGGACGACGGCAACGAAAAGGGTCAGGGGACGCAATGGCGCGCGGTCGGACGAACGGGCGCGAACGACGGAGAAGATCACGTCCGGTCGCCCCTGACGTACCCGGGCATCGGGGAGAGTAGACCAGCCCGGATTCGGGGAACCAGTGGTTCGTGGAGTGTGGATCACTGACAGCCTTGGCGTGCGGAATCGCTCTTCGACCTTGGCGAACACTCAGAATATTCCTTCCCGTGACAGGAACGTCAAGTCCGACCGAACCTTCCCCCACTGGACGTTTGCACGGCGCAGGTTCGGAGCTATATTCGACTGCCAATCCCGTAACGAGATGACGGTCCGCGCATGATTCTCGCCTTGAACCAGCCAAGCGTACGGCGCCCGGAGCAGCCTCGGTGGAGCGAGCTCCGGGGTGGCAGGCCGGGGCGCACCTTCGAGCGTGAAAGTGGACGCGCGCCCGGACTGGGCATGCTTCGGCACTCGGGATCCTGGCTCCTTGCCGCCGTCGTTGCGGCGGCGTGTCTGATTGGCCCGGCCAGGGCACAAGAGAAGCGCTGGGACCCGAAGGAATCGGTGGTGGGCGGAATCGAGGTCTATGAGGCCCGATTCGACGACACCCTGCTCGATGTCGCGAGGCGATTCGGGATGGGAATCGAGGAGATGAAGCTCGCGAACCCGGGGGTCGACCTCTGGCTCCCTGGCGAAGGCACCGCCATCCGGCTGCCCGCCCGCTTCGTGCTGCCTTCAGGTCCCCGGCGGGGGATCGTGATCAACGTCCCGGAGATGCGGATCTACTACTATCCGAAGAACGGTGGTCCCGTGCAGACTTGGCCCATCGGCATCGGACGGCTTGAGTACGAGACCCCGCTCGGCAAGACGAGCGTCGTAAGGAAGAAGGTCGGCCCGGCCTGGTACCCGACCGACACGATCCGTGAAGAATACGCGGCACGCGGAGAACCGCTTCCCCGGGTGGTCCTCCCCGGCCCGGAAAACCCCCTCGGATCGCATGCCATCTATCTCGGCCTCCCCACCTACCTCATCCACGGAACGAACCGGCCCTACAGCATCGGGATGCGGGTGAGCTTCGGTTGCGTTCGTCTGTACCCCGAGGATATCGTCGAGCTCTACGACCTCGTTGCCCCCGGCACTCCTGTCAGCCTCGTGGACCAGCGCGTCAAGGCTGGATGGCTCGGAGACGAGCTCTATCTCGAGGTGCACCCCAATCCGGATCTGCCGGCGGAGGAAGCCCGTCCGAGCATGACCGATGCGGTGCGGGCCATCATCAAGGCAACCCCGGAAGACCAGCAGCCTCCCGTCGACTGGAAGCTCGTGGAGACAGCACTCGCCGACGCGAACGGGGTCCCCGTTGTGGTCGGCAATCGGATGACCGGGCCAGATCTCGCGCGCACCCGCCGCGGCGAGGCGCCGAGGGTCCCTTCGCCGCCATCGTGATTGCCTGGCGGGCACCGACTATCGCTCGAGAACGTACTCCGCCGTGACATCGGGGCACGAATGACGGTGAGCGCCCTGTCGGGCGCGGGAGCGCCGAGGGCGCGCTCTTGCGTCGTTCAGTCCGACGCATCCTTGAGCCGCTGGATCAGAGGCCGGAACGTGTGTGCCCACTCCTTCACGGAGATGGGACCGGTGTGCTTGTGCACGATGCGACCGTTGCGGTCGATCACGAACGTCTCCGGCACGCCGTACACGCCGAGATCGAGGGCGACCCTGCCGTCCGGATCGTGGCCACTCCTGGTGTATGGGTCCCCGTACCGATCGAGCCACTGCACCGCATCGTCGCGCTCGTCCTTGTAGTTGAGTCCGAAAATGCGAACCTCGTCGGTGACGGACATCAACAGCGGGTGCTCGGCAAGACACGGCGGGCACCAGCTTGCCCACACGTTGAGCAGGGCCGGTTCCCCGGTGAGTTCGTCCGATCGGAGCTGGCTGTCCGGGTCGCGTACCTCGGACATGACGAAGTCGGGAAGCGGCTGATCCAACAAGGGAGAAGCGACCAGGCCCGGATCGCGATGAAGCCCGAAAAAGAGGAGCCCCGCCATCGCGGCAAACACCACAAGCGGGGCGGCAAACGACAACTTCACGCGTGCGGGGTCTCCCGGGAGCGGGAGCCGATGGTCACGTCGTCTCACCGGACGGGACGGATCGGGACGTCGCAACGACGGCAAGGAGCGGATCGGGGTCGCCGGGTTCAACCGTCCGGCGCCGGTAACGACGGTCCGACGCGGCGCAGATCCCGCCGAGCGCCATCAGGACTGCGCCGAGCCAGATCCACCGAACGAACGGCTTGTAGTGCAACCGCACCGACCAGGCGCCGTCTCCGAGCGGCTCGCCGAGCGCAACGTAGAGATCTCGGGTGAACCCGGGATCAATCGCAGCTTCAGTCATGGGCTGGGTCTGGCTCAAATAGGTTCGCTTCTCGGGGGTGAGCTGCGCCATGCGCTGTCCGTTCCGGAACACGTCGATTTCGCCCCGCAAGGCCCGGTAGTTCGGTCCGGTCACGTCCCGGACACCCTTGAATCGGAATTCGTATCCGGCGACCGTGACGGAATCGCCGGGTGCAAGACGCTCGATCCGTTCCGCTTCGAGCACGCTCACGAAGCAGATCCCCGCGAGCGAAACGGCGAATCCGAGATGAGCGAGGCTCATGCCTGCCCATCCACGGGGCAGGCGAAGGAGGTCCCGGGGGCGGCGCACCCGCTGGGCGAGGGTACGGACCGTGGAGCACACGATCCAGATGGCGAGACCCGCACCGAGGGCTGCGGCAATGGAATTCGCAAGCACTGCCGCGGTCAATGCACCGGCGAGCGCAGCCGCCAGGGCGACCGCAAGAAGCCGGGCAATCCGAACCGGGGTGTCACGCTTCCAGCGGGCGAGCATTCCGGTGCCGAGAAGGAGCGCAAGAGGAACCATGAGGGGGACAAAGGTCCGATCGAAGTACGGCCTTCCGACGGAGATCTGACCCAGCCCAAGGCCCTCCATCAGCAGCGGATAGAGGGTGCCGAGAAGCACGGTGGCGGCTGCGGTGGTGAGCAGGACGTTGTTGGCGAGGAGAAGCGTCTCGCGGGAGCACAAGGCAAAGTGGTCGCCTCCGGCTATCTGCCCTGCCCGCCAAGCGTAGAGAGCCAGGGCGGTGCCCACCACGAGTCCCAGGAACGCGAGCACGAAGACGCCGCGAGCGGGGTCGGTCGCGAAGGCGTGCACGGATACGAGCACGCCGGAGCGCACGATGAACGTGCCGAGGAGACTCAGGGAGAATCCGAAGATTGCGAGCAGCACGGTCCACGCCTTGAACGCGTCTCGTTGCTCGGAGACGGCGAGCGAGTGGATGAGGGCAGTCGCGACGAGCCACGGGATGAACGACGCGTTCTCCACCGGGTCCCAGAACCACCAGCCGCCCCACCCGAGCTCGTAGTACGCCCACCAGCTGCCGCCCGCGATGCCCAGGGTGAGGAAGGTCCAGGCGACGGTCGTCCAGGGGCGGGTCCAGCGGAGCCAGGCGGCGTCGACCCGGCCCTCCGCGAGGGCCGCGACCGCGAATGCGAAGGGGACCGCGAGCCCCACGTAACCCATGTAGAGGATCGGAGGGTGGACAATGAGTCCGATGTCCTGAAGGAGCGGATTGAGATCGCGCCCCGTGATGGCGGGGGGCATGAGGCGGGCAAACGGGTTCGAGGTGAACAGCATGAAGCAAAGGAACCCGACCGCGATGAATCCGAGTACTGAAAGCACCCGGGCCGAGACTTCGCCCGGAAGGCTTCGGCTTCTCACGGCAACTGCGAGCGTCCACGCGCTGAGGATGAGCGACCACAGAAGAAGCGATCCCTCGTGCGCGCCCCACACGGCGCCGAACCGATAGTGAAGGGGAAGGAGCGCATTCGAGTTGGTAGCGACATAAAGGACCGAGAAGTCGTTCACCACGAAGGCCCAGGTGAGGCACGCGAACGCGAGGAGATGGAACACGAAGAGTCCCGCGGCGGCGCTCGGAGCGAGCGCCATCCAGCGCGGGTCCCGCCGCAGCGCCCCGATGAAAGGCATCGTGGCAAGAGTGAACGCCGTCAGGAGCGCGAGGATGAGAGAGAAGTGACCCAGCTCCGCGATCATGTAGCACACTCGAATCGACCGGGAGCGTTCGCCCCGCACGTCGTCGCCGACGATATGGCGAGGACCGTGCTCGGTGGCTGGCGGTCGGCGCTCACCTCACCTCACCTCTCCCAGCTGCCGCCGGACCAAGCTCGTGTGCCGGTCGGGGGAGCCCGGCACGGTGAACAGCTGAGGAAAGCCATTGACGACCTCGTCGGCCGGAAGAAAAGACAAGGGCGGGCTCCTCGCCCGTGACTTCGGGTGATGGTCGGCACCGTATTGCCTTCCCCCGGTGGAAGGTCAACGTGGAGAAAGTACGCGACGCGGGAGGTCTACGCGTCGGAGTCCGCGAGGAGTTGTTCCAGTATCGGGCAGCCGGAGACGAATGATGGGTCCCGGGACCTGACCTTCGTAGCCCCAAATCGGCGTTTCGGGGTAGCCGGGAGGCGCGAGTCGGGCGGTACCGGGACTTGCGTGGAGCAGCTCTCCGTCAGCGTCCGCGCCGCACGCCGCAGCGGCCCAGCCTCCCGCTCGTGCGAAGACTGCGAGGGCGGCGGCACCGCTCAGAAACCTTCGCCTGGAATTGGGCACGCAGCGCACCTCGGTCGAAGTTCGGTCACGCATTGTCACGCGGGAGATTGTGCCCTGCGACGCCTGGCGAGTTCCCGGTAGAGCGCCTCGGGACTCGTTCCCATCTCGCTCGCGACCGTCCTCCAGGTGCCCGCGGAGGAATGCCGTCCCCGTTCCACGCAATCCACGCGTCCAGGCGCTCTGCGACGGTTCGAAGGGAGAGGATCTCCGCCCGAAGGCGCACACGGTGGGATATCGAACCGCGACAGCCGGAAATCGGCTCACTTCACGGCGCGCGCGGTTCCGCCACGCCGTGCATCGCCGATTCGCTCGTCCGCGGTCCTGGCGTCGGCGGTCCTCGCGTCGTGGGACTCGCCGTGACAGGACTTGCCCATCAGCGTGAACATGAGCAAGTGCGCTCCGACACAGAGAAGAAGTGGGGCAAACGCTGCGATTTTTCCTGTCAGGCCGCCGTACGTGCCCTCCGCCGCGAAATACCACACGACGGGCAGGAGCATGACCGCGCAACAAGCCCACATCCCGTACTTCATCAGCGTGTTGCCGGATTTGCTGCTGTTCGTGTCGTTCCTCATGCTTCGATTTCCCCCTGTTGTCGACGAATCCGCATCCAGCATGTGGACAACCGAACGTCGCCCGAGTTCCTCTCGTCCGCCCCGGTCCCTGCACGGTGACCGACCGTCGGGAACCGTCGTGTCTACGGCCGATTTACCTCCTCGTCCACGCGAGCAAGTTCATGCGCGCATCCGAGGTCCCGACCCTATTCGTTCCAGTGAATGGAGACTCAAGTCAGATTCCGGTCCGGAATCGATCCCGGGTCGGTCGGCGACCAGGTCGACAGGATGGGTCCGTCAGAGCCCATCGAGTGTCGCACCCGGTGCGGATCTCGAGTGGGAACTTTCTCGCGCGACGCGAGTCGAACGTGAACCGCAGGGCGCGTCCTCAGAAGGCGCGGTCCGTGAGTAACCGTCCGGCGAAGCCGTGGGACCCTCCGGCTCACGCGGGAGATCACGGCGTGCGGTCGAGGGGTATCTGGCCAGCGCGGTCGTTCACTGCCGCCGTCGGCCCGAACTGGCACGGCTTCGCCGAACGGTTACCGCGACCCTGCGCTTGTCGCCTTTCCCGACCCCGAGCCAGCTCCGACTCGCCCACGGATCGCCAGTCAGTCCAGGTTGGCAAGTTCGTGGGGAAGAGCTTCGGTTTAAACGAAATAATATGTTTTGTATCAGTTAGTTATAAACTCACTTCGGCTCTCGGTCGAGCTTCCGCGGAGTCGGGTAGGAGGGGTCGTTACCGAGCCCTACCCGAGCCCCTCCTACCCGGCCTCCCTGCGAATGGGCGGCCGGACAGACCCATACGCCGCATTCGGTCATGGAGGCGGCGCTTTACGCCGCCATCAACAAGAGAAGCCGTGCAGAAATGATACGAAGAGAATTCGTCGAGCCACTCGCTCGCGACAACGAAGAGTTCTACGGAACGCAGGACGGCCGAACGGCGATGCGCGCATTCGAGCTGACCTTCGAGCATAGTTGGATCTACGTATTCGAGCTGGTGCAGAACGCGCTGGATGCTGGTGCCGGCTCCATCGCGTTCCGGCTGTCGGACGATGCCGAGACCTTGACCGTTCGGCACGACGGACAGAGTCCGATTGAAGAAGAAAATGTCGACGGACTGTCGAAGGTCTTCCGCTCGACCAAGGGTGCCGCCTCCGTTGGATTCATGGGGATCGGCTTCAAGAGCGTCTTCGGGCGGTTCCGGGAAGGCGAACATCGCCTGGCGCCATTAACCCGAACATCGGGTGGCGCCATTGAGGCGAATACGGAATGGCTCCATATGGGCGGTCACTGACCGGTGGTGGGTCACGGCGGTGGTTCCCTCTCGCCCGGACACCCGGCCTGCCGCCCCGCTTCCGGCCAAACTCCACCTCTCGGCGGCGCGGAGCACGGTGGTGGCGCCAGTGGCCGGGATGCGCGGAGGCGGCAGGCCGGGGGCGGATTCGCCACACCGCCGGCACCATGCGGACGGCGGCGCGACCGGCGACCCGATGCCGGAAGGGAGGCCGCGGCGCTTGCGGGTCTATAGCGGATACGCTATATGATCGCCATGAACTGGACGGTCGAAACGGTCTCGGCCGTCGAGGCCGAAATCGAGGCCCTGCCGGTGGTGTTGCGCGCACGGCTGATCCGATTGCTGGAGGTCGTGGAGATTGTCGTCCTGGAGGTGCTTCGCGCCCCGCACGTCAGGCATCTCGACGGCAAACTGTGGGAGCTGCGGGTGCGGGCCGAAGGAGGCATCGCACGGAGAATCTACGTGACGGCGGCGGGCCGGCGGGCGGTGGTGCTGCACGTGTTCGCGAAGAAATCGCGCAGGACGCCGCGCCGGGCGCTCGCGACCGCCCGGGAACGGATGAGGCAGGTGACGCCATGACGAAGCTGAAAGATTTGAAGGCGCGCTTCATGGAGGACTCCGCGTTCCGCGAGGAATATGCGCGCATCGACGAGGAGTATGCGCTGATCGAGGCGTTGGTGCGCGCCCGCACGGCGGCGAAGCTGACGCAGGCGGAGCTTGCCCAGCGGCTCGGCACGACGCAGTCCGCGGTCGCGCGGCTGGAGGGCGGGCGGGTGTCGCCGTCCTTCGCTACGCTGCGCCGCTACGCCGAGGCGACCGGAACGCGGCTGACCGTGGACCTAGTGCCGTCCGGCGGCTGAACGGGGGGACGGCGGCTGGCCGACAGCGCGCCGCGAGGGGCCTGGTCGACGCCGACCTGGGCGGCGGCGTCATCAAGCAGCGCGTCGCCCGGCGCGGACGGGGGCGGTCCGGCGGGTTCCGCACGATCGTGGTGTTTCGCCGCGGGGAACGGGCGTTCATCGTCCAAGGGTTCGCCAAGAGCGATCGGGAGAACCTTCGGCGAAAGGAGCTTTCGGGGTTGCGGTCGCTGGCAAACGAGTATCTGGCGCTGGACGCGGCGGGTCTCGCGGCAGCGCAAAGCACTGGCGCGATTATCGAGGTGGAATGCGATGACCAAGCGGTATGAGAGCGAGGTGCTGGCGTCGGTGCACGAGGCCGCGCTCGATCTGGTCGAGGCGGGCGTGATGTCGAAGCGGACGATGAAGGCGTTCGACGAGATGTGCCTCACCCCGGTCGAGGATCTGGCGCCGGAGGAAATCCGCGAGATCCGGCTGCGCGAGAACGCGAGCCAGGCGGTGTTCGCGCGCTACCTCAACGTGACGACGGGACTGGTGAGCCAGTGGGAGCGTGGCGAGAAGCGCCCGCGCGGCGCGTCGTTGAAGCTCCTGACGCTGGTGGCGAAGAACGGTCTCGGGGCGGTCGCGTGACGGCTGTCGGCCGGGCCGGGCAGGCAGAGCCCGGCCCTTCCCGTCCGGCGTGATTTCCGGAGAGAACGGCTCAGGACATCTCGTGATTCAAAGGTGGCGGAGTGTGGGATCGGCCAAGGCGGAAGTGTCAATAAGCTATTGTTAATAATTAAGATACGGAGATATCCGTCGGCTGGTTCGTGAGGCTCTCGTGACGGCGTGGTAGGGTGCCGCCACCACAGAGCTGCCACCGGCAGCGTGGTCGGCTGACGCCGACGTGGGCGCCGAAAGGCGCAATCAGGTGCCGTATCGCGATCCATCGCGATGTCTCGCGGGCAGACGCCCCGCCGAAGGCACGATGAGCCACATCGAATTCGATGGAGGCTCAGAGAGCAATCGGCGAGGCGGCTGCGGCGCGGATTCTTGTGGCCGCGCGGCAATCGGGGAACCCCGCGGTAATCAATCACGTCGAGCCGTGGCGCGTGGCGTTGCAGCGGGGCCGGGGACGCTCCCTGGCCGTGCGGACGAACCGCAAGGCTGGCAAGCGCAGCGCGCCGAAACCGTGCTCGCAGCCACTGTCGGACACCGACACGCCCGAGCCGCCGCATTGGACGGCAGGCGTAAAGGCGTCAAGGGCAGTCTCGCAGCACCTGCTGCGACTCCGCCCGTCTCGCGCAAGCGAGGCGACGGATCGCCCATCACCACTCAGCTACCCCACGCCCACCCCGGGCGCGCGAGGCGAGCCCGGGGTGCGGTCGATCATGCTTCGGATCGATCCGCCGGGTCGCGCGACTCGTCAGAGGACCGGCAGCACAACAACGACAGACCGAACCCGCGCCCGGGCGGTCGCTTCCGTTGACGATCGGCGGCAAGGGTGCGGGGCCGGGCTCCGCGACGGCTCCCCTACCGGTCAACGTCGACGGCGGCCTGCCGCACGACATCGACGCGGCCACGGTCCGCAACCGCATGGGTAGGATCCGAGGCCGAGGCTGGTCTTCGTGCCGTTGGGGGAGATGGCCTGCGCCCAGGTCTTGGAGAATCCGCCGGACTTGCGGGGGGTGACCAGCAGGCTCAGTCCGTGCCCGCCGTACCCGTCCCCCTTACCGGCCGGGGACGTTGACGGTTCTGACGAAGGTGGCGCAGAGGCGAACGGAGTGCTTTTTTCCGGGAGGGATCATGAATCTTCCTACTCTTCGGCTTACGGGATTTTCGCTGCGGTGCAGCGTATCGCCGCGGCAAGAAGAGAGTCGATAGCATGATGTTTAACAGCGCGTTAAGAGGACCTATCGGCTTCTCCTGACATCCCGAAAAACACCCGTCAAGCAGGCATCTTGCCCGCGAGGCCGATGGAGGGCCTGCGTTTGCGCGGGGTGGAAGCCCGCGATCCCGGGAAGCCGGTGATCGCCGGGAGCGCGCGCGACCCGGATGAAGGGCATGCGTAGTCAGGTCAATTCATGGCGCATTTCCTGTCTGTTCTCGTCTGCTGCTCCGCAGCAACTGGCGTGATGCCTGGCCGGCGCCAATCGTCGCGTGAGTACCGCCAATGCGGGAATGAAATCCGAACCCTCGCCGGACGCCCTGTGGCGCCCGGTTCTATACGCCGACGACGCGGACGATTCCGTCGAGACCGGTGAAGTCCCCCGGGTTCCTGGTATAGAGCGCGAGGCCGTGGGCAGCCGCCGTCGAGGCGATGAGCAAATCGGCGAACCGGGTTCGGCTGGTCCGCCCCGCTGCCCTCGCCGCCGCGAACACGCGGCCATATGCACGCGCCGCCTCGGCGTCGAGTACCAGAGGCTCCCACATGGTCGCCGCCCACTGGAGACGGTCCTGTCGCCGTGCCCTTTCCCCGTCGTCGACGGTGGCGTGCGGGCCGGCGGCGAGCTCGGCAAGCGTCACCGCGGCAATGGCGGATTCGTCGGGGAGCGACGCCGGATCGACGATGTCGTGATCGATCACCACCGAGGTATCCAGCAGCCCTCTGGTCGGCTCAGCCATCGACCGACTGATCCACGACCGCATCCAGTTCCGCGCGCAGACGGTCGTAATCCACGCGCGGGGCGCGGCGCGCCGCCTCGGCAATCACCGCTCGAAGCACGAAACGCCGCTGTGGAACCGCGCGGAGCTCGGCTACCGGCACCCCGTTTCGGGTGACGGTGATCGTTTGACCGGCCTGTACCTCACGGAGTATCGCGCCCGAGTCGTTGCGGAGCTCGCGCTGGGTAATGGTCCTTCTCATGGGAAGCGAGAATAGCATTCGTAGCATAACGTAGCAATTATGCTACATCCTGCTACGGATGGAACGGACCCTGACGGCAGACGATGATCGAATCGCACCCCCAGGTGCAGTTCGTCGGCGGGGTGCGCGCCGAGCGACGCCCGCAATGGACCGTTCAGGTCTCCTCCCGTTGCGAAGTCTGTTCGGCAGTCGAGACAACCGCCTGAAGTCTCCGTGCCCCGGGCGCGATGAAATCGCGGGTGAGCTCGGGCCACGCGGCCGGTGCTCGGCATCGCTTCGATCTCGTCTCCGTCGGCGGGCCGCCCTCGAGCCGATGGCGGCGCGCAGCTCCGCGTCGTCCATCTGCCGGCCGAAATAGGCCTCCACCACCGCGGGGGCCTCCTTGACCTCGTCGGGCGTCCCCTCTCCGATCTTCTGGCCGTGGTCGAGCACCGTGATCCGGTCGCACACCTCCATCACCACCCGCAGGATGTGCTCGATGATGACCACCGTCAGTCCATAACGGTCCTTGAGTGACATCACGATCTTCAGCAGGTTGTCGACGTTGACCGGGCTCAGCCCCGCCGCCGGCTCTCGGCAAGGAAGCCCCTCACGGTCGCGAGCCCGTACGGCACCCCTTGCGAGACGACGGTGATCGCCGTTTCTGCACGGGTTATGCGCTACGCTTATTCCGTGTCCATCCTGCAGGGTCATCGAGATGGTCAACGTCACGCTGTCGGTCGATGAGGAAGACCTCAAACGGGCGCGGGTATTGGCCTTGGAGCAAGGCACTTCGCTCAATGCGGTCATCCGCGATTTCATCAAGGATTACATCGGCCGCACCAAACGCTACCGCCAGGTAACGGAGCGAATCCTTCGAGCCGCCGAACACTCGCGCTTCGATAGTGGAGGCCACGCTTGGACCCGGGACGAACTGTATAAACGATAAGGTATTGCTCACCGAGGACATGCACGATGGTCTGCAGATCGAGTCGTTGACGATCCGCAATCCCTTTGTTGGCCCGGCTTCGGAGACTGCTTCTGCTTCAAGGGGACAGAGTGCTTGAACCGGAGACCTTCATGGAAACGGCCCTGCGGCGCACTTGCTGACCCGCGGTTATTGCCATGATGGCTGCTCGATGTGATGAAGTTCGGGGGGAGAATCGATACTCGGTACCGGGATAGCGGAACGGACGAGGGTTCTCCTGATTCAATTCGGCTCCCCATTTGCTACTCGCGGGTCTTGCAGAAGATGGCGGCGAGGAAGCCCATCAGGCTCGCGAGGCCCACCGGAAGGCGAGAGCGAGCAGCGAGTCCGACATCTGGCTGAACCCGGAAGCGGCGGCGCCCTTTCCCGGAATCCACCTCACGGGCCGGACGGGGTGCGCGCGTCGCCGCTCGACGGTGCGGCAACCGGGCGGGTGCCGTGGCGCCGCCACTGCCGGTCGGCGACGGCTTGCGCCTCGGCGACGATCCGGTCCCCGTCGAACCCGACCGGACGTCCGGCGCGGAGCCGCACCCGGCCATCGACGATCACCGTGTCGACATCGTGACCGGAGCCGGAATGGACGACGATTCCGTATCCGTCGACAACCGGCGCGAGGCTCGGGGCGGTGGCGTCGAGGAGGACGAGGTCCGCCTTCTTGCCGACCTCGATCGAGCCGACGAGGTCCCCAAGCCCGAGCGCGGCCGCTCCCGTGCGGGTCGCCCAGTGGAGGGCCTTGCGCGCGTCGAGACCCGTGGCCGCGATGGAGCCGGCGCCACCGGCGCGGATGCGGGCGGCGGCGATGGCCGTGCGCATCGCCTCGAAGAGATCCGCCGACATCGTGTCGGTGCAGAGCGCGATGCGGGGGGCCGCCGCCCCCGGGGGGGGGGCGGGGGGGGCGCGGCCCGGGGCGGGGCGACGTCGCCGGCGCGGAGGTTTCCGATCGGCGCATGGGCAACGGTGAGTCCGCTCGCGCCGGCGCGGGCGACATCGGGCGGATCGAGGAAAATGCAGTGGGCGGCGACGAGGCGCTTGCCGAGGAGTCCGCACCGGTCGAGAAGCTCGGCGGGGCTCACGCCGTCCCGCGCCCGCACCCACTCGACCTCGTCCCGACTCTGGGCAAGGTGAGTGTGGACGGCGCCCTCGGTTTCTTCCGCCAAGTCCCGCACCTCCTTGAGGAGCGCCGCGCTGCAGGTGTCCGGTGCGTGGGGCGCGAGGTCGCACCGGATCCGACCGCTCGGGTGGTCGCCGTAGGCGGCGGCGAGATCCAGCGCCTCGTCGAGGGTCGCACGCCCGATCGCGGGGACGTGGCGGCGTTCACCTCCCCTCGCAACCGCAGTCATGTCGACGTCCAGGATGCGCCCGCCGACAACGCCGCGGAGCCCGATTTCGACCAGGGCCTCCGCGAGCGCCTTCGGATGGAGGTAGTAGTCGACGACCGTGGTCGAACCCGCGCGCAGGAGCTCGTACACCCCGAGCCGCGCGAGGGCGAGCACTTCCTCGAAGCCGAGCGCCGGGCCCTGGGGGATCCCGGGCGTGTAGGCGGGGGCATGCCCCAGGTCCTCCACCATGCCGCGGGTGATCATGAGCGGCGTGTGGTTGTGAACGTTGACGAGCCCGGGGAGGAGGATCCCGCCCCGCGCATCGATCGTCTCGCGGCCGCGGAAGCCGCGCTCGATCTCCGGGCTCGGTCCGAGCGCCGCGATGCGGTCCCCGACGACCGCGACCGCTCCGTCCGCGACGATGGTCCCCGCGTCGTCGAGGGCGAGGACGAGAGCGTGCTCCACCACGAGATCGCATGCGACCGGACCGGACCGTGCGCGCCTTGCCGACCCCGTGCCTTCCGCCATCGTCCGCGCTCCTCCCGTCACCGCCGCGACGCGGCCCTGCCGCCGCAATGCTTCTCCCGCGCAGTTCTTCGTGAATTGCCCTGGCCAGCCCCCGGCCACGAACAGATCGGGAGCGCAATATGGCCCGGAGACTTCACTGACGCTCGGTGCAAGTGGCCCAGGATTCCGCGACATCCGGGCCGCGCGGCCCGAATCGCGTCGAAAGCGTAGCCGATCGCGCATCGACGCGGCACGGGGGAGCGCGGCGAGCGGTCACGGACCGCCTCGCGTCCGCCGGCCGGGAAGGCATGGGGACGCCCACTCGAGCACCATTCGTCGCCTATGTGGACGCCCCGGGACGTGACGGGCCATGATTGCGCCATCCGTGCGGATCGGGTGGCATGGACTCGGCAAGGAAATGGAGAAGACCGGATGGTGAGCGCGCATCGGGACTTCGAGGGCTATCGAGGGCGGCCGCCCGATCCGAAGTGGCCGGACGGGGCGCGCCTCGCGATCTCGTTCGTCGTCAACGTGGAGGAAGGGGCCGAGCTCTTCGTCGGCGACGGCGACGAGCGCAACGAGTCCATCCACGAGATCATGCAAGTCGTCCAGGGAGTTCCCGACTTCTGCATGGCTTCACACTTCGAGTACGGGACCCGCGCCGGCTACTGGCGCATCGCCGACCTTCTCGACCGGTACGGGGTCAGGGCCACCTTCAGCAGCTCGGGCCGTGCGGTCGAGCGAAACCCCTGGCTCGCGCGCGATGCCCTCGAACGCGGGCACGAGATTGCGGCCCACGGCTGGCGCTGGGAGGGTCAGGCGGAGATGGAGGAAGCGGCCGAGCGGGACATGATCGCGCGCACCTACCTCGCCATCGAGGGGGTCTGCGGAGCGCCGCCCGCCGGCTGGCACACCAAGTCGTCGCCCTCCGTCAACACGCGCCGGCTCCTCGTCGAGCACGGCGGTTTCGCGTACGACTCCGACGCCTACGACGACGACCTCCCTTACACGGTCGAGGTGGCGGGGAAGTCCCACGTGGTGCTCCCCTACGCCTTCGACACCAACGACATGCGCTTCCAGGCGGGACGCGGCTTCGACCACGCCGGCGACTTCGCGCGCTACTGCGTCGACGCCTTCGAGTGGCTGTGGGAGGAAGGCGCGCGCACCCCGCGCATGATGTCGGTCGGACTCCACCTTCGCATCATCGGGCGCCCGGGCCGGATCGCCGGACTCGACCGGCTGCTCGCGGCCGTGACCTCGCGCGAAGGCGTGTGGATCGCCCGGCGCGACGCGATCGCGCGCCACTGGCGCGAGCGGATGGGCATTGCGTCCGGCTGGACGGCTACCCCTTGATGGCGCCCGCGGTCAGGCCGCGCACCAGGAACTTGCGCACGAGAATGGAGAACACCAGCACCGGGAGCATCACCATGGTGCCTCCGGCCGCGATCTTGCCCCATTCCCAGCCTTCGTAGTTCATGAAGTTGACCACCGCGACGGGCGCGGTCGTCGCCTCGGTGCGGGTCAGGATGAGCGCGAAGAAGAAGTCGTTCCAGGCGAAGAGGAAGCACAGAATCGCGGTCGCGGCCAACCCGGGGACGCTGAGCGGGAGCATGATGCGCAAGAAGCTCTCCCACAACGTTGCGCCGTCGATCCAGGCCGCCTCCTCGAGCGAGCGCGGGGTCGCGTCGAAGAACGTGCGCATGAGCCAGATCGCGAGCGACAGGTTGAAGGTCACGTAGATGATTCCTAGTCCGAGCTTCGTGTCCAGGAGGCCGATGTAGCGATAGACGAGGAAGTAGGGGATCGTGAAGGCGATCGGCGGCGCCATCCGGCTCGCGAGGATCCACAGGCTCAGGCGATTCCCGATCCGATCCTCCATGCGCGAGAGCGCGTAGGCGGCTGGCACTCCGACGACCATGGAGACGACCGTCGAGCCGACGCTGGTGACGAGACTGTTCCAGAACGAGGCCGCGAACTCGTCGTCGACGAGACCCAGGTAATGCTCGAACGTGGGGGTGAAGAAGAGCTTCGGCGGCCACGCGAAGATGTCGTCTATCGGCTTGAACGACATCGTGATCATCCACAGGAAGGGGAACATCACGAGCGCCACGAGGACCGCGACCAGCGCGATCAGGATGACTCGATCGCGACGCAGGCGGCGCTCGTGGGCCGAGGGGGGTCGCGGTCGTGCCGCCTCACTCAACGCGCTCTCCCCACCCGACGAGGCGGATCACCGCCCACGTGAGCACGAGGGTGATGCCGACGAGCAGCACCGTGATGGCGCTCGAATACCCGAGATAGGAGAAGTTGAACGCCTGGATGTACGAATAGAAGTTGGTGACCTCGGTCACCGTCCCGGGCCCGCCGTCGGTCAGGATGAAGATGAGCGGAAACGCCTTGATGCTGTCGATGAGACGAAACAGCCCGGCCACCATCAGAACCCCCTTGAGATAGGGGAGCGTGATGTACCAGGTGACCTGGAGCGCCGTCGCCCCGTCGATGCGGGCCGCGTCCGTGAGCTCCTCCGGCATCATCTGCAGCGCGGCCAGGATCATCAGCATGCAGAACGGGAACCATTCCCAGATGTCGGCGATGACGATCGCCATCAACGCCGTGTCGGGATCGGTAATGAGCGATGCGACCGGCAAGCCGAGCCATTCCATGAACCAGTGGAACGGGCTGATGTCGGGGGTGTAGAGCACCTTCCAGATGATCGCGACGACGATCGGCGGCAGGACCATGGGGATGAGAAACACGGTGCGAAGGGCCTGGAGGAGCCCCCCCTGCATGTTGAGGAGCAGCGCGAACAGAAAGCCGAGAAACACCTGGAGAACCACCGTCCAGAACGAGAGCTTCGCCTGCACCCAGAGCGAGTTGTGAAGGCGCCGGTCCTCGAGCAGCAGCTCGTACTGGAGGATCGGGGTCGAGAAGTTCCACTGCGTCTCCGGTCGCGTGAGATCGAGCGGGGTGAAGCTGGTGAGGACCAGGTAGGCGGTCGGCAGGAGGGTGATCACGATCATGACCACCAGGGCCGGCCACAGGCAGTACCAGTAGAAGCGCCGCTGAAGACTCGCGAACGAACGGCCCCGCCACGGTGCGTTCGGAGCGACGCGGGCGGAGGTCGCCCTGATGTTCACGGAGACAACACTGTCGTCGAGATGATCCCTGCGAGCCCGCCGCCGTGTCGCGCGAAGCGCGGCGCGCCCGGGTTCAGGTTCCGGGCGGCGCGAGCCGGTGCTCGCGCCGCCCACCACCCTTCACGCGCTACACGTCCATTTCCACGCCGGCCTTCCTGAGGTCGGCGATCGCCTCCTCCTGCGCCTGGGCCATCGCCTCGGCCCCGTTCTGCTGGCGGGTCGCCACTCGCTCGATGGCCTTGTTCAGCTTGTCCCCCACCTGCGGGAAGATCGGCACCGTCCGGTACTTCATGTAGCCGGACTTGCCGCCGAGCTCGAGGACCTTGAGGTAGATGGAAGCGACGTCCTGACCGTTCAGGGTCATGTTCTCGCGATAGGCCGGATCGCTGATCACCGAGCGCCGGCAGACCGCCGAATACCCCTTCTCGAGCGCGATGCGCCGGGTCGTCTCCTTGCTCATCGCCCACTTGATGAACTCCCAGGCGGCCCGCTTGTTCTTCGACCCGACCGGGATGCCGAGTCCGTGGCTGTTGGAGCCCGGAAAGTTGCCGGCGGGTCCTCCCGGCATGAGGCCGTAGCGGGCCGTGTCCTTGACCTTGCTGTCCTCGTGCTTGACGAGCGGAGTCATCCAGCCGATCGCCTGGGTGCGGATGTTCGAGCGCCCCGCGATCTGGGCTCGCATCGCCTGGTCGTCGGTGTACGAGAGGACCCCCGACGGACCGTAGCTCGTGAGCAGGTTCGCGTAGTACTCGGCCGCCTTCGCCGCCTCGGGCGTGTCCAGCACCGGAGTCAGGTTGCCGGGCGGGTCCTTGAAGATCCGGCCGCCGTGCCCCATGAGGTAGGGGATCCAGTTCCAGTGGTGCAGCTTGTCCGCGACGAAGGCGGTGACCCTCTCCTGATTGTGGATCTTGTCGCAGACGTTGATGAGGTCGTCGAAGCTCTCGGGCACGCCGACCCCGGCCTGGTCCAGCAAATCGCCGCGCGACATTCCCATGATCATGGCGCCCGCCTCCCAGGCGAAGCCGTAGGTGCTTCCGGCCTTGTCCTGCAGCGACGACTGGGCCCCGCCGACGAAGTCGCTCGCGTCCCAATCCGAAGGCGTCATGTTCGGATCGTTGACGAAGGGGTCGAGGTTCTCGACCCAGCCGGCGCCGATCCACCTTCCGGTATAGATGAACGTCACGTTGACGACGTCGAGGGCGCTGCCCTTGGTCGAGAGCTCCAGATCCGTTCGCTGGTTGTAGACCGGGAAGGCCTGGGTGTTGAAGTTGACCTTCATCCCCGACTGCTCCTCGAACTCGGGGATGTACTCCTTGAGGTAGTTGAAGAAGACGTGCTGGAACGAGGCGCCGTTGATCGTGACCCCGTCGAACTCCTTCGCGAATCCGACGATGGCGGGGAAGCCGACGGTGCTCGCGGCGGCGGCCGCCGCCGCTCCCTTTAGCACCGTGCGCCGGGTTGGACGTGATTGCGGCATTTCGTTGCTCCTCTTGGTGGTGGTGCGCTCCCTCTCCCCGACCGCCCCGCGGACGCTCACGGCGCGGAGGCGCGGAGGCGCGGAACTCTCTCTGGTCTCGCGCCGCCTCGTGCGAAGTCCTTGTCGTCCGCGAGGCGCATCAGGATTGTGGTCAGCGCGACACGCGAGCGTCAAGCGCGCTCGCACCGCCCCGCCCGGTCACGCCGCCCGGATATCGGTCCGGGTGAATCCCTCGCCCTTGAAGAGCCGGGGCTCGCCCGTCGCCTTGGCGAGCGCGCAGGCGAAGCAGGCGCCGAAGTTCAGCGCCGCCGCGTGGTCGAATGAGACCTGCGCGCCGACCACCGCCCGCGGGGGAGCCGGAGCCCGGGCCGGCGTCGCGGGAACCGACCGGTGGTGGAGGCCGACGCGCAGCGCAGGCCCGACCGCAGGCGCGCCGGGGTGTACACTCCGCCCACGGGCAGGAATCATGCTGCCCGAGCCGGGAGCCATGGCAAGTCCGACCCCCGTCGCACCGACCGCCGACGCCGAACCTCGCGTCGACCCGAAGCTCTTCGAGGTCATCCGCGACTCGCTCGTGGAGGTGACCGAGGAGATGTCGGCCTCGCTCGAGCGGACCGCGTTCTCAGCCAACGTCAAGACGCGCCTCGACGGCTCCTGCGCCTTCGTGGACGCCACGGGGCGTATGGTGGCGCAGGCCTTCTGCCGGCCGGCCACCTCGTGACCGTCGGCCGGCTCGTGCCGCGGGCGGTGGCGGAGCTCGGTCCGGAAAGCCTCGCGCCCGGCGACATGCTGGTCGTGAACGACCCCCACCGCGCGCGCGACGTCTACGGCGCCTGCATCGACCCCGGCGCCGGCTCCGTCGACACTGCCCGGACCGCCGAACGCCGGGCCACCCCCCGCTCCACCAGCACGGGAGAAGGTGGATGAACGACTGGGGCGTTTCGGACCGGGCGGCGGCGATTCACCGCGATGCCGTCGTGTGGGACATGACATTCCCGCTGATGGATCCCGGCCCGCCCGAACAACGCTACGGGCCGCTCGCCCGGATGGCCGAGAGCGGCTACGACTTCGTCTCGCTCACCGTGGCGCTGGACTGGGACGGGGTGGCCGAGACGCTGGCCGCCATCGCTCGCGAGCGCGCCTGGCTGCGGGCCAACGCGGACCGCTACGTCCTGGTCGAGACGGTGGACGACATCGACGCGGCCCGGCAGCAGGGCAAGCTCGCCGTCGGCTTTCATTTCCAGGGGACGAACCCGGTCGACTACGACGTCGACATGGTCGAGGTCTACTACAAGCTCGGCGTTCGACACATGCTGATCGCCTACAACGCGAGGAACGCGGCGGGGGACGGGTGGTTCGAGCCGAACGACGGGGGACTCAGCCGGTTCGGCGTCAGACTCATCGAGACCATGAACCGGGTCGGCATGATGGTGGATGCGACCCACACCGGCTATCGGACGACCATGGAGATGTTCGAAGTCTCCCGCGACCCGGTGGTCTTCACCCACTCCAACCCCCGCGCCTTGCACGACCATGGCCGCAACATCCGCGACGATCAGATCAAGGCCTGCGCGCGCAGTGGCGGCGTGATCGGACTGAACGGCGTCAGCCTCTTCCTCGGCGGAACGCAGGCATCGCCGGAGGCCCTGGCGGACCACGTCCAGTACGTCGCGGATCTGGTCGGCGCGCGCCATGTCGGCCTCGGCCTCGACTACGTATTCGACCAGCTGTCCCTCGCCGCGACGATCAACTCGCGACGCGCCTGGACGCCGCCGGACGAGAGCTTCGCCGACCAACCGCAGGAGACGGTGACCTACCTGCAACCCGAGCAACTTCCGAGGTTCACCGAGATCCTTCTCGAACGCGGGTACTCCGAGGACGACGTCCGCGGCATCCTGGGCGAAAACTGGATGCGCGTGGCCCGCCAGGTCTGGAAGTAGCGCAAGGGGTGCGGGGAGCGATGACCGACTGGAACGTCTCCGCCGCCGCCGCGGCCCTGCATCGCGACGCGCTGGTGTGGGACATGACCTTGCCGTGGCGCGACTACGGGGCGCCGGAGCTTCGGTCCGCCACCCTGCCGCGCATGGCCGCGCACGGGGTCGGCTTCGTCTCGCTCACCCTCGCCGCCGACTGGAGCGGGGTCCCCGAGACGGCCCACAAGATTGCGAAGGAGCGCGCGTGGTTTCAGGCCCGTGGCGACCGCTACGTGCTGGTCGAGGGGGTCGACGACATCGAGCGGGCGCAGCGCGAGGGCAAGCTCGCGGTCGGCTTCCACTTCCAGGGTTCGAATCCCCTCAACTACGACGTCAACCTCGTCGAGGTCTACTACCAGCTCGGCGTCCGCCACATGCTGCTCGCCTACAACTCCCGGAACGCCACCGGCGACGGCTGCAACGAGCGCACCGACGGCGGGCTGAGTCGCTTCGGCATCAGCGTGGTCGAGGAGATGAACCGCGTCGGCATGCTGATTGACGGAACCCATTGCGGTTACCGCACGACGATGGGGCTGTTCGAGGCCTCGCGGGATCCGGTGATCCTCTCCCATGTCAATGCCCGTGCACTGTGGGAGCACCGCCGCAACGTACGCGATGACCAGATCAAGGCCTGTGCCGCTTCCGGCGGCGTGATCGGCGTCAGCGGCGTCGGCATCTTCCTCGGCGACAACGACGTGTCCGCGGCCCGGGTGGTCGATCACATCGATCACATTGCCGGGCTCGCGGGGCCGGAGCACGTCGGTCTCGGCCTCGACTACGTCTACGACCAGGATGCGTTGACCCGCGGCCACAATACCCGGCCGGCCTGGAACCCTGACGAGGCGGCGTTCGGCAACACGCGGCGCGAGGACGTGCGGTACTTTCCACCCGAACACCTGCCCCGGCTCACCGAAGCGCTGCTCGCGCGAAACTACGCCGAGAGCGAGGTCCGCGGCATCCTCGGCGGAAACTGGCTGCGGGTCGCGCGCCGGGTCTGGAGGTAAGCGACCTTGGCCGAACCGGACGACCGCAATCCGTCGCAAGTCCGCTCGGTGACCGGGACCCACTCGTCCGAAACGCCAGGGCCCCTCGTCGCGGCCTTTGGCACGATCGCGGCGCGGGCGGAACGGGTCCTGCACATCGTGTCCGCGATTCAGGCATCCGCCGCGGGTCTGGCGGTTGCCGGGATGGTCATCCTGCTTGCCGGCAGCAGCCTGGGGCGCTATGCCTTCGGCAAGCCGATTCCGGTCACCGAGGAGCTCGGCGCGTTGCTGTTCGTGACCCTCGCGTTCCTGTCCGTCACCGAGGGCTTCATGGCCGATCGCCAAGTCCGGATACAAGTCGTGTGGCGCCTGTTGCCGCCGCGGATCAAGGGCTGGGCCATGGTCGTCGGCCACGGGCTCTCGGTCATCGGCCTCACCGTCATCATCTGGGCCACCTGGGACTTCGCCTGGTTCAGCTACCAGGTCGGCGCCGAGACCTATATCACCGAGATCCTGGTCTGGCCCTGGATGATGCTGGTCCCGATCGCGCTCGCGATTCTCGTCCTCGCCACCGTCGTGCGCATGGCGGTCGACGTGCACGCGATCCTCATCGGACAGCCGGTCAGGGAAGCGGGCGTCAGCTCGATCGACGTCTAGCGGGGGCGTTTGGTGGTCTTCGTCGTTCTCGTCCTGTTGCTCGCCCTGTGCCTGGTGACCGGCAATCTGCTGGCCACGACGGTCGGACTGCTGGGGCTGGTCATCCTGTACTTCGAGTTCGGTGCCAACTTCACGGTCATCGGCAACGGTATCTGGAACGTCGTCAACAGCTTCACGTTGACCGCGATACCGGTCTTCATCCTGCTCGGCGCGATCCTCGAACAGACGGGACTGGCGCAACGGATCTACAGCGCGGTCTCGCCGCTCTTCGAGCGACTGCCGGGAAAGCTGCTGCAGACCAACATCGGCGTCGCGACCATTTTCAGCGCCATCAGCGGCTCCTCGACGGCGACGACGGCAGTGACCGGATCGGTGGCCTACAAGCAGCTCGATCGCCTTGGCTACGACCGGAGCGCGGTGGTCGGCAGCCTGGGAGCCGGCGGCACGCTGGGGATCCTGATTCCGCCGAGTCTCGCCCTCATCATCTACGGGTCGTGGATGGACGTCTCCATCGGCCGGCTGTTCATTGCCGGCGTGGTGCCCGGCATCATGCTGTCGTCGCTCTTCATGATCTACATCGGGGTGACCGCCAAGCTGCGCCCGGAGATCGTCCCCGAGACCGAGAGGCCGATACCGCTCGGGGCGGCCCTGCGGATGTCGGCCCAGGCCTGGCCGTTCGTGGTCCTGGTATTTGCGGTGCTCGGCACGATCTTCCTCGGGCTCGCCACGCCCACGGAATCAGCCGCGCTCGGCGTCGTGGCGGCGATACTGCTGGCGCTCCTGTACCGCGAGCTGAGCCTCGTCAAGCTGTGGCGTGCCCTGCGGGCAACGGTGGTGACCTTCAGCACGCTGGTCCTGATCCTGGTCGGCGCGCTGGTCCTCGGGCAGGCGATCGCCCTCATCGGTCTGCCGAAGCAGCTCATCCTCCTGGTCGCGGAGAGCGGGCTGTCGCCGACCATGATCATCATCATGGTCTACGCGACCTACGTGGTGCTGGGCTGCTTCGTCGGCCCGCTGGAGATGATGCTGATCACCTTGCCGTTGACCTTTCCCCTGGTGACGGGGCTCGGCTACGACCCCGTGTGGTTCGGCATCGTGCTGGTCATCGTCAGTGAGATCGGTCTGCTGACACCACCTCTCGGGGTGAATCTGTTCGTCATGATGGCCGTTACCGGAGGACGGGTGTCACTGGGAGAAGCGGCAACCGCATGCTTGCCGTACTGGCTGTTGATGCTGGTCCTGCTGGCCATCATCACGGTCGAACCACGAATCGTTCTGGTGCTTCCCGACCTCGTGAAGTAGAGAAACACCGGACGACAGGACAGGAGAAAAACGATGAAACGACAAGTTGCAAGTCTCGTTGCTGCCTCGGCAATTGCCTGGGTCGGAGCTGGTCCCGCCGCCGCGGCAGATGTCGAATGGAAGCTGGGCAGCCCCGTCGGGCCGCAGGATCTCGCGACGAAGTACCTCGAGGACTATGCCGGCCGGGTCCAGGAGCGAACCGGCGGTCGCATGGCGATCGAGGTCATTCCCATCGAGACCCTTGGCTTCAAGAACACCGACTCGCTGCGGGTCGTGAAGCAGAACGTCGTCGACGCAATCTATGTCCAGACGTTCTACGTGACCCGGGACGAGCCGCTGATGGGAGTGTTCATGCCCCACGGCGTGCTGGCCGACCCGAAGGACAATCTCAAGGTTCTCGGCGTTCAGTTCGAGATCGCGGACGAAATCCTGCAGAACAAGTGGGGCATGGAAATCGTTACCAGGGACCCCACGGGCGGCGGGCAAAGCCGGCTGCTGGTGGTCTCGAAGGATCCGGTCACCAGCCTGGACGAGCTGCGCAAGCTCAAGTTCCGGCACTATTCGAAGGCCGGAATCCGGGCCTACTCCGAGCTCGGCGTGTCGACCCAGGTGATCCCCTCCTCCGAGCTGTACCTCGCGCTGCAGACCGGTGTCGTCGACGGTGCGATGTACGGCGCCCCCTACATCCTGTCGCAGTCCCTCGACGAGGTGACCTGTTGTGCCTCGTTCGTCGGGGCGCTGACCCTGTCGCCGCGCGGCATCAGCGCGGATGCGGCGAAGTGGGCGGACCTGCCCGCGGATCTGCAGCAGGCGATGATCGACGTCGGGAACGAGATGTTCGACGAGTCGATGGCGCGCTGGCGCGAGGAGGAGATCTACAACGCCGCCGCGGCTGAGCTGACGGACAGCGGCTACAAGATCCTCGATCCGTTCCCGCTCGAGGATCGGCTGCAGATCCAGCAGGCGATCCTGAAGGTGTGGCGAGAGGACGTGGAGAAGATCAGCCCGGAGGCGCTGGAATACTACGACCGCATCGTCGCGGCCCTGAACGCCGGCGGCTGACCTCGTCCGTCGCCGGCCGGCGCGGGAGGCGGAGGCGCGGCAACCCGGCCTCCGTCTCCCGATCGACGCGCGCGTGCGGCGGGGTGAAACGGTGGGGAGACACGAGATGGAAGACGACGTACCGGCCCGCGAGGTGGGCGGCGCGATCGAGCGCCTGCCCGAGCTCCTGAACGGCGACACGGGGTTCGCGTTCCGCGCCCGTGCGATGTCCCTCGACTTCGTGCTCGTGAGCGGGCGGAATCGTTTCTACGTGTCGGTCCGAGCGGGCCGGCTCGAACCGGTCGTCCGCGGGTCCCAGATACTTCGTTCGGCGGCCCTTGCCTTCGCCGCCGAGCCCGAGGTCTGGCTCGCCCACTGGCGGCCGGTGCCGTCCCCGGGAAACCACGACCTCTTCGCCCTGGTAAAGGACGAGCGGCTGACGATCGAGGGCGACACGCGGGTGCTCGTGCGGCACCTCCAGAACTTCAAGGACATCCTCGCCGCGCCGCGCGCCCTGTTCGAGGACCGCTGAGCCATGGCCACACCCGCGGCCGTCCACATCGAGCCGATCACCGGCCGGTACGTGCACCTCGAGATCGGGGGCCGACCCCACCGCGTGTACTTCGAGGAGGCGGGCGAGGGGATCCCGCTCCTTTGCCTGCACACCGCGGGGGCGGACGGGCGCCAGTATCGCCACCTCATGACGGATCGGGCGATCACCGATCGCTTCCGGGTCCTCGCCTTCGACATGCCCCGGCACGGCAAATCCCTGCCCCCGGCTGGCTGGCGCGAAGAGGAATACCGGCTCACGTCCGCTGCGTACGCCGAGATGGTCCTCGCGTTCTGCGAAGGACTCGCCCTCGAGCGCCCGGCGGTGATGGGCTGCTCGATCGGCGGGCGGATGGCTCTCTACCTCGCCATCCACCACCCGGAGCGCTTTCGCGCCATCATCGGCCTCGAGGCGACCGACCACCAGCCGCGCGGCTGGTTCGACATCGACTGGCTGCACCAGCCGGACATCCACGGCGGCGAGGCGTGCGGCGCGATCGTCTCCGGGCTGTTCGGCCCCGAGAGTCCCGACGAGTACCGGTGGGAGACCGTGTGGCAGTACATGCAAGGCGGGCCCGGGGTGTTTCTCGGCGATGTCTGGTTCTATCGGGTGGAGGGCGATCTCCGCGAGGAAACGCCTCGGATCGACGCTAGCAGGTGCCCGTTGCACCTTCTCACCGGGGAGTACGACTTCGCCTGCAGCCCCGAGGACAGCCGCCGGACGGCGGCGGCCATCGATGGCGTGGAGGTCACGGTCATGGAGGGCCTCGGGCACTTCCCGATGAGCGAGTACCCGGAGCAATTCCGCCGTTACCTCCTGCCGGTGCTGGACGCGATCGCCTGACGCGTCGAACGCGGCCATTCCCGACCGCGGTCGCGGGGACCGAAAGGAAGGTCAGCGGAGCGAAGGCGGGCGGGCGTCGACCCAGGCGCCCTCGCGCCGGTTCGATTCCACCGCGGCGTGGACCGCCGCGACGGACCGAAGGCCGTCTTCGGTCGTCGGCCACCAGGTGGCGGCCGGCGCGGGAGGCCGCCCCTCGCGCCGCGCCACGATCTCCTCGGCGAGATCCGCATAGATGTTGGCGAACCCCTCCAGGAATCCCTCCGGATGGCCGATGAGCATCATGCGGGACGCACGCGTCGACTCCGGCGAAAGCCCCTCGGCGCCTCGCTCCAGCCTTCGCGTCGACTCGCCGAGCGGCGTCCAGTAGAGCTGGTTCGGCTGCTCCTGGTCCCAGGCAAGGCCGCCTCGCTCGCCGAAGACCTGAATCCTCAGCCCGTGGGAGTGCCCGACGGCAACCGCGCTCGTCCAGAGCCGCCCCACGGTGCCGCCGCTCATGCGGAATGCCACCAGCGCATCGTCCTCGAGCTCGCGGCCCTCCACGCAACGGGCGAAGTCGGCCGTGAGCCGCTCCACCTCCTGCCCGACGACGAAGGACGCGAGGTGCAGCGCATGGACGCCGCAGTCCCCGACAATCGCGGAAACGCCGGCCTGCGCCGGGTCGAAGCGCCAGCCGGGAAAGTCGTTGGAGGGGTCGGCGAGGAAGCTGTGGGCGAACTCCGTGTTGACGACCCGCACCCGCCCGAGGTCGCCGCGCGCGACCATCGCCCTCATCTCGCGGGCCATCGGATAGCCCGAATAGACGTAGTTCACGGCGCAGATCCGACCGGTGCGGGCGGCAATCTCGACGAGCGCCTCCGCATCCTCGACCATCGTCGTCATCGGCTTCTCGCAAAGCACGTGAATGCCCGCCTCGAGAAATGCGCTCGCAATCTCGTAGTGCGTCGAATTGGGGGTGGCGATGGTCACGAGGCTGACGCGATCCCCCTCCGGCCGCGCGAGCTCGCCGGCGAGCATCGAGCGCCAGTCGCCGTACGCCCGGTCCGCCGCCACCCCGAGCCGGCAGGCGTAGTCGCGCCCGCGTTCGGGGTCGATGTCGACCGCGCCGGCCGCGAGCGTGAACTGTCCGTCCATGCGCGCTCCGACGACGTGCGCGCCGCCGATGATGCTGCCCTCGCCGCCGCCGATGAGTCCCCATTCGAGCATGCTCATTGAACCCTTCTTGCACTTCTTCGAACCGCCCGGCATCGTAGTCGCGCCGGATCGGGGAGACAACATCGCCCTCCCGGCGCGGTGGCGGCTCGCAAGGACGCGGTGCGCCTCCGGCGCCTCGGAGCCGGGGAAGGCGCATGTTCCGCGGCCCGGCGCCGGCTTCGGCGATGGTGGCGACCCGGACCATTGATCACGGCAGTTGCCCCGGTCGCGGGCCTGCGCCACGCTCGCCCTTGTGCCAAGGCCATGTGCAACGTCATTCCACGTCGCCCGGGGCGGGCGCATGGCGATGCTCGGCAACCCGGAGGAGAGGCAGTGACCGCATTCCTGATCGTGCGCGCGGAGGTGGACCCGGCCGCGAGGGACGAGTTCGACGCCTGGTACCAGGACATCCATTTGCAGCGCATCGCCACCGCCTACGGCGCGGCGGGCGCCTGGCGCGGCTGGAGCGCGGTGAACGACAACGTGCACGTCGCATGCTACGAGTTCGCGGACCTCGCCGAAGTCGACCGGGTCACGGCGTCCGACGAGCGCAGCCGGATGCTGGGTGAATTCGCCCGACGCTGGCAAGGTCAGGCGACCTGGACCCGCGAGGTGGTGGAGTCAATCCAGGCAATCTGACAGGGGTGGCGCCCGCCGGCCGAGGATTGCATGAAGACCCCGGCCCGGCGCGCCCGTCTCCACCCCCTTCGCGAATTGAACCGCCCTCCCCGGTGCACGGCTACGTGACCGATGCCACCTGGGACGTGCAGGACTGGCACTGGGGATAACCGCGATGGGGGCGTCTCGAGACGCATCCCCGCACCGAGTGGGAGACGCCGCACCGCGCTGCGGAGCGGCGTCGCCGACATCGTAGTGCTCGATCTCAACCGCGACCGCTTCCGCCCGACGAAGGCCGCACCCGAACAGCCTGCCGATGTTTGCGAGCGGATGATCGGCGGCAGGCGGGACAGTTCCCTGTCCCGCAACGCGAATGCGAGACCCGATCATGCGTGCAGCGCGCCCGCGCGCCGTTCGGCGGCAGCCTGTTCCCGGCGCGCCTGCGCAAGCTCGTAGCTCGCCTGCAGCCGCATCCAGAAGCCCGCATTGCTCCAACCGATCCGCTCCAGCGCCAGTGCCATCGCCGGCGAAATCCCGGCCTTCCCGTTCAACAGCCGGGACAGCGCCTGCCGAGTGCAGCCCAGCCGCGACGCCCCCTCCGTCACCGACAGCTCGGCGGCCTCCAGATTGTCGCGCAGTATCTCCCCCGGATGGCATGGATTCAGCATCGCCATGATTGCCGTTCCTCTTCGTTCAAGGGTAGTCCACGAGGTCCACATCCACGGCCTCGTTGTCCTCGAACCGGAAGACCACGCGCCAGTTCCCCGACACGCGGATGCTCCACAGACCGGCCATGTCGCCCTTCAGCCGATGCAGACGGTAACCGGGTTGGGTAGCGAGATCGCCGGTATTGCGCGCCTCGTCCAACAAGGTCAAGACGCGCCTCAGCTTCGGCACCAGGTCGCCCGGCAGTTGCCGACGACGATCTTGCTCGGCCAGGGCGCGAAGACCCTTGTGCCTGATCCGCATTGACCGATCATCGTGTGTAACGTCCCGCGTTGCAATCGCCAATCCTCGCCCGGCAGCGCGGTCGGTGGCCGCGGAGGACGCGGCTCCTCGGGCTCCATGGCCCCACAGGGTCACCCGTAGTCGCCCGAAGTACCGCGCCAAAGCAAGTACCCAATACCGTATCCGCGCTGGACGATCCGCAGGTGCTGCGCTTCGAGCCCATGCAGGTCGAAATCGAGCTCGCGGGAGAACACACCTACGTCATGACGGTGTGCGACCATCGTCATCTGTCGACGGAGTCCGCCGGCATGGTCCGGCAACGCGCTCCGCTCGGAGACCCGAACGCCGAGGTCGCAGTCGCCGTGGACCCCGAGCGATTCTGGAAACGGTTCATCTCCGTACTGGCGAGCTTTCCATGAGCAACCCGCGACGCAACCGGCCCGCGTACGACGCCGACGAGATTCTCGAGGGCATTCGGACCTGGGTCTTCGTCGAGAGTCCCACCAACGTCCCCGACGGAGTCAACCGCGTCATGGACCTCGCGGAGCGGGAGATGGTCTCCGCCGGCGCCGCCATCGAGCGCGAATCGGGCGGCGAAGGCTACGGGGACCTTCTCACCGCGCGGATTCCGGGAGAGTCGGAGGGCCCCGGCATCCTCGTGCTCGGCCACCTCGACACCGTGCATGCGGTCGGGACGCTCGAACGCGAGCTGCCCTTCCGGCGAGAGGGTGACCGGGTCTACGGGCCCGGGATCTACGACATGAAGGGCGGGATGTATTCCGCCTGCTACGCGCTGAAACAGCTTCTGCGGGCGGGGCGCACGCCGAATCTGCCGGTGACCTTCATGTTCATCCCGAACGAGGAAGTCGGGAGTCCCACCACCCGGAGCCGCATCGAAGCGGAGGCGAAACGCCACCACTACGTCCTGGTGCCGGAGCCCGCCAAGGAAGGCAAGCTGGTGACGGGGCGTCATGCCATCGCACGCTTCCGGGTGAGGGTTCGCGGCCGCCCTTCCCACGCCGGCTCGACGCTCGCTCGGGGGCGGAGCGCAATCCGGGAGATGGCCGAACAGATCCTTGCCATCGAGGGCATGACCGACCACGAGGCCGGAGTGACCTTGAGCGTCGGCATCGTCCACGGCGGCACGTTCGTCAACGTCGTGCCGATCGAGTGCGAGGCGGAAGTGCTGGCCGTGCTGCCCGCGCAAGAGGACATCGAACGAATCACCGCCGCGATGGTGGGGCTCGAGCCCATCAATCCAGACGTCAGCGTGGCCGTCGAGGTCGGCCCTCTTCGGCCGGTCTTCGCGCCTCATTCCAAGGTGATGGACCTCTACTCCCGGGCCGAGTCGATTGCCGGGGAAATCGGCTTCAACCCCGGCCATGGCAGCTTCGGCGGCGGAAGCGACGGCAATTTCACCGGCGCCCTGGGCCTCGCCACGCTCGACGGCCTGGGGCCCTGCGGCGACGGCGCCCATACGCACGACGAGTACATCCTGTATTCGTCGCTGGTCCCGAGGGCCCGCCTGCTTGCGGGGCTGCTGGCGTCCCTGGACGTACCCGACGAGCCGGCCTGACGGCCTCTTTAGAAAGGCGTCGTCGCGCCTCAGGTCTCGGGCGCCGGGTGCGCGTCGCCGCCCTCCCCCTCCCCGGCCGCGAGGTCGTCGAAGGAGGCGTGGTTGAGGCGGTAGAGGCGCGCGTAGAGCCCGTCCCGCGCGACGAGCGCGTCGTGGGTGCCCTGCTCCACGAGCTCTCCGTCGCGCAGCACGAGGATGCGGTCCGCGCCCCGGATCGTGGCGAGACGGTGAGCGATGACGATGGCGGTCCGCCCTTCGAGCAGACGGGCGAGCGCGCGCTGGATCTGGCGCTCGGTGTAGCTGTCGACGTTGGCCGTCGCCTCGTCCAGCACCAGGATGGGGGCGTCGGCGACGAGGGCGCGGGCGAAGCTCAGAAGCTGGCGCTGGCCGAGCGAGAGGTTTCCGCCTCGCTGGTCGAGCACCGTGTCGTAGCCCTCGGGGAGCCGTCCGATGAAGTCGTGGGCGCCGACCGCGCGCGCCGCCGCCTCCACTTCCGCCCGGGCGGCGTCCGCCTTGTTGTAGCGAATGTTGTCGTAGACGCTGCCGGTGAAGAGGAAGGGCTCCTGCAGGACCATCGCGACGTGCGCCCCGATGTCGCTCTCGCGAACGTCGCGCACGTCGTGTCCGCCGATTCGCACCGCCCCGCTCCACACGTCGTAGAAGCGGTGGATGAGAGCGGTGATGCTCGTCTTTCCCGAGCCGGTCGGTCCCACCAGCGCTACCGTCTCCCCCGGCTCGACCCGCAGGCTCACGTTCCGCAGCACCGGATGTCCGGCGGCGTAGCCGAAGGTCACGTCGTCGAGCTCGACGGCGCGCGCCTCGCGCGGCAGCGGGACCGCATCGGGCCGTTCGCGCACTTCGACGGGCACGTCGAGCACTTCGAAGATGCGCTGCCCCGCCGCCATCGCCCGCTGCATGATGCTGTACTGGATGGTGAGCGAACGGATGGGATCGAAGAATCGCTGCACGTAGAACAGGAACGCCACCATCACCCCGAGCTCGAGTTCCTGTCCGAGCACCATGCCGCCCCCGACCACGATCACCACCGCCATCGCGATGCCGGTCAGGGTGTCGACGATGGGGATCATGACGCTCGAGAACTTCGACCCGCGAAGGTGGGCGTGCAGATTGTCCTTCGCCTTTTCGTCGAAGAGCTCGAAGTTGACCGCTTCCCTGCCCATCTCCTGGATGGTCCGTATGCCGTGCACGTTCTCCGCGAGCGCGCCGTTCACGATCGAGCTCGTCTCGCGCGCCCGAAGAAAGGCCCGCCGGGCCCGGGGCAGCCACACGATGCGCACCACGACGAGGACCGGCAGCACCGAGAGGGTGAGCAGACCGAGCTCGAGGTCGAGCGCGAGCAGCACGGTGACGATGCCGATGAGGAGCACGAAGTCGCCGATCGCGAAGATGGAGGTTTCCAGAAATTCCTGGAGCGCATTGACGTCGCCCTGGAGCCGGGACATGAGCCGCCCTACCTCGGTGCGGTCCATGAAGGAGAGGGAGACGTGCTGCAGGTGGCGGTACATCGCGCGCCGCAGCCCGAAGAGCACACTTCCCGAGATCCGTCCGACGACGAGCTCCTGTACGAAGTTGGTGGCGTAGTTGAGCCCGACGACGGCGAAGAACCCGATGACGATGAAGCGCAGCGCGTCGGCGCCGGACTCGCCGGCCACGATCGCATCGTCGATCGCGTAGCGCAGCACGAGCGGGATCGCGACCTGGGTGAGGGTGAAGACGAGCACCGCGGCGACCCCGATCCAGACCTGCCGGCGATAGGGAGCCACGAAACCCCAGAAGCGTCGCACCACCCCTCCGTCGAAGGCGGCGCCGAACATCTCCTCCTCGAAGGAGATCTGCGAGCCGACCACCGCCCGCGGGGGCCGGAGCGCGGGATTCGCTTCCGCCGCCGCCTTCATCCGCCCCGCTCCTCTTCCTCGTCCGTCCCCGCTTCCCCTTCCCCTCGCGCTTCCTTTTCCGCCTCCGGTTCGCCGCCCTCGCTCATCCGGGTCTGGAGCGCGTAGAGCGCCGCGTAGCGCCCGCCGAGCGCGACCAGGACGTCGTGGGCGCCGCGCTCGACGATGCGGCCCTCGTCCAGAAAGAGGATCTCGTCGGCGTACATCACCGAGGACAGACGATGCGCGATGACGATGATCGCGCGGTCGCGGGTCACGTCGGCGAGCGCCTCGTGGATCTGGCGCTCGGTCGCGGCGTCGACCGCGGCGGTGGAATCGTCGAAGACGATGACGCTGGAGGTGGGGAGCACGCTCCGCGCGATCGCGAGGCGCTGGCGCTGGCCACCGGAAAGCGAGACCCCGCGTTCTCCGACCAGGGTCTCGTAACCTTCCGGCAACTGATCCACGTACTTGTTGAGCTGCGCCGCCTCGGTGGCCCGCCGGACCGTGCTCCGCTCCGCCCACGGGTCGCCGTAGTTCACGTTGTTGTCGATCGCGGCCGTGAACAGGAAGGGATCCTGCTGCACCACGCTCACGCAGCGGCGAAGGGAAGCCAGAGTCACCTCCCGCACGTCCTGGCCGTCGATGGTGACCCTCCCGTCGTCGACGTCGTAGTAGCGGGGCAGGAGGTGGGCGATCGTCGACTTCCCGCTCCCGGGCGGGCCCACGATTCCGGTGACCCGCCCGGGGCGAACCTCGAAGCTCACGTCCTCGAGCACCGGCGGACCCTTGCCCTCCTTCCGGTAGCGGAAGGACACGTTCTCGAAACGGACCGTCCCGTTCCGGATCTCGAGATCGCGCGCATCCGGGCGATCCCGGATCTCCGGCTCGAGGTCGAGCACCTCGAACAGGCGCCCGCCGCAGGTCGAGGTCCGCGCCACCGAGTTCACCGTCCACGCGATCTGGCGCACCGGCATCTGGAGGATGGCCATGAAGGCGAGGAAGGAAGCCAGCTCTCCGATCGTCAGCTCCTTCGCCATCACCATCTCGCCGCCGGCCCACAGCACGAGGCCCATCGAGACGAAGTACGCGAAGGTCATCGTCGTGGTGCTCTTCACGAAGAGGTCGATGCGCCGGTGCGCCAGGCGGAGCGCGCGACCGGAGATCGTGTCGAACCGGGCCATCTCGAAGCGCTGGGACACGAAGGCGCGCACGACGCGGATGCCGCCGAGGTTCTCCTCCATCACCCGGGTGAGCACCGCAAGCTCCTCCTGCAGCGCAACCCACAGGACGCGCAGCCGCAGCCGGGCGAGCGATGCGCCGACGGCGACGAAGGGCGCGAAGCCAAGCGCGAGGCACCCGAGCAGCCAGTCGATCGACATGAGCAGCCACGCCCCGCCCCCCACCAGGATCGCGAGCAGGATCGTGCGCTGCACCCCCGTGCTCACCCACAGCTTGGTGCCCTCGACGTCGAGGATGCCCCGGGTCATGAGGTCGCCGGTGTGCACCCGGTCGTGGTAGCTGAACGAGAGGGCCTGCACCTTCGCGTAGAGGTCGAGGCGCATCCGGTAGCCGATGAGCTGGCCGAGCGCCTCCCCCTGGTAGTTCTGCATCATCGTGAAGAGTCCGCGAAGGACCGAGGCGGCGAGGATGAGGGACGCGGCATGGACCAGCGCGGTGCGGGCCGCGGCGTCGTCCCCTACCCCCGCGAGCAGTCCCTGTGCATGGTCGACGGCCTCGCCGATGAGCTGCGGGATGAAGAGCTGCGCTACGCCTGCGAGCACCGTGGCACCCACGCCGAGGGCCATCCGCCACGGATGGGCGAGGGCCATGCGCGTGATCCGGAGCAGCACCCCTGCATCGAACGCGACCGCGGCGCGGGGCGTGCGCACCGAGTCGGGAACGAGAGCGAGCGTTCGGTCGGGGGTGGGGAAAGCGGCGGGTTCGGACGAAGACATGCAGGTGGCCAAGGCGACCGCCCATTGTGGGGCCGAGCTCCCCGCCGGGCAAGGGGGCGGCCCGCAAGGTGCAGGCAAGCTCCTCCGAAGCGGGGTTCGAAGTCCCGGGTTCGAATCCGAGGTCCGACCCCCGCTTCGCCCCCCTGTTTCACGAATTCGCGGGCCGAGCCCCGTTCCAGGTTCGGGGTCCGACCGCGTTTCAGGGTGAACCAGGCACGATTGGGGCGCCGGCTGCCCCATTCCGTCCACGGACGCTCTTCTCTACCCTTCGACTCTCGACCGGAGCGACACTCCAACCGCGAGCCGGGACCCGCCGAAACGGAGAGTGCCAGGATGAAGCTGCAACGATTCCGCAAGTTCAACACCCGCGACGTGTATCCGGGCGGGCGTCACGACAACGACATGTGCATGGCCGTCAAGGCCGGCAACCGCATCTACCTGCGGGGCCAGACCGGGCTCGATCTCGACCAAAAGCTGCGCGACCCGGCCGACCCGGCGGCCCAGGCCCACCAGGCGATGGAAAACGCGCGGGTGCTGCTCGAGGAGGCGGGGTCGAGCCTCGACCACGTCACCATGGTCACCACCTATCTGACCGATCCGGGGTACCGCTTGCCGGTCTATCGGACGGTGGCCGAACACCTGCGCGGCAACCACACGGTCGGCACCGGGCTCATCGTCAAGGGTCTCGCGCTCCCGGAGCTGAAGGTGGAGCTCGATCTCGAGGCAGTGATCCCCGAGACCGTCCCGCACCGGAAGTACCGGAAGATGAACTCCCGGGACTGGTACGGCGAAGCCGAGCTAAACCACGATTCCTGCTTTCTGGTCGACACCGGCGACGAGATCTTCCTGCGCGGCATGATCGGCTCCGAGCCCGACGGCCGGACCATGCACGGCACCGGCTTCACCGTCGCCGACGCCGCCGCCCAGGCCGACCAGGCGATGAAGAACGCCCGCACCCTCCTCGAGGAAGCGGGTTCCGGGTTCGAGGACGTGATGAAGACCCGGATCTACATTGGCGACCGCGCGTACCGCGAAGCCTGCTACCAGGTCGTCGGCCGGCACTTCGGAGACACCCACCCCTGCTCGACCGGGCTCGTCATGCGAGGCTTCGCCCGCCCGGTGATCCTGTTCGAGATCGACATGGCGATCATCCGGAACCGGGGCACGCCCCACCAGCGCCTGCGCCGCTTCCACACCGACGAGGTCTACCGGGACGGCCAGAAGCTCGGTTCGCGGTTTTGCCAGTCGGTCCGGGCCGGCAACGTGGTGCACCTGCGCGGCCAGACCGGCTCCACCCTGGACGGCGACTTCCCGTTCCCGGGGGACCCCGCCGCCCAGGCCGACCAGGCGATGAAGAAGGTCGCGGTGCTGCTCGAGGAGGCCGGGGCGTCCCTCGGCGACATCTGCAAGATCCACACCTACATCCTTCACCGCGGGCATCGCGAGGACGTCTACCGCGCGGTCGGGCGGCATCTCGAGGGGGTCCACCCGTGCGGAACCGGCCTCATCGTCGACGGTTTCGCCCGCCCCGAAATCCTGGTCGAGATCGACGTGGTCGCGGTCATCCAGGACCGGGAGGTGTAGCCCGGGCCCGGTCGCCAACTCGGAAACAGGTCGCGGTCATCCAGGACCGGGAGGTGTAGCCCGGGCCCGGTCGCCAACTCGGAAACAGGTCGCGGTCATCAAGGACCGGGAGGTGTAGCCTGGGCCCGGTCGCCCGCGCGGAAACATGTTGCGGTCATCGGGACCTGAGCGGCCGGCTCGATGGAGGCCGGGCCCCGCCCGCCGGCCTGGGCCGGTCCGTCCGGGTCGCGCATAATTGCGCCATCCGCATCGGGAGGACACAGGGCATGGGAAACGCGACGGAGCCCTCCGCGGCAGGGCGTGAAGACGACGGTCCCGTCCGGTGGCGGATTGCCGGTGACTGGTGGGATCTTTGCAACTGCGCCATCGGCTGCCCGTGCAACTTCGGCTCGGACCCGACCCTCGGCTACTGCGAAGGCGTGCTGACCTGGCTGATACGCGAGGGAAGCTACGGGGACGTGCGACTTGACGGCGATCTTGCCGTCGTGCTCATCATCCGGTTCGAGGGCAACGCCCTCGAACGGAACCGTGAGTTCGGATTCCTCATCGACGACCGCGCCGACCCTGCGCAGCGCAATGCGCTGGAGACGATCGTCACCGGCCGGGCGGGCGGAATCTTCAAGGCCTGGCGCGACCTCACCATCCGGCTCGACGGGGTCGAGTTCGTACCGATGAAGGTGAGCCACGACGAGGAGGAATGGCGGGTCGAGGTGCCCGGCCTGGTGGACGGCCTCGCCGGCCCCTTTCGGCAGTTCATGGTGCCGGAAGGCGACACGTGCCGGATCTACAACGCGCCGCGGCCCGAGGTGACCCCGGGGTTTCTCACCGTCGGCCAGGCGGTGCGCAACATCGTCACCGGCGCCTTCGGCCGAAGCTGGGACTGGTCGAAGCGCTCGTCCAAGCACATCGCATTCGATCTCACCGGTCCCGACGCCTTCTCCTGGCGCAAACCCTTGTCATAGGCGGTCAGGGAGAGACGGACCGACCGGCCCGCGGCGGGTCGCATGTCCGGGCCGTTTCCGATCCCGGCCGGTCTGACCACCCGCGACAAGTGGACGATCGGCGGCGGACTCGTCGCGGTCTGCGGGCTCGCCTGGGCCGCCATGGCCTGGCAGGCGGACACGATGATGGCGATGGACGCGCGCGGCGGCGCGGGCGCGATGGCCACGGCGATGCCAGGGCCGCCCCTTGCGGGCATCGATCTCGTCCTCGTCTGGCTGATGTGGGCGGTGATGATGGTGGCGATGATGGTCCCGGGGGCGAGCCCCATGATCGCCGTCTTCGCCGCGATCAACCGGCGGCGGCGCGAAGAAGGCGATCCCTTCGTCCGGACGTCGGTGTTTCTCCTCGGATATCTCGGCGCGTGGTCGCTCTTCAGCGTTGCCGCCACCGCCCTGCACTGGCTCCTCGACGCGACCCGATTGCTCACCCCGATGATGGCGTCCGCCTCCCCTGCCCTGTCCGCCGCGCTCTTTGCCGCCGCCGGCCTCTACCAGTGGACGCCGCTCAAGGACGCCTGCCTCAGGCACTGCCGAACCCCGGTCGGGTTCGTGCTCTCGGAGTGGCGCGACGGCACCGCCGGCGCGATCGTCATGGGCCTTCGCCACGGGCTGTTCTGCGCCGGCTGCTGCGTAGCGATCATGGGATTGCTGTTTGCCGTGGCGGTCATGGACCTTCGCTGGGTCGCGGCCGTCGCGGTTCTCGTCACCCTGGAGAAGCTGCTGCCCCGGCCACGCTTCTGGCGCCATTTCATCGGCGCGGCCTTCCTCGCCGCCGCACTCGGCTTCGCCACCGGACACGTCGGCTCGTAGGAGGATGGCTCGCGGAACGGGCCGGGACCCCCAGAGCGCCCCGCATGTTCCGGGCCGCGCCCCTTCGGCTTGTCCGAGCGCATTCCATTCCCACCTTCCCGCCGACCGGCAGACCGACCCCAATCGTGGAGGCACGCACGACGGCGAGCTAACATTCCGGGGGGACCTCCCGACGGGGACCGGTCTTGGCGCGGGCGGCCCGCCACCGAGTCGATGAACCCATGCTGCGAGTGACCGAAGAGCTCCTGTTGCTCATCATGGATGCCGAGAACGGCGGCATTCGGCATTCCCTCCCGGCGCATCGGCGAGATGCCGTGATTGCCGGGGCGGTGTTGATGGACCTGGCCCTCGAGAACCGTATCGACACGGATCCCGAGCGGCTGTTCCTGATCGACCCGGCGCCGGTGGACGACGACCTCCTCGATCCCGTCCTGCGGGACATTGCCGGCGAAACCGGGACCCACGACACCGCGTACTGGATCTCCCGCACGGCACGGCACGGCGCCGCCATCCGCAAGAAGGCGCTCGATCGGCTGATCGGACACGGCATCCTGGAGGCCGAGGCCAACGGCCTCGTGTTCCCGTCCCGGCTGGTCGCACGGGCCCACCGATATCCGACCCGCGACGGAGTAACCATAAGGGAGGTCCAGTCCCGGGTGATGACGACGCTCTTCAGCGAGGATATCCCGGAGCCGCGCGACGTCATCATCATCGGCCTTGCGGCGGGCTGCGACGTGTTCGAGAGCATCCTCTCTCGAGAAGAGCTGGCCGATGTGCGCGAGCGGATCGCCACCATCTCCCGGCTCGATTTGATGGGCCGCACGATCCGGGAGAGCATGCGCACGGTCAAGCCGGAAACGCCTTCCGCCACGGTCGTTCGCCCCCTCGAGGAGATACCGGAGGTGCCCGGATTTCCGTTGGCCGGGAATGCCTTCCAGATGGCGGGGGATCTTCGCGAGTTCCTTGGCGGGAACTACCGGAAACACGGTCCGATCTTCCGCATCCGGGCTTTCGGACAGCGGTTCATCGCGCTCGTCGGACCGGAAGCGAACGTCTTCCTGGCCCGGATCTCGGGCACCCACCTGAGATCCTACGAACCGTATCGCGACTTCGGCATCGCCATGGGAGCCCATCGCGTCATGCTGAACATGGATGGCCCGGAGCATCTGCGCATGCGCAAACTGCAGGTCAACGGCTATTCCCCGAAGACGTTCGAGTCCAACCTGGACATGGCCCACGACGCCACCCGGCGCCTGATCGAGGAATGGCCGCAGGGGCAGCCCGTGGGCGTTCAGCTCGCCATGCAGAAAATCATCGCCGAGCAGATCGGACTTTGCTGCACCGGCGTGTCGCCGAGTGCGTACATCGACGACCTCATCCATTTTCTGGGCACGATCGTCACCGTGCACGTCACGAAGCGGTTGCCGAGGCAGGTGGAACGGCTGCCGAAGTTCCGGCGCGCCGAACGGCGCTTGCAAGAGCTCTACGAACGGATACTGGAAGCCCATCGTCCGGAGACGCGAGGCGGCAAGCCGCCGGACTTCGTCGACGATCTCCTCGAGATGAACCGAAGCGATCCCCAGTTGCTGCCGGAAACGGACCTGCGGGCGAACGTCCTCGCTCCCTATCTGGTCGGCATCGACACGTCCGCGAGCGTGTGCGCATTCATGCTCTACGCATTGCTCACGCATCCGGATCTCCTGGAGCGCATGCAATCGGAGGTCGACGACCTGTACGAGCGCGGACCGCCGACTCCGGAGGGATTGCGCAAGCTGGACGTGACCCACCGCGTTGCGCTCGAGACGCTGCGCATCTATCCGATCATCCCGGCCGTCCCCCGCATCGTGTCCAACTCGTTCGAATTCGGGGGGTACCGGGTTCCGGCCGGCGCGCAGGTCCTGCTCGGCACGACGGTCAGCCATCATCTGCCGGAGTGCTTCCCCGATCCCGAACGGTTCGACATCGAACGCTATTCGCAGAGCGCGCAGCAGCACCGGCAGCCCGGCGCGTTCGCCCCGTTCGGGGTGGGCCGGCACCGTTGCCTCGGAAGCGGATTCTCGGAAGCGCAGGTCGCGCTCACCATGGCGACGATCGTCCGCGAGGCGGAGCTCGTGCTGGACCGGCCGGAGCGCCCGCTGAAGATCAAGCTCACCCCGGCGCCCCACCCGGACGCGTCGTTGCGCTTTCGCCTCGTGCGTCGCCGGCGCGGATGATGCGCCGGCGCACGATGAGACCCGCACCGGGTGCGCGTGCCCGACGGCGCGCGACCGTCGTCAACCGGAACCAGCGAAGTGAAGCGGATTCCACTCCCCGAGCACGCACACGACATCACGGCTGAATGGCTGCAGCAGGCCCTGGCCGCCGGCGGCGCATCCGGTTTGCCGGAAATCGATGCCGTGGAGGTCGAAAGGCTGTCGGACGTGACCAATGCACTGGGAAATGTCTTTCGCTGTCGCGTGGTCGCTCGAGGCGACGTCGCGGCCGATCCCGCTTCGGTCATCGTCAAGATTCCCACCTCCAATGCCCTTGCCCTGAAGTTGGCCAGGTGGCTGTCGCTCCACCGCCGCGAGCATGTCTACTACCGCGACATCGCATCGCGCGGTCGCGTGCGGGTCCCCTCCCTCTTCTATGGCGATTTCGACCCGCGCAGCCACCGGTTCGTCCTGGTGCTGGAGGATCTTGGCGCCATGGAGGCGATACCCCAGACGGCCGGAGTCGGGGTCGCGCGGGCGCGCCGCGCGATTCGCGAGATCGCCGCGTTTCAAGGGAGCTTCTGGGAGGCCACCGACGACCCGGCCCTGGTCGCCTGCGGCGCGTTCCTCACCGCCGGGGAGAGCCGCATCATGCAGACCATATACCTGCTGACCCTCCCCGCGGCGTTCGAACGCTTCGGCGACCTCTTCACGGCCGACACGCGCCGGCGGGCCGAGGCGTTCGGAACGAGAATCGTCGCCCATTTCGCGGCCGTCGCGGAAGGCCCGAAGACCGTCGTCCACGGCGATTTTCGGGGAGACAACGTGCTGTTCGGCGCGGGGAACGAAGACGACCTGGCGGTGATCGACTGGCAGGGCTGCGGCATCGGCTGCGGCATGTACGACGTCGCCTTCTTTCTCGCAACCAGCGTTTCCGTCGACGATCGGCGCCGCGTCGAGCGGGACGTGGTGGGTGAGTACCACGACATCGTGTGTCGCCTGGGAGCGAAGCACTACAGTCGCGACGACGGTTGGCGCAGCTACCGGCAGAACGTGCTCGGCACCCTCATGCCCATGGTGATCGGATCCGGCGCGCTCGACATGAGCGACCCGGCGCTCGTCGACCAGACGCGGGAGTTGCTGGGCCGGACGCTGACCGCGATCGAGGACCTGGACGCATGGGAGTTCCTGCCGGCCCGCGACCGGCTCTTCTCATCCGGCGGAGCCTTCTCGATCCTGTCGCGGGGCGGCTACAAGGCGTACACCCTCATTCTCGGCCTGCGCAAGAGACGCGGCGATTGAGCGCCTCGACCTCGCAGGTGTGGAGCGGGGACGTCGACGGGCAATGGCCGGCGTAGAACGAAACGGCGTGGAGCGGCCCGCCGGTTCGCACGCGGACCCCGATTCCGGGGACGGGGATCGCAGGGACGAGGGTCGCGAGGACCGCGGCGGCTTCTCGCCGCCTCCGAAGCGACAGGCCGTCGCTTCGATGGTCTGCGTGGTACTGGCCATGTTCCTGGGGGCGCTCAGCCAGACCGTCGTCGCCACGACGATGCCCCTCATCATCGCCGACCTGGGCGGTTTCGACCGGTACACGTGGGCGGCAACGTCGTACCTGGTCGCCGCCACGCTCGCCTACCCGATCGTCGGCCGGTTGAGCGACATCCATGGCCGCCGCCGGTTCCTGCTGGTGGGCACGGCGGTCTTCTCCGCCGGTTCGATCCTTCTCGGCTTCAGCGAATCGATGACGCAGGTCGTGGCGTACCGGGCCGTGCAGGGCGCCGGCGGCGGCACCATCATGACCTGCTGCTACGTGTCCGTCGCCGATCTCTTCCGGCCGGAGGAACGGGGCAGGTTCCATGGGATCCTGAGCGCCGTCTACGGCATGTCGTTCATCGCCGGACCCATGCTGGGCGGCCTGCTTGCCGATGCCCTGTCATGGAAATGGGCGTTCCTCATCATCGGTTTCGCCGGCATTCCGGTACTCGTGCTGACCGCGCGCGTATTCCCGAAGCCCGGGGGGCCTGCGGTGGACCGCGACTTCGATCCGATGGGCATGATCGCGCTCGTGCTCGCCGTGCCGCCCCTGTTCGTGGCTCTTTCCACCGGGGGCGTCCAGTACGAGTGGGGGTCACCCTTCGTCATCGGGATGTTGCTGTTCTCCCTTGCGATGACCGGAGTGTTCGTAGCCGTCGAAGCACGCGCCAAATCGCCGATCATGCCCCTGTCCCTCTACGCGGACCGCGTGGTCGGCCTGTCCGTCGTCATCTTGGTGCTGGCGAGCTTCGGGCTCTATGGAACCGTCCTGTTCCTTCCCCTTTACTTCCAGGCTGCATTCGGTTTCTCGGCGGCGCAAAGCGGCGCTCTGCTCACCCCGATGCTGCTGGGAATGGTGCTGGGCGGGGTCGTGGCGGGACAGGTCCTCTCCGGAGTCGGCGCACGCTATCGACTCCAGGCGCTGGTCTGGTCGGGGATCATGACGGCGGGACTGTTCCTTCTCTCCACCCTGGACGCAACGACCGGAGTCGTCCGAAGCCAGCTCTGCATCGTGATCGCGGGACTTGGCGTCGGCGGCATCGTGGCGACGCTCTCCATCGGCGTGCAGAACCACGTTCCGTTCGACGTCGTGGGGGTGGCGACATCGGCCTTGCAGTTCTTCCGGTCGGTCGGCGGCATGGTGGGGTTGGCGGTGCTGGGCGTCGTGCTTGCGACACGATTCTCGTCGAGCCTGGACGAGACGGTACCCGAAGCGGCGAAGGCGGCGCTTGCCGGCGGCCGGCTCGAAGAGCTGCGGAGCGACCCTCGCGCGCTCGTGGATGCCGACGCCGCGGACCGGTTGCGGACGGAGCTGGCGGCGTCCGGCCCCGACGGCGCCGCGCTGGCACGGGAGCTTCAGGACGCGCTCGGCATCGCGCTGCGCGAGGCGCTCGACGGCGTCTTCGTCGTCGCCTCCATTGCGGCGGCCCTGTCCCTTGGTTTCGCCCTGTTCTTCCGCGGCACGATTCGTTCCGGGCCCGTACCCGGCGACGGAAACGACATCGGCTCGGAGCCGCGGACGTAGCGCCCGGCGCAGTACCGGCCGGCCGGTCGGGCCGGGGAAGAAGGTGGCGCGTGCATCGCCGTGCCCCGCGGCCCGGCCACCGGACCCTCGACCGGGGCCGGGCGCCACCGCGTTCCTCATGGTAGCGGCGTCGCAACGCTCGGGTCGTCCCGGAGAGCGCGGGCGCGGACCCGGGGGCCGTCTGCTACCGTTTCAGGAAACGCGGCGGCTGCGATCGCCCGACCCCGAAGCGCTACCGCCGGCCGGAGACGCTGATCCCGATGGCGGCGAGGATGACGAGACCGGTCGTCAGATCCCGGTAGAACGGGTCGGCGTTCAGGATGTTGAAGCCGTTGCTGATGAGGGCGAGCAGAAAGACGCCGCCCAGGCTCCGCCACACCGCGCCCGCGCCCCCGTAAATGCTGGTTCCGCCGAGGATCACGGCCGCGATGGCTTGAAGCTCCATCCCCTCCCCCGCCCCCGCCTGTCCGAGCGCGACCCGCGACGTGGCGATGACCGAGGCGAGCCCGGCCGCGAACCCCGCGAATGCGAAGGTCGCCGTCTTGACCCGATCGGTGCGGATGCCGGAGAGGATGGCCGCCTCCTCGTTGCCGCCGACCGCGAAGACCCGCCGTCCGAACGCGGTCCGGTTGAGCAGGAAGGTCAGGACGAGGGCGAAGGCCACCATGATCCACACGGCGTTGAACACTTCGAGGAACCGGCCGCGCCCGAGCCAGATGAAGTCCTCGAGACGAACCGAGATGAGCCGTCCGTCGGAGATGACGATCGCGACCCCCTTGAAGATGAGGCCGGTCGCGATCGTCGCGAGGAAGGAGTGCACCCGAAGCGCGTTGATGACGACCCCGTTCAGGGTGCCGAGCGCGAGGCCGACGAACGGCGCGAGGAACAGCCCGAGGTAGGGGTTCACGTGGAGCGCGATCCAGGCCGAAACGACCGATCCCACCGCGAAGGTCGCCGCGACCGAGAGGTCGAACCCGCCCGCGATGATGACGAGGGTCATGGCCGACGCCATGATCGCGAGCGGCGCGTTCTGGTTCAGAATGTTGAGCAGGTTGCGGTACGTGAGGAAACTGTCCGACAGGAAGCTCAGCGCGCCGATGAGCACCGCGATCATGATGAGGACCGCGTAGGCCTGGAGGAAACGACCAAAGTGGAAACGGGTCATGCGAGCGGCGCGTTCTGGTTGAGGATGTTGAGCAGGTTGCGGTACGTGAGGAAACTGTCCGACAGGAAGCTCAGCACGCCGATGAGCACCGCGATCATGATGAGGACCGCGTAGGCCTGGAGGAAACGCCCGAGATGGAACCGGGTCATGCGGGCGCCGCCTCGTGGCGCCGGCTCTGGTGCTGGAAGAGGAGCGCGAGCAGCTCCGCCTCGCTCGACTCCTCCGGGATCACCTCCTCGACGATCCGCCCTCCGTCCGCGAGATAGGCGCGGTGGGCGAGGCCCAGCACCTCCTCGATCTCGCTCGAGATGAGAAGGACGCCGGTGCCTCCGGCCGCGAGCTCGGCGATCGCGAAGTGGATGCGTTCGCGGGCGCCGACGTCCACCCCGCGGCTCGGCTCGTCGAGTATCACGATGTCCGGATTCTCCATCAACCACTTGCCGATCAGGATCTTCTGCTGGTTGCCGCCGGAACAGGTCGAGACGTCCCCGTTCGGGTCCGGGGGACGCACCCGGAAGTGCTCGATGAGGCGCGTGGCGCGCGAACGCTCGAGGCGCCGCCGCATGATGCCGTCCGGCGCGAAGCGGGCGAGATGCGGCAGGGTCATGTTGGACGAGGTGCGCATCGTCATGACGAGACCCTGCTTGCGGCGGTCCTCCGGCGACATCACCATCCCGAGCGCCGCCGAGCGCCGGATGGAGCGCTTCCGATACGGCGCTCCCCGCACCCGGACCTCGCCGCCCGCCGCCGGATCCGCCCCGACGATGGCGCGGGCGATCTCGCTCCGACCGCTGCCGACGAGGCCGGTGAGGCCGACGATCTCACCCCGCCCGACGGTGAGGGTCGCTCCGTTGGCACCCCCCGGGCTCACGAGGTTCATCACCTCCAGGATCGGCTCCGCTCGCACGGGGCGAACCTTCGGAGGAAACGGGGTCTCGCTCTTGCCGCCGCCCAGCATCGCCGCGACCAGGCTTGACCGGGTCTCGCCGGCCGCGGGCACCGTCTTCACGTGCTCTCCGTCTCGAAGAACGGTAATCCGATCGGCCACTTCCAGTATGTCGTTCAGAAAGTGCGAGACGTAGATGATCGACCGTCCCTCGTCGCGCAGCTTGCGCATCGCGACGTGGAGCTGCGACACCTCGTCCCGTGAGAGCGAGGACGTGGGCTCGTCCATCACGATGATCCGCGCCTCGCGCGCGAGCGCCCGCAGAATCTCGATCTTCTGCTGATCGGCGATCGGAAGCCGGGACACGATTGCGTTGGGATCGAGCCGGAAGCCGCTTGCCGCCATCAGCTCTTCGAGGCGCCGTACCTCGGTGCGCCGCAGGACCCCGAAGCGCTGCTCCTCGAGGCCGAGGAAGACGTTCTCGGCCACGGTCAGCTCCGGAACGAGCTGAAGCTCCTGGTGCATGATCGCCACGCCGCTCGCGAGCGCGAGGAGCGGGTCCCAGGCTTGCGCACGCGCGCCGAACACCTCGAGCGTGCCGGTGCTCGCGGCGTAGTAGCCGCCGAGCACCTTCCCCAGGGTCGACTTTCCGGCGCCGTTCTCGCCGATGAGTCCGTGGATCTCGCCCGGCGCGATGTCGAGCGACACGTCGCGGAGCACCGCCACCCCGGAGAACGAGACCCCGATTCCGCTCGCCGTGAGTGCCGCCCCGCCGGTCATCGCCCCCGCCTTCGGTCAGCGCGCGAATCTCACCGAAATCTGCGCGTCAGGCGCGCGGCTCGGAGCCTCCTTCGTCCACGGTCACCCCGGGACCGATCCGCACGCCGTAGTCCGTCCATGCGCCCTCGCGGGAAACATAACCCCGTTCGACGTCGACCCGCACCTCCCCGAACGGACGCGTCTTCGGATTGCCGTTCCCCCCTCCGCCGCCCGTCATGGTCTCGACCACCGTGCCGGCCGCAACGGGCCGGGCCCGCATCTTGAGGGTCCGTTCGGACGATCCGTCGGGATGGACGATCTCGATCTCCGGCCGGCCTCCGTCCCGGCCCCCGCCGAGCCCCCACGCGGGAGTGTGAGAGCGTTCGAACCAGAGCGCGCAGTGGCAGTCCTCGAGCGTCTTGTAGCGCCGGACCACCCCGCACCCGCCGCGGTGGCGGCCGGCTCCGCCGGAATCGGTGCGGATCGAGAACTCCTCGAGACGCACCGGGAACTTGGTCTCCATCACCTCCGCGGGGATGTTGCGGAACCCGCCGTTCACCAGGTTGATGAGCGCGCTCTCCCCGTCGCCGTCGCTTCGACCGCCCCATCCGCCCGCGGTGGGCTCGATCGAGATCCATTGTCCGCGCCGCGGATCGACGGAGAAGAAGGCGGCTACCATCGAATCGCCGTAATGGGCCGCCGTCGAGCGTTCGGGAATCGCCTCGGACAGACAGGAGATGAAGAGGTCGGCGAGGAGGCCGAGTCCGGTGAAGTACCACTCGCACGCCGCCGGCTCCTTCGCGTTGAATAGGCACTCCTCGGGCATCCGCACCGTCATCGTCTCGAACGAGCCGCCGGTGATCGCCCGATCCGGGTTGATCATCGTCTTGTAGGCGAGGCGCAGCAGCGACTCGGTCTGGCTCGCGCCGCAGTTGACGGACCCCGCGACGGGGCCGGAGGATCCCGCGAGGTCGACGATGAGCCGGTCTCCGTCGACGGTGAGGGTGAGCGCGACCTTGACCGGCTCCTCGCCGATGCCGTCGTTGTCGAGCCAGCCTTCCCGGTACCAGGTGCCGTCCCGGATTGCCGCAATCGCCTGGCGGTCCATGCGCCGCGCCTGCTCGAAGATGTTCTCGCAGGCGGACCGGTAGGTGTCCGCGCCGATGCGCTCGAGGAGCTGGGAGAGCCGCCGCTCGCCGGTGCGGATGGCGGCGATCTGGGCGTCGAGATCGCCGATGCTCGCGTCCGGCAAGCGGGTGTTGAGCCGGAGGAGATCGAACCACTCGCGGATGGGCGTGCCTTGCGCCACGATGCGGGTCGGCCCGAGCCTGAGGCCCTCCTGGTAGATGTCCGTCGAACCCATGGTCGTCCCCGGGTCGATGGCTCCGATGTCGTTCCAGTGGGCCCGCGCGGCGCCGAAGCCGATGAGCTCGCCTTCGAAGAAGATGGGGCCGACCGCGGTCACGTCGTGCAGGTGCGAGCCCTGCATGTAGCTGTCGTTCATGATGAAGACGTCGCCTTCGGCGATGTCGTCGCCGTAGTAGGCCTTCACGTGGTGGACATTGGCGTCGATCGCGCCGATGAAGAGCGGCACCCCGGTCGACTGGCCGAGCATGTTGCCGTCCGCGTCGAGGAGGGCGACGGCGCTGTCCCGGCCCTCGTAGATGACCGCCGAATGAGCGGAGCGCCAGAGCGAGGCGTTCATGTCCTCGGCGCAGGAGATGACGAAGTTGCGCACGATCTCCGTCGTGACGGGGTCTGCCGCGTTGCCTTTCATGCCGCCTCCTTCGTCATGGAGAGGTGGCCGCCCTCGATCACCGCCGCCCGCCAGCCGGGGGGCACGAGGGTGGTCGCCGTCGACTCCTCGATGATTGCCGGGCCCGCCACGACGTCGTCCGGCTCGAGTCCGTTGCGGTCGAGGATGGGCGTCTTCCTCGACCGTCCCGCGAAGAAGACGTCGCGTTCACGCGTGGTCCGCGCCGGCTCGCGCGCGGGAGGCGCGGATGGCGGGCGGGCAAGCCGGCCGAGGGCCGCGACCCTGACGTTCGCCATCTCGACCCGGTTCTCGGGGCTCGAATGGCCGTACTGCCGGTCGTAGGCCGCGTCGAAGCGCCGGCGCACCGCGTCCATGTCGATGGGCCCGTCCGGGACGGGGATGGTGAGGACGTACTCCTGGCCGAAGTAGCGAAAGTCGATGGCCCGCTCGAAGGCGATGGCGTCCCCGGCGATGCCCTCCGCGACCAGTTGCCGGCGGCCCTTCTCCTCGAGTCCCTCGAAAGTGGACTCGAGGACGGCGAGATCCAGGAGGTCCCAGAAGCTGTAGAGCGTCTCCTTGTAGTCGTGGCGGACGTCGGTCTGGAGCATCCCCCACGCGGAGAATGCCCCCGGGTGCACCGGCACGATGACCTCGCCGATCCGGAGCTCCTCGGCGAGGGCGCCCGCCTGGGCCGGGCCGGCCCCCCCGAAGGCGACGAGGGTGAAGTCGCGCGGATCGATGCCTCGCTGCACGGTGATGGTGCGGATCGCGTCCGCCATCTTTGCGTTCACGACGTCGACGACGCCCTGCGCCATGGCTTCCGCGGTCAGCCCGAAGGTGCTCCCGATGGTTTCGAGCGCGGCGCGGGCGGCATCGCGGTCGAGGGCCATCTCCCCGCCCGAGAAGTTCGCGCCGTCGAGGCGTCCGAGCACGAGGTTGGCGTCCGAGACGGTGGCCTCGGTGCCGCCGAGCCCGTAGCAGGCGGGACCCGGCATCGAGCCGGCGGACTGGGGGCCGACCCGCATCGCACCCGCCTCCTCCCAAGCGATGGAGCCGCCGCCGGCGCCGATGACGTGTATGTCGACGACCGACATCTGCACCGGCAGCCCCTCGAGCTTCGCCTCGTTGGAGCCCGACGGCAGCCCGTCGACGATCAGGCTCGCGTCGAAGGAGGTGCCCCCCATGTCGATGCAGATGAGGTTGGAACGCCCCGTGGCGGCGGCGAGAGCCCGGCCGCCGATGGCACCGCCGACCGGGCCGGACAGGAGGGTCTGGAGCGGCGTTGCGCTCGCGGCCTCCGCCGTCATGACCCCGCCGTTCGACTGCATCACGTGCAGCCTCCCGCCGCCCGGCAGTCGCTGGTCAAGCCCGCCGACGAGGGTCTCGAGATAGCCCCGCACGACCGGCGCGAGGTGCGCCCCCCGCCGGCGGGGCGGGGGGCGCGCGCCAGGGCCCGGCGGGGGGCCCCTTCCGACCCCCCGCCACTCCGGCGAGACGCGGTGCGAGAGCCCGATCGGCAGGCCCGGGAGGCGGGCGGCGAGGTACTCCGCCGCC